>Ga0157373_10002419_pt1 | contig 14191 bp, 15 predicted proteins | sample C65metaG_FD_113460 | JGI IMG/M metagenome (GOLD analysis project Ga0157373, IMG submission 113460) | Corn rhizosphere microbial communities from Kellogg Biological Station, Michigan, USA - C6-5 metaG | ecosystem: Host-associated > Plants > Roots > Rhizosphere > Soil | place: USA: Michigan... | reverse complement strand
GCAGCAATAAAGTTGGTATGTTCCTGTTCAAGAAGAGGCGCGTTATATTTGGCAATTGCTGATAGTTCCTCATTGATCTCGCAATGAAGAACTGCCTCGTTTACTTTTGAAAAATAATAACTGTCAACACCGAAACCACCGGTGAGGTCAATTAAGCGGCCGCCCTTGCTCAATCCGGCTTTGTAAGCCGCGGTGAGCTCAGAAGAACATTGTTCTACAGACAAAAGCGGGGGATAGTAAATACCTGTTGTAGCAAACCAGGCAGGAAGTTTTTTTGCAGACTTTTTCATGGCTGCAATCTGGGCCGACAACTCCTGTCCGGAAATACCGGGAAAAGGACTTTTTGCCATTGCAATCTTATGTACATCGGCATGCAGGTGCTCCCGGATGTAATCCTGAACTTCGCTATCAGTAATATGCTTATTCAAGGGCTGATTTATCTTTCATCACCATCTGGCAGGTGTGACGGCTCTTTACCTCCAGCAAAATCTCTTTATTTGTACTCACCCTGTTAATCGTATCCTGGTTGTAATAACGGATAGTGACTAATTCAAGCCCCTTGTTGTATTTTACTTTGTATAAGACCGACAGATCTGAGATCAGGTTGCTGATTTTTTCTTCGTCATTATCCACACTCACGGAAAAGCTGATCGCAGAATTAAGCATTGTATTTACTTTCACCTTGTGCTGGTGAAAAAGGTTAAAGATATCACTCAGGTTTTCTTCAATGATAAATGAAAAATCCTTTGGAAAGATCGAGATCAGTACCTGGTTCACCTTAAAAATAAAAGATGGTACCGGCAGCGGGCAGTTCTCACCGTTTATTTGAGTTCCCTCACCTTCAGGATGTAGGAAAGATCTCACATACAAAGGGATATTTTTGTTCTGTAAAGGTTTGATAGTTTTTGGATGAATCACTGTAGCACCGTAATACGTCAGCTCTATAGCATCGTGGTAAGACAGCTGCGGAATTTTTTCCGTCTGGTCAAACCATTTCGGATCCGCATTCAGTACGCCCGGCACATCTTTCCAGATGGTCACTGCAGTTGCATCGAGACAGGCGCTGAATATCGCTGCCGAATAATCGGAACCTTCTCTTCCAAGGGTCGTGGTGAAATTCTCGCTCGTACTGCCAATAAATCCCTGGGTAACTGCAATTCCTTTTTCCAGCACAGGTTTGAGATGTTTCTGGACTTCTGCAGAGGTTTTATCCCAGTCTACCTTTCCCTCGCGGTAAGTATTGTCTGTTTTGATAAAATTACGTGCATCAACCCAACTCACAGGCAGCCCGTTTTCTTTTAGGTAGGCAGCAACAATCTTTGTAGACAGCAGTTCGCCGATAGAAACAATCTGATCGTAAATATAATCAGGGGCGTCATTAGCCTCTTCTTCGAGCAACCATTCTATTTCAACAAAAGAATTGGCTACGTCATTATAAACGGGATGCTGATGGTCACTGAAAAGCGCCGTAATAATATCAAAATGATAAGTTTTAATATCTTCAAGAAGTTCATGCGTATTATCCTGCCCAAAAACATAAGCATTGGAAAGTTCTTCCAATTTGTTGGTTGTTTTTCCCATCGCTGAGATTACAATCAGTAGCTGAGTCTGTGCAGCCTTTTTAATAATTTCTGCCAGGTTTTTCACCGCCTGCGCATTTACAACGGAAGCACCGCCAAATTTGTATACTTCCATGTTTATTTGAAATTGATTAAAACGGAACTTTCTTTCATGATGTCATTGATTTTTGAGAAAGGCACAAGTAATTCTGTTGTACCGGCAGCGTAGGCCTTGATCTCATAAGGGTTATAAAGGAATTTGATGCCTTCTTTTGTAAGAGTAAATGTTTCAGGCAGGGTAAACACCCCCTGGTCGAAAAAATACCCCTCAGATAAACTCGCATTTGGAGCCAGATTCTCATTTCTTCTGAAAATATTTTCGCCGATAGCCCTCAGCTTTGGCATCCCATCAGCAGTAATGATCGAATCAAGGGTGATCGTCTGGTATGTTTTCGGATTATAGTTAAAATAGGTGAAGAGATAATTTGGATGTGCACCGCCTTTATAATCTGAGAACACCAGCAGCACCGAGATATAGTTGGGGTAGTTAGCTTTTACCTTCATGTCCAGTTTCTGAAACCAGGTTTCTTCCGACCCTTTATTGGCTGCGATGTACGTATCGTATTCTTTGATAAATCCTGTAGTCAGCTCCTTATAACTTTTGCTCAGGCCCTGCTTTCCTGAGATACCAATCACACGGTCCTCCAGAAACTTATTCACCGTCTGGTCCTGGAAAACCGGATAAACTACTATAGCCTTTGCTGTATCAGTAACCAGTTTATTGCTAGAGACCCGGGCTTTACCATAAACTTTTACAGAATCATAGGAATAGGATAGAGAGTCGGTATCTGCCGCAGTAACTGCAGTACTTGCAGAATCAATAACCTTCTCCGTTTTCTTTTGGCTGCAGGCATACATTCCTGTAACTGCCACAAGTGCCAGTACTATTTTCTTCATCTTATAATTGTTCTTTACTGAAAGATGCATTTAACCATCCGTCTTCCAGTTGTGACTCATATTTACGGTAAAAATTCAGGGCCGGCTCATTCCAGTCGAGCACCTGCCATGACATACCATTATAATTTTTATCCCTGGCTTCTTTCATCACGCGTTCAAAAAGGAGTTTCCCTACACCCTTACCTCTGGCTTCTTCGGTAACAAGGAAGTCTTCAAGATATAAACGACAGCCCTTCCAGGTAGAGTATCTTGTGTAGTAAAGGGCAAAGCCAATAATTCCATTATCATTCTCCGCGACAAAAGCTTTCCAGACCGGCTGCTCCCCGAAGCCTGCTTCAGCAAACTCCGCAAGGGTAACAGTAACTTCTTAGGCATTTTCTCATACACTGCCAGCTCATGAATAAGCTCGAGCAGGCGCGGGCAGTCTGTTTCTACCGCAAATCTCAATTGAATATCCATCTATGCTTTGTAATGTTTGATTTTTCTGACACCAAAAATGCTGCTTCCGATTCTGATCATGGTACTTCCTTCCTCAATTGCCAGTTTGTAATCTCCTGACATACCCATGGACAACTCTTTAAAAGAACCTTCTTTTCTGAAAAAACTCACCTTAATGCCATCAAATAATACTTTCAACTCCTGAAATTCATCTTTTGTTTGTTTCTCTTCCGCATTGTTGCTCGCTATCCCCATCAGTCCGGTGATGCGAATGTTTTTCATCGCCAGGTATTCTTCAGACCTCAACAGTTCGATAACCTCGGCATGGTCAAGTCCAAACTTGGTATCTTCGTCAGCAATATATACCTGTAGCAGACAATCGATTATACGGTTGTGCTTTGCAGCCTGCTTATTGATTTCTGTCAGCAGTTTAAGACTGTCCACCGACTGGATAAGGCTGATGAAAGGAGCAATGTATTTTACTTTGTTGGTTTGTAAATGGCCAATCATATGCCATTCGATATCTTTTGGGAGTGCCTCTGCTTTTTCTGCCAACTCCTGTACGATATTCTCCCCAAAAATACGTTGGCCTGCATTGTATGCTTCCAAAACAGCTGCCGCATCATTGAATTTTGAGACGGCGATCAATTCAACATTTTCCCCTTCTAGTTCCTTTTTATATTTTATTAAATTGTCTGCTATGCTCATTTATCAGTATTTTTGGTAAAATTAACAACCTTAGTTCAAATTGCTAAGAAAAAATAATGTTTTACGTACGATGAGAAGATTTTGTTGGGCAGGCCTGGTATTCCTGATTGCAGGGTGTAAGCCCGTAATCCCAAAGGATATTATCCAGCCGCATGATATACGTCTGGTCTTATATGATATGCATGTTGCTGATGGCTACGTCTCTACTATCCCCATCCCTGACTCAGCCAGGAAGGTGGCTGCTTCTTACTATAACGCGATCTACAAAAAATACGGTATAGATTCTGCCAAGTATACGAGGAGTATGAATTACTATTATGATCACGTTGAGTCCCTGAGTTCTATTTATAAAGACGTAACAGCAAATCTTCAGAAATCAAAAGATAGTATGGACAAGGTCCAGGCTAAGATCCTTAAGAAAGAAGAAGCTATAAAGAAGTTTAAGAAAGACAGTGCAGACAAAGCCGATCCCAAGAGGGTAATTGCCAGGGCAGATTCTCTGAAAAAAGTTAAAAAAGACAGCCTTGATAAAATAGACCTGGAGAAAAAAGCGAAAGAAATGGCTGTCAAAAAAGAAAAGAAAGACAGCGCGGAGAAAGCGAAACAGAAGAGTGTGAAGAAAGATGCTGCGCCTAAAAAGGTAATATAAAATGATATATCCCGATAATTGTTTAGATAGACTTGGCTTTAATGAAGTCAAGCAACTGATCTATAAGCACTGCCTCAGTCCGATGGGACAATATATGATCGGTAAGATGCAGGTGATGACCAAATATGATCAGATCAACAAATTTTTAAGACAGACCAAAGAATTTAAAAATATCCTGGAAAACCAGGAACCCCTGCAGATCAGCAGCTTTTTTGATATCAAATCGCTCGCAGACAAAATCAGGGTTGAAGGCACGTACCTCCTGGAAGAAGAGCTGTTCCAGATTTACCTGTCCCTGCAAACCGTTTTCTCTGTTCTTCGTTTCTTCGAGGAAAGGGCAGGAGTGTACCCTAATCTGGATGCGCTCTTTGAACATATCCCTGTAGAGAAGAATATTCTTAAGAAAATTGAAACGGTACTGGATGCCAAAGGCAAGATTAAGCCCAATGCTTCCGCAAAGTTGCAGGAGATTACTACTGATATCGCTAAGGGAGAGCAGGAAGTGCGCAAGCGTATGGACAGCATCTACAAACAGGCTGTTTCCAGCAACTGGGTTGCAGATGGCAGTCTGACCATCCGTGATGGCAGGATGTGTATCCCCATCATAGCAGACCATAAACGAAAGCTCAAAGGTTTTATCCATGATGAATCTGCCAGTGGTCAGACAGTGTATCTCGAACCGGAAGAAGTATTTACACTCAACAACAAAATCCGGGACCTGGAATTTGATAAAAGACGTGAGATCATCAGGATCTTAATCGCGCTGACGGACGATCTGAGACCCTACCAGCCACTGCTCATTTCTTATCATGGTTTCCTGACCAAGCTGGATTTTGTAAGGGCAAAAGCTTTGTTTGCCATCGAAGTAGAGGCAGATATGCCCGTATTGGTTGCAGAACCCAGGATCAGGCTGATCAATGCCCGTCATCCCTTATTATATCTATCATTTAAAGAGGATAAGAAAACGGTTGTACCGCTCAATATTCACATGAATGAAAGTCTGAGGATTGTCCTGGTATCCGGACCAAATGCCGGTGGGAAGTCCGTTTGTATGAAAACCGTTGGTTTGCTGCAGCTCATGATGCAGTCGGGGCTGCTGGTTCCTGTACATGAATCAAGTGAGATGGGTATCTTCGACAATATCTTCGCCGATATCGGTGATGATCAGAGTATCGAGAGCGATTTGAGTACCTACAGTGCGCACTTGACCAAAATGCGTCATTTTGTTGCCCATGCTACCCCAAAAACGCTGGTGATGATCGATGAGTTTGGTACCGGTACTGATCCGCAGTTTGGCGGCCCCATGGCTGAGGCTGTGCTGGAAGTATTGAACAATAAGAAAGTAAGAGGTGTAATCACAACGCACTATTCCAATCTGAAACTGTTTGCCGGTAATACCGAAGGACTTGAAAATGCATCAATGCTGTTTGATAACGATAAGATGAAGCCACTCTATGTGCTGGAAATCGGTAAACCTGGTAGTTCCTACGCCTTCGAAATCGCACAGAATATCGGCCTGCAAAAAGAAGTGCTTCAGTTGGCAAGAGAGAAAACAGGTACCAATCAAAACCGTATCGACAGCCTGCTGGTCGATCTGGAGAGGGAAAAGAAACAGATTTATGATACTAAAATCAACCTGGCCAATCAGCAGAATAAAGTAAAGAACCTGGTGGCAGAAAATGAAAAGTTGCAGGTGTTCCTGGATGAGAACAGGAAAACGCTGATCAAGGAGGCTAAACTTGAAGCACAGGCAATTATCAAAAATGCCAATAAGCTGGTGGAGAATACGATTGCAGGTATCAAGGAAAACCAGGCCGATAAAGTGGCAACCAAAGAGCTGAGACAAAATCTGCAGAAAAAACTGGTTGAGCATCAGGTGAAGGAAGAGAAGAAGCCTGAAAAAGCTGTGCCGCTGAGTACGCCTATAGAGGTGGGCGACTGGGTGCAGTTACTCAATTCAGAAACTACTGGTCAGGTGCTCGAGATCAACAGGGGCAACCTCGTGCTGGCTTTGGGAGATCTGCGCTCGGTGGTGAAAAAAGACCGTGTACAAAAAATCAGCAACAAGCAGGCAAAAAAGGCAGTGCAGAGCAATTCCTTTTCAGGAAGGATTTCTGAAGCCATCAGCAGCTTCAATGCAGAGCTGGATCTGCGTGGAATGAGGGGAGAAAATGCGATACAGGAAGTCGAAAAGTATATGGATAAGTCGATCATGCTCGGTTTTCCTTTTATAAAACTGATCCATGGAAAAGGGGATGGTATACTCAGAAAACTGATTCGCGAATACCTGAAAAAATACCGGGAGGTAAACAGAGTTGAAGATGAGCATGCCGACAGAGGAGGAGACGGGATAACTTACGTGTATTTCAACTGATTAGATAAACATTTCCTGATCTGAGCTGTTGTAGTAGAAACCCTCTGCTATGAAAAAACTTTTTACTCTGATTTTCAGCTTGTTTGTATTTACGGCTTGTGAAAAAAACAAGGGCGAGGGGGGCGGAAAGGTGCTGCCTGATGCCGAAATAAAAACTGAAGTACTTACGCAATCGCTGATCTTCCCCTGGGAGCTGGTCTATGGCCCCGATAGCTATATCTGGTTTACCGAACGGGGTGGCAAGATCAGCCGTCTGAATCCCAGAAATGGGGTGATTGCGCTGGTGCACACCATTCCTGATGTAACGAGTACAGGAGAGGGTGGTTTGCTTGGGATGACTTTACATCCCGAATTTACCACCAGCCCATATGTATACGTCGTGTATGATTACCGCAATGCGGGAAACTATAGGGGCAAGGTTGTACGTTTCACTTTCAACAATGGGGTGCTGATAGAACCACTGGTGCTGCTCGACCAGATTCCTGCATCTTCTGTACACAATGGATCGCGCTTGCTGATCAGCGCCGACAAAAAGCTGCTGATCACTACAGGTGATGCCAGTGTCGCCACTAATGCACAGGATAAAAATAGTTTATCAGGTAAGATACTGCGGCTTAACCTGGACGGGACGATTCCAGAAGATAATCCCTTCCCAAATAATCCGGTCTGGAGCTTCGGACACCGTAATCCCCAGGGACTCGTGCTGGCTAATAACAAATTATATTCCTCTGAACACGGGCCTGATAATGACGATGAAGTTAACCTGATTGTGAAAGGCAAAAACTATGGCTGGCCAAATATCGAAGGCCTCTGCAATACCACTGAAGAACAGGCTTTCTGTGCGCTGAATGATGTGGCAGAGCCGCTTATAGCCTGGACACCTACAATTGCCCCTTCAGGTATGACGTATTACAATTCTGATTTATTGCCGCAGTGGAAAAATTCCCTCCTGATGGTCACCCTGAAAGGCACCAAGCTGGTACAACTAAAGCTTGACGATGCTGGTGAAAAGGTGATCGAGAGCAAAGATTTTTTCCTCAATCAGTTCGGCAGGATCAGAGCAGTATGTCAGTCGCCCGAAGGCAGAATCTATCTCGCTACCAGCAACGGATCCAATGATAAAATTATAGAGGTATCTTCAAAATAAATCTATAATTTAGTTGCCAAACCAAATATATGATCAACAAAAAAGTATCGGGGGCCGACGAGGCTATTCGCGATATCACCAACGGCAGTACGCTGATGCTTGGTGGTTTCGGACTTTGTGGTATCCCGGAAAACTGCATCGCCGCACTGGTGAGCAAGGGGGTTAAGGAACTCACATGTATTTCTAATAATGCCGGGGTAGACGATTTTGGAATCGGACTGCTGCTCAAAACCAGGCAGGTCAAAAAAATGATATCCTCCTATGTAGGGGAAAATGCCGAATTTGAACGTCAGCTGCTGAGTGGCGAGCTGGAAGTAGAACTCATTCCGCAGGGAACATTAGCTACGCGATGTATGGCTGCCGGATATGGAATGCCGGCAATATTTACTCCTGCCGGAGTAGGGACCGAGGTTGCGGAGGGAAAGGAAACACGGAATTTTAATGGTAAGGATTACCTGATGGAATATGCATTTGATGCTGATTTTGCGCTGGTAAAAGCCTGGAAGGGCGATACTGCCGGGAACCTGATCTTCCGTTCTACCAGCCGAAATTTTAATCCTGTGATGGCCATGGCAGGCAGGGTCACCATTGCTGAAGTTGAAGAACTGGTGGAGCCGGGCATGCTCGACCCAGACCATATCCACACTCCCGGGGTATACGTACACCGTATTTTCCAGGGAACCGCCTATGAAAAAAGAATCGAACAACGTACCACCAGGCCACGCAGCTAAGCAATCAGATTTTTATGTTAGACAAAAATGGAATAGCGAGACGCATCGCTAAGGAAATAAAAGACGGTTATTATGTCAACCTTGGGATTGGCATTCCTACTCTTGTAGCCAATTATATCCCTGATGGAATTGATGTTGTGTTACAGTCGGAAAATGGATTACTGGGCATGGGGCCTTTCCCCTTTGAGGGGGATGAAGATCCGGATATGATCAATGCGGGTAAACAGACAATTACTACGCTGCCGGGTTCGGCAGTATTCGATTCTGCGATGAGCTTTGGAATGATCAGAAGCCAGAAGATCGACCTCACAATTCTCGGTGCCATGGAAGTTTCAGAAAATGGAGACATTGCCAACTGGAAGATTCCGGGTAAAATGGTAAAGGGAATGGGAGGTGCAATGGATCTGGTAGCTTCTGCAAAGAATATCATTGTTGCTATGCAGCACATCAATAAAGCGGGGGAGAGTAAATTGCTGCCGAAATGTACATTGCCTCTGACAGGAGTAAATTGCATCAGAAAGGTAGTGAGCGAACTGGCAGTATTGGATATTTTACCTGAAGGCGGTTTCAGACTCATTGAGCGGGCGCCGGGAGTGAGTGTTGATTTTATTGTTCAATCTACTGCCGGGAAACTTTTCGCTGATGCGGATGTCAAAGAAATGGACTTAAACTGATCCCCTAGGGGATCAGTACGGTTTCTTTTAATTCATCTGATATTTCCTTGGAGATCGTAATGATATCATCAGCCACATGTTTATTGTTCATGATGACCTTTTGACAAGATTCTTTATAAGGTAACAGATATTGCTTGTACGCCGGCATGACATGATTTACCCATTGGTACATCACCATATCACGCGTATATCCGCGTTCGATTTCATCACGTGAGATCCTTCTGTTCAATGTGATTTCTTCATCAGCATCCATAAAGATCTTCAGATCGAAGAGTTTTGCTATTTCAGGGTAATGGAATACAAAAAGCCCCTCGACAATGATGATGGGGGCACTGGTGATATTCAGCAGCCGCGCATTCTCTTCATTGACGTTAAAGGTATACTCTTTTTTCTCAATTGTTCCTCCGGAGATCAGCAACTTCAGATCATGCAATAACTTCTCATCGTCTATCCCTTCCGGTACATCAAAATTGATCCATCCGTTTTCATCAATCTTTTGGAGCTCCTTTGCCCTGTAGTAATCATCCTGCGAAATCAGACATACTTCTTCTGCTGTAAAATGATGTAGAAAACATTTTAGAAAAAAAGTTTTACCAGAGCCGCTTCCCCCTGCAACACCTATAATATAAGGCCTGTTATTGTTCATTCGCTTGTCCACCATACGTTAAATTGCACAAAAAACGCTTGTCTAATGCACCTAATGCATCAGCCACTGCTTTTGTCATTACAATGATAACATCTTTTGTGGACTCATTCTCTGTAAATTTACCAACAACCTTCGCAAATGTAGATCTGTTGCTCATCGGATTGGTGATTTTCATGATCGTTCCGATAGGAGCGGTACGGTGCAGAACAAGCATTTTCGACGAATCCAGATCCGGATCAATGATCCATACTCCGGTGCCTTTTTCGTCCATCTGGGTTAATCCGTACCGGCTTGGAGGCAGGCGCAGTGAAGGGTTTTTGATTACATCGGTAGAGTCCGGATCAACCATCTCAGTAGTATCACCTTTTACAGGGTACTGCCCGCTGATCAGCAACTTCTGTCCCACATACAGGGAGTTATTGCTCAGATTGTTTTTTGCTTTCAGCTGATCTAAAGTAAGGTTGTACTTGCTGGCGATAGAGTACATGGTCTCATTGCCGGCAACAGTATGCACCACTAAAGGATCTTTTCCCGCCGGGTTTTCCTGCGCAGCAGCGGGAACAACCTGTTTTGCAATCTGTGCTGTTTCAGCCTTTTTTGAAGTGTCAGGTTTTTTGTTCTGGCCCTGTGGAGAAGTTGTGCTTACAGGGCTAGCTGAGTTGGTAGTTGCAGGTGGCGGAGTGGCAGAGGCAGCAGCATTTCCTAAAGCAGAAGCTTTTGAAGAAGCCGGGGCAGGAGGAGCTACCGTAGTCGCCGGAGCAGGTGCCGTAGTTGTGGCTGCTGAAGTTTCCTCCGTTGCAGTTCCCTCTTTCGCGGGAATTTTCAATACCTGGCCAATCTGCAGATTGATAGATCTCAGGTTATTCACTCTTTTGATCTCGTCAACAGTAGTTCCATATTTATTCGCCAGCATATTCAGGTTTTCTTTACGCTGTACGGCATGTTCTATCAGGTTTGTATTTTCTTCCTGACTGTTTGAGGCCGCAGGATTGCTCTGTGTGGCAGCAGGACTGGTAGCCGGGCTATTCTGCGAAACATTTCCCGCTGCCGGTTTTTTTGAAGCTTGTTCATTTCCTGAAAACGGAAGTTCGGTAGGAACTTTAATGATCACCCCTAATGATAAGTATTTATCATTGTTGTAGGTCATGATCACTTTGGGGCTGATGTTGTACCTTCTGGAAATGGAGTAGTAAGTATCTTTGGCAACTACCTGGTGAAGAATGACCTTTTTTCCTTTTGCATTTTCAACGCCTATTGAATCTCTCAGCTCGCTGGCCTTAGCAGTCGCTAAATTCAGAGAAACAGCAAATATTGCCAGTATATAATATCTATGCATTAATGTCCTTATGAATGATTAGTTAGGCAATTATACGAATAATATATAAGAGCCTGCATTATGAATATTAAACGACAATTGCAGGTGTCTATTGTCATAGGCCTGCTTTTAAAAAAACCATTTGATATCTATATTTGTTTATTGATCATAGGTTAATAAAACAAAATAAAATAATAATATATTATGGACGCAAAAGAAATTAGTTTGGTTGAAAAAGAGGTGAAACCAGTTGTAGATTTACTGAATGACTACCTTGCAAACTATCACATTCATTACCAAAAATTAAGAGGTTGCCACTGGAATGTTAAGGGGCAGAATTTCTTCACCCTGCATGTTAAATTCGAAGAATTGTATACCAACGCGCAGGAGACAATCGATGAAATCGCTGAACGTGTGCTGACATTGGGTAAACCACCGCATAGCCGTTTCTCTGATTATATCAGCGAATCTGTAATTAAAGAAATCAATACCATCGGTCTGCAGGACCTGGCAATGGTGGATGCACTTTTGGATGATATGTCTGTATTGATTCAGCTGGAGCGTGATATCATGGAAGCTTCTGAGAAAGCCGGAGATGATGGTACCAATGATATGGTAAACAAGTTTATGCAGTATAAAGAGAAAAATACCTGGATGTTACGCTCTTTTGCGGGCAAAAAATAGGCAGACCATTTCTTTGTGATCTAAAAAACCATGCTACCCGCATGGTTTTTCTTTTTACAGAATATACCAATAAAAATACTTTATACCTTTACACCTGATGGGATATAAAAGCCTGGCCGAATGTGTTGCTGATTTAGAGCAGCATGGCCATCTGTTACGTATTAAAGAAGAAGTGGACCCTTATCTGGAGATGGCGGCCATACATTTGAGGGTATATGAGCAAAAGGGACCTGCCCTTTTTTTTGAGAAGATCAAAGGAAGCCCATTTCCCGCCGTGTCTAATCTTTTCGGGACACTGGAGCGCTCAAAGTTTATGTTCCGTGACAGCCTGCAAAGTGTAGGTCAGCTGGTAGATCTTAGGTCTGACCCGGTAAAAGCTTTAAAGAATCCTTTTAAATTTGCCGGTTCGGGATTAACGGCACTTTCTGCATTACCATTGCAGCAGCAGATGTTTAAGTCGGCCTTTGAGAAAACAACAATCAGTCAGCTGCCCCAGATTGTCAACTGGCCAATGGATGGTGGTCCCTTTATCACAATGCCACAGGTATATACTGAAGATGCAGACAAACCTGGAGTCATGAATGCTAACCTCGGTATGTACCGGATTCAGCTGGCTGGAAATGAGTATATAAAGGATAAAGAGATTGGTCTCCACTACCAGATCCACCGGGGGATCGGTGTACACCAGAGCAAAGCCAATGCTAAAGGATTGCCGCTTAAGGTGAGTATTTTTGTGGGTGGCCCTCCCTCACATCCGCTGGCTGCGGTGATGCCGCTGCCTGAAGGATTGTCAGAGATGACCTTTGCCGGTGCTTTGGGAAACCGCAGGTTCCGTTATTTTTATGATGACGAAGGATTTTGTATCTCGGCAGATGCTGATTTTATCATCACCGGAACGGTAGAGCCCGGTGAGAATAAACCTGAGGGCCCGTTTGGTGATCACCTGGGATATTACAGTCTTACGCATCCCTTCCCCTTATTAAAAGTACATAACGTTTATCATAAGAAGGATGCCATCTGGTCTTTCACCGTAGTGGGCCGCCCGCCGCAGGAAGATACCAGCTTTGGAGCCTTGATTCATGAGATCACTGGTTCGGCCTTGCCACAGGAGATTCATGGATTGAAAGAGGTGAATGCCGTTGACGCTGCGGGTGTACACCCTTTATTGTTTGCAATTGGAAGTGAACGTTATACCCCATTTCTTAAAGAGCGCAGGCCACAGGAGATTCTGACTATTGCTAACCATATCCTGGGGAAAAACCAGCTCAGTCTGGCGAAATACGTTTTCATCGCTGCACGTGAGGATAACGAAGACCTGAATACTCATGATATTGAAGTTTTCTTACACCATATCCTATCGAGGATAGACCCAAAAAGAGACCTGCATTTCCATACGCAGACAACTATAGATACACTCGACTACAGTGGAGAAGGCTTAAACAGTGGTTCCAAGGTCGTGCTTGCTGCGGCGGGGGAGCTGAAACGTGTACTCTCTTCGAAACTGCCGGCTGGATTTCAGTTGCCTGCGGTTTTTGCAGATCAGCACATGGTGATGCCTGGTGTGCTGGCGATCAAAGCTCCGGCCTTTGTGAGCGGAGAAGAAACAGAAAGTTTGGTAGCCTTACTTAATCAGAGTATTGGCAAAATCACGCTTGAAGGATTGATCTTACTGGTATTATGTGATGATGCTGCTTTCGTAGCTGAGAACATCAACAATTTTGTATGGGTTACATTCACCAGGAGCAATCCTGCAGCAGATATATATGGTATCAATGCATTTACGAAAGACAAACACTGGGGCTGTACAGGACCGGTAATTATAGATGCACGCAAGAAACCTCAGCACGCACCGGAACTCATCAAAGATCCTGAAGTGGAGAAAAAAATTGATCGTTTTGGTATTTAATCTGGATCATAAAAAAAGTCCCTCCTGAATTTTCAGAAGGGACTTTTTTATAGAAGATCTTTAACTTAGAATTTCACTCCAAGTGTTAAGAAAACATTGTTTCTCGCTATTTTAGAAGTAGCAATAGGCTCACTGAAATCCTCCAGTTCATAAGGACTGAATTCGCTAGTGCTTTCAGCACGCTGATAAGCTGCATCAACATACCATGAAGCAAATCTGTAACCGATACCTCCTGAGTAAGTTTTGATCTTGAAATCAGTACCGAAGTCATTTTTATAAGGACTGCCATTTACACCGTAACCAGCTCTTAAGCTAAAGCCCTGGATTCTGTATTCACCACCAACTCTGTAGTTAAATGCACTACCATAGTTTTCTTTGATAAAAGCATTGTTGTCAGCAATTT
>Ga0157373_10002417_pt1 | contig 14194 bp, 10 predicted proteins | sample C65metaG_FD_113460 | JGI IMG/M metagenome (GOLD analysis project Ga0157373, IMG submission 113460) | Corn rhizosphere microbial communities from Kellogg Biological Station, Michigan, USA - C6-5 metaG | ecosystem: Host-associated > Plants > Roots > Rhizosphere > Soil | place: USA: Michigan... | reverse complement strand
CAGGAACATCTGTTGAAGATGCGCTCGGTCAAGGGCATCGCCGGCACGCGGCTGTCCCAGGGGCGCAATCTCAAGCGCACGCTGATTCACGAATTGATGGAAGTCTGCGCCGCCGACCCACGTCCGCAGGGCCTGCGCGACGCCGCAATCATTGCGTTGCTGTACGGCACGGGCATGCGCAAGTCGGAGTCAGTGGACCTGGACCTGAATCAGGTCGACTTCCAGGAGCGCAGCCTGTGCGTCACCGCCAAAGGCAACAAGCAGTTGATCAAGTACGCGCCGGCATGGGCGTTCAGCAAGCTCGATGCATGGCTGGAATTGCGCCGTTCCCAGCTCAAGGAAGGCGAGCACGACGATGCGTTCCTGTTCAACCGCATTCGCCGTGGCAGCCACATCACCCGCGAGCGCATCACCAAGCACGCGATCTACTACATCGCTCGCCAGCGCGGCACGCAGGTCGGGGTGAAGATCATGCCCCACGATTTCCGTCGTTCGTTCATCACTCGGGTGATCGAGGAGCACGACCTGTCGATTGCGCAGAAACTGGCGCATCACAGCAACATCCAGACCACCGCCAATTACGATGTGCGCGATGACAACGAGCGGCGGCGGGCGGTGGACCGCTTCGACCTGTGATCAGCTCAGGCCAAACACATGCGCTGCGCCGAGGACCGACAGTTGCACCGCGCTGCCGGCGGGCGGCGCGTGCATGCCGGTGCTGCGCACCAGGATCGAACGGGCCGCATCCTGAGTAGCGGATGAGCTCAGCTCGACCGTCAAGGTGCAGGTGTTGCCGGCGAAATCACGGTCGGTGACCTGCGCATGGCAGCCTTGGCTGTCAGAAGCCACTTCGACGATCTGCAATTGCTCGGGGCGCAGCATGATCTGCGCGGCGCCGCTGAAGCCGTTGCTGTTCACCGCCACCTGACCCAGATCGCAATGCGCCCAACCCGCCTCGATCCGCGCGGGCAGCACCACGGCTTCGCCGAGAAAGTGCGCGGTCTGCTCATCGTCTGGATAGCGGTAGAGGTCCATTGGATGCCCGGACTGCACCAGCCGCCCGGCACGCATCACCGCCAATTGATCGGCAAACGACAAGGCTTCGCTCTGATCGTGGGTCACCAGAATCGTGGTGACGCCAGCGTCTTCGAGCAGGCGCGCGACCATTTTGCGCATGGCACTGCGCAAACCGGTGTCGAGGGCGGAAAACGGTTCGTCGAGCAGCATCAGCCGTGGTTGTTGCGCCAGAGCACGGGCCAGCGATACCCGCTGTTGCTGGCCACCGGACAATTCATGCGGCCAACGGTTGGCCATGTTGGCGTCGAGCGCGACGCTGTCCATCAATTGCAGAATGCGTTGATGGCGCGCCGCGCCGGTCAGGGCCAGGCCGAAACCGATGTTCGCCGCCACGGTCATGTGCGGGAACAACGCGCCGTCCTGCGGGACGTAGCCGATCTGCCGTTGATAGGCCGGCACCGCGTGGCTGCGGTCGACCAGTGTCTGGCCGTTGAGGGTGAGGCTGCCGGTATCGGGAAACTCAAACCCGGCGATCATCCGCAACAGCGTGGTCTTGCCGGAGCCGGAGGGGCCGACGATGACCGTGCGGCTGCCGGTCGGCACGTTGAGGCTGACGTCGTCGAGCGCCTTTTGCGCACCGAAGGTTTTACTGAGGTTGAGCAGTTCGAGAGCGTTCATCGGCCAGCGGTACGCCTGGATTGGTGATAGAGAATGGCCGTCAACGGCAGTGAAAGCAGGATCATCAGCAGTGCGTAGGGCGCTGCGGCGGCGTAATCGATTTCGCTGGTCATCGCCCAGAAACCAGTGGCGAGGGTGCGCGTGCCGTTGGGCGCGAGCAGCAGGGTCGCCGTCAACTCATTGGTGATCGCCAGAAACACCAGCGCTGCACCGGCGGCAGCACCCGGTGCCGCCAACCGTACGGTGATCAGCCACAATGCGCGCAACGGTGAGCGGCCAAGGCTTTGCGCGATGTTTTCCAGCTCGACCGGCGCCTGAGCGAACCCGGCGCGCAGGCTGACCAGCGCGCGCGGCAGGAACATCAGCAGATACGCCAGCAGCACGGTGATGGTGGTCTGATAGATCGGCCGGGCGAAATGGATGGTCACGGTGACCAGCGCCAAAGCAACGACGATGCCGGGCAGGGAACTGGTGATGTAATTGCAGCCTTCCAGCAAACGCTGGAGCTTGCCGGGGGCGCGGATCGACAGCCAGGCGATGGGAATCGCCGCGACGCTGGTCAACAACGCGCCGGCCACGCCATACGACAACGTCTGCAGCAGGGCCGGCATTAACTCGTCGCCTTGCCAGACTTGCACACCACCGGCCACCAGCCAGCGGCCCAGTGTCAGCAACGGCACACCGAGTGCCAGCAGGCAGGTTGTGGCTTGCAGCAGTAACGCCAAAGTTGTCGCGCCGAGCCCCAGTTGCACGCTGCGCTGATCCCGGGCGCTGCCGGAGCCGACTCGGGCATAACGCGCCTGACCACGGGCAGCGGACTCGGCCGTGAGCATCGCCAGACAGCACAGCGCCAGGACTCCGGCGAGCATGTTGGCGGCCGGGCCGTTGAAGGTCGATTTGAACTGATCGAAGATCGCCGTGGTGAACGTGTCGAAACGGATCATCGCGTACAAACCGTACTCGGCCAGCAGGTGCAGGCCGACCAGCAACGCGCCCCCGCAGATCGCCAGCCGCAGCTGCGGCACCACCACCCGAAAGAACACCGCCCACGGCTTGAGGCCCAGCGACTCGGCGACGTCTTCAATCGCCGGATCAAGACGACGCAAAGTCGCGGCAATCGGCAAATACAAAAACGGGAAATACGCGATCACCGACACCAGCACACCGGCTGGCAGACCGTGGATCGACGGAATCAGGCTGACCCACGCATAACTGTGAACGAACGCCGGCACGGCCAGCGGTGCGACCGCCAGCACTGACCACAAACGTCGGCCGGGCAGGTTGCTGCGCTCGGTCAGCCAGGCCAGTGTTGTTCCGAGCACGATGCACAAGGGCAGGGTGATCAGCACCAGCAGTACCGTGTTGATCAGCAATTCGCCGACCCGTGGGCGGAATATCATGGCTTCGATGGTTGCCCAACCGGTGTACCACGACACGCCGATCACGAACGCAATTGGCAGCAGTGACAGCAATGACACCAGCACCGCCGAGGTCACCACCCACGAGCCGCCGCGCCCGCCAAGCCTGCGGGCAGGGTGGAGAAGGCTGGCGGGGGCCGTCGCAACGGCCGGTGCAGGCAAGGTTTCGGGCATCACTTAGAGCAATCCGGCCTGGGTCATCAGCTCGACGGCTTTTTTGCTGTCGAGGGTCGACGCGTCGACTTTCGGCGCATCGAGGGTTTTCAGCGGGGTCAGCTTCGGGTTGGACGGCGCGTCTTTGCCCACGGCGTATTCGAAAGAGGTGCCGGTTTCCAGAACTTCCTGACCTTCCTTGCTGGTGATGTATTTGACGAACTTCTGCGCGTCCTCAATGTGTTTGCTCGAGGCCAGCACGCCGGCGCCGGAAGTGCTGACGAACGCGCCCGGATCCTGATGTTTGAAGTAGTGCAGGCGGGTGTTGTTGCTGTTCTCGCCGGTCTTGGACTGATCGACGAAGCTGTAATAGTGATAGATCACACCGCTGTCGATCTGCCCGGCGTTCACCGCTTTGAGCACCGCACTGTTGCCGCGATAGATCGTCGCGTTGGTCTTCATGCCCTTGAGCCATTCCAGCGTGGCGGCTTCGCCTTTCTGTTGCAGGACGGCGGCGACGATGGCCTGGAAGTCGGCACCGGCCGGGGAGGCGGCCCAACGTCCTTTCCAGGCCGGGGTGGCGAGGTCGAGCAGGGATTTGGGCAAGTCCTTTTCCGTCAGCTTGCTCGGGTTGTAGACGAACACGGTGGAACGGGCGGCGATGCCGACCCAATTGCCGTGCGCCGGACGGTAGGCGGAATCGACTTGTTCGAGAGTCGCGGGCGCCAACGGGGCAAACAGTTTGGCATTGTCCACCAGCACCATCGCCGGGGAGTTTTCGGTGAGGAAGACGTCCGCCGGCGAGGCGGCGCCTTCCTGCACGAGCTGGTTGCCCATTTCGGTGTCATCGCCGTTGCGAATGGTCACCGGGATCCCGGTTTCTTCAGTAAACCCGGCCACCCAGGCTTTGGTCAGCGTCTCATGCTGCGCGTTGTAAACCACCAGACCCACCGAGTCGGCGGCCACCGCGTGCCCGGTGCCGAGCAACGCGGTGACCAGCAATGCGCGCTTGAAGAAGGAGGGAAGGCGTGGATTCATTCGGGCAGCTCCTGTTTTTAGACGTTATGAGCAAATCCTCGCAGGAAACAATGCGAACGATTTGCAAGTATCAAGTCGCGGCAATGTAGGGTGGCAAATGAGAAAAAAACGTCAAAGAAGCCGTTAATACTTGTCATTGCCATTCAAATTTACCGCGACTCTTTACTTTTGTCTTAACGTCTTCGCTCAGGAGTGGGGGATGTAGGCCACGCTCTGGTCTTCACGCCCGTGGAATAGCTGTTCGCCACGGGTGGGCGTGGTGGTGATGACCTGATGATCGGCCTTCAGGCCATCCAGTGGCACGGCATCACCGGAACGGTATTGCGCCACGAAAATCGTGCGTTGCGCATCCCAGTGTTGCCCGCTGGTGCGTTCCAGCCAGGCGATCAGCGTCGCCGTGTCGCCATTGTGCGGGAAGTCCTGGATCGTTTCCGGCACGTAGTAGAACGGTGCACCACCGGTTTGCAGATACATCGGCACTTTATTGTCGACCTCGATCATGACCATGCGCCATTGATCCAACGGTGCCTGCTGACGGGCCTGTTCGCGAACCTGCTCGCCGAAGCGGATAACACCGCCGCCGCTGTTGGTCCACGGGTACAGCACACCCAATATCGCGGCAAGCAACACAGTGGTGACAGCGAAGCCGATCTTCAGCCCACGCCCTGTGCTGTTGCGGGCGGCCAGACGCCGGGTTACCCACCAGCCACCCAGCAACTGCGCGAAGGGCACCAGCGGCAGGACGTAATAGCTGCGGCGACTGCCACTGGCGGTGAAGAACAGCATCAGCAACGCGAGCCCTTGAATCAGCCAGCGGGTATCCGGTTCGATGTGCTTCCAGTTGCGCGCGGCCACCCACAGGGCGATCAACCAGCACGGTGCCCAGGGCAGGGTGTAGACCGGCAGGTAGATCAGGTAGGTGTAAATCGGCCCGAACTGGTCGAACGGCTGGAAAAACCGCACGACGTTCTCGCGCAGCACCAGCCCGAGGCCGCTTTGTTCGTAGTTGGGCGCGCCGTAGAAGTGCGAGAGCACGAACGGCGTCATGTAAAACGCCCCGGCAATCAATAGTGCAGCGAACAGTCGCAGGTTCAGGTGGCGTTTCCAGCGGTGCTCGCTGAGCAGATGCGGCAACAGCACCAGCCCCGGCAGGACGAAACCGATCAGGCCTTTGAACAGCGATGTCAGCGAGAGCAAGCCGAAGAACACCACGTAGCGCCAGAACCGAGTGTCATCCGGGCCGCGCCAGTACCACCAGACCGCCGCCAGCACGCCGCAAACGGTGAGGATGTCGGCGGTGGCGACTCGCGCCCAGAACACAAAGTAGAACGTGGTCGCCAACATCCAGCCGGCGATCAGTCCGGTGCCCTTGCGAAACAGTTGCTCGCCGATCAGGTACACCAGCCACACGCTGAACCACGCGGAAATGACTGAAGACAGGCGCAACGACCAATGCCCCAGTCCGCCGGTGAACCAGGAGGTGGCGGTGATCAGCCAGTACGACAGCAGCGGCTTGTCGTAGTAAGGACTGCCCTTGAGGTACGGGTCGAAATAGTCGCCGCTTTGCAGCATCTGCAACGCGATGTTGGCCCAGCGGGTTTCCGGCCCCCACAGTTCGCGACTGTCCAGGCCGAGCAATAACAGCAGGGCAGTCGCCGCCAGCAGGAGCAGCGGCCCCCGTTCAGTCCTGGTCTGGGTCATGGCTGGCTCTGGCTGAAGATAAGGATTTCCAGTTGGCCACGGCGGTAATGCTTACCGTCGATGGGCAGCAGCTCAAGTTGTTGAGCGTCCGACGTGCTGTTGACCCGCATCACCACACCCACCGAGCCTTTTTTGCGAGCTTCGGTCATCCATTCACCTACGCCGTCGAGGCTGACCTTGCGTGAAGCCATCGCCGGGTCATCAAGCCCGTATTTGAGCTCGCCGACGGTGTTGAACAGGTCGACTTGCGGGCGACGCAGACGCCAGGAAAGCGCAGACGCAGCGCCCAGGTCGTTACTCAGCAACGAGGTGGTCTGGCTCAGTTCCTGCTGGTGTTCGGCAATGAACTGATCCGGCATCTTGCTGTTGACGATGGTCGCCGGCATCGCGGCCGGCAGCAGCGCGACGAGCAGGCCAATGCCCAGTGCCGGCATCGCCCACAAAGTCAGGGGCCGCACGGTCTGCAATGCGCCGGCAATCAGCCAGCCAAGCAGTACGATATAGCCCAGCGACAGGCTGAACATCTCGGTGTGTTCGTAAATTTCACGGGTCGCCTGCAGATAGATCAGCGCGACCAGCGCAGCGCAGGCCAGAATCACGTTGACCACGCCGTTGGTGCGCAAGACGCGACCGTCCTGGCGATCGAGCCAGCCCATCAACGTGTGGCCCATCAACAAGGCCAAGGGCAGCAGGCACGGCATGATGTAAGTCGGCAGTTTGCCGCTGCTTGCGCTGAAAAATGCCAGCGGCAGCAGGAACCACAAGGCGAGGAAGGCGATTTTCGGATTGCGCTTTTCGCGCCAGGTGCGCAACAGTGTCGACGGCAACAGCAGTGCCCAGGGCAAGGTGCAAGCAAACAGCAACGGCAGATAGAACCACCATGGGCGCGCGTGCTGGGCATCTTCACCGGCAGCAAAGCGGCGGATGTGTTCGTGCCAGAAGAAGAACCGCCAGAAATCCGGTTCACGGTAATGCACGGCCAGTGCCCATGGCACGCTGACCAGAGCGGCCACTGCAACTGCCACCAGGCCATAGCGCACCAGTTCACCAAAGCGGCGCTGCCAGATCATGTAGGGCAGGGCGATCAGCACCGGCAGCAGCAGGGCGAGAAAACCCTTGGTCATCAAACCCATGCCGCAAGCCAGTCCCAACAGTGCCCAGCTCCCGAGGCGCGCGCGCGGGGTGTTGCTGTCGATGGCGAACCAGATCGCGACCAGACTCAGGTTGACCCATAAAGTGAACTGCGGATCAAGGTTGGCATAGCCGGCTTGCCCTGCGATCAGACCGAAGCTCATATAAAGAAGGGCGCACGCCGCGCTGGTGCGCGGGTTGTTCCACAGACGACGGGCCAGCAGGTAGGCCAGCCACACACTCACGCCGGTGCTGAGCGCCGAGGCGATACGCACGCCGAACAGGTTTTCACCGAAAATCGCCTGGCCGATGGCGATCATCCAGTAGCCGGCAATCGGTTTTTCAAAGTAGCGGATGCCCATGAAATGCGGCGCCACCCAGTTGCCGCTCTGCAGCATTTCCTGGCTGATCTGCCCATAACGGGTTTCATCGGGAATCCACAGGCCGTGGGTCATCAGCGGCAGCAGATAAAACACCACGAATGCCAGCACCAGACCGGGGATTGCAAAGCGTTCGATCAAGGTGCTCTGGTGGAGGCGCGGCAGATTCAACGCTGCATGGTGCAGCGGTTTGTTCTCAGACGTCATGACTGGGCCTTGGTGCAGTACAAATGTGCGTTTCAGTGAAGCGCCTGGCGATTTCCGTAGCAGGCGTGTCACCGGGTTGGATGAATGCAGGTGCGAGTACGTCCAGTGGGCGTGACCTGTATTCAGAGAACTGGCGTGCTCCCAGCTCTAAGTTCTCTCTAAAAAGACAAGCTTTAAACTGGAATATGTCCAGTTTTTGAAACTAAAAAACATGTCTTATTACAAATTGGTAGCCGCCAATGCGCCGGCTAGAGGCTTCCTGCGCAATGCTGCAAAGTTGCGCAAAAAAACGGCTTGTTATTTATTCATGTGTTGCCAGCCTTCGGGATTCATGATGCCGATGACTTTAAGTTGGCCTTGCGCATCTATCCGGGCTAAAACAGCGCTGCCATATTCGGCAGCCACCGCCCGTGGATAACCGGTTTGCCGTTCAAAATCGGCGATGCAGCCGCTGTGGGTCACCAGGATCATGTTCTGCCCGGGCGTCTTGTGCGACACCATCTCATCACGGATCGTCGGGCCACAGGTTTCCAGCCACTCCTGGGCTACTGCATCGTGACCGAGCATGTAATGCGCAGTCTGCATGGTGCGTGTCAGCGGGCTGCTGAACAGCTCGGTTTTCTCCAGACCCAGTTGCTCAAAGCCACGGCCGACGCTGGCTGCAGCAACGCTGCCGACCTGAGTGATGCCGTCCGCCGGCCCCAGACAGGTATTGGTCGAGCGATCGCAACGCTCGGTATGACGCACCAGTGCGACGACTTCACCGGCCTGCCAGGCGCTCACCCATTCCCGGGTGGCAGACGCACTGACATAGCGCAGATTGGCGGGCGAGCGTTGGGTCCAGACGAAGCCGCAAATCAGGCTGATCAACAGCAACCCGACAGCAATGATTGCCCAAGTGCGCGGACGAGACAGGTCCCATCGTCTGGGCGCTGATTGTACGTGTGCTAATTCAACCAAAACGTTGCCCCTTGTCATTCCCGAGTTCCATTCAGTTCGCACAGTGCAACGTAAGCTCGAGGAGGTTAGTTACTTTACGGTGGCGTACTTGAATGGCTGCTGAACACTACGTTCAGAGTCGTGTCGGAGCAGTGAAGAACATGTGAAAAATTTGCGAGGGCCAAGTGTGTTTCAACTAAAACGGGTATTTGATAAATAAACTCAAATAGCCGTTTTGTTTATCGGTGCTACTTAACAACGGCGGCGATGGAGGCGAAGCTGCGCCCGTTGGGCAAGGCATCGCGCGATACCTTGTCTATTGTTCTGATATCAGCCCAGGAGTCATCGAGCCGGATGGACCTCAAGCAAAGCCTCGCCAATCGCATCGTGATTGTGTTCGCCTTGATGAGCGCTCTGGTTGCCGGTGTGTTCGCCATGGGCATTGTCGCCACCGTGCATGTCGTGGAACACAAGTTGACCATGACCGCGCTGAGCGGTGGTTTGCGCCGGTTGCTGGCGATGGACGACATCAGTCAATGGCGGCATGAACCGGAAAAAAGCGAATTGTTTTTTTTCGAGAAAGGCCCCGGTCCCATGGCGCTGACGGAGCCACTGGCGAGCCTGCCCCTGGGGTTCCAGGAAATAACGTTCAACGGTGATGACTTCTACGCCATGGTCGATGCGGTCGGCGGCCGCAAATACGTGCTGCTGCGCAATCAGGAAAGCTTTGAACAGCGTGAGCACCTGCAATTTGTCGTGGTGATCGTCGGCTTCATCCTCAGCGTCATGTTGGCCGTCGCCCTCGGCAGGCTGTTGGCGCGGCAGGTCATGGCGCCAGTGATTCGCCTGGCGGGGCAGGTGCGTCATCGCGATCAGTTGATCGCGTTGGCCCCGGCACTGCATCCCGATTACGCCGATGACGAAGTCGGGGCGCTGGCACTGTCTTTTGACCAGACCCTTGGCCGGTTACGCGAAACCCTGAACCGGGAAAAGCTCTTCACCAGTGACGTGAGCCATGAACTGCGCACGCCGTTGATGATTCTGGCCAGCTCCTGCGAGTTGTTGCTGGCCAACCCCTCGCTTGACCCGCGTTCCACCGAGCAGGTCAAACGCATTGCCCGGGCCAGCGCCGAAATGCGCCAACTGGTCGAGACCTTTTTGATGCTGGCACGCAAGCCCGAAGAGCTTGGCACCGAGTCCACCTGCACGCTCAAGAATATTGCCGATGCACAGGTGGAAATCTGGGGGCGATTGTTTCGCGAAAAGGGTCTGGAGTTTATCTACGAGCCACAACTGGCGGGCACCACGCACTATGACCTGACGTTCTTGCAGTCGGTGATGGGCAATCTGTTGCGCAATGCCTGGCACTACACCGATCAGGGCTTTGTGCGGCTGATCTTGCTCAAGGACAGTTTCGTGGTCGAGGACAGCGGTATCGGAATTCCGGAAGAGAAACGCCACGCAATGTTTCAGCCATTCGTGCGCGGTGATGAACAGCGTGGTGAAGGGCTTGGGCTGGGGTTGTCGCTGGTGCAGCGAATTTGCAGCCATCAACACTGGCAGGTGCAACTGGTGACCCGCGAACCCAACGGTTGTCGTTTCACCGTCACGCTGTTGGCGGCGACTCAGGGCGTCGATGGACAGGCGCGCGAGTTGCCCGCCGCCTGACTGATCAACGCCGCCAGGCGTCGGACGTTGTTCTGTTGCGCGACCACCAGATCGTCAATCCCCGGGCCGGACGGCGTTTGCAACGTGGAGCGGCACGTCAGCAAGCTGTTGTCCGCCGCACCGCTGGGGCGCAGGCGCCATTTGACGTCGATCAGTCCGTACTGGCCGGGAATCGAATCAAACCGCTGCACGTCGATGCGCACCGAGACATTGCCGCGAGTGCCGGTATTGCTCAATTGATCGCTGAGCGCACTGCGCAACTCATCCGCCAGACTTGCGCCCCACCATTGGGTTTCCAGAATCGCCAGGCCGCTGCTGCCCTGACGAATGACAATTTGCGGGCGGTCGACTTGCGGCGGCACGCTGATCCCCTCAATGGGAATCTGCGCGCCGGCCCGGGTGTTGGGTAATTGCACCGGCGTCAGGGTGTGAAAGTTGATCGGGTCGCTGCGGCAGGCGCCAAGGAGCAGGAACGCAGCGAGCACGGTGATCTTCAGCGGTAAAGCCATGGGGTAGCTCCTGTGCTCAATTGCGCGGCGGTCCTTTCAGGTCCAGCGGTGCAGCGTTGTCCGGACGGCCGCGGATCAGCGATTCCGGATGGCGGCCGAGATAATCCGAGAGCTCTCGCAGGGAGCGCGACATGCGTCCGAGTTCGTCGAGGGTTTCCGTGAGTTTTTCCCGCTGTGGCGAATCTTCGGCCAGTGTCGAGCTGGCCGATTGCAGGGTTTTGCTGACGTCGGCCAAGGTGCTCTGCACGCCCGGCAGGGTTTTCGCGTTGAACTGGGTCAGGCCTTTGCGCAGCTCGACGAGGTTGCTGTCGAGGTTGCCGGCAATGCGCTCAACCGGCAGCTTGTTGAGCTTGTCGACCATCGATTCGAGTTTTTCCTGCAACTGTTCGAGGCTGCCCGGAACAGTCGGCAGGACGACCGGGCGAGCCACAGGATCGAACGCGACTTTCTGCGCTTTCGGGAAGAAATCCAGCGCGATGTACAGTTGCCCGGTCAGCAGGTTGCCGCTACGCGCCTGGGCGCGCAGGCCGTTAGCGACGAAGGTGCCCAGCAGGCGGATGCCGGCCGCTTCATCGTCAGGGTCGTGCTTGAATTCGGTCAGCATCTTTTTGTAGGCCTGACCGAGGCGTTGTGGGTAAATGACGATCCCGACGTTAAGCGGGAAGGTGCGTTGCTTTGCATCGAAATCCAGGTTGATGCCCACCACCCGGCCGATTTCCATACCGAGGAACTCGACCGGCGCATCGACCTTGAGTCCGCGCAGTGACTGGTCGAAACGCAACACCATGTATTGCGCCTTGCCGTTGGGCGGGGCGAGGGCGGTCTGTTGGTCACCGAACAGCTCGAAATCCTTGTCATCGGCGGCGGCCACATCGTTGGGGCTGTAGTCCGGCGCACGGAATGCGATACCGCCCACCAGCATGGTCGACAGTGATTCGGTCTTCACGGCAAAGCCGTTGGCGCCGACATTGATGTCGATGCCGCTGGCGTTCCAGAATCGGGTGTTTTCGGTGACGAACGCGTCGTTCGGTGAGTGAATGAACACTTCGATATCCACCCCTTTGCCTTCGGGGTTGAGGGCGTAGGTGACGACTTGGCCGACCGGAATCTTGCGGTAGTAAACCGGGGAACCGATGTCCAGCGAACCGAGATCCGGCGCGTGCAGCATGAAGCGCTTGCCGGGTTCGCCGTAGGTGATGGGCGGCGGATTTTCCAGCCCCTTGAAGTGTTTGGCGCGGTTGTTGGCCTGACCGATATCGGCGCCGATGTAATCGCCGGAGAGCAGGGTGTCGATGCCCGAGACGCCGCCGGCGCCGATTCGTGGGCGCACCACCCAGAACTGTGAGTCTTCGCGAGTGAAGGTTTCGGCCTGTTTGGACAGTTTGATGGTGGCGTCGACGCTCTTCTGGTCGCCGCTCAACTCGACATCCGTCACCTGGCCGATGACCACATTGCGGTATTTGACCTCGGTTTTGTTAGCCGTCAGGCCGCTGCCGGTCTTGAAATTGACGACGATCGTCGGGCCTTCCTGCAGCACGTTGTGCACCACCAGCGAAATACCGACCAGCACCGCCACGATCGGTACGATCCACACCAGTGAAATGCTGAAGCGTCGAGTTTTGATCGGGGCTTGGCCCGGTGCTCGCGGCTCATCGGCGGCTGACGACTTCATCCGTGTCCTCCTCGGTTTATCGGGCACTGAGCGTCAGGAACGCAAAAGCACTTCATCAATATAGAAGTGCTTGGCGATAGAGCAAATGGCGAGGAGCTGGTTACGTGTAGGAGCTGCCGCAGGCTGCGATCTTTTGATCTTGATTGTTAAAGATCAAAAGATCGCAGCCTGCGGCAGCTCCTACAGGGGGATGCGTTCAGCCGACAAGTTCGCGCAGGCGATACCAGAACATGCCCAGTGCCAGCAGCGGCGAACGCAGGGCCGGACCGCCGGGGAAGGTCATGTGCGGCACCGCGCTGAACACGTCCATGCCCTGACTGTGGCCGGCATGAATGGCCTCGCCCAGCAGCTTCGCGCACCAGTGCGTGACGTTCAGGCCGTGGCCGGAATAACCCTGGGCGTAGAACACGTTCGGCTGCTGCTTGAGGCGGCCGACCTGGGGGAAGCGGTTGGCGGTGATGCCGATCTTGCCGCCCCATTGATAGTCGATGCGCACGTCCGCCAACTGCGGGAAGACCTTGAGCATCTTCGGGCGCATATAGGCGGCGATGTCCGCCGGGTCGCGTCCTGAATAGTGGCAGGCACCACCGAACAATAAACGCCGGTCCGCCGAGAGCCGGTAGTAATCGAGGCCGACTTTCTGATCGCAAAGCGCAAGATTCTGCGGGATCAACTGTGCAGCGCGTTCCTCGGACAACGGCTCGGTGGCGATAATGTAGCTGCCGGCGGGCAGTACCTTGCCGCTGAGCTGCTGTTCGAGTTCATCCAGGTGCGCGTTGCAACCGAGCACGAGACTGCCGGCGCGGACGCTGCCTGTGGCGCAGCGCACCTGAACGGTTTCGCCGTGGATGATCTGCAGCACCGGGCTCTGCTCGAAAATCCGCACGCCGAGGGACGCCGCCAGACGCGCCTCGCCCTGCACCAGATCCAACGGATGCAGATGGCCGGAACCCATGTCCACCAGCCCCCCGGCGTAGACGTCGGCGTTGACCACTTGCTGGCGGATCTGCTCGGGGCCGACCAGCCGGGTTTCGTGGCGGTAGCCGAGTTCGCCCAGGCTGACTTGTTCGCCCTTGAACGCGGCGAACTGCGCGGGCGTGTTGGCCAGCTCACAGAAGCCCCAGCGCAGGTCGCATTCGATGTTGTGATCAGTGATGCGCTGACGCACCAGTTCCACCGATTCGATCCCAGCGCGCTGCAAGTAACGCACGCCGTCATTGCCGACATAACGGGCAAAGCCCTCGACCTCATGACCAATGCCACGGATCAACTGCCCGCCGTTGCGCCCACTGGCGCCCCAGCCGATGCGCCGGGCTTCGATCAACACCACCGACAACCCGCGCTGAGCGAGTTCGATGGCGGTGTTGACCCCGGTGAAACCACCGCCGATCACGCAGACATCAACGCTCAGATCACCGTCCAGCTTGGGGTAGGGAGTGCTCGTCCGCGCCGAAGCAGCGTAATAGGAGCGGGCGTGTTCTTGGGTGTGCTGATTCATTTGTTCGACTTCACTTTGCTCCAGGACCGGGTCATCAGACGCATGATCGCCTGGGGCGGGGTAGAGGAGATGTAGAGCTTGTCCAGCACCGCCTGGGACGGGTAGACCTCGGGATTGTTGACCAGCGCCTGATCCATGTACTGCTTGGCAACCGGGTTCGGGTTGGCGTAACCGACCGACGCGCT
>Ga0157373_10002414_pt1 | contig 14207 bp, 11 predicted proteins | sample C65metaG_FD_113460 | JGI IMG/M metagenome (GOLD analysis project Ga0157373, IMG submission 113460) | Corn rhizosphere microbial communities from Kellogg Biological Station, Michigan, USA - C6-5 metaG | ecosystem: Host-associated > Plants > Roots > Rhizosphere > Soil | place: USA: Michigan... | reverse complement strand
CTTCAACACCATGCAGGCGCAGATTCAGCACTACATCAGCGAACGCACGCACATGCTCGCGTCGATTTCCCACGACTTGCGCGCACCGCTGACCCGGATGCGCCTGCGCAGCGAGTTCATGGAAGATTTCGATCATCAAGGCAAACTGATCCGCGACATCGAAGAAATGCAGTCGATGATCAACGCCGCGCTGGCGTTCTTTCGTGAAGACACCCAGCCGGAGCCAACCACCGCGTTTGACCTGTCGGAGCTGCTGCAGACGATCATCGACGACTACCGCGACCAGCACATCGCCATCGATTTCCATGGCCCGGCGCATCTGGTGTACGAGGGCCGGCCGCTGGGGATCAAGCGCGTGATCGTCAATCTGCTGGAAAACGCCGAGAAGTATGCGCAGCAGCCGGCGATTGCCCTGAGCAGCGATGGCTACAGCGTCTGCATCGACGTCAGCGACAACGGCCCGGGGATTCCCGAAGCGTCGTTGCAGCGGGTGTTCGACCCGTTTTTCCGCCTCGAGACCTCGCGCAACCGTGAAACCGGCGGCGTCGGGCTCGGGTTGTCGGCGGCGCGGGCTATCGTGCGTGAGCAGGGCGGGGAGCTGACGTTGAGCAACCGCAGTGGCGGTGGGTTGCTGGCCAGGGTTGAACTGCCTTTGTAATACTTTGAAACATTTGCGGGCGACGAGCGGTCAACAGGACACCATCCACTGCAAGAAGCGTCCATGAAAACCCCACGGCCCTCCGCACGCCTTGAACCGTTGTCACAACTGCGCAATCTGAAAATGGCTCGCTCCGCGCACGCTTATGTGCGCGGTAGCACGGTTCAGTTTTATCAATGGCTGCACAGCCAGCCGGGCCGCAGCCTGCCGCAAGGGCCGGCGGTGTGGATCTGCGGCGATTGTCACGCCGGCAATCTGGGGCCGACCGGCGACCTGAAAGGGCGGATCGACATTCACATCCGCGATCTCGACCAGACTGTGATCGGCAACCCTGCGCATGATCTGGTGCGCCTGGCCTTGTCTCTGGCCACCGCCGCCCGTGGCTCGGACCTGCCCGGCGTGGCGACGGCGCGCATGCTCGAAGAGATGATGCGCGGTTACGAGCAGGCCTTCGAAGACGATGTCGACAAAGAACCGCCACGTCCCGCGCAAGTGAAAGCCGGGATGCGCAGCGCGGTGCAGCGCACCTGGAAGCACCTGGCCCAGGAACGCATCGAGAGCACCAAACCGACCATTCCGCTGGGTAAACACTTCTGGTCATTGTCACGGGAGGAGCGCAGCGCGCTGAAGACGCTGTGCGCCACGCCAGACCTGCACACGTTGGTGACGTCACTGAAGGGCCGCTCGAAGGATGATCGGGTGAAAATGCTCGACTCGGCCTATTGGGTCAAAGGCTGCAGTTCGCTGGGGCTCAAGCGTTATGCGGTGTTGCTGGGTGTCGGTGAGGACGACGATCAGGAGTATTGCTTGCTCGACATCAAGGAAGCCGTCGCTGCCGCCGCCCCACGGGTGGCTCGCGCGGCGATGCCCCGAGACAACGGCAAACGGGTGGTCGAAGGCGCCCGCTGTCTGTCGCCGGGCCTGGGCAACCGGATGGTGGCGGCCCGGGTGCTCGAGCATGGTTTCTTTATCCGCGAACTGCTGCCCCAGGACATGAAACTTGAACTGGATCAATTGAGCCAGAACGATGCGATGCTGGCTGCCGGGTATCTGGCCCGCGTGGTGGGATTGGCGCATGCCCGGCAGATGGACCTGAGCACACGGGCGTCATGGATGCGCGAGCTGCAGGCCTGTCGTTCAAAGACCCTGGATGCGCCGTCGTGGCTGTGGTCGAGTGTCGTGCAGTTGGTTGGTCAGCATGAGAAGGGCTATCTGGAGCATTGCCGGCGTTATGCGCTGGAGCATTGACCGCAACATCGGCAAACGCTTACCGGGCCAGCCCTTCCAGGGTGATCGTCACAGTGTTCGTCTGGCGCGGCCCGGCAAGCGGTGCATTCGTCTGACTGCGATAAGCGTTCGGGCTGAGGCCAAGCTGTTTTTGAAACGCACGGCGCATGCGTTCTTCCCGACCAAACCCTACGGTTTCAGCGATCCTCTTGATCGGCTCGCGGGTGGTCTTGAGCAACCAGGTGGCGGCCTCCAGACGTAAATTCTCCACCGCTTGTGCGGGTGTTTCTCCGGTCGCGGCGACATACGCACGAGCAAAGTGGCGCGGGCTCATGCCGAACTGCTCGGCCAGCCGTTCCACGCGTAAATCACCGTTCAGATTTGCGGCAATCCAGCCATGCAAACGCGCCAGACGCACATCCGGATCGGTGCGCAATGCCTTGGCCTGGGCATTGAGTGACGCACTGAGTTGCGGCTGTTCAGCGCTGCGCCACAAAAACACCGTGAAATAGCGCGCCAGCGCCAACGCCGCGTGGGCGCCGAGGTCCTGTTCTACCAGCCCGAGCGCCAGATCGATGCCCGCCGTGGCGCCGCCACACGTCCAGAGATTGTCGTCGTGCAGATAGAGCGCGTCGCTCTGGCACTGCACGGCCGGGTAGTGCGCCTGCAACTCATCGGCGAATTTCCAGTGGGTCACGACTTTGCGGCCATCGAGCAGCCCGGCCGCGGCGAGCGCGAAGCTGCCGGTACCGATCGAGCAGAGACGGCGAATCTGCGGTGCGCGCTGGCGCAGCCAGTCGCAGGCGGGCCGGTCGGCCTCCAGCGCCGCCATGCCCGGGCCACCGGCAACGATCAAGGTGTCGATCAGCGGGGCCAGTTGGTCGATCTGTTCGAGCGAACACGTGGTGACGCTGATGCCTGAAATCGACATGACCTGACCGCCTCGCGGCGACGCCACCAGCAAGCGATAGGGCGGGTGGGCGATGAAGTCCCCAGCCAGCACCCGAGGAATCGCGGCAAACACTTCCAGCGGACCGGCCGCATTGAGTAACAGCAGGTCATCGAACGCCAACACCACCACGGTGCGCTCAGGCAGCGGCGAGGTGTCCGACATGGCAGCAAAGGAGGGGTGTTTGGCATGGAGCGGCACGGCGGGCCTCGACATACTGAATTCAGCGCAGGAATGAACGCACGACAATGCCGTTAAAAGCGCCTGCTGCCAACACTTCTCTCCCTTGAATACCGGACTCACCGGCCGTCTTGCGCCCGGCCCGGATTTGCCCGCCTGGAGTACGCCATGCCGACACTTGAACGCACCACCCTCAAACGCCAGAAAACCGGCCTGATTGCGGTCGATCATGCCCGCAGTGCCGGCGGCTACACCTTGTTCGCCCCGCAAACGGCGGACGGCCATGTGTTTTTGATCGACTTGGACGGCGAAGTCGTCCATCGCTGGAACCTGCCGCAGCGCCCTGGCCGTGACGCGGTAATCCTGCGTAACGGCAACCTCGGCTACAACGGCAACCACCCCGATTCGCCGGATCTGTTCTCGGGCTGGTCGGTGTGGCATGGCGGTGCGTTCAGCGAAGTCACCCCCGAAGGCGAGGTGGTCTGGGAACACACCGATCTGCTGCATCACCACGACGCGCAATGGCTGGACAACGGTCACCTGCTGTACACCACCGCCGAGCCGTTGAGCGCGGAACTGGCCCGTCGGGTGGTCGGCGGCATTCCCGGCAGCGAGGCGCCGGGCGGGGTGATTTACGCCGACGTGGTCAAGGAAGTCGATCGTCAGGGTCAGGTGGTCTGGGAATGGCGCAGTTGGGAACACCTGCGTCCTGAGGATTACCCGCTGCACGAGTGCTTTGAACGCCATCACTGGCCCATGACCAACGCAGTCACCCCGGGCGGCGACGGCAAAGTGCTTCTCAGTCTACGCAGTGTGTCTTCGGTGATTGCCGTGCAGCGCGGCAGCGGCGAGGTGCTGTGGCGTCTGGGCCACGACCTGGTCGCGCAGCAGCACTGCCCGAGTGAACTGGAAAACGGCAACGTGCTGGTGTTCGACAACGGCATCTTCCGCCCGCATGTAAGCATGCCGCACTCACGCATCGTCGAAATCAATCCCGCCACCCAGCGCATCGAATGGCAATACGCCGATACCCCGGGCTATGCGTTTTTCACCCCGTTCATGGGTGGCGCACAGCGTCTGCACAACGGCAACACGCTGGTCACCGAGGCCAACTTCGGCCGCTTGTTCGAAGTCACCCCGACCGCTGAAGTGGTTTGGGAGTACGTCAATCCGCACTTCGCCAGCTATCCCGATGCGCCTTCGCGACGCTATCTGCCGGGCGAGAACAACGCCATTTTCCGCGCGCATCGCTATCAGCATGAAGACCTGCCATGGCTGCGTGACTGAGGCGCGGGTCGCTGACGATTTGACCGGCCAGAGACGCTTTGCGGTTGCCGCCGTGAAATTTGTTCTGTAGATTTTCATGAAATTACAAGAACAGAATTTCACGAGGCCGCGAATGTTTCAGCAATCCCAGCGCCATGTCGACAGCTACTACGCCCACAGTTGCGCCGATCTCCTCAGTCAGCGACCGGTGCTGGAGGGCGCGCAAGACAGCGATGTGGTGATCGTCGGCGCGGGGTTCAGCGGCTTGCACACCGCGCTGCGTCTGGCGTTGGCCGGCAAGCGCGTCACCGTGCTGGAAGCCAGTCGCGTGGCGTGGGCCGCGTCAGGGCGTAATGGCGGGCAGGCGATCCTGGGCTGGTCGTGTGACATGCCACCACTGGAAGCCGCGCTGGGGCATGAACGGGCGAAACGCCTGTGGGACGGCATGCGCTGGGCTGCACAAGAGTTGCGCACACTGCCGGGGCGTCACGGGTTCGATTGCGATTATCGTCCGGGGCATCTGTGGACGTCGGTGATGCCGCGTCGCGTCAGTCTGCTGACCGAATGGCAACACGAGGCCAGCCACAAGTGGGGCCACGACGCCCTGCAATTGATTCCCCGCGAAGACCTGCCGCAATGGGTCGCCAGCGAGCGCTATCAGGCTGGACTGTATGACCCGCAAGGCGCACACCTCAATCCACTGAAACTGGCCCTCGGCCTGGCCGCTGCCATCGAGCGTGCCGGCGGGCGCATCTACGAGCAAAGTAAGGCGTTGAGTTATCAGCAGGAGGGCGCTGGCTTCCGGGTCAATACCGAGCGCGGTGCGGTGAAGGCCGATGTGCTGGTGCTGGCCTGCAACGCCTATCTCGATCAACTCGACCGGCAACTGGCCGCCTGCATTCTGCCGGTCGGCACCTACCAAGTCGCCACCGCGCCGCTGACGCCGGAGCAAGCCACTGCATTGCTGCCGAGCAACGTCTGCGTGACCGACAACCAGTTCGTCCTCGATTACTTCCGTCGTACACCGGACAACCGCTTGTTGTTCGGCGGCGGCTGCACCTACCTCGGCGGCATGCCCAAGGACATCGCGGCGGCGACCCGGCCGTTTCTCGAACGGGTGTTCCCGCAGCTCAAAGGCGTCGAGTTGGAGTTTGCCTGGGGCGGGCACATCGACCTGACGATCAATCGCACCCCGGACGTTGGCTGCGAGGGCAACCGTTACTGGCTGCAGGGATATTCCGGGCACGGCGTGCTGCCGACGCTGGCGGCGGCCCGGGCGGTGTCCGACGCGATCCTCGGCCATGGGGATGAACTGGCGCTGTATCAGGGCCTGAGCAATGGCCGGTTTCCCGGTGGCAAATACCTCGCCGCGCCATTGGAAGCCATCGGCAAGGCCTGGTATCGACTGCGCGACAGCATCTGATGAAATTTTTTCTGGAACCCCGGCCATGAACAAGCAAGAAGAAATCGCTGCGCTGGCGATCCTGATTCACGACCTGCGCAAGCACAAGAAATACACCCTGAAAGAGTTGGCCGACAAAATCGGCCGCTCGGTGGGTTTTCTGTCGCAGGTCGAACGTGGGCTGTCACGTCCGACCGTGGCCGACCTCACCGCGATCAGCGAAACCCTGGGCGTGCCGACCACCTATTTCTACAGCCTGCCCAAGCCCAAGCAGGTGACGTGGGTCACCCGCCCGGACGAGCGCCGCACGTTGTATTACGCCAATGGCATTACCGACATTCTGGTGTCGCCGCAGATGCGCGCATCGTTTTCCATGCTCGAAAGTCATCTCGAGCCGGGCGCCAGCAGTGGCGACCGACACATGAGCGACAGCTCGGAGCAGGGCGGCTACGTCCTCGAAGGCGAACTGACCTTGTGGCTGGGAGATGACGAAGACCCGGTCACGCTGCGCGCCGGCGACAGCTTTCAATTCGCCAGTCACGCCCGTTGCCGTTACGGCAACCTCACCCAGCAGCTCACGCGCGTGCTCTGGGTCTACACCTGATAACAACCAAAGGACCACCGACGATGGACGCTGTCTGCTCTGACCTGCTCGCCGAAGTGCGTGCGTTTCGCCAACGCTACCCCGAGGTGCGTTATGTCGACCTGATCTCCCTGGACATTCCCGGGCACTTCTACGGCAAGCGCTACCCGGTGGACATGCTCGAAAAAGTCGCCGCCGGCAGCGCACTGAAACTGCCGCAAAACTGCGTGCTGCTGGGCGTGCAGGGCGGTTTGTTCAAGATCGGCGATTACTGCTTCAACGACGGCGACCCGGACGCCGTGCGTCGCCTGATTCCGGGCACACTCAAACCGGTGACCTGGGAAGCGCAGCCACTGGGACAGATGTTGATTACCTCCGACGGCACCGCCAAACCGATCGAGTTCGAACCCCGCGAGGTGCTCGCGCAAGTGCTCGCCCGTCTGGCGCGCAAAGGCATGCATCCGGTGGTGGCGTTCGAGCTGGAGTTCTACCTGTTCGACAAGAAGTTGCGCGACGGCCTCCCGCAATTCCCCCGCGACGAACTCAGCGACGACGCCGATGACCAGCCGAACATGCACATCGAGCGCCTGTCGCGTTTCGCCCCGGTGCTCGACGACATGGTCGAAACCGCGCGGACCCAAGGCATCGACGCCACGGTGATCACCGCCGAGCTGGGGCCGGGGCAGTTCGAGATCAATTTCGGCCACCTGGACGACGGTTTGCGTGCCGCAGACTGGGCGGCGCTGTTCTGCCGCAGCACCCGTGGCGTTGCGCTCAAACACGGCTACCGCGCCAGTTTCATGGCCAAGCCGTACGTGGAACATCCGGGCAGCGGCATGCACGTGCACGTCAGCCTGTATGACGCGGCGGGCAATAACCTGCTGGCCGCCAATCACCAACAGTCATTGCGCCACGCGGTGGCGGGGTGCCTGGACTTGCTGCCGCACAGCATGCCGATCTTCGCGCCGAACCAGAACGCCATGCGCCGCTTGAGCGGCACGGTGAACACCGCGACCAAAGCGAGTTGGGGTTATGAGGACCGTGACGCGTGCCTGCGCATTCCCGAGTCGGACACGAAAAACCTGCGCATCGAATACCGCCTGGCCGGCGCCGACGCCAACCCGTATCTGGTGCTGGCGGCAATTCTGGTGGGCCTGGAACACGGGCTGGAAACCGGCAAAGAACCGATCCCGCCCCTCAACGACGACCGCAACAGCGGCATCGCTTTCCCCACCGAAATCCTCGACGCCGTGCGCGCCCTGCACAATCAACCGCAATTGCGGGCCGGACTGGGCGCCGAGTTCGTTGACGTGTACTGCGAGAACAAGCGCCAGGATCACCTGGCGTTCATGCAGGAGATCAGTGCGCGGGAGTATCGCTGGTATTTGTAAGTTCTGATTCAGCAGGTGCAGCGGCGGCCGAATGGAATTCGGCGCCGCTGAGTTTCATGGTTCATCAAAAGACCACTCGGCCCGACATACAGTGCTGTACTGCTCCGCCCACCCAGACGGTGCCGTCAACGCTTTCGATGTGCAGTCGGCCACGGCGCCCCATTGCAGTGCCCTGGCTCACAGTGTAACGGTCGCTCAGGATGCCCGCGCCGATCAGCCACTGAGCGAGACTTGCATTGAGGCTTCCCGTGACGGCGTCCTCGGTGCATTCCTCGCCCATGAAGGCCCTGACTTCTATGTCCGTTTCAGACTCGCCACCCACCCACGGAGCGATGACGCCGACATTCAGCCCCTGCAGTGCGGCGTAATCGGGCTTGATCGCCAGCACTTCTTCGCGATTTGTCAGCAGCACACCTGCCCAGCCAGGGCCGTTGTCTACCCATTGGCTGGCCCGGATCTGCCCAGCGGCGAGACCGAGCCCTTGTTCGATCAGGTTTAACGTCGTTGCATCCAGCGCTCCGCTGCGCACCAGTGGTGGAGCGGAGAACGCCAGGTGCGTGCCTTGCCTGCGTACCCGAATCAAGCCCGCCGAGCATTCCTGAATAATCTCGACATGCTCCAGGTTGTCGTTCTTGGCCAGCCAAACCTTGCAGCTTCCCAGGGTCGGGTGGCCAGCAAAGGGCAGCTCGCGCAGCGGGGTAAAGATGCGTACGCGGTAATGCGCCCCCGGCGCCTCGGGCTTCAACAGAAAAGTCGTCTCACTGAGCTGCGTCCACCGGGCAAAGGCCTGCATCTGCTCGGTTGTCAGCTCATCGGCATCCACCACCACGGCCAGCGCATTGCCTTCGTAGGGGTGATCGGCGAACACATCGACTTGTTCGAACGGCAGAGAAAGCGGCATTGAATGTCCTTTGCAGGCAGGGGCGGTTCACAGCTGAACCGGGTGGGTGGGCCAAGGCTAATCGCTGCACAGCAATAATTAAAGAGCGTCTGGATTCAACGCTTATCATTGAGGGGAAACCCTCATTGTGACCTCTCATTCCTGTGACTAGCATGGTTAACGCCATTCGCGCATTTACGGAGAAGACCATGACTAACCCGCAGAACGACGACAAGCGCCCCGTCCCTGATAAAGCGGAGGACAACGCTTTTTTTCCTTCACCCTATTCGCTGAGCCAGTTCACCTCCACGAAGTCGGATCTCAGTGATGCAGACTATCCCGAGCCCTATAAAGAGGGCCGTTGGAGGATTTTGCTGATCGGTGCTGATGAACGCTATCTGCTGACCGACAACGGCACGATGTTTTCTACGGGCAATCATCCGGTCGAAACCCTATTGCCCATGTATCACCTCGATAAGGCAGGTTTCGCCTTCGATATCGCGACCTTGTCGGGGAATCCGGTGAAATTCGAATATTGGGCAATGCCTTCGGAAGATACTGAGATACAGGGCTTTTATGCAAAATACCGCGAGCAGTTCAAAAAGCCCCTGAAGCTGGCTGAAGTGATCGATAAAGCGCTGGGAGAAAACTCGGACTACATCGGTGTATTCATACCAGGTGGCCACGGCGCACTGATCGGACTGCCGGAAAGTACCGATGTGAAGTCCGTATTGCAGTGGGCTGTCGCCAACGACAAGTTTGTGATTTCGTTGTGCCACGGGCCTGCGGCCTTGCTGGCAGCGGGTGTTGGTGAGTCCAAGAGTTCGTACCTCTTCAATGGCTACAAGATCTGCGCGTTTCCCGACAGTCTCGATGCGAAGACACCAGACATCGGATACATGCCGGGGCATCTGACCTGGAAGTTCGGCGAGCAGTTGCAGGCGCTTGGGGTCGAGATCGTCAATCAGGATATTTCCGGGGCGACATTCAGGGACCGCAAGCTGCTGACCGGCGACAGCCCTTTGGCAGGCAACAATCTGGGCAAATTGGCTGCAGCGGCACTCCTGAAAGAGGTCGAGCGGGCGTGAACAAGGAGCCCGCCGAGGCTTTGATGCGCGCCGTTCTCGAGATAGAGGCGGCGCACAAGCTCGAGTCGATCAAGAAGGCTGTGCGGGGGTTCGCCAGCCCCTTCGGCTATGATCGATTCGTACTGTTTTCGGCGTCATCGGCAAGCGAAGAAGTGCTTGAGCGCATCTACTGGGTCGAAGGCGATTGGTTTGGCTGCGGGCAAGACGTTGATGCCCAGACGTATGTTCGCCATTGCCCGGTGACTCGCCATATTCTGAAGACTCGCGAAGCCTTCTTCTGGCGCAAGATGCAAGGGCAGGGGGAAGCGCATTATCAGATCATCAAGTCCCCTGGCGGCCCGGGCATCCAGGGTTTGCAGGTGCCGGTATTCGGACCTCAGGGGCTTGAAGGCGCCATGAGCCTGGGCGGTATTTCGGTCGACGGGTCGCCACGGGTGCGCATCGGGTTGACCATCGTGGCGACAGCGGCATTTTTCTCCGCCCGACGATTGCTGGAGGCCCCAGTTGCCGAGGTGCTCAAAACGCTTTCGCGGCGCGAACGTGAAGTGCTGAGCTGGACGGCAGCAGGCAGGCGGCAGTCGGATATAGCAGCCACTCTTGGTTTATCGGAACGGACCGTAGAAAATCACCTGCGCTCAGCTCGCCGACGTCTGGGAGTCGCGACGACGGCGCAAGCGATCATGATGGCGATTCGTAACGGCGAGATTGACGGGTAGGCGCCAAAAACAGATCGCGTTGATTCATGCAAAGGCATGCTTTGCCGCGTAAAACCATAGACGTGCTGCTGCACTTCACAGACCGTCAAAGTCGATGAGCGCGAGTTGACTCATTAATGATGTGTTCGGCATGGGCACCTCGCGAGTCCTTCAACAACTGTGCGAACGCGGCCTTGTCGATTGGCCGGCTCATGAAATACCCCTGAACCTCGTTGCATTGATCCTTGCCGAGAATGTCCAGCTGCTCTTCGGTTTCCACCCCTTCGGCGGTCACGGTGAGGCCCATGGCTTTGCCCAGACCGATGATTGCCTGCACTACGGCGCGATCATTGGCGCCATGGCTGATCGAGGCGATGAAGCGCTTGTCGATCTTGATTCCGTCGAACGGGTAAGCGCGCAGGTAACCGAGGGATGAGTAGCCGGTGCCGAAGTCGTCCATGTTCAGCCGTACGCCCAGCTCTTTGAGCGCATTCATGGCGGCCAGCGCGCCGTTGGTGTCGACCAGCATCACGTTTTCGGTGATTTCCAGTTCCAGGCGAATGGCCGGGAAACGCGTCTGCACCAAAGCTTCGCGCACGTCCTCGACGACATCGCTGAGGGCAAACTGCGCTGGCGACAGGTTGACCGACAGCAAGATGTCCGCCGGCCAGGTCAGCGCGGTTTCACAGGCTTCGCGCAGCACCCAGCGCCCCAGCGGGACGATCAGACCGGTCTGTTCCGCCAGACCGATGAACAGGTCCGGCCCGAGCAGGCCCTTGGTCGGATGCTGCCAGCGCACCAAAGCCTCGACCGAAACGATGTGCTTGCCATCGACCGTATAACGCGGCTGGTAGTGCAGGACGAATTCGTCGTTTTTCAGCGCACCGCGCAGATCGCTTTCCATCTGCCGGCGTGACTGGATCTGGTCACTCATGTGTGCTTCGAAATAGCACCAGGTGTTTTTGCCCTCGGACTTGGCCTGATACAGCGCAATGTCGGCGCAGCGGATCAACTCGCTCGGCACGAAGCCCTGACGCCGGCTCAGGGCGATGCCAATGCTCGCACCCACGTGCAGCGGATGATGCTCGAAAATCAGCGGTTGATGCAGGCTCTCGACCAGCCGTGTGCAGAACCGGTCGACTTCGTGGCGGCTGTCCATGCCATTGAGCACCACAACGAACTCATCGCCCCCCAGGCGCGCGACGATGTCGTGCTCACGGGTGCATTCGCGCAGACGACTGGCGACTTCCTGCAGCACCGCATCGCCGGCCGGATGGCCGAGGGAATCGTTGATCGGTTTGAAGTTGTCGAGGTCGATCACCAGCAGCGACAGCGGTGGTGCGTGTTCCTTGAGCAGCAGCGCGTCATCCAGATAGCGCGCCAGTTGGTTGCGATTGGGCAGGCCGGTGAGGGCGTCGTGCATCGACAGGTGCTGGATCTGCGCGTGGGCGGCGACTTCGTCGGTGATGTCGCTGGCCGTGCCGCGATAGCCGCTGACGGCATGCTTGTCGATGATCGGCCGCGCCGACAACCGACAGTGACGTTGCTGCCCGGCGTGATCGCGATAAGTGCAGCGCAGGTCACTGGTATTGCTGTCTTCGCTGAGCTTTGTCAGCCACAACTCCAGTGGCGTGGTATCGCACGACACCAGTTGCCCGATGCCTCGGCCCAGCCACTGGGTTTGCGGGTAACCGGTCACTTCGCTGAAGCGCGTCGAGAGATAGGTCAGACGCAGCTGGTTATCGACTTCCCAGATCCAGTCCGATGCCGCTTCGGCCACCGCGCGAAAGCGCTCTTCACTGGCTTCCAGCGCTTGATTGGCTGTCTCCAGTGCATGGTTCGAGGCCTGCAATGTGCTGAAGCTGTGGTCGACGTAACGGGAGGAGCGCAATGCGTGGCGCAGGAAGTACGCGGTCAGTAGCATCAGCACCACCAATATCGCGCCCAGGGTCGGCAGCAATGACCACAACAGTTGCTGTCCGGGTCGCTCCAGATCCGCTGTGAGGCTGTAACCGGTATTGTCCAGCCGTACCCGTGGCAGATCGCCGGGAAGCTGTTCGTCCGGGATCAGCCTCAGGTTTTGCAAACCATAAGCGACGTCAATCGCCCGCAGCTTGGTGGGCGTGAGCTTGTCAACGAACACTAGCACCGAGGTCTGCCTGGGGTCGCCTACGGGGCGTTCATCATTGGGCAGGATCGCGGCGGCCGTGACCAGTGCCGGCCAGCCATCGAACAGCGCATACGTGCCGATCGGTACGGTCAGGTCGGACTGGTTTTGCACCTTGTCGATCAGCGTGGCGGAAGAGAGCGTGAGCAAGCGCGAAATGTCGCGGTCATCCTGCTGTCCTTCTACCACGGCGTACTGGGTGCCTGCGCGATCAAGCACGAAGACGCCGTCATAGCCGTCGGTGGTGAACAGGGTTTTACCGAGGTTCTGCTGGGTGTAGGCCCAGTCGGTGTCGATTTTGCTGTGCAGGTGTTCGTAAGCGGTGGTCCAGTCGGCGTAACTGTTGATATAGCTTTTGGAGGCACTGATACGGTTTTCCAGAGCGCGCGCCGCGTAGAAGCGGGTTTCTTCGGCGTCCTCGCGATCCAGACGCGCAGCGATGCTGAGCAAAGTGCCGGTGACCGCAATCACGCCCACCACAAACAGCGTCCCGACCGCGAACACCAGGCGGCGGGTGATAGTGCTTTGCCGGGGTGGAACAGGCAGCGCGGGCGCGAAAACATCCATATGTTCGTCCTTGATTCTCTGTCTGAATCATCTGGAACAGCGGTCCCCGGGCAATGTTCAATGTGTTTGATGTGATTGCGCCAGGGCGGATTTCCCAAGCGTAGTGAAAGCTGGGGATTTTGCCTCGCGCGCCAGGCGATTGATCAGGCGATGTTACCTGGCTACCGTTTTGCACCGTTGCGGGGCTCGCATTGGGCCAACAGGTAGCACATGCGCGTTGCAGGTTGCCTCACGTCTTTAACCTTTAATCATGCAAATCAATTCCTTGGCTCGAAAAGCAGGCATCTGGCACGCAAAGTGCTTTTTTGCATCCGTGGATAATTGGATACAAAAAGACAAAAGGTGCTGCCATGCAATTCGCTCCCGCCTACGATCAACGCCAACCGATGACCGCCGAGGAAGAGGCCTACAACTTTCTGCTGGAAGGCATCTGCGGTGGTCGTTATCGCAAGGGCGACCGGCTGATCGCCGAAGACATTGCCAGTGAAATCGGCATGAGCCGGATGCCCGTGCGCGAAGCCTTTCGCCGTCTCGATGCGCAGGGGCTGGTGACGCTGCGGCCTAACCGTGGCGCCGTGGTCAGCGGTCTGGATGTCGAGGAAATGCACGAAGTGTTCGAGATGCGCAGTGCGCTGGAAGGGCTGGCAATGCGCGTCGCGGTGCCAAAAATCAGCGAGCGTCAGTTGACGGCCCTGGAGCGACTGCTCGATGAAATGGATGACTACCGCGAGGAAAGCGCGGCGTGGGTCAGCCGCCACCGCAAGTTTCATGAATACCTGTGCAGCCTCAGCGGCCGACCACGATTGGTGAAGCAGATCAGCGCGCTGTACGCGCTGATCGAAGCGCCGATGCGCCTCTGGCTGCAGCACATTGAAAAGCCCCTGAGTGCCCGCCAGGAACACCAGATGATCCTCGATGCGATTCGCGCCGGCGACGCCAGCAAGGCCGAAGCCGTGGTGCGCGAACACATCGAAGGCACGGTGCCGGAGCTGATCAAGTTTCTGCAATCGGAAAAATAACCACAGAGCGGACACGAGTCCGCCGATGTTTTGACTTTGAGTACTGCCCCGTTACTAACCGAACTGGAGTGTCTGGTCATGCATACGTCTCGCCTGTTACTGGCTGCAATTTCCCTGGGACTCTGTACACAGTGG
>Ga0157373_10002413_pt1 | contig 14209 bp, 14 predicted proteins | sample C65metaG_FD_113460 | JGI IMG/M metagenome (GOLD analysis project Ga0157373, IMG submission 113460) | Corn rhizosphere microbial communities from Kellogg Biological Station, Michigan, USA - C6-5 metaG | ecosystem: Host-associated > Plants > Roots > Rhizosphere > Soil | place: USA: Michigan... | reverse complement strand
TTTTTTAGAGAAATTCAATATAGTAAGCAGCAAAGTAAGACCCGCTGCAGCAAGACCAATATATTGAGGTGCCCCGGTACGGGTTAAAAATTTGGAACGAACTGGTTCTACATACACTACATCATTCGTTTTTAAATAAAAATAAGGAGATTTAAAGGCATCCTTTGACAGTAAGTTTAGCCTTCCAAATTCCCTTTTACCATTTATCTCTCTGATGACTAAAATATTGTTACGCTTTGCAAGCGTAGTAAGATCGCCGGCTAAGCTGATAGCCTGAAGAATAGTGGTACGGTCTTCCATATCAAATTTACCAGGCCTATTCACTTCCCCAAGAATAGAGAAGTTATAATTTAAAAATTTGACATTTACAACAGGGTTTTTCGTGTAGTCCTTTAGAAGATTTGTAAGCGTATCTTCTAATTGAAGTCTGGTTAACCCTTCTGCCGTAATCCTGCCAATAAAGGGAAGCTGAATTTTACCATCCGGATCTACAAGATATCCCAAACTTTTTGCATTGGTTCCCGCTATAGCTCCGGGAACAGAACCACTTCCAGAATTCAGGGCGATCAAATCTTCCGCGTTACTTCCGCCTATTGAGATAGAAAGTAAATCGTTTTTTTGAATAGGGGCATCAAAAATAGTTTTGGCGTTAGCTAATCCCGATTTTACAGTATCATTTAAATTATTAAAATAAATAACATTTTTGGGGGAAACGCAAGCTTGAATACTTAATAGGAAAATGATCAGGAAGAGAGAAGCGAAATTTTTACAATTCATGTTAAAACAGTAAAGTTAAGGGTAAAGTAATTTAAATCAATACATAGCTGTATGGCTTCGCCTCTCTCAATTACACTATGTAAAGAGAAGATAGAAAGGAAAAGGTTTCAAGGTGATATTAAGAGCAATGCTGAATTTACTTCTTGTCAGATTATTAAAATAACTGAAAATCGCTTTCAGTTGCTCGTGGTGGCGGCGAAATTAATTCTTTCTTTTCAAAAAAATCGTAGAGAAAGATCGATTTAATTTCTTTCAGTGAAATACTTTTTTCTTACTAAATCGTTCGAAATTTTCAAAAATTATACCAGCTTTCTTATTCAATTAAATTTTGATACCCAAGTGATTGGCTTATTTTTTGCTATCCGTTAACTCTTGAACGCTATTTCGTAAAAAAATTTTTGTTAGAACTTGTTTATGAATAGCTTTACACTTTAAAAATTCTTTTTTTTATTTGACTAAACCCTAATTACTAAATTATGTTACACATTAAGAAATTTGTACTCCTTCTTGTATGTTGTGGATTTTTATTTTCAGCCAACGCGCAAACTGATCAGCAGGACTACAATAACATTAAGCCTTTTTCCGGCAACAAAGCCTTTAGAAAATTCTCTATTGGCGTAAACGTCGGCGTCTTAAGACCTTCTGTCGTTATTGGAGGAACCAATAATTTTTACAATAATCAAACGACCCTCGGATATGGAGCAAACATCCGTTACCAATTCAACCATTACATAGGTTTGCAGGCCGATTATCTGGGTGGTACCTTAAAGGGCAACCAGAATGGTTGGCCGGGAGTAATAACGCCAACCGTTTCTTCATTTAAAACCAACCTTACATCTGCATTAGATCTTGCCGCCGTGTTTACTTTTGGCAACATCAATTTCCTAAAGATGAAAAATTCAATCATCCCTTATATAACTGCCGGATTAGGTACAGCCTCTTATAAGGTGAAAATAGTAAAGGCGGGTTCAACAACTGAAGAAGACTTTGATAATGGTAACACCGAAAATAATACATTCGTTCCGGTAGGATTGGGGCTGAAATTTAATCTGTCGGAATTAATGAATCTTGATTTAGGGTATAGAATGAACTTTGTGGATAAAGATGACTTAGACGGTTATGCTGTTGCTTACCATAAAGACAAATTCAGTTATGGCTTTATCGGCCTTGAATTTTCTCTCGGCAATCAGAAGAAACCAAGAATGTTATTTGATAATCCAGTTGCCCGCTTAAATAATAATTTACAAACTCAAATAGATACTATTTCCAACCAGGTAAAAGGTCTTTCTACTGATACCGATGGTGATGGTGTTCCTGACAGGTTTGATAAAGAACCAAATACACCAACCGGATGCCCTGTTGATGCTCATGGCGTAACAAGAGATACTGATGGTGATGGTGTTCCGGATTGTAAAGATAAAGAGCTGGTAACTCCAACCCAGTGTCAACCAGTGGATGCAGACGGTGTAGGTAAATGTCCTGAGCCAGATTGTTGTAAAGCCATCCGCGATACATTGGCAGCAATGAATGCATGCAACCTGAACTTACCAAGCATCACTTTCAAATCAAACAGAACCGCTCTTACCAGCGATGCAAAAGCCATGTTGGCAACCGTAGCTTCTCAAATGAAGAACAGCGCTAATTGTAAGATCGTGATCACCGGTTATCCTGCAGCTTCAAAAGCTTCACAGGCAAGTTGTAATAAAAGATTACAGGCCATTCAATCTTACCTTACTGAAACAGAAGGTATCAGTGCGGACAGGATTCAAACCAATTGCCAGGTAGGTGGTGGTGATGTAAATACTGTTGATTTACTTGCACAATAATTAGAGTTATTTTAATCTTAAAAAAAGAAGAAGGCTGCCCCAAAAGGGTAGCTTTCTTCTTTTTAAATGTTAAAGCACTATTAAAACATTAGAGATCAACTCAGTATTTATCGCAGACGGAGAAATAAGTGAAATTACGTTTTTAAAAGAATTTTGTTAAGGACGCGTTAAAAGTAAAGTTTGGGGAAAACCTACATCTCGAATAAAACAATCAGGAATCGAAAATTCACTTCAGACTTTCTCTTTCTGCAACTTCCCCTCTTCGCTTCTCTATGTGAAAAAAAAACAACTGCACCCTGAAAGTGAAGATTCACTCCCAGACTTTCTCTTTGTGCAACTTCACCTCTTCGCGCCTTCGTGTGAAAAAAAACAAGTGCACTCTGAAAGTGAAGATTCACTTCAGATTTTCTCTTTGTGCAACTTCCCCTCTTCGCACCTTGGTGTGAAAAAAAACAACTGCTCTCTGAAGTGAAGATTCACTTCAGACTTTCTTTGTGCAACTTCCCCTCTTCGCGCCTTCGTGTAAAAAAAAAACAACTACACCCTGAAAGTGTTGATTCACTTCAATTTTCTCTTTGTGCAACTTCCTCTTTTTGCGCCTTCGTGTGAAAAAAAACAACTGCACTCTGAAAGTGAGGATTCACGTCACACTCTTTGTGCAACTTCACCTCTTCGCGCCTTCGTGTGAAAAAAAACAACTGCACTCTGAAAGTACCAATAGGTGCAGAAAAAACTTCTTCTAAATCTTCACGCATTCTTTGTGAAACTTACCTCCGAGTGCCTTGGTGGCAAAAAATATCTTTCTTAAAACTTCTACAGTAACCACTATACGGCGCATGTTCTTCATCAATCATGCTCGAGGATCCTTTCCGCATTCTTCCTGTATAATTTTTCCAGTACTTTTTGAGGGAGATCCAAGCCATATAAGGCCCAATGATAATTGAAGAGTTCAGGTTCATAAAAATGTTCATCACCGGTTTCAAGAATTCGAAAGGTGGTTCGATACATGTTTTCCTGTGGGTAATTATCCGTTCCGTATAGTAGCCGGTCCTGGTATTTGGTAATGAAAGCTGCTGCGTAACGCGGTACCGGTGCTATTTCTGCAAAACGCGCGGCTATGTCCGCATATAAATTAGGATACTTATCAAGCAGATTCCCCAATACCTGCAGATCAGCACATGAATTCAATAAGTGACAGGCAATGAAAATTGTTTTTGGATTGTCGCGCACAGCATTTTCCAAAGATTTAATTAATTCATCATGCCCGAGTTTCCCCGGTACGTTCATATTCACATGCCAGGTGGCGGCGTTCATCAATCCGTCATTATTCGGCCCTGGGTTTTCATACATCCATTCATCTTCTGCCACATGAATGCTCACAGGCAGGTGAAGTGCACCGCATTTTTCCAGCAGCGGTTTCATTTGCGGGTCATCAATATGCATTCCCCTGCCTGGTACAGGTTTTGAATACAATTCACCTTCGCCTTTATCACCTAACTCACCTACACCCCTCGCCCCTTTTTTATAACAGCGTTCCAATTCTGCAGCGGCGTGTTTTTGCCATCCTGGCCTACCATAACCGGTATAATCAAAGCCACACCAGGTTTCAAACCGGCCGGGATAACGGCTGTATTTTTCAACCACGCTGTCAAACCCTTTACCTGTTTGCATAGAAAGAATAATCGTTTTTTGAATATTCATTTTATCCATCAGCTTCACTAATTCATCCAGATCTTTTGCAGACACATAATTATGCGAATGCATATCAATCACAGGGAATTTAGCCCTTTGGATATTCGCTATCGCCGTGTGATAAATGGAAACGGGCTTGTAATCTTTCAGTAGAATTTCATCCGGCTTTTGTGCAAGCAGGTTGGAAATTATGGCAACAAAAAAGAGTGTAAAAAATATTTTCAGCATTATTTTCAATTGGTGTTATTAATACTTCGAAAGTTATTTCTTTTAGTTCAAATTTACATCACAAATAGCAGCACTTTTAGCAACTCTATTATCAAAACGCGCCAATTTTCCGGTTGATCTTATTGACAAAAGTCGCGAATAGGGTAAAGGAACCAATAGGATGATCTTCCATATTCTGTTTCTGCAAAAACTTGTTTCCAAACCTGCCATCTGACATGGCATACCTATGAAAGAGCTTAAAGAATTGCTGGCAATAGATTTTTACCGCAGACTCAACGAATAATAATAAAGATGTCTCGACAAAAAGCCACTCGCGCGTTCCTTTTCTATCCTCGCTTTTTCCTTTGAGAAATAATCCTGCCATTGAGGATCACTGCTGTAGGTATCCCACAAAATTTGGGTATTATAATCCATGTTACGCAGGTATGCTACATCAGTAGCTTTATGGAATGTGATATTGTACTTGGTAACGATCCAGCTGAAATTGATCCAGCTTAAGATCACAAAAGTGAAGAAAAAGGAACGTAGCATCGTGCTGAGCAAAAAGGCATTTGTTTTTTTGAAATAGATCTTCCAAAATGTAACGAAAAGGCCAAGCAGGCTTAAGCACAGGAATACATACACACCGATTCGTTTAAAAGTTAAGCCGAGTAAACTGACATATTCCGTGTTTTTCACAAATGCAGAAACGATCAGCAGCACATTTAAAAAGATCCAGAGGTAAGCAAGCTTTTTCAGTAAACCCGCTTTTTCATCAAAATTGAAAGTGGATTTAAAATAGAACATAATGAGGCCAATGGCCAGAACAATAGAAAAAATAATAGTCGCAACTCTCTGGTGTACCTCATCACTCAGCGTTGCACCGCTTGTTGCAGTGAAAAACTGCTCATAATTGTAAGTCACGATAAAAAATAACAACAGTACATTCAGGAGTACCAGCGATATCTCACCGCTCTTTCGTTCAAAGTTGATTTCCAGGAAGGAAAAGGTCGGCTTCTGGTAATAGCTGCCATCGCTGTTAAAATTCATTCCTAATTGCGCGTTATACCGGATCATGATTTTGGGAACGAATACAAACCATAAATTAAAGAAAAGAAAAAAGCCGAGGCAGGTAAGAAAAAAGATCTGAAAAAAATTGAGATCGAAGGCGATATTCTGAAAAAAGCGGTAGAAAATATCACTCCCGGAAGTATAAACCGTAAGAAAAACTCCCACAAAAAAAGCAGGGATCAAAACCAGCGCCAATACTTTTTTAAACACATTATTGCCTGAAATTTTTTGTGGAAGCCAGAATTTAAAGGAAAAGAACTTAAAAATAAATCCGGCATAGTTAAGAAACCAAAGAAACGGGTAAAGCACGATCCTGATCTGGGGATACTGGCATCGCAATCCCAGCACCAGCAGTGAGATGATCATTGCAAAGAAAGAAAAGGGATCGCCATACCAGGCAAACGCCAGTGCTGAGCCGATGCACATTACCGAAAGCAAAAATAATTCCTTTTGCTGGCTTTTGTTTACGCCCGTTAAAAAAAACAGCAGCCATACAAAAAGCCCGAGAATGCCTGCATTTAATCCAACATCCTGCCTGTAAAATAATACGACAAACAGTAAAGTGCCTACCCAGAGTTTTGTGATCTTTTTCATTTTTTATTTATTATTTATTTAAAAGTACTTTGAATTACAAAGTCTTGAGGTAAAAAAAATTATTTTCCTTTGATCAGCTTTTCAAGTGCATGCAAATGCTCATTAAAAGCACTTCTTCCCTTCTGTGTAACCCTGTATGTTGTCTTTGGTTTTTTCCCCACAAATTCTTTTTTCACTTCAACATATCCCGTCTTTTCCAATGAATTGATATGACTGGCAAGATTGCCGTCGGTAATATCGAGCACTTCCTTCATTTCTCTGAATTCCACCCAGTCGTTTACCATCAGTATCGACATGATGCCCAGCCTGATCCGGCTTTCAAATTCTTTATTGAGTGAGTGTATGAGATTCATTTGTTGAAATTTAGTGATACTTTTTTTGCATCACAATGCCATAGATGATGTGCAACAAACCAAAACCTGCAGCCCAGAAAACCAATCCAAAACCGGGCAAAAAAAGTGCTGCTAACCCCAATACAAGTTCACAGTACCCTAAATATTCCACATCATTCAAAGTATATTTACTGGCATTCATCAAACCCAATCCATAAAAAATAAGCATCACGGGCGCCACCATTCCAAAATGGTGTTGCTTATAAAGCGCAAAGCAAAAAATTCCACCAGCTAAAAGTGGCACAAGCAAACTGAAAAGCAACCTCCTGGAAAGTGAGTTCCACAGCTTTTGCTTGTTTTTCTTACTTTTTTGAATAGTAAAATAAACTCCAAAAAACACGGCCAGCAACAAGGTAAGCAACAAAGTGATCACCAACCTTGTGATCAGGTCAGAAGAGTAAGGAATGAGCTGGTTTCCAAAATAATCGCCGCCGCTTTCTTTAATAAAATACAAGCCTGCGTACGCTGCTACCAGCGCTATCACCCCGGCCATAATGCCGGACCATCCGCTCAACGAAATAAAACGGGAAGAGCGCTCCATGATAGAGCGGATCATTTCAAGATCTTTCTGATGCTTCTCATTCATAAAAAGTACTTTGAAACACAAAGCTAGTCAGGAATCCGAAATATCAAAATTTTTTTGAGGAATATTTTAGATGACACCAATATTTTTCTTCAGAAACCTGTTTCTTAATTACTAAAACAAGAAGCTATTGTAAGATGGGTGCAATCACCCCTCTTTCTTGCTTCACCCTTTTCCAAAGCAGCATTAAAAGCACTTTGGTTTTTTCGTATTTTTTTGTCGGATCAATATGAGAATTATAATTAAAGAGGTCCGGAAATAATCAGGGATAAATGAACAAGTACAGAGATGTTTCATGCATATTTAAGCAATAGAAAAACCTTATATTCGAACCCTTGACTTCTTATGAATATAAAACCAGAAACACATTTTTTGACTTCTGCTGAAATAGCAGAAATAGAATCTTTAGGTTTTCAGTTTTTAGGAATATCTGCGTTTCAAGAGAATTTTATCAATGAAAACTTTCCCAACTGCAATCTTTTCCTTTTATTAAAACAGATCAATAATATATTTAGTCCATTATGCAATGTGCCGGTAACTAAATTAATTTATCTTAATAATTCAACTCCAGAAATAAAAATTCAATTTTTTACAGACGACTATGAAGATGAAATTCATGGTTTGGCTTTTTCGAGAATTTTTTGTTGGAAAGGTGAAGATTTGGTTGTGAAACACGATTATTTCAGATTGCCGCAATCAAACAGAGGAAAAGGGATTGCAAAACTGATATTTCGTGTTTGTATTCAGCAGTATGTTAACATGAATATAAATAAAATTCTGGTTCAGGCCTGCTTAAAAGATGGAGGATACACCTGGGCGAGAAATTTTTTTACTGCTAATAACCAGGATGAAATGAAACAAATACTTGATAACGCACAAAGTAAATTGACAACATTTCAGTTTCAGGCAATAGAAAAGATATATCGCAATTATTACTCAAAAAACCCTGCAGGTATAGCTTTTCCAATTGTTAAATGGGCAGAATTACCTTTTATGAAGGAAATTCTCAGAGGAAGTAGTTGGCATGGAATGATCGATTTCATAATCACGAACAATTCACTAACTTTATATCATATGTTTTCCACTAAATCCATACCAACTGAATCTGGCTATATTGCAGATGAACTGATACAAACTCAGCAACTGACTGATCTTGATCGTAAATGTCTTGTCATTAAACAAGCCATACAGGATGGCGACTTTACTTTAGATGAAGCTTTAAAGCTTTATGAAGTATCAAAATCTGAGTATGAATCCTTTTTTGCAAAAAATATAATTGCAGAATTGCATTCATCAATGCAATCTCCAAAATTTCAGGCTGTGTTTACAATTGAAGTTATAGCATCAATTTATAAAAAGCTATTCAGTTCTGTTGATAAAAACAGTACAATTGTGTTGACCCATTTCGAAAGCCTTTCGAAAGAAATACAAGAAGATAAAGTTTTATTATGACTTGTATACTTTAAATTTACCAGCCTCTGTGGGGAACAAGCAAAAATAAAACCTAAAGAAAAATGAGATAAAAAGCAAAAGCTTTTTCACACCTTTGCTTTCTTCGCCCTTTTCATATACTCACTGACAGCAGCATTAAACACACTCCGGTTTTTGCGTATGTTTTCCTGGTAAGCTTTTTTCTTTTCAGGATCGTTATTGATGTCTCTTGCATAAGCAACCGCTTCTTTAAATAGATTGCGGCAGCCGCGTTGTTCGGAAGAGGCAACAATTTTGCTCATATCCGGATACTTGCTTACCACCTCCCCACTTTTATATTGTTTATGCACAACTTGTTTCCCAATAGCCCCCCTAATTCTGAATAATGATCTGCCTCTCGCCATAATTGTAGTTTTAATTAAAAATAAGGAAAAAGATAAGAAAACACAACGGCAAATAAAAAATATTCAACAATTTTATTTATTTTTATTATTGGAAAAAATAAACAGATAACGGTATTTCTTGAAGCCAATCAAACCTGTTTGCATACATTAATCCTGTCGCTTTTTCAGCACAACAGCCGTTTATTTAAGCTGATAACTGCCTTCATCCTCGCTGATCCTGCGTTCATCCTTCGCTCATCCTTCGGTCATCCTTCGCTGCTGCAGTATAGCTACGGTATAGATAAAGCATAGCAACAGTATGGATACTGTATGGGGAAGGTAAACCAAGAAGGTTTTTTGGGGGAGACTTATTTTTTTTGAGAGTCTGAAATAAAACCTTCTTGGTTTTTTTCTCCCGAAGAAGATGCCCTGATTGCTTTAAATCAGCAATCATTTCCCTCTTTCCTGTAGAAGTAATAGTGAACTATTTATAATGAGCTAACAAATAAATTCTTTCTATTCTGGAACATCAGAAATAATGATTCATAAAAAAATCACTTCCTCATTCATAAGAATCAGGAAAAACCTACTGCGTGAAAAAATGCAGTCGATCAATAAATAAATGGATCTTTCTATTTTCATCTGATTCTATTAATTATAAAAGACGCTTATTTTAAGTATAAAAAAAGTATTTCTACTAATAATAAAAAAGTAATATTTCTATTTATTATTTAGATGATTTACGATTTTGACAGTAAATACATGTACCCGAAAAAAGGGCAATCTTGCCCTTTGCAGACATACTGCACCGTTCTATCTTTGTTCCAGAAGTTGATTGATGTTGATCGTAGGCATTAATCAAAAAATATCCAAAATCCATTCGAAAAACAGAATCTATCCAAGTTCCTTAAAAATCGAAAAAATCTGATATCAGTCAACTTCTTTTTTATCCAATATCAATTCTTTGCGAAAAGTAAAGAGAAACGAAAACCAGGCATTTTGAAATTCAGGATCATTTCAAAATAAAAAAATCCAAACTTGTGAAAACGAATCCAAATTCGAAGAAAACTGAATCCTATCCTTGTAGAAAACTATACTGAAACCGGATGATCCACCGGAATTGGTTTCCAAAGATGCTGCTAAACGCAGTAAAAAAAATTACTTCTGTAGTCGCAAGATTACAGAAGTTTTTTATTTTGGCACATTGTATGAAATTCGTCGCTAAATGATCCTGACACAAAATATTCCTGTTAAAAAATACTCGCGCATTATTTCACTGGTCCCTTCTCAAACTGAATTACTTTGGTATTTAGGTTTGGAAAATGAAGTGATCGGAATTACAAAATTTTGTATTCATCCGGAAAGCTGGTTTAGGAATAAAACAAGAGTTGGTGGCACAAAGAAGATTAATTTCAAAACAATTAATCAACTTTCTCCTGATCTCATCATCGCCAATAAAGAAGAAAATGTAAAAGTACACGTGGAAGAATTGGCAAAGAAGTATGATGTTTGGCTCACTGATGTGAATGATCTAGATGATAGCCTAAAAATGATCTTAGATGTCGGAAATCTAACTGGAAAATCAAAAAAAGCCTCTGAATTGATTTTCAAAATAAAGGATGGATTTGAAAGACTGAAAGAATTATCTTCCAATAAACGGCCAGTTAAGACGGCTTATTTCATTTGGAAAGATCCTTATATGGCTGCTGGTGGCAATACTTTTATAAATAACATGATGCAATATTGCGGGTTGGAAAATGTTTTCTGCGAACAAACCCGTTACCCTCAAATTACTTTAGAGGAAATCAGACAAAAAGACCTTGAATTGATCTTGCTTTCCTCAGAGCCCTACCCTTTTAAAGAAAAACATTTGCAAGAAATACAAAAACTGTTTCCAAAAATAAGAGTTGAATTGGCAGATGGCGAAATGTTTAGCTGGTATGGAAGCCGGCTGCTAAAATCCATTGAATATTTTCAGTCATTTTTGAAGCAGATTTAATATTAACAGTAATTCTTTAAACATAAATCTCTTAAGCATGTAATTCCCTATTTTTGCAAAAATTAAAACTTAAATAATGGCATCAAAAAAAATTGCAGAGATTTTAGGCGACAAAGCTGAAGAATTATTAAACTACAAATGTAAAATTGACAAATCTACCCTTACCCTTCCTTCTCCATCTTATATAGATGATATTTTTGTACAAAGCGACCGGAACAATCGTGCTGTTGGCGCAATGCAGCAGTTGATGGATCATGGCCGCCTGGGTGGAACAGGATATTGCTCTATCTTTCCGGTTGACCAGGGAATAGAACACAGTGCCGGCGCTTCTTTTGCTCCAAACCCGATTTATTTTGATCCCGAAAATATTGTAAAATTAGCGATAGAAGGCGGCTGCAACGGCGTTGCTTCTACTTTCGGTGTTTTGGGTATTCTTAGCAGAAAATATGCTCATAAAATTCCTTTTATTGTAAAGATCAATCACAACGAATTATTAAGTTATCCGACCAAGTACGACCAAACCATGTTTGGTTCTGTTGAAACTGCTTATAATATGGGCGCTGTTGGCGTTGGTGCAACTGTTTATTGGGGAAGCCACGAAAGCACCCGCCAGTTGCAGGAAGTAAGCCTTGCATTTGAGCGCGCTCATGAACTGGGAATGTGTACCATTCTTTGGTGCTATGTTCGTAACGAAGCGTTTAAAGTGAATGGTGTGAATTACGAAACCAGCGCCGATCTTACCGGTCAGGCAAATCATCTGGGCGTTACGCTGCAGGCAGACATCATCAAACAAAAAATGGCTACCAACAATGGCGGATATAACGCAGTGAAATTTGGAAAAACTTCTCCATTGGTTTATGAAAATCTAACCAGCGACAACCCGATCGATCTTTGCCGCTACCAGGTTTTGAATTGCTACAGCGGAAAAATCGGTTTGATCAATAGTGGCGGCGAAAGTAAAGGTGCCGAAGATCTTACGGATGCTGTTACAACTGCGGTCATCAACAAACGCGCCGGTGGTATGGGATTGATCATGGGAAGAAAAGCATTCCAAAAACCTTTTAAAGATGGGGTTGAATTATTGAATGCTACACAGAATGTATATTTGGATCAAAGTATTACGATTGCGTAAGGTTGAAAGTTCAAAGTGAAGGTTGAAGGTTGAAAGCTCCTTCACTTTAATGAGCGGTTGTTATTCAAGCACAAAAAATTTATATGAAAGAAGACGAAGATTTTGATGCTAATCTTGCCGGGGAAGAAGGTGAAACTGAAGAAACGAAGCGAAGATGGTTTCGCAGGATCAAAAAAGGGATCACCACTTCTACCAAAGATAAAAAAGAAGCTCCCGATGGATTGTGGACGAAATGCCCGCAATGCCGATATACATGTACCGTCACTGAATTAAGAGAAAATTTATTTGTTTGCCCAAGATGCGAATATCACCATCGCATTGGAAGCGCAGAATATTTTGAGATGATTTTTGATGACGGAAAGTATGAAGAGCTTTTTGGAAATATAAAATCAAAAGATTACCTCGGGTTTGTAGATCTGAAACCTTATTCGCAAAGACTGGAAGAAACCTATGCGAAGACTCCGATTCACGATTCCATCACAGTTGCTCATGGAAAAGTAGATAACATGGATATCGTGGTTGCAGCCATGGATTTTGAATTTATCGGGGGAAGTTTGGGAAGTGTGATGGGCGAAAAGATTTCACTTGCATGCGATTATTGTATTGAGCACAAGATTCCTTTTATGATCATCAATAAAAGTGGTGGCGCCAGGATGATGGAAAGTGCATTTTCACTGATGCAATTAGCAAAAACTTCCGGAAGATTATCGCTGCTTTCCGATGCGAAAATTCCTTACTTTTCACTTTGTACCGATCCAACTTTCGGAGGAACAACCGCTTCTTTTGCAATGCTTGGCGATGTGATCATGGCTGAACCTGGCGCGCTTATTGGCTTTGCCGGTCCAAGAGTTATTAAGGAAACGATCAAAAAAGATCTGCCTCCGGGATTTCAAAGAAGTGAGTTTTTGTTGGAACATGGTTTCCTCGATTTTATTGTTTCCCGGAAAGATTTGAAAGAAAAGCTGAAGCAATTATTGATTTTATTTAGTCATTAAATTTTAAAAAAGAAACTTTGCAGCAGGAATACAATCATTCCTGCTGTTTTTATTATGGACATCAGCAACAGAAAAGCCTATTACGAATACAACATTGAAGCAAAATATGTTGCAGGACTCGTTTTGACGGGAACGGAAATAAAATCTTTGCGGGCGGGAAAAGCAAGTTTTAATGACAGCTACTGCCTTTTTAATAAAGGAGAATTATTCGTAAGAAGTCTTCACATTTCTGAATACAATTTTGGCACTCATTACAATCATGAGCCAATGCAGGAACGCAAATTATTGCTGCATAAAAAAGAATTGCACAAGCTGGAAAACAAGATCAAAGAAAAAGGGTACACTATTGTTCCTCTAAAAATATTTTTTTCTGAAAGCGGCTTTGCAAAAATGGAAATTGGTTTGGGCAAAGGGAAAAAGATTTACGATAAAAGAGAAACCATCAAAGCAAGGGAAACAGAAAGAGAAGTAAAGAGAAAGTATGGAATTTGATAACAATCAACACTCACTCAAACCAAGCGGCACATTCACAGCGAGGCCGCCATCAGCTGTTTCTTTATATTTACTATTCATATCAACTGCCGTGTCCCACATCGTTTGAATAACATTATCCAAAGTAACTCTTGCAAAATCAGGAGCGCTTTGTAACGCAAGCTGACTGGCAGTTATAGCTTTTATCGCGCCCATCGCATTCCTTTCGATGCAAGGAATTTGTACTAACCCGGAGATCGGATCGCAGGTCATTCCAAGATGATGCTCCATAGTAATTTCTGCCGCCATCAATGCCTGCCGTTGTGTTCCGCCCATACATTCTGTAAGTGCTGCGGCAGCCATAGAAGAAGATACGCCAATCTCTGCCTGGCAGCCTCCCATTGCCGCAGATATGGTTGCGCCTTTTTTAAAGATGGATCCGATTTCTGAAGCGGTTAACAAAAACTGAATTATTTTCTCTTCAGAATTGCCATCACAGAAAATAATGTAATAAGCCAGCACCGCCGGAATAACGCCAGCAGCGCCGTTTGTGGGCGAAGTGACCACTCGTCCGAATGCTGCATTTTGTTCATTTACAGCAAGGGCAAAACAACTTACCCAATCCAGAATATATTTAAAATCCTTACCGCCTTCCT
>Ga0157373_10002412_pt1 | contig 14211 bp, 10 predicted proteins | sample C65metaG_FD_113460 | JGI IMG/M metagenome (GOLD analysis project Ga0157373, IMG submission 113460) | Corn rhizosphere microbial communities from Kellogg Biological Station, Michigan, USA - C6-5 metaG | ecosystem: Host-associated > Plants > Roots > Rhizosphere > Soil | place: USA: Michigan... | reverse complement strand
CCTTATCCACACAATAATTAAATACATTGCGTAACACGCGGCTGTCCTGGCGGATATCCAGTGTAGCAAAGAAACAACCGAACAAACGTACCTTGCGCGCAAAGTCATCTACAATATCAACAAACAAACTATCATGGCTGCTAATCAGTGTTTCGCGGATGCTGCTTAACAACTCCAATAACTCGCCTTGCAGGTCTTTAGCATTGTGCTGATGCTTATTAAAAGCGTTCTCATACAACAAGCCTTCCAGCGTAGCCATAGTAGTTTCAATACCACGGAAAGTGATGCGGCGTTTCAAAACCCTGAAATCGCGGTAGTAACAGCGGAAGATAATCTGGCGCAACAGGCAAGCTACATCATAAGTAGTTTTGGTGTTAACGTTAGGGTTGCCGTCGCGGTCGCCGCCCGGCCAGAAGCCAAGCTCTAATACCGGGTTGGCATCGTCTATATCAAACTCCTCTTCCAGTTTACTTTGGATGCCTGACGCTGCATGATAGAACGTATTTTCAAGGAACCACACTAAGCTCACGGCCTCATCAACCGGGGTTGGCGCTTTTTTATTGAAGAACGGCGTTTTACCCAATTGCTGCAGTAAAACGTCAATAGTATTAATGTCGTTGGTTTTTAGCGCCTCAATCAGGTCGGTCATGATACCCAGCACGGTACCCGGATAAAACTGGGTTGGGTGCGCGGTAAGCACCAGGCGCAATGAAAAATCTCTCAGTTTTTCGCTGATTTTTTGGCGCATGTCATCGTTCACTGCATTTTGCAATAAACCGGCCAGCGTACCCACTTCATCAGGGCGACCAATTTTGCTGAATGACGAGTCTTCAATAGCATCAAACAAAACTACCTGACGTTCAATGTATTGAATAAACCTAAACATGCGATTAAGCTGCTCGCTATGATCAATACCAGGTACGTATTTTTTGAAGAACGATTCAATAATTTCAGTCGGCGACTCCTCCTTTATGGCACCCTTATCGCAGTGCGAACTGAAAAAGGGTAGCAAAATGCCTATCTCCTTTACCTGGTAAAAAGGTAAAGTCTGAAACAAGCTGTTATATAACTCAAAGCGAGTGACAACTTCATTATTAAAAGCTGTTTCTCTTTGGCTGAGTTTTAACGTAGAGGACATATTCGGTTTGTATTAGATGTAAAAAGACGACTTGATCTGGTACCAGAACAAAATCGGTGTGAATTTAAACTAAAATCATCAAAAATTATATAATTATTAAAAAAAATACAGATTGATACTAATATTGATTATAAAAATCGCCGTCCGATAAAATTTTTGCAAATTCACTTATCGCGCATTTTTTTACGAAATTTGTTTAACGATGCTCCAACAAAAAGAGATAAAAACCTTCTTCTTTAGCCAGTATTTTTCTGACGGCTTACGTATCACACTGGGTATTTTGCTGCCCGCACTGGTGTGCCTGCAGTTTGGCCAATTTGACTTGGGCATAACGCTCTCTTTAGGAGCGCTTTGCGTTTGTGTAATTGATAGCCCCGGCCCTACTGTTCACAAACGCAATGGTATGGCCATAGGTTGTTTATGCGTGTTTCTGGTAGCCGTAATTACAGGCTTTGCGCGCATGAATGTGGTTACTTTAGGTTTGGAGGTAACGCTGTTTTCCTTTTTATTTTCGATGTTCACCGTCTATGGAAATCGTGCAGCATCGGTAGGTACGGCGGCTTTGCTCATCATGATTTTTGTGATGGACACAGAACTAAAACCCAACGAAATTTTAAGCTATAGCCTCATCATTTTAGCCGGCGGGGTTTGGTATATGATCTTCAGCCTGGTATTTTTTGGCATCCGCCCCTATCGCGCGGCGCAGCAGGCTTTGGGCGAGAACGTGGCCGATATTGTAAAATTTCTGCGGATAAAAGCCGCCTTTTATCTGCCTGAAACCGATATCGACGAAAACTACACCAAACTGGTATCGCAACAAATACATGTGAGCCAGGATCAGGATGTGGTGCGCGAGCTGCTGTTCAAGAGCCGTGTGATGGCCAAAGAATCCACCAATGCCAGTCGTATTTTGGTATTAACCTTTGTGGATTTGGTTGATATGTTTGAGCAGATCATGGCTACGCACTATGATTACCGCGAAATACACGAAAAATATAAAGACACCGGTATACTGCCTGAAATTGCCCTGCTGATTCATAAAATGGCCGATGAGCTGGAGAATATCGGCTTTGCCATACTCTCTAACACCCGCTACAAATATCTCACTGATTTTAGCGGCGACCTGGAGAAACTCAAGCAGCACATTGATATCATCGGTAATGAAAATGAAACCAGCAACCTGGTGCTCAAAAAAATATTGATCAACCTGCGCGATTTAAATATGGAGATTGAAAACATTTTCAATTACTACAATTCAAGATCATCCAAAATATTATTGGAGCATAATAACGATGTGGAGTACTCCAAATTTGCACCGCATCAGGACTTTGAGCCGCATGTGTTCTTTGATAATTTCACTTTAGATTCGGCGGCTTTTAAGCATGCACTCCGTGTAAGTCTGGTTTGTTTAATAGGTTTTAGTGTGGCCAAGGCGTTTTCGCTGGGGCACCACAGTTATTGGGTTTTACTGACCATCATTGTAATCCTGAAACCCGGCTTTAGTCTTTCAAAGCAGCGCAATTACCACCGTTTAATAGGTACCATAGTCGGCGGAGTAGTAGGTATCCTGATACTGATCTACCTGCCCAACACTAAAGCTGAGTTTATTTTGATGCTGATCTTTATGATTGGGTCGTACAGCTTTCAGCGATTAAATTATGTGGTGAGCGTTATGTTTACCACCCCTTACGTGCTCATACTATTTAAGTTTTTAGGCGTAGGTCACCTCAACATTGTTGAGGAGCGCGTGGTGGATACCATTATCGGTTCGACCATTGCTTTTGTGGCCAGCTACCTCATTTTCCCCACCTGGGAGTTTGAGCAGATTAAACACAGCCTCGCCGACGTGATATGCAGTAACCTGAATTACCTGGTGAAAATAGCGCAAAGCATTACCGGCAAACAGGTCACGGTTACCGAGTACAAACTGGCCCGCAAAGATGTATTTGTGAAAGCCGCCAACTTATCGGCCGCATTTGAGCGCATGACGTCTGAGCCTAAAAGCAAGCAACGCAACATTAAAGACATCCATAAATTTGTGGTGCTGAATCATATCCTGTCGTCATACACCGCAACTGTGGCTTCTGAGATCACGGTTAAAGGCATGCATAAAGCCACACCCGAAACCTTGAAGCTGGTTAAGCGAAGCATCGCTATATTAAATGAAAGCGCCTCAAAACTAGGTAGCAAACGCGTTGAATTTACAGGCGAGAAAGCTGAGCCTGCTGAGATAGCCACTCCTACGGTTACTGATAATTTATTGAAAGAGCAGCTAGGCTTTATTAATAAGATAAGTACCGATATTGCGAAGATTACGGATGATGTGTTGAGGTAACTCTAATACATGTCATTGCAATGACCTCTTTATTATCCTACAACAACTCCGTAGCCAAATTAGCTAACTCACTCCTTTCCCCTTTTTGCAGGGTGATATGCGCATAAAGCGGGTGCCCTTTAGCACGATCAATCAAATATGACAGTCCGTTACTTTCAGCGTCAAGATATGGGGTGTCAATCTGGTAAATATCGCCGGTAAACACAAACTTGCTGTTCTCGCCTGCACGGGATATGATGGTCTTGATCTCGTGTGGCGTCAGGTTTTGCGCCTCATCGACAATAAAAAATATCTTGCTCAGTGTACGCCCGCGGATGAAAGCCAGCGGGGCTATGGATATTTTATCATTGGTCACCAGTTCATCCAGTTTAGCCTGCATCTTTTCGTCTTCACCAAACTGGTCTTTGATAAATTTCAGATTATCCCAGATAGGCGCCATGTAAGGGTCGATCTTCGATTTAACATCGCCCGGCAAAAAGCCGATATCCTTGTTACTTAGCGGCACAATTGGGCGGGTAACAAATATCTGGCGGTAATTTCTGCGTTGCTCCAACGCGCCGGCCAAAGCAAGGAGCGTTTTACCCGTACCGGCATTACCCTGAATGGTTACCAGCTTAATTTCGGGGTTCAGTAGTGCATGTATGGCAAAAGCCTGCTCCACATTTCTTGGCTGGATATTAAATATAGGCTGATCAGTTACTTTTTCTAATATACCGGTCTGGCTGCTGTAAAATGCCGAAGCACTACCCTTCTTCCCTTCCAGGATATAAAAATGATTGGCAATGTCTTTGTTGAGTGCCAGATCATCAGCCGGTAATGTACTTTTCCGGTTTAGCTGGGCAATCTGCTTGTCGTTAACATTAATACTGGTCTTGCCGCTGTAAAGTTCGTCGACATTTTTAACCTTGCCGGTTTCGTAATCCTCGGCGTGCAGGTTAAGCGCTTTGGCTTTCAGGCGCAGGCAGATATCTTTTGACACCAGCACCACATTCTTATCCAAATTCTCTTGTTGCAGGCCAAGCGCGGCGTTTAGTATACGATGGTCTACCTTGTCCGAGCCAAAGATGGTTTCGGCATCGGTGCCGGTATTTTTTATGTCGATAATGACTTTAAAGCTTCCCTTGCCTTTACCAAGTGGATGCCACTCGTTGATGAGTTTTTTTCGGGAGATATCGTCGATGAGCCGGATAAAGCTCCGGGCCTCGAAATTACGGGTATCGTTACCGGCCTTCATGTTGTCCAGCTCTTCCAATACCTGGATAGGTATGGCTACATCATGCTCCTGGAAGTTCTCGAAAGCGTTATGATCGTACAAGATCACTGAAGTATCCAGAACAAATATTTTCTTTCCGGCGGGCCTGCTGTTATCGTCCTTTTGCATACCACGCTAAAATAAAGAAATTATAATTATTTGTTAACCAAAGGCGCCACTTTTGTGCCTAATAGTTCAATGGCATTCATCAATTGCGCATGCGACAGCCCTGCATTATCCATCTGGAAAGTAATGCGCGATATACCGCCTAAAGCCTCGCTATGATGTAAGATCTTTTCGGCAATTTCCTCCGGACCACCAATTAACAGCGCCCCCGTTGGCCCATTTTGCGCATCAAAATGCGGACGAGTAACCGGCGGCCAGCCGCGTTCGCGACCTATGCGTGTAAACGTTTCGGCATAGCCGGGATAGAAGTCATTGACCGCTTTTTTGGTGGTCTCGGCGATATAACCCAGCGAATGCAGACCAACTTTTAATTTATCAGGCGAATGTCCGGCTTTTTCACCCGCACTTCGATACAGGTCAATCAAAGGTCTGAAACGATGCGTCTCGCCACCTATCACAGCCACCATCAGCGGTATACCCAAAGCACCGGCACGCGCAAACGAAGCCGGCGTACCGCCAACGCCTAACCAGATAGGCAGCGGATCTTGTATCGGTCGCGGATATATTGGCTGATTATTCAAAGCCGGGCGAAATTTACCGCTCCAGGTAACATATTCATTGTTTTGGATATTGAGCAGCAGATCAAGTTTTTCTGCAAACAACTCGTCATAGTGATGCAGGTTATAACCAAACAGTGGGAATGCCTCAGTAAACGAACCACGGCCCACTACCATCTCTGCCCTGCCTTTAGAGATCAGATCCAGCGTCGCAAAACTCTGGAAAATCCGCACCGGGTCGGCCGCACTTAATACAGTTACAGCGCTAGTAAGAATGATACGTTCGGTACGTGCCGCTGCCGCCGCAAGGATCATGGTGTTTGCCGAATCCAGAAACTCTTTGCGATGGTGCTCGCCGATGCCAAAAACGTCCAAACCGACTTTGTCGGCATGTTCCATTCTATCCAGTAATTGTATCAAAGCATCGCTGTTATTGCTGGTTCCCTGTACGTTGGCAGCAGCAAAACTATCTATTCCTATTTCCATAATTTAAAAATACATGTTACAACAAATATCTGGAAAGATTGTGAGAAATGGAATGAGGGATGGAGAAGATGACATAACAATCACTGTCATTGCAAGCGTAGCGTGGTCCCGAGCCTTCGGGACGAACTTTTCTCCTTGTCCCGCAGGTTCGCGATCGTTCCTCCTCAGCAATGACAAATCTTACAAAACAAAAACGGGAGCCGCATCTTTCGATCGGTCTCCCGTTTTCTCCTTCATGCTAACCGTAGTTACCATAAAGTCTCAAGCTTTTCGTTACTTAACCGATTCGCCCTGGCCATCTGCCCTTTGGGGGTTGGGTTGCGTCAAATTCATTAGTTTAGGCTGCCTATCTCCGTAAAAATTTACAGCTTTCTTTTTAATGCCTTCTTTAATTAGCGCCGTTTTCTGTGGCTTGCGCCCGTTTCTGTTCGGTGTAACCAGGCAGTTTCCATGATCTAGCTCTTCCGAAAATTCGCCCAATCATTTCGCTGTTATTCCTGTAAGACTGTTAAAGTACGTCGTTCTTGATGATATCTAATCTCGGGACAAGCGCGAGATTCTGCAAGTTTTTTTATCGGTTTTTATTAACGTGTTTTGAACAATAATTTATTGGTTATTAACAGATTGAGAAGACTGCTCAAGTAATAAAGCCTGCGTTTTAATGTTATTCTAAGGCATTTTTGAATTTAAAGAATGGTTTTAACATTTCGGTTGTTAACAGGTTGATTATTAACAAAGATCGATGATTTTTTAAAAAGTTCAATTCGAGAAAATGCGTAAAAATTTGGAATGGGCGTTGTTCGTCAGTCGACGGGGCGGTCAGTCGGCTGACGGATCACCGCCTGTAGTCCGTCAGCCACAAGGCCGGTATCCGCTTCAATCCTTAATGTAGAATGCGCGCCGTGAGACTCACCCCGACATCGCTACGCTCGTCGACCCTCTCTTTCGCAAGCGGTAAAGAGGGTTAAGATAATTGCATTATAAAGAGCGGTGGCCTGTCAGCTGGACGGCTTCGGACGAAAGCAGGTAAAACGATGTGGGCCAAAAGCGGCTGTAGGGCTGTTGGGAATGTTGCCTGAAGCGAAGGCTCGTGCGGCAAACAGCGGCAACAGGCCCCTGCCCAGGTTTTACCTGCTTTGCAGCGCAAAGGCCATGAGCGCAAAGAAGCATTTCAGATGACTTGATTTTTGGTTCTTTTCATCAAGGAAAAGAACAAAGCCTATCCGCGGCGACTGAGCGGTGCGTGCTTACATTGAGAATGCTGTTAGTATATGCATAAATGAGTATCGCTTGGTTAAAACCCCTCCCTGCCCCTCCCAGGGGAGGGAATCGCGCGGGCCATTACTTTTTTGCTCAGTGTGCATGGAGCTCGCTTCACTCGGTTGTCTTAGTTCCTCTCATGACGCTGAGAAGGAATTGCGTATATATAAAAACAAAAACGGGTGCCGCCTCTTTCGATTTGATCACCCGTTTTCTTACTTCATACCGTACCGTAGCACTGCATAAAGCATCAAGTTTTGTGTAAAATTGACCGACCTGATCTCATCTGTGTTATTAATGCAACGCTGTTCAATCTCGTCTCCTATCTGTAGATACTGACTTAACATCGTTCTGTTGCTGTAAGCTCGATTCGGTTTGTGAACCCTCGCGGGCTTTAACTCCTCTGTTTTAAGCTCAAACGCGATACATCTGTTTCTGTTCTGAAAGGACCGTTAGATATAACCATTGTTGCTAACACCGATTGCTTCAAAGGTCATTATTAGTTTTGCTATTTTCCGTAAAAAATAGGCAAACTTATAATACCTCTTTAGTTACACACTGTTTCGATCGCCTTAGCGACTTCGGTTTCAATGTAACTCAGGCTTTCCCTTGATCTTTAGTTCGTCCGAAAACTCACCCGATTCAATTTTTGTTATTCCTGTAAGGCTGTCAAAGTACGTCGTTCTTGATAAAATCAATATCGGGACAATTATTGATTTTTCCAAATTTTTATTGTGATTTTATTAACGCGTAACTAACACTAATACGGCAGTTATCAACATATTAAAACCAATAAAAATCAATAACATAAGGGTATTATACCGCATGTTATCCACATCTGGGTTTTTCACAATTTTGAGGTACTTTTTCATTTAGGCTGATGTTAAGAAGGCGTAAAACTATTGTTAGGTCAAATTTTTTTCGGTTAATATTTGATGGGTGCCCGGCTAAAATTAAATCCACACAAAATCAAAAATACTAATATTTTTAGTATTCACAATACGGATTGAAGAATAATTATTCCTATTAGGTTATTCAGGATCGGATAAGAACCGGCTATTAAACAATTTATATTTCAAAAGGTTTAATTTAGATAAAGCCGGTGGCAACATTTAGCTGCCGCCTTGCGTATTTCAAATATGGATGTTAAGGAAATTGAGCGTTTAATCAAAATCAGCAGAGAACGGCCGCTGATGCCGGAAACCTACATCCCCTGGCAGCTGGAGCCCGAGGCCGATGATATTTTCCTGCCGGAAAATTTGACATCGCTGCAGGGACTTGAGCTGTACGAGACACTTACCCCTGCTCAAAAACTCGAACTGGGCCGGCATGAACTGGTACAGGTCATCGCTTCGTATGCCTGGGGCGAGTGCCTGTTCTGCGTTTTTATGACCAGGCATCTGGTTACATTGCCTGCTGATAACGTCGAACATCAATTTCTGATTCGTGAGCTTATTGAAGAATTTCGTCACCAGGAAATGTTTGCACAGGCCATTGCTAAAATTGGCGGCAAGCCTGTTGCACAAAGCGGTATGCACAAGTTCTTTGGCAAATTCAGCAATAAATATTTACCCGCCGATTATTTGTTTATGGGCAGTGTTTCTGTCGAGTTAGTGACTGATGTTTATGGCACCTATGCCCGCCGATCGCCCAACATCTACCCGGTACTTAAAAAGATGTTCGACCTGCATAATATCGAAGAGGGCCGGCATATTTTATTTACCAAAGCACTGCTGAAAAGATATTCAGAAAAGGCAGGGTTTATCAAGCGTACACTATATAGCTATATAATTCTGCTGAATATACTCTTCGTGCGTACCATGTACGTTAAACGCGAAATTTATGAACGCATCGGCCTACAAGACCCGGACACGGCCTACAAACTGGCTTCCCAAAATTTCAAACGGAAATTTGCAGAGAAGTGCCTGGATGACATTACTGAGTTTGTAGATAGCTGGAAAGGCTTTAATGCTTTGACCAGGTTTGCGTGGAGGTGGATTTTGGGAGCGAGGGTGTAGCTATTTTGTATGTCATTGCGAGCGCAGCGTGGCAACCGCACGGAGAAATGGAACGCGTGCGGTTGCTTCGTCGTTCCTCCTCGCAATGACAAATTAAATGAGATCAAACAAAAAAGCGTCGCCATTTATCATGACAACGCTTTTCTATTTCATTTAGAGGCAACCTATATTACCTCATTAATACTCATTTCCTTGATCTCTTTAATTTCCGGGCGACCGTTTTTGAAAGCTTTACGCGGGGTTAGACCCAGCAGCTCGAACATTGCCATATCTTCATCAAATGATGGGTTTGGCGTGGTTAACAGCTTCTCGCCGGCAAAGATAGAGTTGGCACCTGCCATGAAGCAGAAAGCCTGCTCAACAGTACTCATCTCGGTACGGCCTGCTGAAAGGCGCACAACCGTTTTTGGCATGATGATGCGGGTGGTTGCAATCATACGCACCATATCCCAGATAGATACTCTTGGCTGCTCGGCCAATGGAGTACCCTTTACCGGTACCAGCGCATTGATGGGTACTGACTCCGGGTGCTGCGGCAAATTCGATAATGTTCTCAGCATCGAAATTCTATCCTCAGTAGTTTCACCTAAACCAATGATGCCGCCGCTGCAAACCGAAATTTTAGCTTTGCGTACGTGCTCCAAAGTCTGCAAACGATCGTCATAAGTACGGGTAGTGATGATACGTTTATAGTCATCTTCTGAAGTATCCAGGTTATGGTTATAGGCGTACAGACCTGCGTCGGCTAAACGTTGCGCCTGCGCCTCGGTTAACATACCCAGGGTACAGCAAACTTCCATCTCCAGTTCGTTGACGGCTTTTACCATGTCAATCACCTTATCAAAGTCGCGATTATCGCGAACCTCGCGCCAGGCTGCGCCCATGCATAAGCGTGAAGCACCACCGGCTTTAGCTCTTTGCGCCACGGCAACTACTTCTTCTTTAGGCATAATGGCGTGCACATCAACACCGGTATTGTAACGTGCCGCCTGCGGGCAATATGCACAATCCTCAGGGCAGCCGCCGGTTTTAATCGAGATCAGTGAGCTGATCTGTACTTCGGCATAGTCTTTATTTTCGCGGTGAATGCTTGCTGCGCGGTAAACCAGGTCAAGCAGCGGGGTATGGTATATTTCAGATATTTGTTCTTTAGTCCAGTCGTGTCTAACTTCTGCCATTGTTTTGATCAGTTTTGAGATTTCAAAAATACAATAAAAGCGTACTACAAGTATTAGTGATGCAATAAAAGATTTGTGGCCAGCCATAGCGACAGCCAAAATCCGGCGCAGTCTGTAAATGTAGTTATGATAATGGATGACGCCACAGCGGGGTCAATACCCAATCTTTTCAATATTAAAGGGATGCCTGCGCCCGATAATCCGGCCACGATCAGGTTACCCGTCATCGCCATAAACAGCGCCAGGCCCATAAGTGGACTACCATCATAGAAAAACGCAAATGCGCCTACAATCAAGCCATTAATCGCCCCATTAATCATCCCTACTGAAAACTCTTTCAATACGGTACGATAAGCCTGGTTATCGGTCAAATCGCTCAATGAAATACGGCGTATGGTTACCGCCAAGGCCTGGGTAGCTGCGTTACCCCCCATACCGCTGATAATGGTCATATAAGCGACAATAGCGGGAATGGCTTTTTGCACGTCGGGAAAATGCCTTACCACACCGGCCGCCAAAAAGCCCGTAGCTAAGTTGATTACCAACCAGGGTAAACGGCTTTTTACCGCTTCTTGCCAGTTACCGCTCAGTTCCTCATCCTCAGATACCCCGGAGATTTTTAACATATCCTCGGTGCTCTCCTGCTCCATTACGTCGATGATATCATCCACCGTAATACGGCCCAGCAGCTTCATATTGTCGTCGACAACGGGGATAGTGGTCAGGTTATATTGCGAGATTAGTTTAGCAACTTCTTCCTGGTCAAGGTCGGCTTTAACAAAGATCGGGGCGTCTTTATAAATGTCTTTGATCTTGACGTAAGCATGGGCTTTGATAATGTCTTTAATAGAGACAACGCCCTGTAGCACATCGTATTCATCCACCACATAAATAGTGTAAAACTCCTCCATCTCTTCCGACTGACGGATGATCTCGTCCAGCGCCTCTTTTTTGTTGGAGTTGATGTTAACGCACAGCAATTGCGGGTTCATCAAACCACCAGCGGTGTTCTCGTCGTAGCTTAACAGGTGGCGGATATTGCTGGCGTCCTCATGATCCAGGTCCTCGAGGATCTCCTGCTGCTCATGCTCTTCCAGTTGCGAGATGATGTCCGTCGCATCGTCATAATCCAGCTCCTCGACAATCTCAGAACGTTTTTCCGGATCGAGGTTAATCAGGAGCTCGCCGGGGCGATGTTCCTCGCCCATCTCCGCAATAATTTCCGAACCGACGTCTGACGGCAGGATATTAATAATGCGTTCGCGTTCCTCAGGTTCGAGCTTTTCAAACAAAATAGCAATCTCAGAGGGGTGATACTCCTTCAGAACTAGCTCTAATTCAGCATCATCACCCTCAAGCGCTGTTTTAATGCGCAGGAAGTCGTTTTTATCTACCTCGAACGATTGCATACACCGACTAAATTAGACATTTAAGCCCGGAAACCGGCAATTGATTTATGATTTTAGATTTACGAATTACGATTTCGTGCGAGGGAGTAATTTTTGGTTAGAAAGACAAAAGCTTTTTACTACAGGCTATAATCGTACTTAGCTTTAACGCCGGCGATTTTGTCCAATTTAGCTAACACGGTGTTCACTTGTGTTTTGCGGATGGATACCTGAATGCTGCAATTATTATCAAACTGCTGCTCAATAATTTGCAGATCGGCATCTTTGATGAGGCGCATCACGTCGTTCATCTGCAGGTAGTCAAAGCTGATAGTGTAAATATCGTTCACCGTTTTCTCGATGACCAGGGCGTTGGTTAAGGCATCTTCGGTTGCGGTTTTATAAGCGTTGATCAGTCCGGGAACGCCCAGCAGTGTTCCGCCGAAATATCGCACTACAACAACCAGCATATTGGTAATATCTTTAGATAGTAAAGTATTCAGCATTGGTCGGCCTGCTGTGCCTGAGGGCTCGCCATCATCATTCAATTTAAAAACCGAGCGATCAATCGTCAGCCGCATGGCCCAGCAGTGATGCCTGGCTTTAGGGTGCTCAGTTTTAAGCCGGGCGACGATTTCTTTAATTTGATTCTCTGACTGTATAGGATAAGCAAAAGCTAAAAACTTACTACCGCGATCACGAAAAATGCCCTCGACGGGTGCGGCGATAGTTTTATAGGTATCATCAAACAGCATGGCAGCCGCTTAAAAATTAAAGATTACAATAACGGCAATCATCGCGAGGGCAATGCCGATTTTATTGAGCATGCTCAGTTTTTCTTTGAAGATGAACAAGCCAACCAGCGTCCCCATTACAATGACACCAATGTTCATAGCCGTAAATACTGTAGACGGTTTGTTAGCCAAAGCCTGGTGCGCTTTCAGGTAAAACAGAATATTGCCGAAATTAGCTATACCCAACCCCCAGCCAATTAGGATATGCGGGAATGAAAATTTGGTTTTTCCGCTGGCTATTTTGATAATGAGCATAATGATTGCGCAAATAAAACTCAGCACAAAAACCATAAACAATAACGAGGTATAAGGTACCGCCTTAAATGCCGACAGTTGCTTGAACAAAACATCAATAACGCCCATCCCCACAAAAACAACCAGCAAATAAAACCAGCCGCCTTTTGCTGCCTTGCCGCCCCCATTTCCCCACTTGATGGAGCATAACACAGCTATCAGGCCCAGCAAAACGCCCACAATTTTTATGAGGTGCAAGCTTTCGCCAAAAATAAAATAAGAAGCTAGTATAGGGATGAACAAGGACAAGCGCTGCGCCACATCTGTACGCACAATGCCATTTGCTGTAACCGAAGCGCCTAATATCACAAATAAAACAGGCAACAAAATACCCAAACCCAGCAAATTGTTAACCGGCGCTACATCCAGGCTTATCCAATGCGGTTTATAGATGATCCAGGTAAGCAAAATGGCGGTCGAGTAGTTCCAGGTGATGGCTTGTAAAACGTCAACGTGATAACGCTTAGCCAGCTTCAGCATGATAGAAACCACCACGCTGCAACAGATACTTAATAAGATATACAGCATTAGCCCTGTTTATTTTTTGTAGATGATTCGAAGACGATCTTTTCCTGACGGAATTTCGTCAGCAATAATACCGTTAATTTTTGGTGCTTTTATGCCCGAATTTAAAGTTACGTCGCCTGTAAAAACACGGGCCTCGTCCCAAACGCCTGCCTCGATAAAGGTGTTTAAGGTATGCGCCCCGCCTTCAATGATTATTGATTGAATATCCTGCAAATACAATTGATACAGGATGTATTGCGGCACATAACGGTCAAAGTCCTCTAATGCGATGTATTTAATTTTGCCATCGACATCTGTCTTGATCTCGTTAAAAACAAAAGTTTCTACTGATTGATCGAACAAGTGCAGGTCATGGTTCAGTTCCAACCTACGATCAATCACTACACGTTTCGGCGATCGGCCATCACCAAAACGCACATTTAACTGTGGATTATCAATAGCAACCGTGTTTTTGCCTACCAGGATAGCATCTTCTTCGCTTCTCCACTGATGCACCAGTTTGCGCGATTCCAACCCGGTTATCCAGAACTGACGATTATCATCCGGCGCGAAAAAGCCGTCGGCCGTTTGTGCCCATTTCAAAATTACGTAGGGACGATGCTGCTGCACTTTGGTAAAGAATCGCCGGTTTAAAAAACGGCACTCATTTTCCAAAATGCCTAAGATCACCTCAATACCGGCGTCCTTTAGTTTCTCTATTCCCTTGCCATCCACCTGCGGAAAAGGATCGCGGCAGCCGACAACCACATGCGGTATGCGGTGCCTGATGAGCAGATCGGCACAGGGCGGTGTTTTGCCGTAATGCGCACAAGGCTCGAGCGAGACGTATATAGTTGAATCGCGCAGCAAATCTTCGG
>Ga0157373_10002409_pt1 | contig 14212 bp, 10 predicted proteins | sample C65metaG_FD_113460 | JGI IMG/M metagenome (GOLD analysis project Ga0157373, IMG submission 113460) | Corn rhizosphere microbial communities from Kellogg Biological Station, Michigan, USA - C6-5 metaG | ecosystem: Host-associated > Plants > Roots > Rhizosphere > Soil | place: USA: Michigan... | reverse complement strand
GAATCGATCATGCCTGATAAAAAGCCCGGCCTACGCTCCGCCCAGTGGTTTGGTACCGCCGACAAGAACGGCTTCATGTACCGCAGCTGGATGAAGAACCAGGGCATTGCCGACCATCAGTTCCATGGCAAACCGATCATCGGTATCTGCAATACCTGGTCGGAGTTGACGCCGTGCAATGCCCATTTCCGTCAGATCGCCGACCACGTGAAACGCGGCGTGATCGAGGCTGGAGGCTTCCCGGTGGAATTCCCGGTGTTCTCCAATGGCGAATCGAACCTGCGACCTACCGCGATGCTCACCCGCAACCTGGCGAGCATGGACGTGGAAGAAGCCATTCGCGGCAATCCGATTGACGGTGTGGTGCTGCTGACCGGCTGTGACAAGACTACCCCGGCGCTGCTGATGGGCGCGGCCAGCTGCGACGTGCCGGCCATCGTGGTCACCGGCGGGCCGATGCTCAACGGCAAGCACAAGGGCCAGGACATCGGCTCGGGCACGGTGGTGTGGCAGCTCAGCGAACAGGTCAAGGCCGGCACGATTACACTGGACGACTTCCTCGCGGCCGAGGGCGGCATGTCCCGTTCGGCGGGCACCTGCAACACCATGGGCACCGCATCGACCATGGCGTGCATGGCCGAGGCGCTGGGCACTTCCCTGCCCCACAACGCGGCGATTCCGGCGGTGGATGCGCGGCGTTATGTGCTGGCGCACATGTCCGGCATGCGTGCGGTCGAAATGGTGCGTGAAGACTTGAAGTTGTCGAAGATCCTCACTAAAGAGGCGTTTGAAAACGCGATCCGCGTGAACGCGGCCATCGGCGGCTCGACCAACGCGGTGATCCACCTCAAGGCGATCGCCGGGCGCATCGGCGTCGAACTCGACCTGGATGACTGGACCCGCATTGGCCGTGGCATGCCGACCATTGTCGACCTGCAACCCTCGGGGCGCTTCCTGATGGAAGAGTTCTACTACGCCGGTGGCCTGCCCGCCGTGCTGCGCCGCCTCGGCGAAGCCAACCTGATCCCGCACCCGAACGCCCTGACCGTCAACGGCAAGTCCTTGGGCGAGAACACCCAGGACTCGCCGATCTACGGCCAGGACGAGGTGATCCGCACCCTCGACAACCCGATCCGCGCCGACGGTGGCATCTGCGTATTGCGCGGCAACCTGGCGCCGCTGGGTGCGGTGCTCAAGCCGTCCGCCGCCAGCCCGGAGCTGATGCAGCACCGAGGTCGCGCGGTGGTGTTCGAGAACTTCGACATGTACAAGGCGCGCATCAACGACCCGGAGCTGGACGTGGATGCCAACTCGATCCTGGTCATGAAAAACTGCGGCCCCAAGGGCTACCCTGGCATGGCCGAAGTCGGCAACATGGGCTTGCCCGCCAAGCTGTTGGCCCAGGGCGTGACAGACATGGTGCGGATTTCCGATGCCCGCATGAGCGGCACCGCGTACGGCACGGTGGTGTTGCATGTGGCGCCGGAAGCCGCGGCCGGCGGGCCGTTGGCCACGGTGCAGGAAGGTGACTGGATCGAGCTGGACTGCGCCAACGGCCGCCTGCACTTGGACATTTCCGACGCCGAGCTGGCGGCGCGCATGGCCGACCTGGCGCCCCCGCAAAAACTCATTGTCGGCGGCTATCGCCAGTTGTACATCGACCATGTGCTGCAGGCTGACCAGGGGTGTGACTTTGACTTCCTGGTGGGGTGCCGAGGGGCTGAAGTCCCCCGGCATTCCCACTAATTGGGATGCTATGATGCTGCGAATTCAAGCCAGAGCCTCACCGTAGTCATGGATCACCAGCCGCCCAAGCCGCGCAAGAGCCAGCATGCCCAGATCGTCCAGGACTTGGGCATGCACATCGTTTCCGGTCGCTTCAAGCCCGAAGAACGGCTGCCCATGGAGGCCACGCTCTGCGAGGAGTACAAGGTCAGTCGCTCGGTGCTGCGTGAGGCCACGCGGGTACTCAGCGCCAAGGGCCTGGTGTATTCCAAGCCCCGCGTAGGCGCGGTGGTGCGGCCTCGGTTGAAGTGGCACCTGCTCGACCCGGACGTGCTGTCCTGGTTGATGCAGTCCACGCCGCACAGCGAGTTCTTCAACACACTGGCCGGGGTACGGCGCATCCTCGAACCGGAAATCGCCGCCATGGCCGCGACCACCGCCACCGATGAAGACATCGCCACCATCGAGAAAGCCTACCTGGGCATGGAAACCGCACAGACCCACGAACAACTGCTACAGGCTGACCTGGACTTCCACCGCGCCATTGCCGATGCCACCCGCAACGACCTGCTGGCCTATATGTGCAACATGCTGTCGCTGCCATTGCGCGAGTCGATCAACATCACCAACCGCCGCCCGGACATCCAGGGCCTGAGCCTGCCTCGGCACAAGGCGATCCTCACCGCGATCCAGAACCGCGATGCCCTTGGGGCGCGGCATGCGTCGCTGGTGCAATTGGATGACACGCGGGTGGCGCTGGATACGGTAATGAACGTGCTCACGCCGCTCTGACCTCCTGCCCGGCAACCACGCTTGATCAGGTGCAAACCCATTCAAATGTGGGAGCGGGCTTGCCCGCGAATGCGCTGTGTCAGCCAGAACATTCAGCGACTGACACTCAGCATTCGCGGGCAAGCCCGCTCCCACCGGTTTACCTGTGTACCCTGTTATAGCGTGTAGGCGATCCCGACCTGGACTGTGCGGGGCTCGCCTGGGTAGGCCACCCTCTTCATACTCGCGGTTGTGGCGCTGGATACGGTAATGAATGTGCTCACGCCACTCTGACCTCCTGCCCGGCAACCACGCTTGATCAAGTGCAAACCCATTCAAATGTGGGAGCGGGCTTGCTCGCGAATGCGCTGTGTCAGCCAGAACATCCAGCGACTGACACTCAGCATTCGCGGGCAAACCCGCTCCCACCGGTTTACCTGTGTACACCGTTATAGCGTGTAGGCGATCCCGACCTGGACTGTGCGGGGCTCGCCCGGGTAGGCATACACATTACCGAACGCACCTTCTTCATACTCGCGGTTGAACACGTTCTTCACATCCAGGTTCAGCCGCAGCTTGTCGTTGACCTTGTAGTAGCCGAGCAGGTCGACCACGGTGTAGGCATCCATCGAGAAGGCAGTGTTGGACGTCTGCCCTGCGCGCTCATCCACGTATTTGCCGCCCGCCCCCAGGCCCAGGCCTTTGAGTGCGCCGTCCTGGAATTCATAGACGTTGAGCAAACTGAGGCTGTTGCGCGGAATGTTCAACAAGCGCGTGCCCGTGCGCAGGGTATTGTCCTTGGTGACTTCGGCGTCGACGTAGGCGTACCCACCGATCACGCGCCACTGCGGGGTGATGTTGCCTGCCACATTCAGGTCCAGGCCTCGGCTGCGTACCTGGCCAGCGGCGACGCTGAAGGTGGAGTCCACGGGGTCGGTGGTGAGCACGTTTTCCTTTTCGATCTGATAGATCGCCGCATCAACGCTCAACTGGCGATCGAAGGCCTCCCACTTGATGCCCATCTCGTAGGACTTGCCTTTCTCCGGCGCAAAACCGCCGCCCTGGCGGCTGGCACCGGTATTGGGCTTGAACGAGCGCGCAGCGTCGGCATACACCGCGACGGTGTCGGTAAGGTCATAGATCACGCCGACGCGCGGGGTCACCGCATTATCGCTGGCATTCCAGCTTTTCCCGCCTGGCACATAGGTGCGGTAGTCGTGCTCGAAGCGTTCCAAGCGTGCGCCTGCCAGGACTTTGAGACGCTCGGTGAGCGCCACCTGGTCCTGGACGAACGCGGCGTAGGTCTTGAGGTTTTCCTTGTCATGGGTTGGCGTGCGTGTGAGCGCCGGGCGCGCCTGGCCGTAGGCCGGGTTGAAGATGTCGATGGCATACGCGCCCACCGCGCCGCTGGAGCGCTGGATGATCGACGTGTAGTCGTAGTCTTCGAACTCAACGCCGGTGAGTAACGTGTGGTCCAAGCCGGCTGTGGAAAAGTGCCCGGTGAGGTTGAGCTGGGTGTCTTTGTCGGTCCACTCCAGCTTGCGGTAGTTGAAGTTGCGGCCCAATGTGCGACCGTCAGCGGCCAGGCCATTGGCTTCGATGGCGTTGCCTTGCAGCGTGCCGTCCAGCCATTGGAAGCCGCCGCCCAAGGTCCAATTGTCATTGAGCAGGTGTTCGAAACGCAGCTGGGCCATGCTGTTGTCGTTGTGCAATTTGCCGACGTCTGGCTCACCCCAGAAGGTATCGCGCGAAGGCGTGCCTTTCTGGTTCGGGTAGCGCGTCAAGCCACGGTCCAGCGGATGGTTATTGCGCATGAAGTCGCCCTCGAAGATCACCTTGGTGTCGTCGGTGGCTTGCCAGGTGAGCACCGGCGTCACGCCGTAGCGTTCGGTTTCCACATGATCACGGAAGGTGTCGCCGCCCTCGCCCACCACGTTCAGGCGATACGCCAGGCGACCTTGCTCGTCCAGCGGGCCAGTCGCGTCGAGGGTCGCGCGCTGCATGCCCTGGTCATCCAATTGGCTGCCGAGGGTCACCGTCGGCTCGGCCAGCGGTTGCTTGGACACCACGTTGAAGGTGCCACCGGGGTCACCACGGCCGTAGAGCATGGTCGCCGGGCCGCGCAGCACTTCCAGGCGCTCGACGGTGTTGGCGTCGGGCATGTTCGGGTAGCCACGGTTGATCGGGAAACCATTGCGGTAGAACTCGCCGGTGGTAAAGCCGCGCACGGTGAAGGTGGTCAACCCCTGCCCGCCGAAGTTGTTCGCCCGGCCCACGCCGCCCGCGTAGTCGAGTGCATCCTGCAGGCGGGTCGCACTAATGTCCTCGACCACGTCTTTGGAGACCACGGTGATGGACTGCGGCGTTTCATGAATCGAGGTATCGGTGCGCGTCGCACTCGCGGAGCGCGTGGCGTGGTAGCCCTGCACTGGCCCCTGGGCGGTTTCATAGTCGGCAGCGCCGGTGACGCTGGTGGTTTGCAGTTCGATGGAGGCTTTCTCAACTGGCTCGACCTGCGCCCAACTCAACGGGGAAAACGCCTGAAGCACACACACGGACAGCACAGTACGACGCATGGGAATAACCTAGTGAAAGAGCCAGATGGAAGGGCATATCTGCCAGTTATTTTGCGGCGCAGGGTATAACAACTGCACAGCAATTGATATGCGTTCTCATTTGTTATGTGCGAATTTTTACCGTCTCGCGGGATTCGCCGGCTACGCTCAGGGTTCAGCAGGAGGAATTGCCATGTGCGGACGACTGACGCAGTACCGCGGCATTCATGACTTCGTGGCAGCGTTGAGCATGCCCAACGCCCCCGCCGACTCGGCAGGCGATCAAGCCCGCTACAACATTGCACCCTCGACGCAGGTGGCGCTGTTGCATGTGGACAATGAGGTGCTACGCGCCGACCGCGTACGCTGGGGCTGGCGCCCGAACTGGGCCAAGGACCGCGCGCCACCGATCAACGCCCGCGCCGAAAAAGTCGCCCACGGCGCGTTCTTTCGTGCGATCTGGCCGCATCGCGCCATAACGCCGGTGGACAACTGGTTTGAATGGGTGGATGAAGGCGGCCCGAAAAAACAGCCCTACCTGATACGTCGAAGAGACGGCGCCCCTGCGCTGTGCGCCGCCATCGGCCAGCTACCCGACGCCGATGAGGGCGCGGGCGAGCACGATGGGTTTGTGATCATCACCGCCGACAGCGCCGGCGGCATGGTCGACATCCACGACCGCCGGCCGGTGGTGCTCAACCCGGCGCTGGCGCGTGAGTGGCTTGACCCGGCGACAAGCAAGGGCCGGGCCGAGCAGATGGTGCTGTTGCAGGGTGAACCGTCCGAAATATTCGAATGGTTCAGGGTGGACATTGCGGTGGGCAATACGCGCAACGACGGGCCCGGCTTGATCGAACCCGTCGACAGTCAGGCTCAGCGATAGCGTTCCAACCAATGCGCGTAAGGCGCAGGCAAGGTCCACGACGATTTCTCTACCCCCAGCTCCTTGGCTGCAAAGTACGCCCAATGCGGGTCAGCCAGGTGTGCACGGCCGACCGAAACCAGGTCCAGGTGCCCGGCCTGCAACGCGCCTTCAGCCAGTTGCGGGGTGCCAAAACCCCACGCCGACGTCACCGCAATACCCGCTTCACGACGCACGCGCTCAGCGATCGGCCCCATGAAGGCCGGGCCCCACGGGATATTGGTGTCGGGGATGGTGAAACCGACGCTGACGCTCAGCAGGTCCAGACCACCGGCCTTGAAACGACGCGCCAGTTCGATGGACTCGGTGAGGGTCTGTTCGTCGCGGCCGTCGTATTCGATCACGCCAAAACGTGCGGTGAGTGGCAGGTTTTCCGGCCAGACCTCACGCACGGCGGCCAGGGTTTCCAGGAGGAAACGGCTGCGGTTGTCGAAGCTGCCGCCGTAGGCGTCGGTGCGCTGGTTGGAGTGTTCGGAGAAGAAGCTCTGGCCCAGGTAACCGTGGGCGAAGTGCAGCTCGATCCACTCGAAACCGGCGTCACGCGCGCGACGGGCAGCGTCGACGAAGTCCTGGCGCACGCGGGCGATGTCGTCCAGGGTCATGGCGCGTGGCACCTGTGGCAGGTTCGCGCCGAAGGCGATGGCCGAGGGTGCGATGGTTTCCCAGCGGCGGGCATCGGAGGCGGCCATATGGTCGTCACCTTCCCATGGGCGGTTGGCGCTGGCCTTGCGGCCGGCGTGGCCGATCTGGATACCCGGCACAGAACCTGCGGCCTTGATGGCCTTGACCATCGGCACGAACGCTTCGGCGTGGGCATCGCTCCAAAGACCGGCGCAACCTGGCGTGATACGGCCTTCCGGCGCGACGGCGGTGGCTTCGACCACGAGCAGGCCGGCACCACCACGGGCCATGCTGGCCAGGTGCACAAGGTGCCAATCGTTGACGATGCCGTCATCGGCCATGTACTGGCACATCGGCGGAATGGCAATGCGATTGCGCAAGGTGACGTCTTTGAGTTTGAACGGTTCGAACAAAGCGGTCATTGAGAACTCCAGGATCGAGTGAGTGATTCGATAGTTCGATGGTAATCGAACTATGGTATTCAACGATACCCCCCTGTTATGATTCGCTTCATGCGAGCCTTTAAACACCCCCCTCTCGAAGACCTGACGCTCGAGCGCCTGCTCTACGCGCTGAGTGACCCGGTGCGCCTGGAAATCGTGCGTTGCCTGGCCGGCGTGCCCGAGGCCACCTGTGGCGAACTGGACGGCGGGCGGCCCAAATCGAGCATGTCCCATCACTTTCGCGTGTTGCGCGATGCCGGGCTGGTGCACACCCGCAGCGCGGGGACCACTCATCTGAATTCGTTGCGCGCCGAGGTACTTGAAGAACGGTTCCCGGGCTTGCTGCAGAGCATTCTGGCGCAGCACTAGAACCCGGATCAGTCCAACAGCGCGATCAGGTGTGGCTCGATCGATGTCTCCAACACCTCCAGTACGGCCAACGTCACCGGCAACTTGAAGCGCCGCCGCCCTGCGCTGCCCGGGTTTACATACAGCGTTGCGCCGCGCCATTCGATCAGGGGCTTGTGCGAATGGCCAGTGATCACCAGCCGCGTTTTTGCCTCCAGCAACGCGGGTACGTCGGCGATGTCATGCACGACCAACGTCTGCCAGCCATTCACATCGATGTTCAGATGATCCAGCACCTGTGCCGCCCATGCCGCGTCCTGGTCATTGTTGCCGCGCACCACCTGCAAGGGCGCAATGCGCGCCAATTGCTCGATGATCTCAGGGCTGCCAATGTCGCCGCCATGGATGATCAGCTCGCATCCTTGCAAGGCCGCGACCGCTTCTGGGCGCAGCAGGCCGTGGGTGTCGGAAATCACGCCAACTTTCATAGAGCCTCCGGGGCGCTGGGTTCGGTTCAAGCGGGGCAAACAGGCATGCCATCCAGGTGCACGCAGTCTTTGCCATTGCGCTTGGCGGCGTAGAGATTGCGGTCTGCACACTTGAGGACCACCGACATATCCGCGCCTGCCGTAAAGCGTGTCATGCCGGCACTGCAGGTGTAATCATGGGGCGGCGCGACACTGCTGCGAATTGCCTGCAACAGGCGCAACGCATAATCGGTTGCGACGCACGGATCATCGCAGACCAGCAAGACGCCAAATTCCTCGCCGCCAATCCTGCCGAAACTGTGGCTGCCACGGGTGGATTTCAAGCAGGTGGCCATCGCGCAGAGAATCCTGTCCCCCACATCATGCCCGAACTGGTCATTTTTCAACTTAAAACTGTCGATATCCAACATCATGAAGTAGCCGGTATCACCGGTCGCAATCAGTTTGGCGAAACGTTCCATAAAGGCTCGCCGATTCAACAGCGACGTCAGGTAATCGGTTTCTGCCAGTTCGCGAAACTCGCTCTCGACCAGCAGCACAGAACGCAGGTTCTTCAAGTAGGAGAAACTCAGGACAAAGCCAATGGACACCGACGACAGGCAAAATATGAACAGGTAGATTTCGACGCCTGCGTAAAAAACCACCTGGATATTGGGCCACATCACCATCCAGACCAACGCGGCACACATCAGGAAATCCTGAGCCGTGATAAACAGGATGGCGCTGCTGATTACCAGGGTGAGCGCCAGCGGCAAGGCAAACACTTGCAACTCAGGGTTGCCGCGCATCACATAGGCAAACCCGACGGCCAGCAACACCATGTAGACAGCGCCCAGCATCCGCCACAGGTAAAAATTGGACACAACACGGTGAAGCCGGCAGACCACCAGCAGGCAGAGCGTGATCAACAGCTTATACAGGCCAAACGTCTTCAACGAGTCAGCCCACAACACGCTCAACCAGGCGATAACGCCGATGAGTTCAGCCTGGGTGATCGCGGTCGACAGCAGCCTTTGCATCCGTGGCCGAAGCTTCACATTAGCCGGCATCCCTTCACTCCCTGTGCATGAATGACCTACTGACTGTCGGTATGACCCAAATGCAGGCTGTGCAGGCTTATTGCAAATGAATAAGCCATGAATCGTCTGACCAACAAGATAAACGGCGGCAGCACTTCAAGCAGTGTCTTGGAATGGATTTTGAAGTAGCCCCTGTCTGCCCCCTCGCGAACCAGGCGAATGATATGGGTCTTGGACACCGATAACCGCTCAGCCAGTGAAAGATAGGAAGAGGCGCGGAAACTGGCGCCCGCGTTATCCAATGCGCACGCATCGTTATAAATGGCCAGCATCAACAGGTGGCCGGCATCCCGATTGACCAGCCAATAACTCTCGGGCAACAACTCGTTCAGGGTCAAGTTGGCCTCAAGGACGGCCGCAAAGCCTTTGAAATAAACCTCCAGAAACGCGCGATCATCCAGCTCGCCCACTTGCCGGATCAAGAAATCCTCGGGGTACAGCGTGCCCAGCGGCGCTACCACGGAAGTTAGCATCGACCTGACCTCCGCGCAGGCCTGTGACGACGGGCTGAAGACTCGGAAACGGCTGTCCTCCGGATGCCCCGCCACTTTCATGAACCCCAGGGCGCGGAACAACATGAAAATCGACTCCAGGCCGTTCCTCGAACAAAACCCACGCGCCGCGCACGATGCCTTAACCTCGGACAGCAGCGGCACAGGCTGGGAAAAATAAGCACTTAATAACGCGAAAGACACCATCAAGCGATTGAACTTCAATGCCGTCTTGTAGAAAAACGGTCTTTTCGAATAGGGTCCCAGCAACATCGAATAATGCGTGCGAATGCACGCCTCGAACTCCGCGTGGCATTCAACAACACGTGCTGAATGATCCAGCGCCAACTTCAACGAACGACCGCACATGAGAAAGAGCCCTGATCAAACAAACTGAATTCACTGATTTCAATTGCAGTACTTCTGCAATCAGGTCTCACAACAACTCACGTCAGAATAATTGCCAGTAATGGCGTTTTGCCGCAGTGCAATTTATCGTGGATAGAGTACGGGACCGCATCGCTACCAAAATTGTTCCGCCCTCTCTTTGGCAACTTGATGGACGACAAACTCCGAGACATTTACTTACATGTCGAAAGCGCACTCGAAAACCCAGGCCACGCCAGCCTGATCACACAAGGCCGACTTAAACGTTTCAGTCACTGGGCGAACCTTACCCACGTCCAGGCGTCCGAGCTAAGGCACTGTTGCTTACCGCTCGCCGCGAGGTTCTCGTTTGAAAGCCGCCATCATCAAAAAGTACCGCCTGATCATCAAGACCATGGGCTACGTGGGCTGGGCCCTGTTCTGGCTGTTGCTGTGGGACGTCGCCGTCACCGTGGACTTCATGCTGTTCCTCACTGCCAAGATCAATTTGCCGCTGATGCCCCTCACCCTGTTGGGTTCGGCGCTGGTGGTGCTGATCAGTTTTCGCAACAGCAGCGCCTATAACCGTTGGTGGGAAGCCCGCACCCTGTGGGGTGCGATGGTCAACAATTCGCGCAGCTTCGCCCGCCAGGTACTCACCCTGCTGGACGACCCCGACGGCGAAGTGAACCCGGTCAAGGCCACGCTGCTGCGCCGCCACGTGGCGTACGTGAACTGCCTGGCCGCCCACCTCAAGGGCGAGCCGTGCCCAGAAGAAGTGCGTGCGTTCATCCCCAGCGAGGAGTTTGCCCGCAACGGCGCCACTAACAACTTTGCCAACGATATCCTCACCGGCTCGGCGGCGCTGCTGGCCAAGGAATACAAGGCCGGCCACCTCGACAGCATCCGCCTGGCACGACTGGAGTCGACCCTGGTGGACTTGTCCAACGCCCAGGGTGGCATGGAGCGGATCGCCAACACCCCGCTGCCCTACCCCTACGTGTATTTCCCGCGCCTGTTTATCTCGCTGTTCTGCCTGATCGTGCCAGTGGGCCTGGTGGAATCCCTGGGTTGGTTTACCCCGCTGGCCTCGACAGTGGTGGGTTTCATGCTGCTGGCCATCGAACGCATTGGCACCGACCTGCAGAGCCCGTTCAACTCCAGCGAACACCAGATCCAGATGGAAACCATCTGCGAAACCATCGAGAAAAACCTGCAGTCGATGCAGCGTGATGCGCTGGGTGGCGAGCGCATCAGTTAAACCCTCCCTTCGGGCTCAAGTGCGTGCCCTCCCAGTCGATATACCGGGGGTACGCATGGGCCACACCTCCCTCATAACAACACATGCGACGCTCGACGCTACTGTTTTCTCCTTGCCAAAATTATAAATACCCGCGGGTGAAGTCATGAATATCAAGCAAAAGCTGACCTGGGCATTTGCGGCCATCGCATGCGTGCCGGTTATCCTGGTGGCCGTGCTGGTCGTGTTGAATCTGCGCGAGGGGGCCCTGGCCAATTTCCTCGACAGCAGTGGCCGTGAGATTCGCCAGATCGACAATGGCATGAAGCAGTTCTTCGACGGCATCAGCCAGAACGTGGACTACGTGGCCAAGGACCCGCGCGTTGTCGCGGCCAAGGACCTCAAGAGCTACGCCGGCGCCGATGCCGCACAAATCCCCCTCACCCCGACCAACACGGCGCTGCTGGAGATTTTCGACCAGTTTGCCAAGAGCCATCCGAGCACCGCCTACCTGTCCCTGGGCTTGAAGGACGGCGGCTACGCCAGTTGGCCCGACGACACCAAGCTCAACAACTACGACCCGCGCGTACGCCCCTGGTACCAGGCGGCCATCGCCGCGCCGGGTAAAACCGTGCGCACGGGTGCCTACTATTGGGCGCCGGACGATGTGACGCTGATCGGCACCGTGCACACCGTCGCCGACGCTACCGGCAATATCCTCGGTGTGGTCGGCCTGGACGTGTCGCTCAAGCAGCTCACCGAACTGGTGCGCAACATCAAACTGGGTGACAGCGGCTACCTGATGCTGGTGGAAGCCAACGGCAACGTGCTGGTGGACCCCAGCGACGCCAAGCACAACTTCAAGCCCCTGGCCGACCTGGGCCCCCACTACGCCGAGCTGGCCAAGCGCGGCGACGGTGTGAGCCAGATCGACATTGATGGCGTGCCCTACATGGCCAACGTGGTCAGCTCCAAGGACCTGGGCTGGCGCTTTATCGGCCTGATCAAGCGCGATGAAGTGATGGCCGGCGCCACCCGCCTGACCTGGTTGATCGCCGCCATTGCCGCGGTACTGGCCCTGGTGTTCGCGATTGTCGGCGCCAGTTTTGCCAGCGTCATCGTGCGCCCGATTCGCGGCGTGGCCGACGGCCTGCAAGAGATCGCCGAAGGTGAAGGCGACCTGACGCGCCAGCTCAAGGTGCAAGGCAAGGATGAAACCGCCAGCCTGGCCGGTTGGTTCAACCAGTTCCTGAGCATGATCGCGCAGTTGGTGCAGCGCATCGGCAGTGCGTCGTCCGACCTGCAGACCGCCGCCGCCGACACCAGCGAAGTCGCCCACAACATGAACCAGGCCGCCGGCCGCCAGCGCGAAGCCGTGGAACTGGTGAGCACCGCGTTCAACGAAATGGTAGCCACCGCCAACGAAGTGGCGCGTTCCTGCAGCGCCGCCGCCACCAGTGCCGACGAAGGCTACCGCGACGTGCACGACGGCCAGCAGCACATCGGCGAAGCCACCGGCAGCGTGCTCAAGCTCAGCGAAGACCTGCAGCGCTCCACCCAGACCATGCAGCAGCTGGAGCAGGACAGCAAAAACATCAACACCATTCTCGACACCATTCGCTCGATTGCCGAGCAGACCAACCTGCTGGCACTCAACGCGGCGATCGAGGCCGCACGCGCCGGCGACCAGGGCCGCGGCTTTGCGGTGGTCGCCGACGAAGTCCGCGCCCTCGCCCGGCGTACCGCTGACTCCACCGGCGAGATCGACAGCCTGCTCGGCAACCTCGCCCGCCGCACCCAGGAAGTCACGCAGCAGATGCAAGGCAGCCTGCTGGTGTCGCACACCAGCGTGGAACGTATCCAGCAAGCCCGCGACAGCTTCGACAAGATCCGCGGCTCGGTGGACTCGATCCGCGACCAGAACACCCAGATCGCCACGGCCGCCGAGGAACAGCACCAGGTGGCTGAAGAGATCAACCGGCACATCGCGCAGATCCATGCCGATGCGCAGCTGGTCGAAGGGTTTGCCCATTCGGCGCAAACCGGGTCAGGTCGGTTGACGGATATTTCAGGTCAGCTCAAGGGGTTGGTGGGTCGCTTCAAGTTCTGATAGGTCGGCAAGCCTGGTCCCATTCAGCGCATCACTGTGGCAAGCGGGCTTATTGCAGAAAGCGGGGCAAGCCCGCTCGCTGCAACAAGCCCGATCACCCCACGTTGCCCCCGCCGGTTACCTCGCACGCTGAGCGACATTTAGCCACACGCCATCATCGCAGCACCTGTAATAGTCTATTGCAGGACTCTAATGTACTAACCAGTTACTTATCTTGCTAAAATCGCGTCTTTGCCCTCTCACATTCGAGTCCTTTCGACATGAAACGAGCATCGCGCGCCGCTGGCGCCTCTAGATTCTTACTGCTGGGCCTGGGCGTGATCATCGCCCTGCTCGGCCTCGCGCTGGCCATTGGCGGCGTCAAACTGGTCAGCCTGGGAGGTTCCTGGTACTTCCTGATCGGCGGCGCGGTCATGGCGATTGCCGGGCTGTTGATCGCCGCTCGCAAACCGGCCGGGGCCTGGCTGTTCGCGGCGTTCCTGATCGGCACGGCCATCTGGGCGGTCGCGGATGTGGGCCTGGTGTTCTGGCCATTGTTCTCGCGACTGTTCATGTTTGCGGCCATCGGTATGGTGGTGGCGCTGGTCTACCCGTTGCTCGTCAACAAGCCTGCCCGCGGCGCCTATGGCGTTGCCGCCGTGCTGGCAGTGGGCGTGGCGGTAGCAGCAGGCAATATGTTCGTCGCTCACCCAAGCGTCGCACCGACCGGCGCCGGCCCTGGCATCACCCCCGTGGCCGCGGCCGATGCGCAGAAAGACTGGGCGCACTACGGCAACACCGAAGGCGGCAGCCGCTTCGCCGCGCTGGACCAGATCAACCGTGACACGGTCAATAAGCTCAAAGTGGCCTGGACCTACCACACCGGTGATGTCGCCATCAGCGATGGCAACGGTGCAGAAGACCAACTGACCCCCCTGCAGATCGGCAACAAAGTGTTCATCTGCACGCCGCACAACAACCTGATCGCCCTGGACGCCGACACCGGCAAGGAGCTGTGGAAGAACGAAGTCAACGCCAAATCGGCGGTGTGGCAGCGTTGCCGTGGCATGGCTT
>Ga0157373_10002408_pt1 | contig 14214 bp, 18 predicted proteins | sample C65metaG_FD_113460 | JGI IMG/M metagenome (GOLD analysis project Ga0157373, IMG submission 113460) | Corn rhizosphere microbial communities from Kellogg Biological Station, Michigan, USA - C6-5 metaG | ecosystem: Host-associated > Plants > Roots > Rhizosphere > Soil | place: USA: Michigan... | reverse complement strand
ATTTCACGCAAGTCAGCCGTCATCTCGAAGGTGATCTGCCGGACGGTCTCATTGGTCAGATTCAACGCGAACGACTCGTGCCTGCGTTCAGACAAGGCAACTACACCAAAGGCATCTACGACACGATCCAGGCTTACGTCGCAACACTCGGAGCAAAGCGTGGTTTCACTGTCGAAGGAATCGATCAACGCTACGCATATCGAGAAGCACACCGCGAGCAACCGCGTGAATCGCCAGGCAATAGTCTCAGCAGCATATGCGGAACGATATTCGTAATCATATTCATCCTAATCCTGCTTTCGTTTTTCTCAAGGCGACGTGGTGGCGGCGGTTGTTTGCAGGCACTGTTTTGGGGAAGTCTCTTCAGCAATCTCGGCAGCGGAGGCAGTCGCTGGGGATCGAGTAGCGGTTGGGGAGGAGGTGGATTCGGTGGTGGCGGATCTGGTGGTGGAGGCGGCTTTGGAGGTGGTTTTGGCGGTGGTGGAGATTTTGGTGGAGGTGGCGCCGGAGGAAGCTGGTAACACAGATTTGACGGATAAAAGATGGATTAAAGACTAATCAATAGTAATCGGTCTTCATCCGTATAATCTGTGGCTTAGTTTATGGTGAACAAATTGGTACAAGAAGCCCTCAACGGACTCGTCGACGATCTGCGCGCTACGCACGGCGCGAACCTCGCATCTGTCGTGCTCTATGGTTCGGCCGCGGCCGGCGATCACGATGAGTTGCGCTCTGATTACAACCTGCTCATCGCATTAAATCGAATCACGCCGGAAGATTTGCGACAGGCCCAGGCGCCGATGCGTGAGTGGCAACGGTTGGGCCATCCGCTGCCGGTCTACTTCACGGTCGAGGAACTCTCGGATGCTGCTGACGTCTTTCCGATCGAGTTTCATCAGATGGCAAACGCACGCGTTGTGCTTTACGGTCACGATCCTTTCGAGTTTGTAAAACTCTCGGATGCGAACCTGCGACATCAGACCGAGTACGAGTTGCGCAGCAAGTTGATCCAGTTGCGCCGTCTTTATATTCCTGCCTCAGTTTCGATCCAGAGGTTGTGCGATTTGATGAGCGACAGCCTGGCGAGCTTCGCCGCGTTGTTCCGCGCGGTGCTGATGCTTCATGGTCAAGAGGCTCCAGTTTCAAAACCCGAATGCGTACTCGTGACAGCGCGGGTACTGCAACTCGACCCCACTCCGTTTCAGAGAATTTTTGAATTTCGTACCGGCGGTAATCTCCCCTCGTCGGAAAAAGAAGCGAATGAACTTTTCGGTGCTTACCTGTTTCAAGTTGAGCAAGTTGTTGAAGCCGTAGATGAGCTTGAACGGCAAGACAATAATTTACACATGGGAGATTCGAAATGAAGATGCGAAGATTCGTGATCCTTGCGGGCATCATGCTGGTTGCACTTGCCCCCAGCGGTTGTGGTTACAACACGCTGACGACAAAGCGCGAGAATGTGAAGGGGAAATGGGCCAACGTTGAAGCGCAGATTCAACGCCGCGCAGACCTTATCAACAACCTCGTGGAAGCAGCGAAGCTGGCGGGCGTTCAGGAGCAGGAAGTTTTTGGCACGATCGCAGCAGCACGGTCGCGATTATTGAGTGCAACGGGTCAGGCGCCACAGGGCGAGGCTGGAGATAAGTCACCCGAGCAGAAGCAGGCGGTGATCGATGCTTCGAATAGTTTTGGGGCCACACTTGGGCGACTGCTCGTGTTGCAGGAAGCCTATCCCCAGTTGAAATCGCAGGAAAACTTTATGAAGTTGCAGGATGAGGTTGCAGGAACGGAAAATCGCATAGCCACATCGCGCAACGACTACAACGCAGCCGTCCAGGATTACAACACTACACGCGCGCAGTTTCCGACAGTGATCTCCGCAAAGCTGTTTGGATTTAAGGAGGAGCCGTACTTCAAGGCAGAGGAAGGAGCGCGACAAGTTCCCCAGATCAACGCGAACTCCCTACGTCAAAATCAGAATAGCAAGTAAATTTGAGCCACGGATAACACGGAAAAATCGGATTTCTGTCCGTGTTATCTGTGGCTAAAAACCTCTGGAGCTGCACATCGCGCAATGGTCACAAGGCTTCCCGCCCGGTTCGATGCTGCAAGTTTTCTCGTTCTGCAAAAAGTCCACCAGCTCAGACACTGTCGCTTCTTCAACACCAAAGCGTTCGAGACTGGGATGCCACGGAGAATGCACACGCGGCGCGCTTACCTTAGATTCAATCTGAATCAGCCGGTTCTGCAATTCATTGAGACTCGCACGCATCGCAGCGAGCTCTGACGCGACGTCACCACCAACGCTCGGCGCCTGGGCCACCGGCCTCGCAGCCACTCGCCGCGCAATTCTCTCAGCCATTACTCTCGCCTGGTCTTCCATCATTCCGCCAACAGATCGATCCGATCCACAACCCCGACAATCGCCGAGTCAATCGCAGCGCCTGCCTGTCCAGTCGCCGCAGTCGATGCGCTCCAACCTTCCTGCACGATCAGCACCGTGTCGCCAACGCCCGCATCCACGGAATCCAGCGCGAGCACCGAATAACTCGTCTCTTCACCTTCCGGCGTGATTTGCTGGCACAACATCACGCGCGCGTTCTCGTAGCGATGGTTCTTTTGAGTCGCGACGATGTTCCCGACTACGCGTGCAAGAATCATCTCGTTACGTGCTCTTCGGAATCGACGATACCAACGATCGTGCAATCAGTCGGTGTGTCTTCACGTTTGAAAGGAAAACTCGCTTCCTTCCCGCGACACCAGAACACCAGTTCGCCAACCCCCGCTCCAACCGCATCGATTGCGACCATCGGCTTTCCACTCGGTTGCAGATTCTTATCGACCGTCTGCACCACGAGCAACTTACGTCCGTGCAGAGAATCGTTCTTCACGGTCGATACCACTGTGCCGATGACGCGTGCGAGCTGCATTTTTTGGTGCTTTGTGCTTTGTGCTTTGTGCTTTGTTCTTTGTGCTTGGTGCTTGGTACTTTGTACTTTGTACTTTGTACTTGGTCTTTGGTCTTTGGGAAGGTTGTTAAAGACCTAAGACCCAAGACCAAAGACCAAAGACCTAAGACCAAGTACCAAGTACAAAGCACAAAGAACAAAGCACAAAGTACCAAGCACCAAGCTCTTCACCTAACGTCAACCGTATCAATCACACCAACGATCGCCGCATCCACCGGCACGTCTTTCATTCCCTGGGCCAACCGCGCGCTGGAACCGGCGACGACAAGCACGCGTTCATGAAAACCGGCCCCCACTGTGTCAACTGCAACGACGTAGCCGGTAGTGTCACTGCCATCTACGTTGATCGGTCTCACGATCAGCAATTTCTTTCCTCGTAACCGTTCGTCCTTTTGCGTAGCGACAACAGTCCCAAGGATGCGCGCAATGATCATGCTGATTATCGATCGAGCCCGATCGGAAGATTCTCGTCGACACTGCCGTGCGGCCGCGGTATAACGTGCACGCTGACCAGCTCACCGACGCGCCGCGCAGCCGCAGCGCCGGCGTCCGTTGCAGCTTTCACAGCAGCAACATCGCCACGCACGATTGCAGTCACGAAACCGGCGCCGATCTTTTCGTAACCCACGAGCGTGACGTTAGCAGCTTTGACCATCGCATCGGCAGCTTCGATCATTGCCACCAATCCTTTTGTTTCAACCATTCCGAGTGCTTCTTGCATTCAGATGCTCCTCTATTTGTATTGTAATCCGCGTCATCTATTTAATCCGCGTTTTGTAACACGGATAAACGCAGATCACGCGGATTTTATTTAGCACTGACAGCTTGACTCAGCAGTTCGACCAACTCCTCGCGCGTGAGTGAGATCTTGCTCGCGCCGTTCTCAGCTTGCGCATTTCCGAGGTATCCGCAGCTTTGCGAGCGCGCCGACTCGCCGAGATAGCCCGCTGCCTCACGCACGTTGATCAACTTCTCGATTGCGTCCGCAGGCAAATTCTTCGAACCGCCGAGCACGCGCGACAGGATCGCGATCTTTGCGGTGTGCTCGAGCGTTTCCAAACGATCCCACGCCTGCCAAAGATCCGTGCCGTACGCGACCGCTCCATGATTCGCCATCAACAACGCGTTGTGATGCTTCACCAACGGTTGCATCTCCCTCGTCAACTCGTCAGTCGAAGGCGTTCCGTACGAAGCGAGCGGCACACAACCCAACGTCAATATAACTTCCGAAAGTATCGGTTGATCGATCGCGAGACCCGCAACGGCGAACGCGGTGCCGTGTGGCGGATGTGCATGACACACTGCCTTGATCTCGGGGCGCTCACGATAGATCAAGAGGTGCATCGCAAGCTCGCTCGACGCACGTCGATCGTTCAAAGCGCGGCCGTCGAGGTCTGTGATCGCGATCAGGTCTTCGGTCATGCGGCCTTTGCACGTCATCGTCGGCGTCGCAAGGATGCGATCGTCGTCGAGACGCACGCTGACGTTGCCGTCAGACGAAACGACGTAGCTCCGCTCGTACATCAGGTGGCAAACTCGAATTAGATCTCGTTTTGTTGTTTGCTCATCCATGTTTGTTTCCGGGAAGTTCTTCGTCGTGGTTGTGTGACCGCGCTGCTCGAAGGTTGAGAAAGAAAATACGAAAGTGACTCGAGCGACGTCGTCAGGTCAACGGTTTTTACTTTCACTCCGCGTCGTGACGTCAAAGACGCGGGCGCAAAGTTCAGCACTGCTTTGATACCGGCCGACGTCACCTGATTCAGAACTCTCTGCGCGGCTTTAGCCGGAACGGCGATCACCATCACGTCGATCGACTCGTCGCGGATGATTTTCGCGACTTCGTCAACGTCATAGACCGTGATGTCTGCGTCGCCGATCTTGCGGCCGATCTTTTGCCGGTCGTTATCAAAGAGCGCCACGACTGTGAAGTTCGATTTTCCAAAACCGTTGTAATTCGCCAGCGCAGTGCCTAATCTGCCTGCGCCGATAATACCGACGCGATGTGGAGTGTCGAGACCGAGTATGTTCGTGATGTGGTCGCGTAGATCCTCGACGTAATAACCGACACCGCGCACGCCAAACTCGCCGAAGTAACCAAGGTCTTTGCGAATCTGAGCGGAGTTTAAGTTGAACTGCTCCGCCAGCGCCTGCGACGAAACCGTCTTTATTCCAGCAGCGTGAAGCGCATTGAGACAGCGCAGGTAAACACTCAAGCGACTGGTTGTTAGCTCTGAGATCTTCTCGGACTTCATGGGTCGCAATCAGTATAGCGCTAATACCTCGGATAGGTCATATAGGACTTATCGGTTCTATGTTTTTTGCTACAATCCAGCCCGAATGATTGCGCATCTCAGCGGCACCCTGCTTTCCAAGCAAGCGACGTCCGTAATTCTTGACGTGAGCGGAGTCGGCTATGAAGTCACCATTCCGTTGTCGACTTTTTACGACCTCGAAGATCTCGGTTCGAACGTTCAGCTTCGCATCTACACGCACGTTCGCGAAGATGCACTGCAACTCTACGGCTTCAAGACCGCACGTGAGCGCGAGTTGTTTCTCAAAATAATTTCCGTCAGCGGGATTGGCCCGAAGTTAGGCATCACGCTACTTTCCGGGATGACCGCCGACGAAATGGTTGCGTCGATCAGAACGAACAACCTCGCGCGGCTGACGTTGATCCCCGGCGTTGGCCGTAAGACTGCCGAGCGGTTAATAATGGAGCTGCGCGAGAAAGTCGCTGACTTGTCGTCGGTTCAACTCGAAGAAGAATTGGGAGCTAAACCCGAAGCCGGCGCTGAATCAACCGAAGATACCGCGCGTGCCGATGCGCTCTCGGCGTTGCTCAACCTTGGCTATCAACGTTCCGGAGCGGAAAAGGCGATCGATGCGGCGCTCAGCGAGGGCGGAGACATCACCGTCGAGTCTGTGTTGAGACGCAGCCTCAAGAAACTGGCCCGAGGTTGAAAACAAGATGGCCCCTGAATCAATATCAGCGCGTGTGAAAGCTGGTTTCGCAACCGACGAGGATCGCCAGCTCGATCTGACGTTGCGGCCCACACGCATCGACGAATACATCGGTCAGCGTCAGATCAAGGAAAACCTGCGCGTGTACATGAAGGCCGCGCGCGGAAGGCGCGAAGCGTTGGATCACGTGCTCTTGACTGGTCCGCCAGGTTTGGGCAAAACGACGCTCGCCAACATTATCGCAAACGAAATGGGCGCCGAATTGAGATCGACTGCTGGTCCAGCGATCGAGAAAGCCGGCGACATCGCAGCCCTGCTGACAAACCTGCAGGAAGGCGACGTTCTCTTCATCGACGAAATCCACCGCCTGCTGCCCGCGCTCGAAGAAAAACTCTATCCCGCCATGGAGGACTATCAACTCGACCTGCTGATCGGCCAGGGACCGTCGGCGCGTTCCATCAAACTCGAGCTGCCGAAGTTCACGCTGGTCGGAGCGACGACTCGCGCAGGTTTGATCACCGCTCCCTTGCGTGGGCGCTTCGGAATGGTCTTTCACCTCGACTTCTACCCGCACGAGGATCTCGAAGTAATCTGCAAACGTTCAGCGCAGATCCTCGGCGTCGAGATCGATGCCGAAGGCGCGCTCGAGATTGCTCGGCGCTCCCGCGGCACGCCGCGAATCGTAAACCGTCTGCTGCGTCGCGTGCGCGATTATGCGGAAGTCGATTACGACGGGCGCATCAACAAAGCGGTCGCGACCGATGCGTTGAACCGGATGGAAGTGGATACTTTCGGACTCGACGAAATGGACCGCAGACTGCTGCTGACGATCATCGAGAAATTCAACGGTGGACCAGTCGGACTGGGAACGATCTCGGCGTCCATTCACGAAGAGAAAGATTCGATCGAAGAGATTATCGAACCGTATTTGATTCAAATTGGGTTTTTGGATCGAACGCCGCGCGGCCGGTGTGCAACGCCGCTCGCGTATGACCATTTCGGTATCAAGACTCCCGGCGCAAAGGTACCCAGCCTGTTCGATCCCCGCTAAGAATATAGGCCACAGATGAACACGGATGAAGACAGATTAAAATGAAAATCCGCATTAAATCCGTGTTCATCTGCGGCTGGTTTTTCCAGCGATGAAGCGCTTTCTCTCATTCTCACGTCATTCATTCGGCGTTCGTAACCGCTCGCCGTGGGGCTCGATGCTCGGGCACACGCTCCACCAGTTCCACGAAAACGATCTCTTCACGTCGGCTGCGGCCATGAGCTACTTCGGCTTGATGGCTCTGTTTCCCGCACTGCTGTTGTTATTCGCGCTCAGCAACAAACTCGCCGCCGGAAGCCAACTGCTGGCACACGCAGTCGACGTCTATCCCGGCTCGAGCAAGTTTCTGCGTGAGACGATCGAGGCGTTTTCAAATGTCGGATTCGGAGCAATCGTCACGTGCGTGGTTCTCGTGTTCTGGGCGGGCTCGTGGGTTTTCGCAGTGGTCGAGCGAGCACTCAATCGCATCTGGGGAGCGATCTCGAGAACCTTTTGGCACGGACGTGCACTCACGATCGGAATGGTTGGCGTTGTTGGATTGTTACTCTCGTTGTCAGTGCTCGTTACCTCTGCGCTGGTTGCGCTTCGTGGCATGACTGGAAGACTTTCGCCGCGACAGATCGAGCGATATCCGTTGCTGAACTCAGTGGGCAGTGCGTTCTGGCAAGTGTTGTTCTTCATCGGAAGTTATCTGGTAACGGTGGCGCTCTTCGTCGTGATATACCGGCTGCTGCCGCGCGCTGCTGTCAGCTGGAGAGACACACTTCCGGGAGCGTTTCTCGCGGGACTCTTGTGGGAAATCGCGAAATACATCTTCGCGTGGAGCCTGCGCTACTTTCACTACGATCAGATCTATGGCTCGGTGGGAGCAGTGGTCGCTGTTCTCACGTGGAGTTACGTGTCGAGTTTGATCATGCTCTTCGGCGCACAGCTCACCGCTGTCTTTCATCGCGAACATCCCTCTGCAACTGCAAAGCAAAACGGATAACAGTGCACATCTCAGACTTCGATTACGAGCTTCCAGCGGATCTCATCGCACAGGCGCCGCTCGAAACGCGAGACGCTTCGCGAATGCTCGTCCTCGATCGACGTGCGCAAACGTGGTCTGACTCAAGCTTCACTGAATTCACGCGTCATTTGCGTTCCAACGACGTCGTCGTCGTGAACAACTCGCGCGTCATACCGGCGCGACTGACCGGACATCGAGACACAGGGGGACACGTCGAGATATTTCTCGTTCGCGAGGTCGAAACAAACGTTTGGGAAGCCCTGGTCCGTCCCGGCAGCCGTTTGAAAAAAGCCTCGCGCGTAAGTTTTGGTGAAGGCAAGCTGATTGTGGAGATATTGGACGAACCAGGTGCAGAACTGCGTCGCGTTCGTTTCCACTGTGACGGTTCATTTGACGATCTTCTCGCGGCATTCGGATCGACACCGCTGCCGCCTTACATCAAACGCCCTTCCGGCACGTCCGCTGAAGATCGCGAACGATATCAAACGATCTACTCAAAACACCGTGGCGCCATCGCCGCGCCGACTGCTGGTCTACACTTCACTCCGGAAATATTCTCGCAAGTCGCCGACATGGCTTCACTTGCAGAGGTCACGCTTCACGTCGGCTATGGAACGTTTGAGCCTGTTCGCGTCGACGAAGTCACGGACCACGCAGTGAGTGGTGAACACTTCGAAATCTCCGAATCAGCCGCGCAAACAATCAATGCTGCACGCGCGAACGGCGGACGAGTGATCGTCGTCGGGACCACGACGATGCGTGCGCTCGAATCGGCCGCAGCTCACAACGGCACGGTCCAACCAGGCAGCGGAGTGGCAACACTCACCATCAAACCGGGCTATCAATTTCGCGTCGCGGATGCCTTGCTAACGAACTTTCACTTGCCGCGTTCGTCGCTGCTGATCCTCGTCAGCGCGTTCGCAGGTCGCGAGTTTATCCTGCGCGCTTACGGCCATGCGGTCGAGCAGCGCTATCGTTTTTACAGTTACGGCGACTGCATGTTAATCCTCTAGGCATAATAAAAATCCGGGTGGTAAACTAGATGCGCAGGTTTTTCTCTACATCAAAAAGGCTATGGCTGTACTAAAGAAATTTCGCTCGCGCTGGTGGTCTCAGTCGGAAATGGGTTACGAGACTGAGAAGAAAGAAAAGACTCCTACACCTTCGTGGGGAACCAGCTACGACGTCCGCCCGCTGACCATCTCTCAGCTCGACGAATGCTGGCGACTCGATCAGCGCTGCTTCATCGACGGCGAAGCCTACAGCCGCGAAACCTTCGACTACCTGCTCACTGCTCCGGAATCAGTTTCATATCGCGCCGTGACGAGTGGTGGCGTGATGGCGGGTTTTGTAATCGGACTCGTCGAGCCGGATCACACCGGACACGTGACGACGGTCGGCGTCGCGCCCGAACACAGGCGACGTAATCTTGCGAAACGATTGATGTGGCAGGTCGAGGATGGCTTCCGCAAACGCAACGTGAGGTTGGTGCGGTTGGAGGTGCGAACTCTAAATATCCCAGCTCAGAAACTCTACGAAAGCCTCGGCTACTCAATCACTCAGCGGCTTCCGAAATACTATTCCAACGGCGGCGACGGCCTCTTGATGCTGAAAAGTCTTGAATAAATCAAGCCGCGGATAACACAGATAAAAATCCGGATTTCATCTGTGTTATCCGCGGCTTGATTTTTGTCTAGCCTTTGCGCAGTTCGGTGAGTACCTGCTTCGCAACCGCCTTCAACGTATCAAACACGCCCTGCCCCGTCGACGCAACAGCCTCAATCACCGGCTCACCTTTTCGCTGTAACTCCGAGGCCAGATCGTCGACCGAAATAATATTGCCCAAGTCGCGCTTATTCAGTTGCAGCACGTACGGGATCTTCATGAGGTCGTAACCCTGCGACTGCAGATTCTCTTCGAGGTTGTACAGCGACTCAACGTTGGCATCCATTCGCTCTTCCTGCGAATCAGCCACGAAAACCACTCCATCCACACCCTTCAGGATCAACTTGCGGGACGCATCATAGAAAACCTGTCCCGGAACCGTGTAAAGGTGAAAGCGCGTTTTGAACCCGCGCACAGTACCGAGCTCGAGCGGCATAAAATCGAAGAACAACGTGCGGTCGGTTTCGGTGGCAAGACTGATCAGCTTGCCGCGCGCCTGTGGCGCAGTCGAGTCGAAGATGTACTGCAAGTTGGTCGTCTTACCACACAAACCTGGGCCGTAGTAAACGATCTTGCAGTTGATTTCTCTTGATGCGTAATTAATAAAGGTCATAGCGGGTGCCGTTAGCTGAAAAGACTGTCGATGTCCTCGTCGGTGATTCCGGCGAAGGGTGAATCGTCTTCAAAGTCTCCTGCAGCGATCTCGTCGAACATGGCTGCCAGTTGCTGAGAAACCTGCTTACTGCGGAGCTTCACTAGTCCGAGGCTGGAACGCTCGTCGAAGACGACCACGAGCAGGAGTCGTCCAACGACGGAAATGTGAATGCTCTCTTTTTCACCTTCGTGAGAAAGAGTCGGGAATTCCTTCTCTCCGATCAGTTGCGCCATGCCTCCCGTTGCCGCGACGTTGCCGGCTGCGAGAGATGCCAGGCTGGTTGTGTCAAGATTTCCCACTTCACCCTGGGAGGCGATTTCCTGACCGTCCTTGTCTACCAGAAACACCACCTTGGCTGAGGCGTCCATCCGCAACCGCGCCAGGACAGCCTTGAGTTGATGGTATTGCTGTTCACGCAACAGGATTGGTGTGTCTGCCATTGTGCGACTCTTTATTGAAGGCCGGGGCGGGAAGTTTCCTGGAGAGTAAAAACCTGAAACGCCTGTTCCGCGGATTGCAAGTTTTTGAAACTAAAATGAGGTTAATTCTTTCGGTTGGGGCTATTTGCCGAGGTGGATTAAGCCTCCTTAAGCCAAGACGCACTTTAACATAGCCAACAATGTGCAGCAAGTGTTTTTCTCTGTTGGCACGTTTGTCGAAAATTGGCCCAATCCGTGAGGCTTAAAGCACCCGCAAATAGTTGTGCTCGTTGATTTAGAGGGGCTTCTGTGGTAAGCTCGCGCGCGTTCTGACGGCTGCTCGCGCCAAGTGAGCAGCCTTTTGAGATTTACCCCATGAGTAGCAGTCTCACAAAAGGCTTGAGACGTTCCGCATCGCGTTCGAAGGCAAAACCAACGGCGAAAACCGCGAAGCGCGCAGTCAAAGCGAAACCGGCATCCAAGCCAAAGGCCAGGAGAGCTGCTACTGCCAAGGCATCTGCTCGTAAACCAGTTCCGGTTCGTTCAGCGAAGAAGACAGCCGCAAAATCCAAGTCAGCCGTTAAGGCAAAGAAGGCTGCACCGAAGCCAGTCGCTCGCAAGGCGCAAGCTAAGAAGCCGCTGGCGAAGGTTGATACTCGGGTCAAAAAGACGCAGAAGCTTGCGGCGGTCCGAGCTGTTAGACCCACGCCGGCGCCACCACCTCCGCGTCCACCGACGCAGGATGAGTCGGCGGCTCTTGTCGCATTTGAACGCGCGCACAAGGAATTCGTTCGAGGCCGGTTCGCTGAAGCCCGTAATCAGTTTCGAATCCTGGTAGACAAGTACTCGCAGGTCTCTGAAGTCGCGGCGCGTGCTCGCACCTATCTCGCGATTGCTGAATCGCGTCTGCGAACCGAGAGTATTCTGCCACGTGATGCCGACTCGCTTTACGACCGCGGTGTGATTGAGCTCAACCGAGGCGAGTATGTGGCGGCGCAGGAGATGTTTGAGCGTGCACTCAAGCGTGAACCGGAAGCGGCGCACATTCATTACGGCCTCGCGGCGACGCGCGCTCGACTCGGATCGATCGACCTGGCGCTGGAGTCGCTTCAGAAAGCACTAAATCTTCAACCGAACTTGCGCGTGCGTGCTCAACACGATCACGACCTGAATCCCCTGCGTAACGATCCCGACTTTGATCGATTGATCTTCAGCCAGCCCTCCTAGTTTCGAAAGTTTTCCCGCAAAGGCGCAAAGAGCGCAAAGCAAGAATTCATGCCTGTCCTTTGCGTCCTTGCGCCTTTGCGGGAAACAATTCTTGAAGTTAAGGTATCATTCAACTGCGTTGAGCGTTCAAACAGCACACACAGGCGGTCAGAAGCTCGTTGCCATCGGCGGCGGCACAGGCCTTTCAACTCTACTCGCCGGTCTGAAACGTCTGGTCGGCAAAACTGAAGAGCCGATCTGGATCGACAGTCTCTCCGCGATTGTTACCGTTTCAGACGACGGCGGCAGCTCCGGTCGTATTCGCGACGAGCTGCAAATGCTTCCGCCAGGCGACATCCGCAACTGCATGATCGCGCTCTCCGAAGACTCGACGCTGCTGTCGCGACTCTTCAAATATCGATTTCGTGGCGACGGTGGGCTTGGCGGTCACAGTTTTGGAAATCTCTTCCTCGCAGCGCTCACGGAAGTTACCGGTGACTTTACCGAGGCGATTCGATTGTCGTCGGAAGTGCTCGCGAGCAAGGGTCACATCTTCCCTGCGACGATTAGCGACATCCGACTGGCGGCAGAACTCGAGGATGGCAGCGTTGTCCGCGGAGAGACTCAGATCTCAGCGTCGAAGATTCCGATTCGCACTCTGCGGCTCGAGCCCGAACAATGTCTCCCGTTGCCGGGCGCTCTGAAAGCGATTCGCGCTGCGGACATCATTACAGTCGGGCCAGGTTCGCTCTACACCAGCATCCTGCCAAATCTTCTCGTGTCGCATGTGGCGCGCGTAATTGGCCACACGAGCGCCACGAAGATCTTCATCAACAATCTCATGACGCAACCAGGCGAGACTGACGGTTACAGCGCACGCGAGCACATCGAAACGATCAAGAAGTACGCGCCGGAGATCCATTTTGATTACGTTGTGGTGAACGATCGAAGGATCAGTCAGGAGCAGGCTGAACTTTATGCTGCTGAAGGCGCTTACCAGATCGGGATCGACGATCCAATCGACGCCGCCATCGATCGTGCAACCGAGATCGTGCGCGCGGATCTGCTGGACGGCGGCGAAAAAGTCAGGCACAACGCGGATCGTCTGGCGCAGGTAGTGCTCAACTGCCGGAAACAAGCGCGAGCCACAGTCGCGGTATGAACAAACCCTCCAAACCACTTAACGTTTTGATCATGGCGGCCGGCCTCGGGACGAGGATGAAGTCCAAACGCGCGAAGGTCCTGCATGAGCTTGGCGGTTCGCCATTGATCGCGCACGTCGTAAGAGCCGCGCAGGCGCTCGATCCACGCTCGATACTCGTCATCGTCGGTCATCAGGCTGAGGAAGTTGAGCGTGCGGTTCTCGATGAAGTTGGTGAGCTGGCGAGTTTTGTGATCCAGGCGAAACAACGCGGAACAGGTGACGCCGTTGAGTCCGCGCGAGATCAACTCGAGGGCACGGATTCACTGGTCCTTGTCCTGTCAGGCGACGTGCCGATGATCAAGGTTGAGACGCTGAAGAACCTGATCGAGCATCACAACACCTCAGGTGCAGCGTGCACGATTCTAAGCGTACGACTCGAGAATCCAACACATTACGGACGAGTCATCCGCGATCAAAACGATTCTTTTAAGAAGATCGTTGAAGAGCGCGACGCGAGTGACGAAGAGCGGCAGGTCAAAGAGATCAACAGCGGCATCTACTGCTTTGAATCGAAGGCACTTTTTCAGGCGCTTCGTAAAGTCGAACCGCGGAACGATCAGGGCGAGTATTACCTGACTGACGCGCCGGGCATCATTCTCGCCAGCGGCGACACCGTGAGTGTTTACCTGCACAGCGATGCGCGGGAAGTTTACGGAATCAACACGCGCGCGGAGTTGGCTGAGTTCGAGAACCTCGTGCGGCGCGGGGCAATCCGGAGGTTGATGACCGAAAGCGGCGTGACATTTATCGATCCGTCGCACGCGTACGTCAGCGTCGAAGCCCAGGTCGGGCGCGACACCGTTATTCATCCCAACGTGACGATCGAAGGCAAGTGCGTGATCGGCGAGGCCTGCGTGATTCGCGCCGGCGTGCGGATCACCAACTCGCGTTTGGGCGATGGTGTCGTGGTGAAGGATCACTCCGTGATTGTCGAATCGGAAGTCGCCGCAAACTGCTCTATAGGCCCCTTTGCGCACTTGCGGATGAATGCCGTGCTTGAAGAGAAAGCCGCCGTGGGAAACTTCGTCGAGGTCAAGAAGTCGCGGCTCAAACGCGGCGTCAAGGCGATGCATCT
>Ga0157373_10002407_pt1 | contig 14216 bp, 8 predicted proteins | sample C65metaG_FD_113460 | JGI IMG/M metagenome (GOLD analysis project Ga0157373, IMG submission 113460) | Corn rhizosphere microbial communities from Kellogg Biological Station, Michigan, USA - C6-5 metaG | ecosystem: Host-associated > Plants > Roots > Rhizosphere > Soil | place: USA: Michigan... | reverse complement strand
TGAAAACGCCAGCAGTTACTCATTTTATTGACGGTACTGGCCCTGTTTTCTCGGGTAGCTTATTCCCATTCCTATTTATTACCATTGCCTGTGGTGCGATTTCTGGTTTCCATGCGCTTGTATCAAGTGGTACAACACCAAAACTTGTCGATAACGAAGCAGATATTCGTGTGATTGGTTATGGCGGTATGCTCATGGAATCATTCGTCGGTATTATGGCGATGATCTGTGCAACTGTCTTAGACCCAGGCGTGTACTTTGCAATTAATGCGCCTGCGGCTGTACTGGGTACAACTGTAGAAACTGCGGCAGAAGCTGTGCGTAATTTAGGCTTTGTCGTTACGCCTGAAATGTTAACTGTGTTGGCACAGGAAGTCGGAGAATCTTCGATTTTATCGCGTACGGGTGGTGCGCCTACCTTTGCGATTGGTATGGCACATATCATTTCGGAAATTTTCAATAGCCGTTCAATGATGGCGTTCTGGTACCACTTTGCGATTTTATTTGAAGCGTTATTCATTTTAACTGCCGTAGATGCAGGTACACGTGCTTGCCGTTTTATGGTGCAAGACACGGTTGGTATTGTTATTCCAGCGGTTAAAGCATCAGGTTCATTCTTTGGTAACTTGGTCGGTACGGCTGTTGCAGTCGGTGGATGGGGCTTCTTCGTCTATCAAGGTGTGATAGATCCACTCGGTGGTGTTAACTCTTTATGGCCTTTATTTGGTGTTGGTAACCAAATGTTGGCTTCAATGGCACTCATTTTGGGTACAGTCATTTTGTTTAAAATGAAAAAAGAAAAATATGTTTGGGTAACGATCATCCCAACAATTTTCTTATTCGTGACCTGTATGACTGCGGGCTGGCAAAAGATTTTCCACGAAAATCCTAAGATTGGTTTCTTGGCACAAGCGCATAAGTTCTCTGACGCGATTGCTCGTGGTGAAATATTAAAACCAGCTAAAAGTATTGCTGAGATGCAAAACATTGTGATGTCGAATCAGATTAATGCTGCGCTTTGTGGCTTCTTTATGATTGTTTCGATTGTCATGATTATTGCTTCGATTGGTATTGTGCGCCGTGCTTTAGCAAGCCCTAAACCAACAGTAAATGAAGCGCCAGCTGTATATGCTGATCCGGAAGTGGTCACCCCACGAGGAGAGTAATCATGAATTTTAAATTTGCAAAAAATGGAACTGTCATTATTGCGAAAATCATCAAAATGACGGTGCTCTCACAAAAAGAGCTGTTGCTTTCTCCAAAGAACTGGTCGCGTATTGCAACCTTGTGGCAGCGTTTGCAGCAAAGCTTTCGACTGATGGTCGGGGTTCCAGATTATCAGACTTATGTGGAGCACATGAAAGCTCATCATCCTGATTTAACCCCAATGGATGCAAAGACTTTTTATCGTCATTGTGTCGATGCGCGTTATCCATCGGCAGGCGGTACTTTAAAGAAATGCCCATGTTAAGTTGAGCTTGAAATTCAGCTAAACAAAACGGTACGTGGTTAAACCATGTACCGTTTTTCTTTTTCTGGAAATGAAAAAAGGTTGCTTAAAGTCTGCTCATTTGTATTTTTTTCAATGGTAAATCACTTGTTTTGCTTTTGAAAAATGAATATGATGCTTTCCATTCTAGGTGTATAGCTCAGTTGGTTAGAGCGCTACGTTGACATCGTAGAGGTCTCCAGTTCGAGTCTGGATATACCTACCAAGATTTAAAGTCATATAAACTCGAATAGCTTTACATGACTTAAAAAGCCCTAAACTATAATGGTTTAGGGCTTTTTTATTGGTTTGTATAAACTAACATAAAAATATATGGTAGAAAGATTTCTGTATAATTATTGAGCTAATAAGCTTGTGATGCTAATAAATTTTTCATTTAATTTGATTTAGAAGTTTATTGATAAAATATTAATTTATACTCTTGTCGATAAGATTAGAATATTAAGTAAAAATAATTTATTAAATTTTCTTAGAAAAAACCAATAATTTGTGAAATAAATATAAAATTGCAATATAATTTGATGGAATTATACGTAGTTTAAAAGTTTGACATCATGCTACCAAAAAAAACAAACAAATTTGAAAATCTTGCTCATCAACTAATTTTTCGTAAATTGGCATCTGCTAAAGAAAAAAGGTTTGTACTATCTAGAGTTAAACTAGAAAATAAGAACTACTTATATCCGGCTATTTCAAAATCAATTTCTTCACATCGACAATTACTTTCGACTTTAGTCGTTTCGGATTTTCCAGCCTTTGATAAAATAAAAAAAATACCGCCCCTTATCTTACAAAAAGGAAGTTTGGAAGATGAGCTAATATGGGCTGCTTCAGTACTTTCTATATATAAAGATGAGTTGGAAAGTTTTGCCAAACTTAAAAATGAATATTATGACTTACTGTATTGTGAAGATTTAAATTCTGCTTTAGAGCGACTTAATGAAATCGAAACTAAGTTTGGCTATAGTTTGTGGTTAGTAAGAAGTAAAATATATTGTATTTTTATAAAAGATGGAGCTATTAAACAACAAGAATATGTTGAAAATATTATAGAGAATAATCAATTTCAAAATGACTTTGAACTTCAATTTATTATTAATTATAGTAATGCAATTGAAGAAAATAAAGAATATGAAGAGTATAAAGATTCAATTAAAGATATTTATAGAAATTTAAATATTGATTATGAACGTCTATCCCATAATCTTTATCGTTTAGCTCCAGATGAAGTTCTAACAATAAAAAATTATGATCATATTTTATCCCAAGAAGAAGTTAGGACAATTATTGATAGATTTGAGACATTTACATTTGCTTTGATATCATCTATTGCTAAAGGACTAATATCAGAATTAGTAATAGATAGATTGAAGAAAATTCTAAATGTTAAAAATGAAAAAATAATTCAAAACTGCTATTCTTTTTTTGAAAATATGGATGGATATAATAATGATGATTTTTATCCTTATAATGAATATACAAAAGGTAATTATACATGGTTTTTAAATAATTCAATAGAAAATCTAAATTTAACAGCTTCTGCTTTGGCTAATTTAGATAGAAACTTAGAAGAAGTTAATTTGAAAAATAAAATCATTAATTCTATTAAGAATGTCTTAAATAATGTAAATCAAAAAAGTGAAATAAATTTTTTGAAGAAGCATGTTGCTTTAAATTTTGGAAATATTTATTGTTATCAAATTTTAATTTTGCTGAATGAGTTTAATAATGAGGATATTGAAAACTTTGAAAATATTCTATTTTTAAATAAAAATCCAAAGACTTATTTAAGGTTGATTAAAGAGGGGGATTTAGATGCAAATGACTTAAATAATAATATTTCTTTAAGTTTGTTAAACTCGTTAAAATTGAATAACAAGGATTTATTAAATAATATTAAAGATTTAATTCCTTGCAATAGATTTTATAATTATCTTGGAATTATTGCTCTTAATGAATCAAATTATGATTATGCTTTGGAGTTATTTAAAAAAAATGAGGTATCTTTAAATAATTATATAAGAAGACAGGCTAAAGTTAATATTTTTAATACTTATTTAAAAGCAAATTATAGTATGAAAACACTTGAGTTTTTTGCTGAGGAAATTATTAATAGTGGTTCTATAGATAATAGAATTGATGCATTATTATTTTTTAAAGAAAACTATACCAATGAAAAGTTATTAGAGAACATAAACTTTTCAATACTTGTTGATTATTTGAAGAAAAATAAATTAATTGACCCTATATTTGATATAAATTTAGCTGATTTATTGGATTATGTTTTAATTTCACACAATATTGATAGCCCTATAGAGTTATTTGATTTTTATGAAGAGAATTTTGATTCTTCAGTAAAATATTACCTTAAAAATATTTGTACCTTAAGCGTAATTGATTCATTACCAATCTATTCAAGTTTAGATGAGGTAGAGTTATTAAGAATCCAAATTTGTCAAAAATTAGTAGATTTTGATTTTGAAAATTCTAAACAATACCGAACTGAAATTGCACAAATCACAAAAAATTTAGAAGTAAGTCGGTTATTTAAGGTTGTAGAAACAGGTAGAATATTTGTTGATACTGAAAGCCTTAAATCAATAGTTTTTGAAAGTGTAAGTAGAGGATTAGATAAATGTAAAGAGTCACTAAAAATAGATGATCATACTGTTAATCAAAGACTTAAAGAAATTTTAAACAGTTTATATAAAGATCAATATCCTCAATTAAAAAATGTTTATTTACCAAAAAATGAACTTGAAGAATATTATTTTAGTATTTCACGTAATGTTATTGATGAGTTCTATTTTAATCCTGCTTATGGCCTAGATACTCATATTAGTACAGCTATAAGACATGGGTGGCTTGAAGGTTATTTAACCAAACCTTTTATAGAAAGTAAGATCCTTTTTGAGTTAATTGATGGACACTTTAAAGTAAATGAATATTGGGGAAATATATCAAATAGTGTGAATGCAAAATTTAAAAAAGAAATACAAAGGGATCTAATCGCATTGAATAGAAAAATTCATGAAGGAATTAGAAGCTATCTTAATAAAAAATTACAATTTGATTCTATAGATGGTGGCGAGAAGAATAGTTTGTTTAATATCTTTTGGACTAAAGATCAGCATGATGAAGTGGTTGTTTTTATAAAAGAAGAAACTTTAGCAGAAGAACTTATTGAAAAAATATTTTTAATCTGTAGAAATAACTTAGAGCGTGATTTACATCTAATCCGTGACGATATTGATAAGTTTTCTGAACAAATCATTGGTCAGTTAGATCGTATTTATCAAAAAATGGTACGAAGTATAGATAGAAACCTATTATCAGATCATTTATATAATATTATTCAAGCTAGAGAAAGTTTTCATGAAAAGATGCAAACTATTAAGAGTTGGTTCTATATCTCTACAGATCTTGGATTAGAATCCTTTCCTATAACTCATGCCGTTTCAGTATGTATTAAGCAGATTGAAAATTGTTTTGGAACAGGTAAACCTATAATAAATTTTATTGATAATGCTGAACATTTAAGTGGAAAGTATTTTGAAGGTCTTTGTAAGATTCTTTTCTTGCTTATTCAAAATGCGATAATTCATAATGAATTTGATAGCGATGATACTTTAGAGTTAAGCCTCGAAATTATTGAAAATTCTTTACACATTACTAGTTCTAACTTTATTTCATTTAATAAGGATATTGTTCAATTTAGAAAAGATTTGGCTATTGCTCAAACTAATTTAACTGTTAATAGAGCATGCCTTGAAGGTGGATCTGGTTTATCTAAAATAAAGGTTATTGCCGAATTTGATTTTAAAAAGAAATTTGATATTAAATTAGATGTCAGTGATGATTACTTGTTTTCTGTTTACATAAAAGTAAAGGATATTAATGATTTACATTGTTGAAGATAGTGACTTAAAAATCCAAAAAATAGAATCTTTTTTATTGGATAATGGTTACACAAAAGATCAGATTAATATCTATCGGAGTTATCAAAGTGGAGTTCAGGCGATTTTAAAGAATCCTCCTGATCTAGTTATACTAGATATGTCAATTCCTACCTTTGATAAGAGTATTGATTCACGCGAAGGTCGTGCAAGACCTTTGGGTGGCTATGATGTTATGAAAAAAATTTTATTTAAGCAGATAAATACAAAAGTTATTGTTCTTACACAACTAGAATTTTTTGGTGAAGGTGTAGAAAAAATTAGCTTTGAACAACTTAAAACTAAATGTGCAGAAAATTTCTCAGACATTTTTTTAGATTGTATTTATTATAGTCCAACAGAGTCATCTTGGTGTAAAAGCCTTCTAATGTATTTAAGTGATTAATATGCTAAAAATTTTATTAGTTGAAGATTTAGTTCAAAAAAAAGCACAAATTGTAGAATTATTGCAAGAAAACTTTAAAGGTAATTCTTTCGATATCGATTATGCTACTGATGTTGTTACAGCGAAACGTTATTTATCAAATAATTTTTATGATTTAGTAATTTTAGATTTAAATCTTCCGAGAAGAGAAATCGCTAAAGTTGAAAATAATGTAGGTATTGAAATTATACAGTTTATAGAAATGAATCCTAGAGCAACTGCGCCAAAATTTATTGCTTGTTTGACTGCCTATACAATAGATCCTAATTATATAAAAAGCTATCCTCTTTGCCATTTTGTGCATTATTCTCAATCAGATACAGAATGGAAGTATCATCTAATTAAGATATGTAGTTATCTGAAACGAACTCACAATTTACCATTACGTAAAGATAAAGCTACTTTTCATTATGATGTTTTAATTGTTACAGCTATAAAAGAAGAATACGATGCAGTTATAACGTTCTTAAATGTTGAGAAAGATTGGGAAGTTGTAAGAATAAATGGGGATGCTCAAAAATATGCTATAAATCTAATAAATACTGATTTTGGATTTCTTAGCGTTGCTGTAACACAATCTCCGCAAATGGGGATGGCAGCAGCGGCAGTTGCCGCTACAAAAGCAATTGAGTTCTTTTGTCCACAATTAGTTTTAATGTCAGGAATTTGCGCAGGAGTAAAAGGAAAAACTAATTTTGGGGATATCATCATAGCTGATCCATCTTTTGATAGCGGAAGCGGGAAATGGAAAGTTGATTCTGATGGTAATTTATTATTTCATCCAGCGCATTATCATTTAAGAATTGACGTTGAAATTAAAAGAATTTGTGAAGAAATTTCAACAGATAAAAAATTATTAACTAAAATATTTACAGATTTTACTTTAGAAGTAACTCGTCCCAATAGAGCACCTAATGTTTTAATTGAAGCAAATGCTAGTGGAGGGTCAGTTTTGCAATCTACTATAAAAATGGAAGAAATTGTAGCTACTCATAAGAATCTAGTTGGTTTAGAAATGGAAGCATATGCTGTATATTTAGCTGCTAGTAATGCAAGACAACCTCAACCCAAGTTTTTATCAGCAAAATCAGTATGTGATTTTGGTACAGAAGATAAAGGTGATGCTATTCACCAGTATGCTTCTTATACAAGTGTATCTTTCATAAATGAATTTTTAAAAAGAGCTGACTTTCTATCTGAAAATTTAGTGAATAAAAATTATGAAGTGGAATGTGAATAAAATCTATATATTATTTGAATGTCCATATCTTTTTATCATTTAAGTATCAATAATTAATAAATTTTCACATGACTTGAAAAGCCCTAAACTATAATGGTTTAGGGCTTTTTTTATGGGTTTGTATAAAACGGTTCGAAATATAACGACATACAGAATCCTATATAAATTTACTAATCCATTCCTACTTCCCAAACCGCCCCTTTATAAACCCCTCTTAAACAATCACTTATTCATTATTTATCCTTACTTTTTAATGATCTAATTTAAAACAAATGTCATTTTGTGTGCTTGACTGCTAAAGGGCAGAGCACTATCCTTTGCCTGCTGGCCACATTGCCAGCCGGCTTTGACAGGCCGTGCTCAAGTACATTGAAAAAATTCGTTTTTTTAATGTAGACCCGTTCGTCTCCCTTTTGTTGCGGTAGGACGGAAGGGGGACGCCTTCGTGCGTGCTGGGTCTTGAGCCAGTCTGTCAACCCTCTTTCGTTCTGCCACCATAATTCTATAAATGTCTGGCAGAACTCCCAATAAAAAAAGGAGTTGGCTTTGCACATTCTTAATTTCTTGGCAGCCTTTGCCAAAAGCTATAACGACACGACTTAAATCATATTTATCAGCTTGATTACCTCTAGGGTTTTCAGGCTTTAAGTTATTACGGCTCAAAAACTGAATCAACAATAAAACTTGAGATGTGCCAAGCACAGTTTTTATGGGCTTTGCTATGCCTTTTTTTCTCCCTAAAAGGCAGCGGCATTTTTATCTCATTTATATACAACAAAAATTTAATTTATAACGGTAAAACTATGCCACATTCAGATCTCCCATTTCGTGCTTTAAGCGTGCTTCATACCTCTCGATATCTTTTTAATAAATATGGCTTTCACAAAGTCGGAGTAGACCGAATTATTGAATTGTCAAAAACTTCCAAAGCGACTTTTTATAATTATTTTCACTCAAAAGAACGCCTCATTGAAATGAGTCTCACTTTTCAAAAAGATGGACTTAAACATGGGGTGATTTCGATTATCAATGTTCAAAAAGAATTAACGCTAATTGAAAAGCTCCGCAAAATTTACTTTTTACATACCGATTTAGACGGACTCTACCATTTGCCATTTAAAGCCATTCTTGAGATTTCAAAAACACATCCAAAGGCGTATCAGGTGGTTGTTGAATATCGAAACTGGTTTATTAATGAAATTTATAATTTGCTTTTAACCACCAATGCCAATGCTGCAAAACAAGATGCACACATGTTCTTGTTTGTGATTGATGGGGCGATGGTTCAACTCTTAGACCCCAACAAACCAGATGAAAGGGAGAGGTTACTTGAGTATTTTTTGCTGGGGTTTATTTAATCCAAATAAAAAGTTTATGGCCTGCATGGGTAGGCTATAAACGCCCTACATTGGTAAGGGATTATTCAAATGAGAAAAACTCATGGATGGAATACTTTTACTCACTTTTTATTCAAATATATTTATGAGATTTTATGGGCTTTACAGGGAGGAACGTCAACACTATATAGGTAGGTCCTATACATTAGGAAAAGTCATGGTTTATTTAATATTGCCATGTTCAAAAACTGATTTTCGTAGTAAATAGCTTGGTAAAAGAACTCAAATTGGAAAAGAGTTTCTACGGAAATGGGACAAATTAGGAGTGTCCATGAAGATTAAGCCATTACCCCCAATGAATAGCTTGATTGTGTTTGAGGCAGCCGCACGCCACCTTAGTTTTACACAAGCAGCAAATGAATTAAATGTTACTCAAGGAGCGATAAGTCGCCAAATTCGACAATTGGAAGAGTATCTAGGTAAAGAATTATTTATTCGAGCAAATCGCAATATTTCTTTAACGCCCATGGGCTTGCAATATTACCAAACGATTTATAGTGCTTTATTAAATGTTGCACAAGCAACGGCTGAAATTAAGAAATGGCAAGGTGAACATCAAATAACTGTTGCTACGACTAATGCAATGGCTGCTCTTTGGTTATTACCTAAAGTGGCTACTTTTCAGCAAAATAATGAAGGTGTCGATCTAAGAATATTAACGACAGAAAATATCTTGGATTTACAGAAAATGGACTTTGATTTGGCACTTTTTTATTGCCGAACTCCTCCATTGGGAATGAAAGTCACCACATTATTCCCAGAAGAAGTATTTCCTGTTTGTAGTCCAAATTATCTTTCTCAATTTAAGGAGGGTACTCTTCCAGAGGAAATATTTGGTAAAGCATTGCTTTATTTAGATGATTCTCAAAAGGATTGGATTACTTGGGCCGAATGGTTTGAAGCGGTCGATTATCCTATAGTGAAACCTAAAAACAGAGTCAATATTAATAACTATCCAATGTTGCTCCAAGCTGCAATTAATGGTCAGGGAGTGGCATTAGCATGGGGGTCTTTAATTGATGATTATTTGGAAAATGGTTCTCTTGTTCGCCCAGTCGAAACTGTATTACGTACCGAAGCAAATTTTAGTATGTTGGAACCTTCAGATCGGGGAGTTATTCCATCGAGTGTAAAGCATTTCCGTAGCTGGTTATTAGAGCAATTGCCAGGGCAAGTAGGTCAAAAGGGATTAAATTAGTACTGTTAAAATAATAAAAAAGGGCTCAATTTAGAGCCCTTTTTTTGAATTAAGTTTAGTTATCTGTAATGAGTTGAGCCTTTGTCTCATCAACAGGCTTTTCAGATTTAGTTTTACAGAAATCAGGACGAACATGTTCAGGCATCATGACCCATGCTTGTGGATCTTGACGAAGGCTTTTCATTAAAGAAATACACATAATCGCAAGCAATATGGAGATTGGAAAACCTGCAATCACACAGGCTGTCTTAATAGCAGATAGGCCGCCAGCTAAAAGTAAGCCCCCGCTAATAAGCGGAATAATTATTGCCCAAACCAGACGAATTCCTACTGATGGATTAGTGGAACCATTAGTATCTAGAAAACATAGGACCAAAGCACCTGAGTTCGCAATGGTGATGATATGGATAGATAACAATAAACATAAAAGTGCGCTTAAGAAAATCGTAACAGTATGATTTTCTGAAATATGATCAAAGAAAACAAACACAGCACGGGCAGGGTCTTCTTTAGTCGCTTCAGCGATTGTAACTTCATGAGGTTTGACTTTATCTACTTGAACAATCGCAGTATTACTCACAACAACTTGATGAGTTGGCGGTTGATGGTTCGCTTTTTCAATTTTAAGAGCAGCGCCACCAAAAGCTGCAATCCAAATAAAGGTGAGTAAAGTAGGTGCGGCAAGTGAGCCTAAAATAACTTCACGAATCGTGCGTCCGCGTGAAATGCGAGCAATAAATAAACCTACAAAAGGTGCCCAAGTCATCCACCACGGCCAGTAGTAAGCAGTCCACCAACTTTGCCAACCTGAATCTTTTTGAGCATCACTCCATAAACTCATGCCTACAATGTTTTGTAAGTAATCTCCAAGACCTTCAAAAAAAGTATTAAAAATATAGCGAGTTGAACCAATCACGATGACTGCAATCACAAGAACATAGGATAAAACCATGTTTCCTTCAGCAATAATTTTAAAGCCTTTACCAATCGCGGATAATAAAGATAGGGTTGCTAAAACGCCTAGAACAAGAACAAGAACCAACTGAATTTTAACGTCAATATTGACACCAAATGTATGATTTAGACCAACATTCAGTTCAAGAATTCCCATACTAATGGCTTGAGAAACACCAAATGCTGTTAAAACGATAGTGACAATATCAACGAAATTACCGATAGAACCATAAATTTTGTCACCAATTAAAGGATGTAATACGGATCGGCATGCCAAAGGTAAACCTTTACGATAAGAAAAATATCCTAGAGCAACAGCTGATAAGCAAAATAGGCCCCATGGGTGAAGTCCCCAATGAAAAAAGGTGAGTTGCATTGCCATTCGTGCTGATTCATCTGAAAGACCTTGCGTAAACGGATTACTTGCATAGTGAGTGATTGGTTCTGCAACAGACCAGAACATCAATCCAATTCCCATACCACATGAAAAAAGCATGCAAATCCATGCAATATTACTATATTCGGGCTTTTCATCGTCTTTTCCGAGTCTAATATGCCCATATCGACTCATGCATAAATAAATCAAAAAACCTAATAAAAAAGTAGCTAAAAATAGGAGATACCATTTTGCATTTTGTAATAAAACATCTGAGATAATTTGAAAGTATTCACCAGCCTGTTTTTCTTTAAAAATACAAAACGCAATAAAAATAAAAAGTAATAACTTCGAGACAATCATCACTGTTGGGTTGAGTCCAGTATGGGCTCCTGATGTATTGCGCATAAATCCTCCTTGGATGCGTAGCAGTTAACTACCTGTTAACCGTTGTATGCGAATAGCAAAAGAGTAGTGATGAGCATAAAGATTGCTCAACCGATTTATTCTCATCTATGGGTGAGTTTTAGTCATAGGTCATTCCTTGTACCTAATACATTTAAAAATTATCGAAGGGAAAGCAAGTTTTAGGATGCATGATAAAAACTCATCAATACCCCTCTAAAAAGTCGTTTGTCTGTCGCCATTAGGTTTTACACAATCTGTAAAGAAATCGCAGAGAGTGCAAATCATCTCAACGCAGGGAGTTCTGCGTTAGTTTTAAATATATGGAGATCCTCAGATGAATAGTCGAGTTAGCCAGCAATTAATTACGGTTCAGCAAGTCGATAATGTTTTAAACCCAATTACTGAATCAAATGGTATGCCAAATTTAGCATATACCAGTAGCGAATATTTTAATTTTGAACGCGACAATATTTTAAGTAAAACTTGGGTGTGTGTTGGCTTTGCTTCTGATTTACCTAAAAAGAGCTATGTAAAGCCTGTTAACTTCATGGGCATGCCTTTGGTCATGATGCGCAACCGTGAAGGGGAAATCCAAGTTTTCCATAACGTTTGTAGCCATCGCGGTATGATTTTGGTGCAACAAGAAGGCACTATTGAAGGTGTGATTCGTTGCCAATATCACTCTTGGAGTTATGACTTAAACGGTAACTTAAAGGGTACTCCACATATTGGTGGAATTAACCAACATAAAGATGAACGTTTTAAATGTGAAAAACATGGCTTAAAAGCACTTCGTTCAGAGATCTGGATGGATATGGTTTTCGTCAATATCTCTGGTGATGCGTCAACATTTGAAGAGCATATTGCACCATTAGTTGAACGTTGGAAGCCTTTCTTGGGTGAAAACGGTCTAGAGCTTATTCGTAATAGCAAAGTAGGTTCAACTTTTGAGTTACCTGTAAATAGTAACTGGAAACTTACAGTTGAAAACTATTGCGAAGCTTATCACTTACCTTGGGTACATCCAGCGCTAAATACATATTCAAAACTTGAAGATCACTACAACATTATGTTCGAAGATCGCTTTGCTGGTCAGGGCAGTTATAAATATAACTTGTCAGCTACGGCGGGTACGCATTTACCAAAATTCCCAAGCTGGCCAGAAGATCAACTTCGCCATGCTGAATATGTAGCAGTGTTCCCGAACGTATTGTTAGGTATTCAAGCGGATCATGCATTTGCAATGATGATTGATCCAATCGCTCCAGAACAAACAATTGAAAAACTACGCTTGTATTACGTTGGTGATGAATCACTAGACGCTAAATATGATGCATGTCGTGAAGCGACTTTAGAATCATGGAAAGTTGTATTTGCTGAAGATGTATTTGCCGTTGAAACCATGCAAAAGGGTCGTCACTCACCTGGTTTTGGTGGAGGGGTTTTCTCACCAGAGATGGATTTACCAACTCACTTCTTCCAAAAATGGTTAGCAACCCAAGCTAAAACGGCATTGGAGACATAATATGCAACATTACCTCAACTATGTTGATGGCCAATGGCGAGATGCTTCTCGCCAATTGGAAGTTATCAACCCAGCAACCGATAAAGCTTTTGCAACAGTTGCGCGTGCAAGCGTTGAAGATGCAGATGCCGCGATGGCAGCAGCACGTCGTTGTGTGAATAGCGGTGCTTTGACTGATGTGCGTCCTGCAAAACGTACAGCGTGGATGTTAAAAGCCGCAGAAGCAATTCGTGAAATTGCTGAAGAGGGTGCATTAATCCTATGCCGTGAAAATGGCAAAAATGTTGATACAGCACGCGAAGAGTTTGATGAAGCAGCTCGCTATTTTGAATACTACGCGGGTATGGCAGATAAAGTTGAAGGTATCTCGGTACCTTTAGGTAAAGATTATGTGGATTTCACCTCATATATTCCAATGGGTGTATCGGTTCAAATCGTACCTTGGAACTTTCCCGTCTCGATCTGTGCACGCTCATTAGCGCCTGCTTTAGCTGCTGGTAATGCGGTTGTAATTAAGTCACCTGAGGTTTCACCTTTAGGAATGGTTTTACTCATCAAAGCTATTGAGAAAGCTGGTTTCCCACAAGGTGCAGTGAACTTACTTTGTGGTAAAGGTTCAGAAGTTGGTACTCATCTGGTTAAACATCAAGATACGAACCAGATTGTTTTCACTGGTTCAGTGCCGACAGGTCAACGCATTTTGAAAGATGCGGCTGAACGTGCAACACCTTCGGTCATGGAATTAGGCGGTAAGTCAGCGGCAATTGCTTTTGCTGATGTTGATCTTGAGCAATTACTACGTAGCGTTAAAGTCGGAATTTTCTATAACTCTGGTCAAGTTTGCTCAGCGATGTCTCGCTTATTGGTGCACCGCAGTCGCTATGAAGAAGTTAAAGCAGCTGTTGTTAATCTTGCAGAGAGCTTAACAGTAGGTATTGGCGAAAGTAATGCTGAACTTACTCCTGTTGTATCTAAAGATCAGCAGCAACAGATTCTTACCATGATTGATAAGGCACGTGAAGAAGGTGCCAATGTTTTAACGGGTGGGAAAGCTGCAGATCTAGAAGGTTACTTTGTCCTGCCAACTATTATTGAAGCAAAAGATGACATGTCGATTGCTCAAGAAGAAGTTTTTGGACCTGTAATGGTGATCATGCCATTCGATGACGAAGACCAAGCAGTTGCAATCGCAAATGGTACGGACTTTGGACTTGTTGCAGGTGTATTT
>Ga0157373_10002405_pt1 | contig 14220 bp, 12 predicted proteins | sample C65metaG_FD_113460 | JGI IMG/M metagenome (GOLD analysis project Ga0157373, IMG submission 113460) | Corn rhizosphere microbial communities from Kellogg Biological Station, Michigan, USA - C6-5 metaG | ecosystem: Host-associated > Plants > Roots > Rhizosphere > Soil | place: USA: Michigan... | reverse complement strand
ATGGCTCGGCACCGGGGCCGTTCGACTACTTCCTGGCGTCGTCGGCCTTGTGCGCGGCTTACTTCGTGAAGCTGTACTGCGAAACGCGCAACATCCCGACCGACAATATTCGTCTGTCGCAGAACAACATCGTCGACCCGGAAAACCGCTACAACCAGATCTTCAAGATCCAGGTCGAACTGCCGGCGGACATCTCCGAAAAGGATCGTCTGGGCATCCTGCGTTCCATCGACCGTTGCACGGTGAAGAAGGTCGTGCAGACCGGTCCCGAGTTCGTGATCGAGGAGGTCGAGAACCTCGACGCCGATGCGCAGGCGTTGCTGATGCCGCATTCGACATCGGAGGCGGGCACCTACATTGTGGGCAAGGATCTGCCGCTGGAGCAGACCATCGCCAACATGTCGGGGATTCTCGCCGACCTGGGCATGAAGATCGAAATCGCTTCGTGGCGCAATATCGTGCCTAACGTGTGGTCGCTGCACATCCGTGACGCGCACTCGCCGATGTGCTTCACCAACGGCAAGGGTGCGACCAAAGAGGGCGCACTGGCCTCGGCACTGGGCGAGTTCATCGAGCGCCTGAACTGCAACTTCTTCTACAACGACCAGTTCTGGGGCGAAGACATCGCCACCGCCGAGTTCGTGCATTACCCGAACGAGCGCTGGTTCAAGCCCGGTCCGAAAGACGAGCTGCCGCCGGAGATTCTCGACGAATACTGCCTGGACATTTACAACCGCGACGGCGAGCTCAAGGGTTCGCACCTGTACGACACCAACTCGGGCAACACCCAGCGCGGCATCTGCTCGCTGCCGTTCGTGCGCCAGTCGGATGGCGAGGTGGTGTATTTCCCGTCCAACCTGATCGAAAACCTGTTCCTGAGCAACGGCATGAGCGCGGGCAACACCCTGGCCGAAGCGCAGGTGCAGTGCCTGTCGGAGATCTTCGAACGCGCGGTCAAACGCGAAATCCTCGAAGGCGAAATGGCCCTGCCGGACGTGCCGCAGCAAGTGCTGGAAAAGTACCCGAGCATTCTCGCCGGGATCAAAGGCCTGGAAGACCAAGGCTTCCCGGTGCTGGTCAAGGACGCGTCGCTGGGCGGTGAATTCCCGGTGATGTGCGTGACCTTGATGAACCCGCGCACCGGCGGTGTGTTCGCCTCGTTCGGCGCGCACCCAAGCCTGGAAGTGGCGCTGGAACGCAGCCTGACCGAATTGCTGCAGGGCCGCAGTTTCGAAGGCTTGAACGACTTGCCGCAGCCGACCTTCTCCGGCCAGGCCGTGACCGAACCGAACAACTTCGTCGAGCACTTCATCGACTCCAGCGGTGTGGTGTCGTGGCGTTTCTTCAGCGCCAAATCCGATTTCGAATTCGTCGAATGGGACTTCTCCGCTCAAGGCGAAAACTCCAACGCCGAAGAAGCCGCGACCCTGTTCGGCATCCTTGAAGGCATGGGCAAAGAAGCGTACATGGCGGTCTACGACGACCTCGGTGCCAACGCTTGCCGGATCCTGGTGCCGGACTACTCGGAAATCTACCCGGTGGACGACCTGATCTGGGACAACACCAACAAGGCCCTGCAATTCCGCGCCGACATCCTCAACCTGCACAGCCTGAGCAAAGTCGGTCTGCGCAACCTGGCCCAAGGCCTGGAAAACAGCGAGCTGGACGATTACACCGACATCACTACGCTGATCGGCATCGAGTTCGACGACAACACGCCGTGGGGCAAGTTGACGATTCTGGAACTGCGCCTGCTGATCTACCTCGCCCTGCAGAAATTCGAACAGGCCAAAGACCTGGTTGAAGCGTTCCTGCAATACAACGACAACACCGTCGAGCGCGGCTTGTTCTATCAGGCGGTGAACGTGTGCCTGGAAATGGAGCTGGACGAGGATCTGGAACTGGCCGATTACGAAGCCAACTTCCGTCGCATGTTTGGCGACGAGCGCATGGACGCGGCGATTGGTTCGGTCAACGGCAGCGTGCGTTTCTACGGTCTGACGCCGACCAGCATGAAGCTCGAAGGGCTGGATCGTCATTTGCGCCTGATCGACAGCTACAGGAAGCTGCATGCGGCGCGGGCGAATGCCACAGCGTTGAATCGCTGATGGCAGACGGTCATTTTGCGCTGAGTTAACCGTGGTGAGGGGATTTATCCCCGATGGCGCGCGAAGCGAGCCCGGGTTCGTCAATCTAGAAGCGGTCTGCTGCGCAGCCCATCGGGGATGAATCCCCTCGCCACAGGTGATTATTCTGGGAACATGGAGATTCAAGGATGGAAGAGAAGGTAGTGAAGTCGAAGCTGGTCAACTTTCTGGTGGCTGACGTCGAGGTCGATTACGAAGGTGTCGGCGATTTTTACGACGCTGCCGGCAGTGGCAATGTCGGTGCATTGGCCGGCGTGCTGGAGGGTTTCAAGGAGGTTTACGGCGGGCTGTGGGTCGGCGGCAAAATGACCCTGACCAATACCGCTGTGTACTTGAACGCCAATGCCATGAACCGCATGGTGCAGGACGGCACACTGGACATCAGGGTGCCGCTGGGGATGATCCGCAAGGTCACCCTCGAAGGTGGCTTCATCACTAAAATCGTCTGTCTCGACACCGACGCCGGCAGCATTCTGTTCCGCTGCTATGGCGCCAAGGACGTCGTCGCGTTGATCGAGAAGTCGATCCAGCCACGGGTGTCGACAGCGGTGCTCAAGCGGGCTCGGTAAGCAAACGCTGCCGGGCGCGCCATTCAAGCGCGCTCAAGTGCCGAAAACTGACTGCTCAACCACGTATACAGTTGCGACACCGCTGGCGATATCTGCTTGCGGTGCGGGCATACCATGCTCAGGGGGGAGGCGCTGCCGGGATGGTCGGGAAGTAACACGACCAGCCGCCCGGCCATTACGTCCGCACTGACATCCAGCCAGGATTTGCAGGCAATCCCTTCGCCTTCCACGGCCCAGCGCCGGACCACATCGGCGTCGTCGCTGAACAGCGGTCCCGAGACCTGAATGGTTTGCTCGCCCAGACTCCACTTATCGAAAACCCGGCCGTTTTGCAGATAGAGCAGGCACGGATGCGCACTCAGCTCTTGCGGTGTCGACGGTTGTCCATGGCGCTCGATGTACTGCGGTGAGGCGACCAGTACGCGACGGTTACCGGGAGCCAGGGGCAGCGCGACATAGTTGGCATCCGCGTTCGAGCCGTAGCGGATGGCGACATCTACCGGGTCGCGAAACAGGTCGGCGATCTGATCGGACAGGACCAGACGCAAGGTCAGTTGCGGATGCTGGCGGCGGAATTCCGAAAGCCAGGGCAGCAGCACATTGCGCCCCAGGTCGGAGGGCGCGGCGACCTGCAGCACACCGCGAAGTGGCGTGTTTTCGCCACGCAGATTTTCCTTACCCTGTTTGAGCGCTTCCAGCACCGAGTGTGCAGTGGGCAGGTATTGCTCGCCTTCGGCCGTCAGACGCAGGCTGCGCGTAGTGCGGGCAAACAGGCGCACGTCCAGTTCGCGCTCCAGACGCTTGATGGCGGCGGCGACCTGACCGGGCAACAGATCAGCCTCCAGTGCGGCGGCGGTAAAACTGCCCAGCGCGGCACTGCGCGTGAACAGACCCAGATCATCAATGCGAACCATCTTCACTCCAGGGGTGAAAGTGTTGGCGGATTCTGCCGGTTTTTCTCTGTACTTGTGAGCCTTGTTTGCAGGTGCGTGCATTATTCCTTCAGCACTGCAAGCAATTGAATGAACGCTTCAAGGGTTCATTTTCATTTTTAAAGTGAAAGTGTTGGTGCGTTTTGCAGGTTTTTCTTTGTCAGGGGGCAGTTGAAGATGGCGGCCAGTGAGTGCCACAGGCCATCCGACAGCGAGTTTCCATGAAAGCCATCACCTTTACCCAACACGCCTTACCCATTGAAGATCCACAGTCATTGATCGATACCGACATCCCCGTGCCGACCCCGGGCCCGCGAGACCTGCTGGTCGAAGTGCGTGCGGTGTCGGTCAACCCGGTCGACACCAAAGTGCGCGCCGGTACGTTCACCAAGGAGCCGAAAATTCTCGGCTGGGATGCCGCCGGCGTGGTGCGTTCGGTCGGCTCCGAAGTGACCCTGTTCCAGCCCGGTGATGAAGTGTTCTACGCCGGTTCGATTGCCCGCACCGGCAGTTACAGCGAGTACCACTTGGTGGATGAACGCATTGTCGGGCACAAACCGCGCTCGTTGAGTGCCGCCGACGCGGCGGCGCTGCCGCTGACGTCGATTACCGCCTGGGAGTTGTTGTTCGACCGGCTCGGAATCGCCGAGGGCACGGGGGAGGGCAAGTGCCTGCTGATCACCGGGGCCGCTGGCGGCGTGGGTTCGATGCTGGTGCAACTGGCTCGGCAATTGACCCGACTGACCGTCATCGGCACCGCTTCACGGCAGGAAACCGCGGACTGGGTTCGCCAGTTGGGCGCGCATCATGTCATCGATCACAGCGCGCCACTGCTCGATCAACTGCAGGCGTTGGGCATCGACGAAGTCAGCTACGTCGCCAGCCTGACTCACACTGAGCAGCACTTCGCGCAGTTGGTTGAAGTCCTGCGGCCACAGGGTCGTCTGGGCGTGATCGACGACCCGGAGACCCTCGACGTGATGCCGCTCAAGCGCAAGTCGCTGTCGTTGCACTGGGAGCTGATGTTCACCCGCTCGTTGTACGAAACCCAGGACATGATCAATCAGCACGAGTTGCTCAACCGCGTCTCCGACCTGATCGATTTGGGCGTGTTGCACACCACCGTGGGTGAGCACTTTGGCGCGATCAACGCGGCGAACATGCGCCGTGCCCATGCGCTGGTCGAGAGCGGCAAGGCCCGGGGCAAGATCGTTCTCGAAGGTTTCTGAGCAGCACCCACCCGAACATTCAGCCCGGCCCTGTAACGGGCCGGTCAGGAGCACTTTATGCGTTTGAAAAAACTTCCCGTGGTGTTGGCGCTGGCATCGGCGTACGCCTTGGCCATGCCGTTCGCCCATGCTATCGACGCGGTTGCGCTGCCGGCCAATGCCCCGGCTGACCGGGCGTTCGGCAAGCTGGAACAGGTGCACGCGTTCTACGATGCGATGCCCACCGGGGTGACGGTCAGCGAGACCGGGCGGATCTTCGTCAACTTTCCGCGTTGGGGTGACGATGTACCGTTCACCGTCGGCGAGCTTCGCGACGGCAAGGTCGTGGCTTATCCCGATGCTGCGATCAACCGGGAGAACCCCCGCGATCCCAGTGATGGCCTGATCAGCGTGCAAAGCGTGGTGGCCGACGGTCAGGGCCGGGTCTGGCTGCTCGACACCGCCGCTCCGGGGTTCGCTGATCCCAAACCGCGCGGCGCGAAACTGGTGGCGGTGGATCTGGCGAGCAACCGCGTGGTCAAGCGTCTGGTGTTCCCGGACAACGTGATGCTGCCCAGCACCTATGTCAACGACATGCGTTTTGATTTTCGTACTGGCACGGAGGGGACTGTTTATCTGACCGATTCGTCCTTGCGTGGCCCCGGTGCCATCATCGTCATGGACATCGCCAGCGGCCGTGCCATGCGCCGCTTGAGCGGCGCGCCATCGACGTCGGTTGATCCGGCATTCGTGCCGGTGGTGGAAGGTTTGCCGGTCACGGTGGAAGCAGCGGACGGCAAGCGCAAACCGCTGGCAGTTGCCTCGGACGGCATCGCGCTGTCGGCGGACGGCAAGACGCTGTATTTCACGCCGCTGTCCAGTCGACACCTGTATTCGGTTGCCACGGCGTTGCTGCGTGATGCCAGTGTCAGCGAAGCGCAACTGGCCACCGCCGTGCAGGACCTTGGCGAGAAGGGCGCGTCCGATGGCATGGAAGCCGACGCTGCCGGGGCGTTGTACGCCGGCGACTACGAGCACAACTCGATCCGCAAACGCCTGCCCGACGGTCAATGGCAGACGCTGGTGCACGACCCGCGACTGCTCTGGCCCGACACCCTGTCCATCGGCCCGGACGGCTATCTGTATTTCATCGCTAACCAGCTGCATCGTCAGGCAGTGTTTCGCGGCGGTCAGGATCAGCGGCAAAAACCCTACAGCCTGATGCGCCTGAAAATCGATGCGGCGCCGGCGCCTACTCGTTGAAAATTGTTTTCACTATTGGAGAAATGATGATGAATGCGTCCACTGAAGTGTTGGTGTCGATTGCCGTGCTCAAGGCCAAATCTGGCAAGGAGCAGGCCTTGAAAGAGGGGCTGTTGGCACTGGTTGAGCCGACACGCGCAGAGCCGGGCAATCTCGACTATGTATTGTTCGAGCTGCGCGACGCGCGCGGGACGTTCTACATGCGCGAGGCGTTCAAGAATCAGGCGGCGCTGGATGCGCATTTCGCCATGCCATATTTCCAGCGCTTCGCCGCCACGGCGGACGACCTGCTCGAAGAGCCGCTGCAGTTGATCTTCCTCGAGCAAGTTTCGTCCTGACGACGCTTCGACGGTCAGCCATCCATTCAAGCGTTCGGGGTGTTGTCAGGGCTAACTCATTTACTAACGGTGATGCAGTTGCTCTCAGGCCCCGGCTTTCAACGCTTGCACTGCGCCTGCACCACCTGGCACGTGTTCGGTGTCCCTCCCGATCGGCTCGCATAACGCATGCAGTTATTCATCGCCTTCTTGCGTGCCATGCTCAAGGTATCGCCCCAGGCCAAGCCGCCCTCGCCGGAGGTGGGTACGGCTTTGGCGTAGCAATTCGAGCCGTTGGTGGCGTAGCGCTTGCTCGAACAGCCTGCTGTCAGCGCCACGGTGGTGGCGAGCAGGGTGAGCAGCAGCCATGAGCTGCATTGGCGTGCGGTGATTGCGGTCATTCGGGTTCCTCGGTGGGTCAGGCGCTTCAATTGCCTCGCTGACAGGCGTTGGGCATTATCCAGCAATCGACATAAGGAAGCGTCCCCAATGCATGCACCCACACTACACCTGATGTGCGGCAAGATCGCCTCGGGCAAATCGACCCTGGCGAAATCGCTGGCTGAGCAGCACGGCGCGCTTGTGCTGAGCGAGGATCAGTGGCTGTCGCGGCTGTATCCGGAGCAGATCAATTCGGTGGCGGATTACCTTCGGTGCGCGCGGCAGATTCGCGGGGTGCTGGGGCCGCTGGTGGTCGACGTGCTGGCGGCGGGGGTGATTGTGGTGCTGGATTTTCCGGCCAATACCGTGGCGGATCGACAGTGGCTGCGCGGGCTGGCGGACAGTGCGCGAGTGCGGCATCGCCTGCACTATCTCGACGTGGATGACGACACCTGCCGCGCTCGGCTGCAGGCACGCAACGCGCTGGCCGAACATGAGTTTGCGGCGTCGGATGCGGAGTTTGATTTGATCACGCGTTACTTTCAGGTGCCGGAGGTGGGCGAGGGGCTGGAGATCGTCACGCACCGCAATCCCTAGCCGGCTGGCGCCCACATTGATCGCGCCCGGCCGCCAATCCCGAGGTCAGCGCATAACCCAGTGGGAGCGAGCCTGCTCGCGAAGAGGTCGTGTCAGTCACAATCACGTTGGCAGGCATTCTCATATTCTGGCGCACCAATCACTCACCCGTTTACCGAGGATCAGTCAGTTGGCGCAAGACGATCTCCACCGCCTGATCCACGGCGAGAGTCGCAGTGTCGAGGCAAAGGATCGGCTGCGTCCAGGCTTCATATTCGTGATTCACCACAGAGGACCAGCTCGGTGGCGTCAGGCCCATGATGTCTGATTGCCGATGTTCCACCCGACGGCGATGCTCACGTGGGTCTGAGCAAATCACTTCGATGTTAGCAACGCTACACCCGAGCGAGCCGCAACGTCGGCCCATGCTTGTCGGCTTTCAGCCACCGGATTCACACAATCAACCACGACACTGCGGCCGGGACGCAGGTTGTTCATGGCCAGCTCGTTGGCGACCCTGTAACCGCTGCTGCCAACGTCATCAGCCAGAACCCCGGCGTTGCGGATGGCCTGTTCGATCGTGTCGATACGCAGATAGGTCGCCTCCAGTCGGGTCGCGAGTGACTGGGCGATGGTGGTCTTGCCTGTGCCTGGCAGGCCACTGAATACAATTAGCATTTGGCATTCCTTATTCACCGCAACTCATGCCGCGTACACAGTGAATCGCGATCCGGGCTTACAAAGCCCACATCCGAACCAGTGCAAATTGCAGATCCACGCTGACGCAGGTCCGGCCATCTACCCACTCATCTTCGCGAAGGCGGCGTCCGGTATTGGTTTCGCGCTCGCCTTTGGCGATGACCAGAACGAATAGGCGGGTGGGGCATTCGAAAGAGCGCAAACGGTCGACATCGGCTCGCACCGACCAATCGCCTTCCAGGCACTTGGCCTGCGAGACATCGCCCAGACACTTGATTTCGGCGACCATCCTGGTGGCGCCAGTGTCATCCAATGAATACAGATCGGCTTTGCGTCGATCGCCTATCGGTAGGTCTGTCCAGATCTCGACCTCATCCTCGAACCAGGCACGAAGGCTGATTTCGGCCTGAATCCAATGCTCGCGACAACTGTTGAGCTGCAGCACTTGTTCAAGATTCTTCTCCATGCCGCGAAAAGCCCGTTCGAACAACTCGAGCCATTGAGTGGTATCCATTTCACACATCCTGCGTCAGTCCATTTGGGGGGAGGGATTATGGACGGAATCTCTTTCAACCGAAAACTCCACATTCATCACTGAATCCTGTAGGAGTGAGCCTGCTCGCGATAGCGGTATATCTCTGACATTTACGTTGTCTGACACACCGCTATCGCGAGCAGGCTCACTCCTACAGTGGCTCTCCGGCAGATACGGACAAAAAACGCAGCCCACGGACCCATCGCGCAGCCATTTTCTTACGCAGTCGTTCTGTCATATTCAGTATCAATCGATTGCAGATAGTAGCCAGCCCAACGCTAATTCAAATGAGGCTGCACTGTGTTTCAACGTCTAGTGTGTTCGCTGTCCGTTCTGAGCTTGTCCATCGCCGCTGCCCACGCTGCCGAGCCGGTCGCGCTCGACACGCCGCGCCTGAAAAGCATCGACAATTTCCGTGATGTCGCCGGCCTCACCACCGCGTATTCCACGGCCCACGACGGCACGATGCGCGGCGGGGTGTTCTACCGTTCCAATGCGATCACGCCGTCGGCAGCGGATCTGGCGACCCTCAACAGCCTTGGCATCAAAGCCGTCTACGACCTGCGCACCCCGAGCGAAATCGCCGGGACGCCGGACACGATGCTGAGCGGCGCGACCTACCAGAACATCGACATCATCGGCAGCACTACTTCGGGCGCGAACATCACCACCGTGTCGTTCAAAAGCGCCGCCGACGCCATCGCCATGATGGAGCAGACCAACCGCGCTTTTGTCAGCGACGCGGGGATGCGCGGTCAGTTCGGCACGCTGTTTAACGAACTGGCCACCACCGACGGCGCGCAACTGTTTCACTGCACCGCCGGCAAGGACCGCACCGGCTGGACCGCCGCCGTGTTGCAGAGCATCGCCGGGGTCGACAACGCGACCATCATGGCCAACTACCTCGCGACCAACGACTACACCGCCGCCCGGGTCGCCGCGACGCTCAAGGCGCTGCCGCCAAGCATGGCGTCGATCTACGCGCCGCTGCTCGGCGTGCAGGCCAGCTACTTGCAGGCCGGTCTAGATGAAGTCACTGCCGAGTACGGCAGCATGGATAACTACCTCAAACAAGGCCTCGGCCTGTCGCAGGAAACCATCTACGTGCTGCGCGGCAAACTGGTCGAGTACAACAGCCTGCCGGGTCAGGCCGGGTTGATCGGCAACGCCGCCGCCGGTGCCGAATTGCTCCGTGAGCTGCAGAACACTCGTCTGTCCGGCACCTACAGCGCCTACAACTACTACCTGCAATCGGCGATCGACGCCGGCACCCTCGGCGGTGTCGAATCCCAGGTTGGCGGCCAGGTCCACGCCGACGCGGCCAGCTACCTGCTGCGCCAGAATGCGCTGATTGAACAAGCCGCCGCGCCTTACGCCAGCGGCACCGACCTGAAAGTCGGCCAATACCGCGTGTGGACCACCGCGCTCGCCGGCTACCTCGGCACCGACGGCTCGTCCCACGCCGAGAGCAGCAACGAGCACAGCCAGGGCCTGATGGTCGGCGTCACCCAGCGCTTCTCCGAACAGCTCAGCGCGCGCGGCGGTTTCGGCTACAGCAAAGGCACCGTCGGCGGCGCGGGCGGCGAGGCCGATACCGACTTCACCTTCTTTAACCTTGGCGCCCGCTACGGCTTCACCAGCCTGGAACGCGGCCTGTTCGTCGACGCCAACGCCAGCGCCGGCTATGTCGACTACGACAGCAAACGCGAGCTCGGCGGCGGCCTCGGCACCGCCAAGGGCGACACCCACGGCAACCTCACCGGCGCGACGCTGGCGCTGGGTTACCGCTCGCCGGTCAACGGCATGATCCTCGAACCAAGCCTCGGCTTGCGCGTCAGCCACCTTGACCTCAAAGGCTTCCAGGAGAAGGGCAGCGAACTGTCCCTCGACGTCGACGACAATACCGCCACCCGCCGCAGCGCCGTCGCCAACCTCAACGTGGCGTTCGCCCCGCTGGCGATGGGCGCGTGGCAACTGGTGCCGGGCGTGCAAGTCGGATACGAGCGCACGCTGGGCAACAACGACGTCACCAGCCAGAGCCACCTGCTGGGCCTCGACATCGAACAACGCGCCGCCTTCGACAACCGCGACCAGTTCAACGGCGGCGTCAACCTGATGGCCAGCCTCGGCGCCGTCAGCCTCGGCGCAGAAGTCGGTGCCAGCGGCGGCGGTGACAGCCACGGCTTCAGTGGCAGCCTGAAGGCCAGTTACGCGTTCTAAAAGAATGGACATCACTCAGGTCAAGGATGACCAAAACTGAAGGACGCTCCACAACCTGTGGCGAGGGAGTTAGCTCCCGCTGGGCCGCGAAGCCCCCCCCAAACAGCCCCATTCAAACGAACTCAACCGACTTACCAACCTGACCATCCCGCTCAGCAATCCCCCCACAACGCTCGCCAGCAAATGCCAAAAACTGCGCAACAGGCAGCGGTCTGGCAAACAACCAACCCTGCCCGAAATGCACGCCATGCCCGCGCAAATACTCCAGCTGCGTTTCAGTCTCGATGCCCTCGGCGACCACTTTCAAACGCAGACTTTTCGCCATCTGAATGATATGCGCCGTCACCGAACTCGCCTCCGGATCGCGCCCGATCGTGTCGACAAACGACTTGTCGATCTTCAGCACATCCAGCGGCAACTGCTGCAAATGCTGCAGGCTGGAAAACCCGGTGCCGAAGTCATCGATGGCCGCCAGGTGCCCCGACTCACGCGCCTGATTCATCGTTTGCCGCGCCGATTCAATCTGCATAAAGCCGCGCTCTGTAGCCTCCAGCCAGATCTGGCTCGGCCACACATCAGCCTTGCTCATGGCCGACTTCAGCCGTGGCAGAAAGCGCCCGCTGCTGACATCCGTGGCCGCCAGGTTGATCGCCACGTGCAGACCGCGTTCTTTCACCAGCAGCGGCCCCAGATCCTGCATGACATGGTCGATCACCTGATCGGTGATCGGCAGAATCAGTCCACTCTGTTCCGCCAGCGGGATAAACAGATCGGGCCGCACCAGGCTGCCGTCCGGATGCCGCCAGCGCACCAGCGCTTCGGCGCCGACACAGGCGCCATCGCTCAAATCGATAATGGGCTGGTAATGCACGATGAACTCACGATTGCGCACCGCCAGTTCCAGTTCCGCCAATGGCGACAAACGCTTGCGCGTACGCCGCACAATCAGCAGCGTGAGCATCCCGGCCAGCAACCCGCCGATGGGCAGCAACAACATCTCCCGACGCACCAGACCCTGCAGCAATTCGTGGCGCGACACCGCCGCGATGGCGACCCAGTCACCGCTGTGAACGAGGGTATACAGATAACCGTCGTCGAGCGCCGAAGCAGGGCCCAGATGCACCCGACTCATGAAGCGCTCCGCCCCCGGCCGCGACACGCCGACCAGTTGTCCGGCAGCGGTGCCGACCATCAAATGCACATCGTCCTCGACCATTACCTGCAAAAACTGCTCGGGGTCCACCAGCACATTGAACGCTGCGTACTGCAGCGCCATCATCGGCTTCGTCGGCACAATCCGCGCCTGCACCCCCAACGACACGCGCACGCCGTCAGCGGTGATGAAGTCCTCCTTCCATGGCGTCACCCGATGGCCCACCGGCCCCCAGGAACCGCAGGCGTAAACCTCTTCCTCGACATAGCCGATCGACTTCACCGCAAACGTGTTGATGGTCAGCAGACGCATCTCGTCGATGCTCTCCGGCGTACACGGGACGAGGCTGGACGCGGCGACGCTTTTCAGCACTCCGGCGGCTTCATGGAAGGTATTGTTGGCGCGATGGGACGCCACGCTGGCCAGCGATTCAAGACGTTGCTGCGCCGCTGCCAGGTTCAACACCCAGGCGACGTAACCCATCAAAAGCACTGGAAGCAAGACACACGGAAGGCCCAGGAGAATGCTCCCCCAGACAATGCGTTTTTTGTTCATTTGACGCCACCTTGGCCCACGGCCCGTGACGTGCGGCTGCACGGCTGTTAATCAGCGCGTACAGATTAGCGCTGGCGCAATTCACTGATCTTGTCGCAGATCAATCCTCTCGCCGACAACGCCTGTCAGCGTCGCGGGCGCGTACTCGAGCGCAAGTCCGCCGGACTCACCCCATACGCCAGCTGAAAATACTGACAAAAGCGCCCGACATTACTGAAGCCAAAACGCAGCGCCACCTCCGTCACCGACGCCGAATGCCGCTGCCCCAGCGCTTCATAAGCCCGCTCCAGCCGCACCTGACGCTGATACGCCACAATCGACATCCCGACAAACCGCCGAAACCCCTCCTGTAATGCGCGCTGACTGACATTGCTCAAGCGCGCCAACTCCACGCCGCTCACCAGTTGCTCCGGATGCGCCTGAATAAACTCCACCGCCAACTTCACATGCCGCGGCGCCACCCTCGGCGCGGGCTGGCGCAACGTCTCGGTAAAATTGTGCGGCCACGCCTCCAGCACCGCATCAATCAACATCTCGCGCAACCGCGACGGCATCAGCGTGCCGCTGTTGAGCAACAAATCAAACTCCGTCCCCGTCGCCAGATCAATCAACGCCTTGATCCCCTGAAACGCCGCCATGTGCAGATCCACCACCGGCTCAAACACAATCTTCTGCCCAATCGGCCGCCCCAATAACGCCGCCAACCGCTCAGTGAGTTGCCCCCGATTCACCGAAATCCCGTGCTGCGCATGATTGTCGAGAAATCGCATCGAGCGGATATCCGCCTTATCAATCGCCAACCCCATCTGCGCCACACCGACGGACTCGGTGCGGTGGTTAAACACAATCTTGCCGGCCGTGGGAATCACAAAAGTGATCTCGTCCTGCGGGTCGGGGAAGGTGACGGTGAAATCGCCGTGGTAATGCATGCGCCGGAAACTGACGCCGTCGTGTCTGCCGTAGACGCCGCCGATGATGATGTCGGGCGGTGGCGGCGGGGTGTCGGCGTAGCGATTGCCGAAAAGCCGAGAGAAGAGGGCGCCGAAGTCTTCGGAATGGAGGTTTTCGGAGCGGAGGATGATTTTTTGGCGGGGTGGGGCGACGAAGTACACCTTGTGGCACCTTTTGTTGGGGCTCTTTGGTAAGTGGGGGAGGAGGCGCAGGGGAGGTTAGCAGGTTGGGGGTGACAGGTTTGTGACGAGAAAGAGTCCGTCTTGTTCCAAAAGCGGTCGTCCGTGAGCGGCAGCTTTCGGCTATTAGCGGCCGTTCTGGAATGGCAGGAAACGACCGATAACTGTCTTCGATACGCAACTTTCGCCCGGCAGCGGCTCGATTGTAAGAATATGGCGGAGAGCTGCAAAACCGCCTACGCTTATAGAATGATTCCTCGAACGCCTTGCCCATCTGGTGGTATAGAGCCGAGAGATCTGACTTCCTTTGACCGTCCGCTTAACATCCACCCGGACCAACCCGCGCCTATCGCCAGCAACTGGCCCCTGAATCCGTTCCACACGACCAGCAGTACGGCGCAACGGGTAAAAACCAGACCCAGTCCCCCCACCTGTCGTTCAAAAGCGACCGATGCCGCAGCACCTCTGGAAACGGGGGCGCTGTTCACGTTCTGCCATGAGGTCAATCCGTATGTATCGGCCGAGCACGATTCCT
>Ga0157373_10002402_pt1 | contig 14222 bp, 18 predicted proteins | sample C65metaG_FD_113460 | JGI IMG/M metagenome (GOLD analysis project Ga0157373, IMG submission 113460) | Corn rhizosphere microbial communities from Kellogg Biological Station, Michigan, USA - C6-5 metaG | ecosystem: Host-associated > Plants > Roots > Rhizosphere > Soil | place: USA: Michigan... | reverse complement strand
CTTTATTTGCTTTTCAGAAGCATAAACTGAAAATCCTGCGATTGTTATCTGGTTAAAAACGATTTAGCACGGACTAATGTAATAGAATTCCGGCACATAAATAAACAAAAAGCGCAACATTTTAGTTAAATGTTGCGCTTTGCATTTTGATTGAAATGAAAAAATGGTGTTACTCACTGCCAGGCATAGTTCCGGGTTCGTGATTGGCTCCCAGCGGTTTATTGCTGCGTGCCGGTCGGGATGAAAAATCTGTTCTGTCAAATGAAGAAGCAGAAGACGTTTGTCCGCTGTTCAACTGTTCATCGTCGACTTCTTTTTCTTTATACACCGTTTTCTTTGGTGTTTCTTTGATGTTGTTCTTTTCTGAAGTATTCATAATGCTGTCGTTTAAATAAGAAATATGACGTTACTTATAAAAACAACAACCCAATTATGAAATTGTTTAGGCCGGTACGTTCTGGCTTACGATCTGCTTCACTTTTTCAACCACAATATCCAGTTCCTCTTTCGTATTGTATTTGCTGAAAGAGAACCTTACTGAAGGTCTGTTTGGATCCGCATTTATGCCCGTAAGCACGTGGGAGCCGATGTTAGAGCCCGACGAGCAGGCACTGCCCCCTGAAGCAGAAATACCATTGATATCCAGGTTGAACAACAACATATCAGCCATGTCCATTGCCGGAAAAGAAACATTAAGTACGGTATACAAACTTTTGTCAGCTTCGGTTTCACCATTGAAGAATACATCAGGGACCTCATTCTGCAGTCGGCCTTTCAGATAATCCTTCAGCTCCTGAATGTAGCCCTGGTGCTCCGCCATGTCGCGGTATGCAATTTCCATCGCCTTGGCGAGACCTACGATCCCATAAACATTTTCAGTACCACCACGCATATTACGCTCCTGGGCACCGCCGTATATCATTGGGCCGATTTTGATGCTGTGGTTGACAAAAATAAATCCTACCCCTTTCGGTCCGTGAAGTTTGTGTGCAGCACAAACGATAAAATGTGCTTTCAGCTTACGTACATCATGCACATAATGGCCCATCGTCTGTACCGTATCACTATGATAAATCGCATCATATTGCTCACACAAATCACCGATACGTTCCATATCTGAAAGCGTTCCCAGTTCATTGTTCGCATGCATCAATGAGACAAATGAGCGTCCATTGTTTTTCAGCAGTTCCTCAAGGTGCGCATAATCTATCGTTCCTTTTTCATCCACATTAACAAAGCTGAGTTTATCAATGACGCCCTGCTCCAGCATTTTTTTCAGTGTATGTTCCACCGCATGGTGTTCAATAGAAGAAGTGATGGCATGTTTGATATTGTATGCTGCGATACCACAACGGATCGCTGTATTGTCGGCCTCAGTACCCCCTGAGGTAAAAAAGATCTCAGCTGGAGTTGCGTTGAGCAGGCCGGCAACAGTTTTCCTTGCCTTTTCCACAAGTGTGCGCACCTCGCGTCCCTGCGCATGTATCGCAGAAGGGTTGCCGTAATAAGTACTCATCACGTTCACCATTTCGCTGATCACATCTGCATCAAGCGGCGTGGTCGCAGCATTATCCAAATAGATTCTGTTCATTATGGATTAGTTGAGTTTTAAAATTTCTTTGATGTCTGATATAATTTTTGAAGCCAGGTTTTCCGCTACAGTTTCACTTTCAGCCTCACTGTAGATGCGGATGATGGGTTCGGTATTTGAACGGCGCAGGTGCACCCATTCTTTATCGAACTCTATTTTCAGCCCGTCAATCGTGCTATGAGGTTGGTTTTTATATTTTTCTTCGACTTTCAGGAGAAGGGCATCGATGTCCATCTCCGGCGTCAGCGTGATCTTATTTTTAGAAATGTAGTAAGAAGGATAACTACTCCTCAGCAAAGAGATTGATTTACCGAACTTGGCCAGGTGTGTCAGGAACAAAGCGATACCAACAAGGGCATCCCGTCCATAGTGGAGCTCAGGATAGATGATCCCACCATTTCCTTCACCACCGATGACCGCATTTACGGCCTTCATCTGGTTGACAACATTGACCTCACCTACTGCCGAAGCATGGTACTCCCCGCCGGAGCGCTCCGTCACGTCACGTAGTGCACGCGTCGAAGAAAGATTAGAAACCGTATTTCCCGGGTTATTCTTAAGGATATAGTCGGCCACAGCCACCAAAGTATATTCTTCGCCGAACATGCTGCCATCCTCACATACAAAGCACAGGCGGTCCACATCAGGATCCACAACAATACCCAGGTCTGCACCTTTTTCCTTTACTACCTTGGAGATCTCGGTAAGATTTTCCGGAAGCGGCTCCGGGTTATGAGGGAAATGACCATCCGGGGTGCAATACAGCTCATGGATGGTTTCCACACCAAGCGCTCTGAGGAGGGCCGGCACAAAGATACCACCCGTAGAATTGACACAGTCGATAGCTACCTTGAAGTTAGCCGCTTTAATGGCTGCAACATCTACCAGCGGTAGTGCGAGAATAACGTCTATATGTTTTTGCAGGTAGCTGTCATCCACCGTTACTTTTCCAAGATGATCTACTTCAGCAAAAGCAAATTCAGCCTTTTCTGCTATGTCCAGCACTTCCTTACCATCTGCATCGCTGATGAACTCCCCCTTTTCATTCAGAAGTTTCAGGGCGTTCCATTGTTTAGGATTGTGGCTTGCCGTTAAGATGATGCCCCCACCTGCCTGTTCGGCAGGTACAGCGACCTCTACAGTAGGCGTAGTGGAAAGACCTAAATCCAGCACCTCTATACCAAGTCCCTGCAACGTACCGATCACCAGACGGTTGACCATCTCACCGGAGATCCGCGCATCGCGTCCGACGATAATTTTCCTGATGTTTGTTTTGTTGATGACCCAGGAGCCGTATGCTGCTGTAAATTTAACGATGTCGATAGGCGTTAATCCATTACCGGCAATTCCGCCGATGGTGCCCCGAATACCAGAGATAGATTTTATAAGTGTCAATTTATTCCTTGTTTTTTTCCAAAAATAGCAAAAAATCAGGAAATACCGCTGATTTTAAAACGTTCAGATGGTAAAATTAACATCATTAAATGCATTTTAAAAGTATGCGCACAAGTTAAAAAATCCGCAAAGTTGCATTTGAAAATACTATCTTTGTCGCTTCAAACACATCAAAACATCTTTGTGCTATGCAGCGTAAATGGTTCCAATATTGGTTTAATTCGCCCTATTACCATATTTTATACAGTCAGCGTAACGATGCTGAAGCCGAATTTTTAATCGACAACCTATCAGCCTATTTAAAACCAGCTGCAGATGCCAGGATCCTGGACATTGCCTGTGGAAGGGGGCGCCATTCCATCTACCTGAACAAAAAGGGATACGATGTAACCGGCATCGACCTTTCTGAGCAGAACATCAAATATGCACAGCAGTTTGAAAAGAAAAACCTGCACTTCTTTGTGCATGACATGCGTAAACTTTCCTTCATTAACTATTTTGATTTCGCGATGAACCTGTTCACCAGCTTCGGTTATTTTGACACCGAAAAGGAACACGTTAACGCCTTGAAGGCTTTCCGAAAAGGATTAAAGGCCGACGGACATCTGGTGATTGATTATTTCAACACCCAGAAAATCGTTAAAAACCTGACCCATCAGGAAACAAAGGAAGTGGAAGGCATTGAATTCCACCTGAAGAAGTTTGTTTCCGATGGTAAGATCATCAAACACATCAATTTCGAGCACCGCAATAAAAGCTTCGCCTTTGAAGAAAAAGTACAGGCATTTACGCTCAGCGATTTTGAGCGGATGTTTGAAAACAGCGGACTGAAGATCGACGCGACTTTCGGCAGCTACGGACTGGAGCCATTCGATGAGAATAAGTCGGAAAGACTAATTTTAATCTGTAAAAAAGCATGATCGAAAGCCTGCAGCAATTTGATGTCGACTTGTTCCTGAAGATTAACCGGGGACTGGCGAATCCATTTTTTGACTGGCTGCTGCCGCTGATGCGTAACCGATACTTTTGGTCGCCGCTCTACCTCTTCATCATTATTTTCTGTTTGAGAGAGTATAAAAAAAATGGCTGGTACATCATTGGGGGACTATTGCTGACGGTAGCCCTGGGTGACCGCATCGCTTCTGGCCTGATCAAACCTGCAGTTGCCCGTTTAAGGCCATGCAATGACATCACCCTGGCCAACGACATCATGAGCAGGGTGCATTGCGGATCGGGGTTCAGCTTTCCATCAGCCCATGCGACAAATCACTTTGCCATTGCTGTATTTCTCATTTTTGTGTTCTACGGGCGCTGGAAGCCCATACTACCCATCGCGCTTTTCTGGGCATTCCTCATTTCCTTCTCGCAGATTTATGTCGGCGTACATTACCCGATAGATACCATGGCGGGTGCCCTCCTTGGCAGCACGATCGGCTTCGGCGTTGCCCTTCTCTATAAAAAACTACAACCACAACAATTATAATGGATATCTGGAAATTGCTCGTTTTGTTCTTTAGCGCCTTCCTGGGTGGTTCCGCCATTTTCCTGGTGAAAAGTGACAAGTCTCAATTGCTAAAACTGATCCTTTCCTTCAGCGGTGCTTACCTTTTTGCGATCACGGTGCTGCACCTCATTCCCGATGCGTATAGCGGAGAAGACCATGCAGAGATTGGCATCTTCATCCTGATTGGCTTTCTACTCCAGATCTTCCTTGAACAGTTCTCTGAGGGTGTAGAACACGGACATATCCACAAACATGGCGATAGCAAAGCTTTTCCATTCGGCATCATGATCAGCCTGTGCCTCCATGCTTTCCTGGAGGGCATGCCACTGGCCAAAGATCCACATAACGCATTGATCTTCGGGATCTCCCTCCACCATATCCCTGCAGCCTTTGCCCTGGCAAGCATCCTGATGCAGAGCCAGTTCAACAGAAACAGCATCATCTTTTACATCAGTATTTTCGCCATCATGGCACCACTGGGATTTTATGTCAGCTATGGACTGAGCACGGGTAGTATCGGCGGTGTGGAGGCATATTTTAACAAGATCATGGGTATTGTGATCGGGATCTTCCTGCACATCTCCACCACCATTCTTTTCGAGTCCAGTGTGGACCATAAGGTCAGCAGAAAAAAGATGATTGCCGTCTTGTGTGGTGTATCCATTGCCCTAATTGGTTATTTCACCGCGGGCGGAGGGCATCACCACTAACCAGATACTGCTGAAACAGCAACGGCCTTATCCCCTCATTTTATCGAGCAGTTCATTCAGCTGGAGCGCCTCTTCTGCGGAAAGATTAGAGGAGACAATTGCGGAGATGCTGACCTCCTTATCCATCTTCTTCAGCAGATCGAGGCCTTTTTTGCTAATAAGAATGTCTACTGCACGTTTATCTGTAGGATTGATTTCTTTCAGGACAAGTTCCTTTTGCACAAGGCGTTCGACGATCCTGGAGGCATCGCACATCTTATCCAGCATCCTGGACTTCAACAGGTTGATAGTAGAAGGCTGGGGATGCTGTCCACGGAGGATCCTCAATATATTAAATTGCTGAGTGGTGATATCATACGGAAGCACCACTTGTTTCATCTGATCGTTACACCAACCATAGGTGAACAAAACGTTCACAATGGCCTGCTGATGAACACTCTCAAAACGTGATGTTTTAGTTTCTTTCGCTAACTGCATCTTATCAATTCTTTATATCCCTTTTTTATCATCCGGTTTAGGTTTCTTTTTTCCAAAACCCCAGGGGCAATGCCTGCATTTATTTTTGCAGCAATATCCCCTTTTTCGGTGATAAGCTTCGGTAAAGACCATCAATCCATCTTCATTCAGATAGTAGTCTGCACCTTCTTCCATCAATTAAGCAATTTAACGACCAAACTTTTCTCGTAATGGCTTTTCAGCTGTAAACCATTGCCATGATTTGTCCAGATCTCTGTCGGTTGAACTTTCTCGATCGTGTGCAGGATATCATTCCAGTCCGCATGATCAGACACGTATAACTGGAGCTCATTGTTGTTCTGAAGGTGTTTCCAGCCAGTAGCGAATACCCTGACCACATTAATGGCCCTGAAATAACTACCGTAGACCATTGGAGGAACCATATAAACCATATTGCTCTGGTTCTGCTTCATCACCTTGCGGTCATAGACCTCATACTTACCCAGGTTTACCCCTTCCTGTTCGTAAATCTTCACGAAAGGCATCATACTGTGGTGCAGAAGTATCCTTTTTTCCGGACAATACGCATTGATCAGCTGGATCAGGCGCTGACTTTTACCCAATGCATATGCACCGAGCATGATGTTGCTCTGTGTGGAATTCAGTTTCAGTATTTCCCTTTCTGCCACAGGATGCTGCGTAGCAGGATCGGCAAAGGTGGTCTCTGTGATGAAGACATCCGCCTGCACAAACTCAATCGGTTCGCAGGTTGCATTAGGCTGCAGTTTATAGTCGCCGCTATAAAGGTACCTCACCTGCTGATATTCCATGAGTACCATTGCCGAGCCAAGCATATGTCCGGCGGGAATGAAGGTGATCTTCACCCCGTTCACATCAAACACCTCATGGAAAGTTTTCAAATGAAAATCTACCGCTGCAAACTTTTTATAGCGATGCAGCATAAACAGCGAAGTAGCGCGTGTACAATATACGTTTTGATTACCGCTGATGGCATGATCGCCATGTGCGTGGGAGATCACAGCATTTCTGACCCCTTCTTTAGGGTCCAGGTAAAAGTCACCATACCTGCAAAACAGTCCGGTTTTGTTAATTACGATAAAATCTTCTAAGATCATGAAGGAAGGGTATTTAAAAATTGGTGGTGCAGTTGCAACACCTGGGTAATCAACGAATCAGTTTCGTTGTTGAGGATCGTAAAGTCGGCCATCTTCAGCTTTTCTTCATCAGACAGCTGTTTGTCCATGCGGGCCTTCACTTGTTCTTCGGTAACCTGGTCCCTGTGCATTACGCGCTGGATCCTCGTTTCCATGGGCGCCAGCACGAGCAGGCTTTGGTCACAGGTTTTGTAGGAGCCACTTTCAAAAAGCAGAGCAGCCTCCTTCAGGATGTAAGCAGTATGTTGTGGTAACTGGGCCAGCCAATCGTCAAAGGCACGGAACGTTGCCGGATGTACGAGCGCATTCAGTTTCTCCAGCTGTTGCTGATTGTTGAACACGATGCCTGCAATATATTTATTCTGAAGCTTTCCATCAGGACCGTAGCTTTCTTCGCCAAAAGTTTCTTTTATCCCGGCGATAAGGACAGGATCTTTCACCATGATTTCTTTGGCCACGGTATCCGCATAAAACACCGGCACACCAAGGGTTTCAAACACCTTACAGATGATGGTCTTGCCACTTCCTATACCTCCGGTTATGCCTATTTTTAACATTACTTTTCGATAATAAAATCCACTTTTTCAGGTTTGATCTCTACAATTTTACAGTAGTCAGGAAAACGGTTGAGGGTAACGCTGAGTCGCTGGTGCTGGTATACTTTCCATTCGTTGACGTCCACCACCGCATCGATGAACTCTTCATTTACCTCTGCGTACTTCGACAAGGCCACCTGCAGGATTACCTTTACCTTTTTGGGGTAAAGTTTAATGTTGTAATATTCCTTGTTGTTGATGATTTTCAGGGGTACTTCGATCACTTTTTCTGTGAACTCATCTACAGGCAGTTTCACCTCAACGCTGGAGGGAAAGATGTTTACATTTTTCATCTGCATGCGTTCCATGGACACCCTCGTAGTGGTTGTAGCCTGTATGTCTTTGAGGTTGAGTGTATCAGTGCTCCATTCTTTGATTTTCTGAATCTCCCGTTCAGGGCCCGATATCGTCACATAAGTGGGATTAAGCTGAACCTCATCATAAAGGCCATATTGCCTGGCAAAATTCAGGTTGGAACGCAACTTCACCGGCACACGTTTCACCCGTCTCTCTGAGAAATCGAAGTACAGTGTATCCGGTTTTACGGAGATGATCTTCTGTGAAGTTTCCAGCTGTCTGTTTACATTGTAGAGTTGTTCTGAGAACAGCACAAAATTCCTGTTGTTCAGCTTTTCCAGACTGATAGCGATCGATTGCGGGTTGATGCGCAGGCGTGCGAAGAGCAATTGCCAGCCGGTCCCTTCCACCTGCAGGTCTACCGTATCCGACTGCAGCGGATGGAATGCTTTCTTTTGGGGGAAGTTCTGGTAGTCAAGTACCGTCTTCGCTGTATATACATATTTGTTGTTCAATGCCATAAATAACCAGGCGCCGACTGCGATGACAAAGCAGGTCAGCAGCACCAGAAAACGCTTTCGTTCTATTTTAGTGAGTTTGATTATTGGCATGGCGCGATCAGATCAACAAATTAACGTATTTAAATGCAAAAGCCGCACCAAACAAGGATGCGGCTTTACTATAAATGAGCTTAAGCTTACGCTTTTGTAGTTTCAGTTTTAGCCGCTTCCACTTTTGGCGCCGCCGCTTTGGTCGCCTCAAGAGAGATGGCAGTTTTATCAAAACGGATTTTGGTGCCGCCTTCCACTTCAATCAGAAATGTAGTTTCGTTCATATCTACAATTCTGCCATGGATACCAGCGGTAGTAACGATCTTATCTCCTTTTTTCAGGTCTTCAACCAGTTTCTTGTGGTCTTTGGCTTTTTTCACCTGAGGTCTGATCATGAAGAAATAGAATACGACCATGATCAGGACCATTGGGATCAATGTACTCACCATGCTGCCGCCTCCGGCTTGTAAAATTACTGTTGATATCATATTGTTGTTTATAAATAATGTTTAATGTTGGATGATTAGTTAACCTCTCCGGTAAGGTGCAGTTCGGATACTGCCGGACTTGCATTGGAGGTAACGGTAATCACTTTATCCTGTACGCCAGACTTACCGGCGCTGTTGAATACCACTTTAATCTCTCCTTCTGCACCCGGTTTAATTGGATCTTTAGGGATCTCCGGAATTGTACATCCACAGGTTGCTGTTGCATTGGTGATGATCAACGGACTCTTTCCCGTGTTTGTAAACTTATAGGCGTAAGTAACTTTCTCGCCTTGTTTAATTTTACCGAAATTATGCTCGTCACTACCGAAGCTGATCACTGCAGCATCTGCAGAAGCTGCAGGCGCAAGCGCGGCGCTGTCAGTGGTGGTGCTGTCAGAAGCTGACAATGTTGTCTTTGCAGCGTTTTGCTGACACGCAGCAAGGGAAACTACGGCAACTGCTAATAAAAGGATTTTTTTCATACTGGTTATTATTCTTCTATAAGTCCGCGACCAATTTTGTGGATACTATCCGTTCTCTTCAGGTCGCCTAAAATTTTGTCCAAGATACCGTTTATAAATGAATTACTTTTCGGGGTACTGTAATCTTTTGACAGGTCAAGGTACTCATTGATCGTTACCTTTACAGGGATCGAAGGGAAGTTCATCAGCTCGCAGATCGCCATTTTCATGAGGATGGTATCCATCAGGGCGATCCTTTCCGATTCCCAGTTTTTGGTACGGTCGGCAATCAGCTCCTGGTATTCCTTGTCCTTTCTGAGGGTGTAGGCAAAAAGATCTTCCACAAACTTACGGTCCTCTTCCCAGTCCTGGCTGATGGGTGTCAGTTTGTTCTTGAACGGATCTTCGTTCACAAAGTTTTTCAAGGTCTTCGCTACCATGCCCTGCATCACCTCTTTATCTACCGACCAGTTGATAAACTTATCTTCAAAAGCCTGGATAATACTGTGACTTTTCAGAATGATTTTCCTGAAGATGTATTTAATGATGGTTTTGGATTCCTCCAGGCTATTGTCCTCATCTGCAAGATAAGCAGCATATTCCGGAGTAGTTTTAAGGGTGTTGAAGATGGTTTTTACAAATTCCGGATCTGACATCCAGTTGATTTTGTATTTGTTGACCATCGCAATAAAGTCAGGGTTTTCCTTCAGGGTAACCGCAAATTTATTGTGCAGCAGTTTCATGTTCGGGTTGAGGTCTTCTGCTGTGGGCAGGTGTTTGTTTGACCTTTCGATTGCATCAATGCTGGTGTATTCAGTCACCTCAATGAGCAATGAAAGCATCCAGATGTACATTTCGTACACGCTGTCGATACTTTGCATCAGTGCCTTCTTTGAAGAAGCTAAATCTTTTTTGTCTGTCATGTGCCATGCAAAAATATTTTGCAAAGCTTTAATTCTTAAGTGCCTTCTGTTTAACATGAATGTAAGAACGAGTGGTAAATTACCGGTTTATTAATTGTTTATTTATTTAAAATGATGATTTTATTTTCTTGATGTCGATGATTCTTTTTTCTGCGATGCGGTTCGCAGCTTTGATGGTGGAGATGTTGTCTTTCTTGGATAACCTGATCACCTCTCTTGTAGCGTCATAGATATTTTCAGTCAGCTGTACCGTACGCTTTTTACCAAAACCTGTCAGTTCGGAGTAGCAGCTGATCAGCCCCCCGGCATTGATCAGGTAATCCGGGGCAAACAGGATGCCTTTTTCCAGCAGCTGTTGACCGTGTAACTGTTCATCTGCCAACTGATTATTTGCAGACCCTGCAATGATGGCAAACTTCATTTTGGCGATGGTACTATTGTTGACGGTGGCACCTAAAGCACAAGGTGAGTAAATATCCGCCCCAATGCCGAAGATTTTATCCGCACTAATAGGCTTAGCCTTATAAGTACGCGCCACATGCTGTAGCCTTTCTTCATTGATATCACTGATATAGACTTCCACATTTTCAGCCCTCAATAGCTCTACCAGGTGTTCACCAACGTTGCCAATCCCCTGGACAACGACAGACCTTCCCGCAAGCATATCAGTACCGAAAACTTCCTTCACGCAGGCTTTGATGCCAAGGAATACCCCTTTCGCCGTATGTGGCGCCGGATTCCCCGCCCCTCCGATAGATTCAGGGACGCCTGTGACGTGCTCTGTTTCCATCCGGATATATTCCATATCCTTTGTGGTCGTGCCCAGTTCTTCTGCTGTGATGAACTCTCCGTTCATATTTTTGATGAAGCGGCCGAAGCTGCGCATCAGTGATTCTGACTTATCTTTTCTGGAATCTCCTATAATTACCGCTTTTCCTCCTCCCAAATTTAATCCAGTAATGGCGGCTTTGTATGTCATTGCCGCTGATAACCTCAATACATCTTCCAGTGCTTCTGCTTCGCTCACATAGTTCCACATTCTTGTACCGCCCAGTGCAGGGCCAAGCGTGGTATCATGGACAGCAATAATAGCTTTGAGACCAGTATCCGGATCGTTACAAAAAACGACCTTTTTGTGCCCTGAAGCACTAAGCTGATCTAAAACCGAATTCACAAGAGCAGTATTATCAGACATATATTTTTGTTTATCAGATAGCCGCAAAACTAGCTAAAAAAAACTTTAATTACACTCTTTTAACGAAAGACTTCAAAAAAAATAGCTTTCATTTAGCTAACTTTACACGCTCATGAAACACCTGCGTTTTTTAAACAAATACTTCTCAAAATATAAGTGGTGGATTATTCCGGGCGTGTTTTTCGTCATCATCTCCAATATCTTCGGGGTGATTCCCGCACAGGTCATTGGCAATGCTTTCAACCTCATCACGGAGAACATCCAGATTTACGGACTTTTCGAGGGCTTTGAACGCCGAACCATCATCTACGACATCTTCAGCTACAGCCTTTTTTATTTCGGTATGCTGGTGCTCATCCTATATCTGTTAAGGGGTCTTTTTCTTTTTTTCATGCGTCAGACCATCATCCTGATGTCACGCCATATTGAGTATGATATGAAAAATGAGATCTACGCCCACTATCAGGAGCTGAGCCTTGGTTTTTACCGGAAGAACAATACCGGCGATCTGATGAACCGGGCAACGGAAGACGTCAACAGGGTCCGCATGTATGTGGGACCGGCAATTATGTATGCCATCAATACCGCAGTATTATTTGTACTGGTGATTTACGCGATGTTTGCGGTCAACGCCAAGCTTGCCATCTATTCCCTCCTGCCCTTGCCCGTCCTGGTTGTGATCATTTATTTTGTCACCAGCACCATCAATGAAAAAAGTGAAAAGATCCAGGAGCAATTGTCCAAGCTGAGCAGCTTCGTTCAGGAGCGCTTCTCCGGCATACGTGTCATCAAATCTTATGTGCGTGAAGACCATACCCGGAAAATTTTCGCCGGGGAAAGTGATGGGTATAAAGACAATGCAATGGGTCTGGTAAAAGTGCAGGCACTCTTCTACCCTACCATGTTGTTGCTGGTGGGACTGAGCACCATATTAACGGTATACATCGGGGGCAAACAAGTTATTGAAGGCTCCATTACCGCAGGAAATATCGCCGAGTTCATCGTCTACGTGAACCAGCTGACCTTCCCGGTATCGATGCTGGGCTGGGTAACGACCCTGATCCAACGTGCCTCTGCTTCACAAAAAAGAATCAATGAATTCCTGCAGCTGCAGCCTGACATCAAATCGGGTGAGCTTGAGCCACAGGAGCTGGCCGGGAACATCAGCTTCAGAAATGTGAGTTTCAACTATCCTGATACAGGCATTCAGGCGTTAAAAAATGTCAGTTTTGACATCCGCCAGGGAGAGTTTGTGGCCATTATCGGACGTACGGGCTCTGGAAAGTCTACCTTGGCCAACCTGCTGATGCGCATGTATGATGTAGATGAAGGCCAGATCCTGATGGATGGCAGCCCCATCCAAAACCTTAACCTCGGCAATTACAGGGATCAGTTTGGCTTTGTACCGCAGGAGGTATTTCTTTTTTCCGATACGATCAAAAATAACATCGCCTTTGGCCTGGATGAGGTCAGCGATGAACAAGTTCACCATGCCGCTAAACAGGCTGCTGTTTATCAGAACATCATCAACTTCGAGCTCAAATTTGAAACCATGCTGGGTGAACGTGGGATTACCCTTTCCGGCGGACAAAAACAGCGGGTATCCATCGCCCGTGCGTTGATCAAATCACCAAAGGTGCTCATCTTTGACGACTGCCTGTCGGCGGTAGATACCAGGACAGAAGAAGAAATCCTGACGAATCTCGGAAAAATGATGAAAGGCAAGACCAGTATCCTTATTGCACACCGCATTTCAACCATAAAAAACGCAAATAAAATCCTCGTCCTTGACAATGGAGAAATTATTGAACAGGGAACGCATCAGGAATTATTGAAATTGGGGGGATCTTACGCAGAAATGTATCAAAATCAATTATTAGAAGAAGAAAATCAATCTCTGTGATTTCTATTTTGAAGTTTAATAATTAATACATTATATTTACCCGAACCAAAAACCAAGATCAAGACCAACATGGGAGAATTTGACAACAAAGAGAGAGAAGAGGTTTTTTCAAAGAAAGTAAGGGCAGGAAAAAGAACTTATTTTTTCGATGTAAAAGCAACAAGATCAGGTGATTATTACCTAACCTTAACGGAAAGCAAAAAAAGACTGGAAGACGGTGTTTTCGTGAAACATAAAATCTTTTTATACAAAGAGGACTTTGAGAAATTTGCCGAAGGGTTAAATGAGACTGTTGAGTACATCAAAAATCACCAGGAAGTTGTAGAGAAACGCTACGAATACTCTGAAAATCACGAAGGTGCAACCAAAGGGCACGACGATTTTTCTTTCTAAATAAACACATAAAATGAGGTCTTCCTGAAATAGAGAAGACAGGTAATCATATTGAAAAAGCCCTTGACGAATCATGGGCTTTTTTTTATGGATTAGCAATTTGGATTCAGTACTTGTGACAGTTCGTTTTAAGGAATTACCCCTTAAAGTAAGCAGGTCTGCAAACGTTACTCATGATTTGCAGACCCCTGGGATCAATTTCATTTTACTTTTAACCATGCAGCGGGAACCTCCTGAATCTTACCTCCATTTACGCTATACTCCAGCTTAAGTGTAAAACCACCACCGCCTTCAACAAACTGGATCCTAAACGGATGCAAACCTTTGCTCAAAGCAATCTGACCACTCTTCTGTATTGGCGCATGCCATCCGTCATTGTCGACAACCTTCTCCTCCTCAACATATAGGTTTGCACCGTCATCCGCTGTCAGGAAGAAACTGTAGATCCCCTGCTCTGGAACATCGATGTATCCGCTTAACTTTGCGGCAAAAGCCTTCCCTCCTTTTCCAAATACTTCGGGAATGGCGACAGTGCTGATGTGTACCACACTGTCTGCTTTGGCAGGAAGATTTGTTACGCCCTT
>Ga0157373_10002398_pt1 | contig 14228 bp, 16 predicted proteins | sample C65metaG_FD_113460 | JGI IMG/M metagenome (GOLD analysis project Ga0157373, IMG submission 113460) | Corn rhizosphere microbial communities from Kellogg Biological Station, Michigan, USA - C6-5 metaG | ecosystem: Host-associated > Plants > Roots > Rhizosphere > Soil | place: USA: Michigan... | reverse complement strand
CGCCGCCGGTTTCTAACGGAGATTATTGATGAGTTCACAACCGGACTGGGCCACCTATATCGCCCAAATGGAGCAGATTCTGGCGCTGGAGCTGGATGATGCGCGCCGCGCCGAGCTGCTGACGCAGTTCAACCGCATCGCCGCCATGGCCGAGCCGCTGATGGCGCTGCCGCTCGAAGATCGCCTGGAAGTGGCGGGAGTGTTTCATCCATGAAACTGTCGTCATTATCGATTAATGCCCTGCAGCAGGCGCTGAGTCAGGGCGAGATCAGCGCCCGCGATATCGCGCAAAACACGCTGGCGGCGATTGAACAGCATAAGGCGATCAACGCCTGGACCGAAGTCACCGGTCAGCGCATGCTGCGCGAAGCCGATCAGATCGATCTGCAGCGCCAGCGCGGTGAAGCTTTGCCGCCGTTAGCCGGCATTCCTTACGCGGTGAAAAACCTGTTTGATGTCGCCGGACACAGCACCTTAGCCGGAGCCAGCCTGTTCAGCGAACGCGCGGCGGCACGCGAGGATGCGTGGGCGGTGAGCAAACTGCGTCAGTCTGGCGCGCTGCTCTCCGGCATGCTGAATATGGATGCCTATGCTTATGGTTTTACCACGGAAAACACCCATTTCGGCGCAACGCGCAACCCGCGCGATTTAACCCGCGTGGCGGGCGGATCGTCCGGCGGTTCAGCGGCAGCGGTGGCGGCGGGTTTGGTGCACTTCTCGCTCGGTACCGACACTAACGGCTCGATCCGCGTGCCCGCTTCACTGTGCGGCATCTTTGGCCTGAAGCCGACCTTCGGCCGCCTGTCGCGCAGCGGCAGCCATCCGTTTGTCGCCAGCCTCGATCTCATCGGCCCGTTTGCCCGTTCGGTTGAAGATTTGAGCCTGGTGTACGACACCTTGCAAGGTGCCGATGCCAGCGATGCCTTCCAGGCCGCGCAGCCCGCCTCGCCAGCTAGCGCAGGGCTCAGCAAGGGCGCAGAAAGCGTGCGCAGCGCGGTACTCGGCGGGTTTTTCTCAACCTGGTGCAGCGATGAAGCGCGTGCCGCCGTGGCGGTGGCAGCTAAAGCGCTGCAGGCAATCGACGAAGTGACCTTGCCGAATGCGGAGATCGCACGCTCGGCGGCCTTTATCATGACCGCCGCAGAAGGCGGCAATCACTACCTGCCGATGCTGCGCACGCAGCCGGAGCAGTTCGAGCCCAACTCGCGTGAGCGCCTGCTGGCCGGTGCGATGCTGCCTTCGGCGTGGTACGTGCAGGCCCAGCGTTTCCGCCGCCACTTCCAGCAGCAGGTGCTGCCGCTGTTTGAGCAGTTTGACGTGCTGATTGCGCCCGCCACGCCCTGCACCGCCACCACCATCGGCCAGGAAACCATTCATATCAACGGCCAGCATTTGCCGACGCGCGCCAGCATGGGCATGCTAACCCAGCCGATTTCGTTCCTCGGCTTACCGGTCTGTACCGTGCCGCTGCAAACCGCCAGCGGCTTGCCGATAGGCTTGCAGCTGATCGCTGCGCCGTTTAAAGAACATCTGGCACTGCGCGCCGCTTGGGCGCTGCAACAGCAAGGGCTGACGCTGCCACAAACCACCTTAATGGACGCCTGAAAATGACATCTGAACATATCGATCGCCCGGCAATTCTCGCCGAAGTCACCGCCGCCTTTTACCGCTATGAGCAAGCGCTGATCGGCAATGATGTTGAGGTGCTGGATGAGCTGTTCTGGCACGACAAACGCACCGTGCGTTTGGGCGCGGGTGAGAATTTGTATGGCATTGATGAGATCCGCGCTTTTCGCGCGGCGCGGCCGTCGAAAGGGTTGGATCGCGAGTTACGTAATACGCTGATCACCACTTTTGGCGATGACTATGCGGTGTGCAGTACGGAGTTTACGCGTGAAGGCGTAGAGAAGATCGGACGCCAGCAGCAGACGTGGGTGCGATTACCGTGCGGCTGGCGGATTGTCGCGGCGCAGGTGAGTTTGATGAGTTGAGTTGTTTTTCCCCTCACCCTCTCCCGCACGCGGGCGAGGGAATAATTAGGTGGAGTGATTTGTTGAACCGGGGCGGGATCGGCACCTTCTCCCGCTGGCGGGAGAAGGTTGGAATGAAGGGCTAAGCGCTCGGTGCCGGATGCGTCGCGATCCAGTGATCGGCGATTTGCTGCCGCGTACACACCCACACATCCTCATGCTGCTGAATGTGATCAAGGAAGCGCTGCAAACCACGGAATTTCCCCGGACGTCCCAGTAAACGACAGTGCATGCCAATCGACATCATCTTCGGTGCCGTTTCGCCCTCTTCGTACAGCACATCAAAGGTGTCGCGCAAATAGGTAAAGAACTGCTCCGCCGTGTTGAAGCCCTGCGGCGAGGCGAAGCGCATATCGTTGCACTCCAGCGTGTAAGGGATGACCAGATGCGGTTTAACCGTGCCGTCCTGACAGGTGACCTGCGTCCAGAACGGTAAATCGTCGCCGTAATAGTCGCTGTCATAGCTAAAGCCGCCCTGCTCGACCACCAAACGTCGGGTGTTGGGGCTGTCGCGGCCGGTGTACCAGCCGGTTGGCGCTTTGCCAAACAGGTCGGTTAACACGTCCACCGCCTGCTGCATGTGCTGGCGCTCGGTTTTGGCATCCATCGCCTGATAGTGAATCCAGCGCCAGCCGTGGCTCACTACGTCGTAATCCGCCGCTTTGATCGCCTCAACGATGTCCGGATGACGCGCCAGCGCCATCGCCACGCCAAACACCGTCAGCGGCAAACCGCGCTTTTGAAACTCATTGTGGATGCGCCAGAAACCGGCGCGCGATCCGTATTCATACAGCGAATCCATCGACATATGGCGATCGGCGTAGCTGGCCGCGCCGATGATATCGGAAAGAAACTGCTCGGAACCGGCGTCGCCATGCAACACGTTGCTCTCGGCGCCCTCTTCGTAATTAAGGACAAACTGCACCGCAACGCGCGCTTTGCCCGGCCACTGCGCATGCGGCGGGTTGCCAGCGTAGCCGATCAGATCGCGGGGATAGTTTTTGTTGAAGCTGTACTCTTTCTTGCCAGATACATCATTCATTCTGTAAATTCCTGTCGCTCAACCAGTGGTTAGTTTAGGTGCTGAAAGGCTCCGCTGAGCGGTTTTTCGAGTGGATAATCGAGATCGCCGTGCTTGCTGGTACCAAAGCCTAGCGCCACCAGCGACTCCACCATTTTTACCGCAGCGCTGACCCCGTCGATTACCGGCATGCCCAGTTCTTTGGTGAGATCCTGCGCCAGCGTAGCCATACCGCCACAGCCCAGCACAATCGCGCCGCTGCCATCTTCGCGTTTGGCCTGCATGCAGCGCTGACGCACTTTCTCCTGCGCCACGCCGCTGCCGTCTTCCAGCGCCAGCACCGGCAGATCGATGGCGTGCAGCGCGGCACAATGGTGTGTGAAGCCATATTGCTGCAGCAGATGGCGCGCAATCACCAGCGTGCGCGGCAAGGTGGTGACAATCGAAAAGCGCGTCGCCACCAGCGTGGCGGTGTGCATGGCCGCTTCCGCAATGCCAATTACCGGGCCGCTCGCCAGTTCACGCGCCGCCAGCAATCCCGGATCGCCGAAGCAGGCGATGATATGGCCACTCACGCCCTGCTCTTTGCCGCGTTTCACCTGCTCCAGCACACCAATCGCCGCGATGGCCTCATCAAAATGACCTTCAATCGACTCGACTCCGTGAGTCGGGCACACCGCCAGAATCTCGGTGCCCGGCGCGGCGACGGCGCGCGCGGCAGTACCCATGGTTTCCGTCATCGCTAAGCTGGTGTTGGGATTGATGACCTGAATCAGGCTCATGATGCCGCTCCTTTGTTACCGGCAAATAACCGGGTGAAATCAGGCAAGGTTTCGCCGCTGCGCTCAAAGTGCAGGCTGGCAACAATATGTTCGAAGTGATGCTGCAGCGCCGCCGTCAACCCCGGCAGATCTTTTTGCCGCAGCAGATCCACCAGCCGATCGTGATGATCGCATCGGCAGCCGCGCTGCCACGGTGCACCGTAAGCGGCAATCACCAGCGACGAACGCTGCGTCAGGCGCGTCACCATATCGGTGAGCACTGCGTTACCGGAGATCGCCTGCAGCTGAATATGGAACGCGGCGGAGAGACGAATCGCCGCGGCACCATCATGCTGATCATGTGCCTGCTGCTCTTCTTCAATCAGCACGCCGAGTGCCGCTAAGTGCGGTGCCTGCACGTGGCTCAGCACCGCCGGCAGATTGGCGCACTCTAATAAACTGCGGGTGGCGAAGATGTCGCGGGCTTCATCCACGCCCGGCGTCGCCACCTGTGCACCACGCCTGGGCGACAAAGTGATCATTTGCACCGCGGCGAGGCGTTGCAGCACCTTACGAATGCCGGTGCGACTCACGCCGAAGACATCCGATAAGGCTTCTTCCGGCAATTTACTGCCCGGCGGCAGTTGATGCTCAACGATGGCGGTAAGCAGCGCCTGATAGATAGGTTCATCGCGATCGTTCAGATCGGCAGCCGTTTTCTGGCCTGTTTCACTCTTCATTACCTGCTCCGGTAAGTGACTGTGTGCTGCACATCGTATACGTGAAATTATTTTTTTGTATACAAGAAATCATTTCTGGCCTGGATCCTGCAATACCGTTTCACGCTGTGATTATTTTTCCATGATGTTGAGAGGAGCAGGTTTCATGCCAAATCATTCTGAAGTGACCTCGCGGGTGGCCTCTGAAGCCAACGCACAATACAGTCCACGTCTGTGTAATGACGATCTGGCGCCGACGCGCGACCAGAACTGGTCGTGGTACAACATCTTTTCGTTCTGGATGTCGGACGTGCACAGCATGGGCGGCTACGTGGTGGCCGCCAGCTTCTTTACCCTCGGGCTGGCGAGCTGGCAGGTGTTGCTGTGTTTGCTGGTGGGCATCTGCATTGTGCAGCTGTGCGCCAATCTGGTGGCCAAACCGAGCCAGATGGCAGGCGTACCGTACGCGGTGATTTCGCGTCAGGCGTTTGGCGTGTTCGGCGCTAACATCCCGGCGATTATTCGCGGGCTGATCGCTTTTGCATGGTACGGCATCCAGACTTATCTGGCGGCTAACGCGCTGATGCTGGTGCTGCTGAAGTTCTTTCCAACCCTTAGCAGCATGACACAAAGCAGCTGGCTCGGCTTATCTCAGCTGGGCTGGTGTTGTTTCGGTGTGATGTGGTTACTGCAGGCGATGGTGTTCTGGCACGGTATGAGCGCGATTAAACGCTTTATTGATGTCGCCGGTCCGGCGGTGTACGTGGTGATGGTGGCGCTGGCGGGCTGGATTGTATACAAAACCGGTTTCGATGGTATCTCCTTCACGCTGGCCAGCAAGCAGTTGAGCACCGGCGAGCAAACCTGGCAGATGATTACCGCCACCGCGCTGGTGGTCTCCTACTTCTCCGGTCCGCTGCTGAATTTTGGTGACTTCTCGCGTTACGGCAAAAGCATGGGCGAAATTCGTCGCGGCAACCGCTGGGGCTTACCGTTCAACTTCCTGCTGTTCTCGATTGTCACCGTGGTGATTGTCTCCGGTACGCAATCGCTGTTCGGCAGAATGATCACCGATCCGATTGAAACTGTCAGCATGGTGGGTAACGACGTGGCGGTGGCGATTGGCCTGCTGACCATGATTATCGCTACCATCGGCATTAATATCGTGGCGAACTTCGTTTCGCCAGCATTCGACTTCTCGAACTGCTCACCGCAGAAAATCAGCTTCCGCACCGGTGGCATGATTGCCGCAGTCGGTTCGGTGTTACTGACGCCGTGGAACCTGTTCCAGTCGCCAGAACTGATTCACTACACGCTGGATGTGCTGGGCTCGTTTATTGGGCCGCTGTTTGGCATCCTGGTGGCCGATTTCTATCTGATCAAACGCAGCAACGTCTACGTGGATGACCTGTTTGATGACACGCCGAAAGGACGTTACTGGTATCGCGGCGGCTTCAACCCGAAAGCAATTGCCGCGCTGCTGCCGTCGGTGGGCATTTGTCTTGTGATCAGCTTTATTCCTTCACTGCATGCAGTGGCGAACTTTAGCTGGTTTATCGGCGTGGCGTTGGGTGCGGGCTGCTATCGCTGGCTGGCGCGCGCTGACCGCGAAGAGTCGGTGGCGGCGTATCGCGCGACGGTGGCGGTACAGAAGGATTAAGTTGCGTGCGCGCTGGCCCTCATTCCATCCTTCGCCCGCTTGCGAGAGAAGGCGGGGGATGAGGGAAAGCGATACCATTTGGAAAAAGCACAAAGCCGATGCATTTCTGCATCGGCTTCTTTAAATAGATTGGCGGAACGGACGGGGCTCGAACCCGCGACCCCCTGCGTGACAGGCAGGTATTCTAACCAACTGAACTACCGCTCCGCGCTTTATTCCCCGTCGAGAACGAGGCGCATATTAATAGCAGCTTTCACACCCGTCAACGCTTTTTCTGTGGGAATGTTTCGTTTGACGTTTTTTTCAGCTTAACGTCGATTTTGCACGCGAAATCAGCCGTTTTACACGCGCCACAGGCAGCTACCGCCCTTCTTCTGCACCAAATCCAGACGACCTTCGTGCGCAGCAATCTCTTCATCGCTGGCGCTGACCACGCGCAGACCTGAAGTCGGACGCACAATGCGCTGAATGTTCTCCGCGCCGCCCTGATTGTTCTGCTCACCGTCCAGAGAAAATGCCAGTGAGGTTTGACCGCCGGTCATCATCAGGAATACTTCGGCCAGAATCTCGGCATCGAGCAGTGCGCCGTGCAGCGTACGTTTGCTGTTGTCTATCTCATAACGGTTGCACAATGCATCGAGGCTGTTGCGCTTGCCGGGATACATCTTACGCGCCATCGCCAAGCTATCGGTGATCTGGCAGAGGGTTTCGGTTTTGCCGATATCCCGCTTCAGCATGCCGAATTCATAATCCATAAAGCCGATATCGAACGATGCGTTATGGATCACCAGCTCTGCGCCACGGATGTAATCAAGGAATTCGTCGGCGATATCCGCAAACATCGGCTTATCAGCGAGGAATTCATCGGCGATACCGTGAACGCCGAACGCTTCCGGATCCACCAGCCGATCGGGCTTCAGATACATATGGAAGTTGTTGCCGGTCAGGCGACGGTTGATCACCTCAACCGCACCAATTTCAATGATGCGATGTCCTTCATAATGTACACCGATCATGTTCATGCCGGTGGTTTCAGTATCGAGGACGATCTGGCGGTTATTTGCAGTGCTCATAGGACTCGTTTTATGTCAGACTTGGCGTTTTGTCAGAAGGAAGTCTACCAGAGATGCGTAAACAGGTAGAAATATTCACCGATGGATCTTGCCTGGGCAATCCCGGTCCCGGCGGTTATGGCGCCATTTTACGTTATGGCGCGCATGAAAAAGAGTTCAGTACAGGTTATCGCCTCACCACCAACAATCGTATGGAAATGATGGCGGCTATCGTGGCGCTCGAAGCGTTAAAACAGCCGTGTGAGGTGGTGATCAGCACCGACAGCCAATATGTTCGTCAGGGTATCACCAGCTGGATCCACAACTGGAAGAAGCGCGGCTGGAAAACCGCCGATAAAAAACCGGTGAAAAATGTCGATCTGTGGAAACGCCTCGATGTGGCGCTCAGCAACCATGAAATTAAGTGGGAATGGGTAAAAGGCCACGCGGGGCATCCGGAGAACGAACGCTGCGACGAACTGGCACGCAGCGCGGCGGGAAAGCCCACTCAGGATGATATCGGTTATCAGGTTGAATCCTGATCCTTCACTTCACGAAACTGGCGCGTGACGTTAACCGTTTGCCGTAGCTGGCTTTGACTCAGATTCTTCTTCATTTTGGTGGGCGTTAGCGGGAAGGTACGTTTACGTGCCACCACAATGTTCAAACAACCGAGCGCCGGTAAATGCGCGCTGATCACCCTGCCGCCCTGCCGATGCCACGGCACCACCTGGAAACGGGTGCGGTAAACCACCTCATAATTCAGCAGGCCCAGCCAGTCGAGCAATCGTACCTGGCTGAACATCCGACCACTCCACGGCGCGCGCGAGTGCAGACCCGGAATGCCTTTGCTAATCCCTAATAAACTGAAAGGGTTGAAGCCGCTGATGATCATCCAGCCATCATCGATCAATACCCGATCTACTTCACGCAGTACGCGGTGCGGATCCTGACTCCACGCCAGCGTGTGCGCCAGTAAACAGGCATCAACGGATTTAGATTCAAAGGGTAATTGCGTGTTATTGGCAATAACCTGTAACTCATCGCCCTCAATGCCCACATTCACCTGATGCGATATGGCACACTGGCTGGTGTTGATTTCTGCACTGAGGCTGCCAATTTTAAGCATATGAAAGCCATACAGCTTGCCGAGATAAGGCTGCAGTTGCTGAGTGAGCGCGTCGCGAAAATAGTCTCCCATTGGCATATCGCGCCAGGAGCGCGGTGCAGTCAGGATTTGGCGTGTTTTAGCCGGCTTCATGCTCTACCATTTTCCTTTTTCTACGACCTGAGAGGTGTTTATGAATCTTACCAGCATTCCCGCATTGCAGGATAACTACATCTGGACACTAACGGACGATGACAATAGGTGTTTGATAGTCGATCCCGGCGAAGCACAGCCGGTGCTGGATAAAATCAGGGCCAATCATTGGCAACCCGTGGCGATTTTGCTGACACATCATCATCACGATCACGTCGGCGGTGTGGATGAGCTGTTGCAGCACTATCCCGATGTGGCGGTTTTCGGTCCAGAGGAAACGGCAGATAAAGGGGCGAAGCGTATTGTGGCCGAAGATGATGAATTTACCCTGCTTGGGCTGAATTTCCGTGTCATCGCAACACCCGGTCACACTTTAGGACATATCTCATATTTCAGCTCCCCTTATCTTTTCTGTGGTGACACGATGTTTTCTGGCGGCTGCGGGCGTTTATTTGAAGGCACTGCAGAGCAAATGTTCGAATCATTTCAAAAACTTAATCAGCTCCCTAAAGATACTCTCGTTTGCTGCGCGCATGAGTACACTTTATCCAATATGAAGTTTGCTGCGGCTATTCTGCCCCACGACCCTAAAATTTTGGCAAGGTATCAGCAAATTAAGGACTTACGCGCAGAAAACCGCATCACTTTACCAACAAAACTGGCCTTAGAGCGGGAAATAAATTTATTTTTACGTACGCAAGAGGCTGATTTACAACAGGCTTTAGGCACTAATGTCTCATCATCAGCGTTATGGCAAACTTTCGCCGATCTACGCGAGAAGAAAGACCGCTTTTGATATTTGAGGTTGTGTTGTGGTGGACCGTCACGTATAGTTGCTCGTCTTTTAAGCGAACTATTGACACACACATGAAGGCTAAAGCGATCTTACTCGCCTCGGTCTTGCTGGTAGGATGTCAGGCATCAAGGAATGACGCCAATATCCCCGTACAGCATGCCCAGAGTCTGTCTTCAGCTGGTCAAGGTGAAAATGGAAAGTACGGAGATCGATTGTTGTCGCCGCGATGGCAGGATGATGGAACAAGCCTCGCAGAAGATACTGATCTCTGGAATCACATTAGTGACGAGTTGAAGATGGGGATTCCGGAAAACAGCCGGATCCGCGAACAAAAAACAAAATTTTTAAAAAATAAGAGCTATCTCCACGATGTAACATTACGGGCAGAGCCGTACATGTACTGGATTGTCGAGCAGATACAGAAACGTAAAATGCCGATGGAACTGGTACTGCTACCCATAGTGGAGAGCGCTTTTGACCCACACGCAACATCTTCTGCGAATGCCGCCGGCATCTGGCAGATTGTTGCACAAACGGGCAAAAACTATGGTTTGAAACAGAACCAATGGTACGACGGACGCCGCGATGTGGTGGCCTCGACCAAAGTAGCGCTGGATATGATGCAGCGTCTGAACGGTATGTTTGACGGCGACTGGTTACTGACCATCGCCGCCTATAACAGCGGTGAAGGACGTGTGCTGAAGGCGATGAAACAGAATAAGGCGCGCGGTAAGCCGACTGACTTCTGGAGTTTATCGCTGCCCCGCGAGACCACGGTTTACGTACCTAAAATGTTGGCCTTGAGTGAGATTCTCAAGAACAACAAGCGTTACGGTATCAAACTGCCGACCCCGAACGAGAGCCGCGCTTTAGCTCGCGTAGAGGTGGGACAGCAGATTGAACTGACGCAGGCCGCCGATATGGCCGGTATGTCTCTCAGCAAGTTGAAGACATTTAATGCCGGTTACAAAAACGGTGCCACTGCGCCAAATGGACCGCACTACATTATGGTGCCTAAGTCCAACGTTGCTAAGTTGCGCGATTCACTGGCTTCCGGTGATATCGCTTCCGTGCAGCCTACCGAGATGGCGAAAGTCAGTGCGGCAGGAAACAGCTATACGGTACGCAAAGGCGACACCTTGTCTGGCATTGCCAACAAGCTTGGCGTAAGCGTCAGTGCACTGAAACAGCAGAACAATCTGCGCAGCGCTTCAGTTCGTACCGGTCAGACTCTGACCGTGAGCGGCAAAGCGAGCACGCAATTGGCTGATAACGGCAACAGCATCACCTACCGTGTACGTAAGGGTGATTCTTTTGCCAGTATTGCTAAACGCCACGGTGTGAACACCAAAGACGTTATGCGCTGGAACAGTGACGCTAAAGACATTCAGCCGGGCGACAAGCTCACACTGTTTGTGAATAATAGCGCAACACCTGATACTTAATGTCCCGAAAAGGCTGACTTTTGTCAGCCTTTTTCATTTTCAGCTTCTGCTAAATTCTGCATATCACCTGTTCAGGCTCTGACTCGCCCTTCCCTGTATTATTTCAGCTGAACATTAACTGTTGCGAGGCGTGAGTTCGAGCGTATTAGCTTAACGCTCGATACCGTAGAGAGAGTTGAACTCAACCAGCAGCGGGTTGTGATCTGATGCGCGCGTCACCAGTACAGAAGCTTCACTGACCTTCATATCGCGGTAGAAGACGAAATCCAGTGGGCGCCCAAAGGCTTTTCGGCGATGGTCATCGGTGAAGTTCACCTCACGCAAAGACATCTCCCGCGCAAAGCGATATAGCGCATTCATGCGCTGGCGGCTCCAGGCGTTAAAATCCCCCGCCATGATCACCGGCCCACGATGATGTTGAATCTGTTCGCCAATCGGCCCCAACTGTTTGCTGTAGACATCGACGCCGAGACTGAAATTGACCGCGTGGATATTCACCACCATCAGCATTTCGCCCGTGGGTAATGGATACGCCGTGACCAGCGCAGATTTGGCCAAACGCAGCAGCGGCTCACGTTCCCGTAGTGGGCAACAGTACACAGGGTGCGCAGACGCCAACGTCATGACGCCGGAAGGATGTTGCGGTAAGACAAAGGCCGGCACCTGATCGGCCGCAAGATAGTTACTGGTGGCGAATTTGACCAGTTCAGGCGTGGCCTGCGCCTCCTGCAGCAGAACAAGGTGGGCATCTTTGCCAAAACCCTGGAGCACCGACATCCAGTCTGCACGCTGTTGCTTAAAGATATTCCAGACTAAAACTCGCAGTGTGGGATCAGCTGGCAAAGGTGCGCCAGGCGGTAATGCCTGCCCAAGATGCAGCATTGCCCCCGGCGGAAAAATCCGTTCTGCTGGCTGACCTGCTACATAACGCATTGAATAAGTTTTTTTCCGCACTTTCCCGCCCAACTGGTTTACGACTCGCACTTCACCTGACTGTTATAGGGATTTTAGCGCGGGGTTTCAATTGGTGTTCTTGATTGTCGGAATTCGCCTCACAGCTTACCAATGTAAAAGCCTGCCAGCTGGCAGGCTTTCGTGCGGGTTATTCCATCGCTATCGCAGTCTGAGTTTTATCGAGTTGGCCACTCAATCGCACTAGCAGCAGCGTGCCAGGTACATACACCGTACCGATCCACGGGGTTTGCGCCAATCCATAATGTTCAACAATGCAGAATCACGCTCACTGCGGCAGGCAGCGTAATACGGAGTTGTTCAGCGATGGTTGGGCTCAGAACGACGATAACAAATTCTGTCGTTCCGATCGCACAGGCACTGATCGTCAGCGCCCAAAGTGCAATTGGCATGATTAACTCCCATTAAGGTTTTGATGGGCATTAGTGTTGCCGCATGCTTTAATGACAAAAAGATGCAAAGTGCGAACAGACTTTTGCTTTTGGAGGGATAATGAAGGCATCGTCAGATGAGCTTAAGGTGTTTATCGCTGTAGTGGAGAGCGGCAGCTTCAGTCGCGCTGCAGAGCAGTTGCACATGGCCAATTCAGCGGTGAGTCGTACGGTTAAAAAACTGGAGAATAAGCTGGGTGTCGCGCTCTTAACGCGTACTACGCGTCAGCTAGCGCTCACTCATGAAGGCGAGCATTACTTTCGCCGCGTGCAAAAGTTGATGCAGGAGATGTCAACCGCCGAGAGCGAGTTGATTGAGCGTCAGCTAGCGCCTCAGGGCGTACTGCGTATTGATGCTGCTACACCCGTGATTCTGCATCTGTTGCTACCGATGATTAAACCCTTTCGTGAGCGCTATCCCAATGTCACACTATCGCTCATCTCCTCAGAGAGCTTTATTAACCTCATCGAACGTAAAGTCGATGTGGCGATTCGCGCTGGCAATTTGACGGATTCTACACTGCGCGCTCGTTTGCTCTTTATAAGCTATCGCAAATTAGTAGCAACGCCGGCTTATCTGGCGAAATATGGTGTCCCTGCATCAACAGCTGATTTGGCTCAGCATGAATGCCTTGGCTTCGTTGAAACGCCACGCTTAAATCGCTGGCCTGTCGCAAATGAAGGTGGCGATCTTTATGACATCACGCCAGGAATGTCATCTAACAGCGGCGAAACGCTTAAACAGCTAGTGCTAGGTGACCAAGGTATCGCGTGTTTATCAGATTTTATGGTGGATAAAGAGATAGCTGATGGTACTTTTATTGAACTGCTTGCTGAACAGCGTATTCCAGTTGAGATGCCTTTTAATGCAGTCTATTACAGTGACTTAGGAGTTAGCCAACGCGTCAGGGCGTTTATCGATTTTCTGAGTGAATGGGTTAAAGCTCAGCCCTGGCGAGTGCAGGGCTGAAAAGGGATGCAGTGATTAATCCCAGTCTGGCGCCAGACCTTCTGGACTCACTAAGCGCTGATGACGATCCAGCGCGGCAATATTTGCCATATCTTGATCGTCTAGCTGCAGATCAACCGCTGTCATGTTGCTCGCCAGGTTTTCACGTTTGGTTGATGACGGGATCACCGCGTAACCTAACTTCATCGCCCATGCCAAAACAACCTGTGCCGGAGTAGCTTTGTGCTTCTGTGCAATGGTATTAATTACCTCATCCTTCAGCGCTTCTCCATAAGCTAACGTCATGTAAGAAGTGATGTGAAGACCATTCTTTTTAGCAAAATCAACCACCTGCCTATTCTGCAAAAAGGGATGCAGCTCAATCTGGTTAGTCGCTATATTTTCTACGCCAACCGCGTCAATCGCCTCTTTCATCAAAGCAATTGGGAAGTTTGAGATACCAATCTGCCGCGTCAGCCCTGCTTCTTTTGCTGCCATCAATGCCAACATGCTCTCTTTCACCGATACCGCCGATCCGGGAGAAGGCCAGTGGATTAAGGTGAGATCGATATAACCGGTGCGCAGCTTTGCCAGGCTCTCTTTCAAGCTGGGAATCAACTTTTCAGCCGAAAGATTGTCGATCCAAATTTTAGTGGTAATAAACAAGTCGCCACGTGCTGCGCCATTCTCAGCGATCGCCTGGCCCACAGCCGCTTCATTTTCATAGATTTGCGCAGTATCAATTGTGCGGTAGCCAAGTTCCAACGCAGTTTTAACTGAATGGATTACAACGTCATCTTGCAGGCGGAAAGTACCTAAACCAAAGGCGGGGATTGTCATGATTTCCTCATCGTATAGTGTTATGTTTCGATGGGAATTATTTTGGCAGGTTTATTGTTGCTGAAAAATCCGTATATAAGCAGAAGAATTTTGATTTTTTATCAACAATAATGACAAAATTGCAGATATGAAAAAGCCCTGACTTTTCAGTCAGGGCTTATCAATTAAGTGGCGGAACGGACGGGGCTCGAACCCGCGACCCCCTGCGTGACAGGCAGGTATTCTAACCAACTGAACTACCGCTCCACCGATTCTGTACTGATATCAGACAATCGTTCTGATTTCAGGTGT
>Ga0157373_10002394_pt1 | contig 14240 bp, 14 predicted proteins | sample C65metaG_FD_113460 | JGI IMG/M metagenome (GOLD analysis project Ga0157373, IMG submission 113460) | Corn rhizosphere microbial communities from Kellogg Biological Station, Michigan, USA - C6-5 metaG | ecosystem: Host-associated > Plants > Roots > Rhizosphere > Soil | place: USA: Michigan... | reverse complement strand
CTTCGGCATGTTGCCGAGTTGCCGCACGCGAGCATAGAAACGCGACAGATCGCCGCCTTGTTCGCGCAGCAGCTCACGGAACGCCGGCACGCGGTCGGTGTACAGGGACGCATCGCGCGAGACAGATTCGGCGGGATTTCTACAAAATTGAGCAGACCATTCGCCGGAGTGATCACTGGTGCAGAGGCAACGGGTAGTCACCTTTCCATACCCGCATTCTTGTTCCAAGCTTGCACGTTGCTGTCGTCGCCACGGATGCCGGAGCAGTTGAGTTGCCCGTGTCGAGAAATGTGAATCTAACGGGTCGAACGCAAAATCGCCGGTTCTTCCTGCGTCTCCACCCTGTTTTCTGCCAATTTGCGTCTTGCGGCCCTTACAAAGCCGGAAGCCCAGCGCCCGCCACACGCCACCAGCGAGCGCGCCCATTCGCGAGCGGCGCGGCGCGCTCAGCGTCTTGTACCGGCGGTGCTGGTCGAGGCGCTTGCGTGCGCTTCGGCGTTCGGAGCATCTGCCGGCGACGTGGCGCGTATGCGGCAAAACGGCCGGCGATCGTGAGGCCGCGTCCTGGCACGCCGGTCGCGCAAGTCGTTCGGGGGCGAGGAGTAGCCGATCTCGAGCGCCACGAAGGAACGGCTCGAGTGGGAGCAGGGCGCCGTCCTTCGACAGGCACGCCCAGGTATGAGCGAGCAAGCCCTATCGCGGCTATGCGCATGCCCGTGTGCTCTACGTGATGGTCGTCAAGGTGCATCAACTCAAGCGGGCACACTATCCTCGCTGATATCCCTGGAGCGTGCTGTATGACGCAAAGTCCTCGAACCCGCCGAATCACTTGCCTTGCCGTGGCCGGCCGATGGCCGCCTGAACATTTTGGACGTCGCGCACCTTGACCGTCTGTGCTGCGCGCACGGTGTATCGCGCGAAGACGGGTACGCCGCAGTCGCGCATGTCGGCGACAGCTCATTGAGTTTACGCGCCTACCTTGGTACTTTGCGCGGCGGTTTCAATTGCGACTGGTGAATTGCGGTGGCGCAGGCTTGTCACCCGCCTGGCCGAAAGGGGTTTGGTCCGGCGTCAAGCTGCTCGATCGCTAGCCCGTGCGCCGTCCCGCATCGGTCAAAATGCCACCCGGTACGTCGCGAAAATGTCGTGTGCCGGCGGCATCGCGGAAGACACCTCAGCTCCGAGTTGGCGGCCTTCCGTGTGCCCAAAAAAATGGCCCGATTGAGGGTCGGGCCACCACTCAAGAGACGAGCAGTTAGATCGCAGTAACGGTTGTGCCTGGAGACTTGTCAAGCCTGCTCTGCACAACAAACGAGTAGCGCGCTACACCGTCGCCGCTGCGGCGATTTTGTGGAAAGTGGAGTTGGCGACCTCGTAGGCTTCGACTCGAGGGGTCCCGTCAACGACCTTCTCTAGGATCTTGGTGACCTCCGCGTAGTGCGCGCGGTCGTAGGTCTCGGCGTTCTGCTTGCTGTCCCACAGGCTCAAGCCAAAGGCTTCGGCGCCACCTGGGGCGACGAACGTGATCTCATCCCGGAATCCGCTTTGCTTGCGGAGCATCGGAATGACGTCCTTCTCGAGGCGCTTGGTGAACTCGGCCGTGCTATTGGGCTTCAATTTCATGGATACGCGTCGTGCATACATCTGAATCTCCTCGGTTGTGGTGGCCAAGAGGGGCGTCGCAGATAACCATTGCTAGTTATAGATACTGTAAAGACCCAATCGGTCACTGAGCATGTTAGGCAAATTCACTTGACGTGTCAAGCACTATCTTGAAAGATGGCAACTATTAACCAACTACGGTGAACCATTTAGCGGAGGCGTCCGATGGATGTCGGTTTGGTGATCAGGCAACGTTTGGAGCAATTGGGCTTGGAGCAGAAGGACTTGGCGGCCGCCACCGAGGTGACCGAGTCCTATATTTCGCAGCTGCTGACCCGAAAGAAATTGCCTCCCGCTCCAGATCGAACAGACATCTACGAGAAGATGGGCAGGTTTCTCGAGCTGTCGAGCGGGAAGCTTGCGAAGCTGGCCGAGCTTCAGCGCAGCGAAGAGCTGAAGAGAAATTTCGTGGATCCGCCGCCCCCACTCTTTCAGGAAGTGCGGGGGCTGGTGCTCAGGAAGTGCGCGCCGGAAACGCGGCAGGAGGTGCAGGCCATCTTCGAGAAGCAGCCGTTCGGTGAGCTCGAGCGCCTCGTCACGCAGAAGCTACTGGACGTGATCAAGCGCGTGGCGAGGGCCCAATTGAACAGCGAAGAATGGGTCCGTTCGGTAGCGCGACTCAACGGCCGAAGCTATAAGCAGATGCGGGTCGTGATCCTCGAGTTCCTGGACACGGACGTGTTCCACGTGTCGTTGGAAAATTGCGTTTCCTTCCTAGATCCGCTGATCGAGTCCTGGGACATCGATCTTTCGAGCTTCACGATGCAAGTAGTCCTCGACCAAGAGCTGGCGCCAGGCCATTCAAGCCGCTTCGCGTTTGTCGAAACCGACTACGATCACCCGGTCGGCGACGAGCCGGGACTTCACCAATTCCTCAAGGACCCGGCACTCAGCGCCGATGTGACGCCCGCCGAGGTCGAATTCCTGAAGCGTCTGGCTGTGAAGGGGAAACGGCCGACGTCGCTTTACTACTATCGCGAATTGCAAAACCTTAGGGACCCCCTACATTTTCAAACATCGATACCGCGTCGGTCGCGTCTTCGCCGCGTGGCCGACGAGGCATAGAGCGGGACGGACCATCCTGCCGATCACGGCGACTTGCAGCCATCGCGCTAGCTCCAGCGGGCCTCGGTCGCGTTGTTTGGATGGCTGGCCTGCCAACGGCCGTTGGATGGCAGGATCAACGTAAGTGTGATCGCTCGAGGAGCCGATCGAGTAGCCGAATCGCGGAGACGTTTCCCAGTCCGCTGGCAATTCCCCTACGTATCTCGACGTAGCGCCGTGGGCGGAGGCTTCGAAGCGACAATCCGCTCCCGCAGCGCGGTCCGTTCGATCCGCGCCCTTAGCCGGCGTCCAATCCGCTCTCGGCAGCGAAAATGCGAGGGCTTGCGCAACGCAGGTTCTCGTTGCTTTCGCCGCTGTGTCACGAACGTGCCCCAATTTTCCGAACGCGGGGAAAGCACACAGCCTTGCGCTAAACGGACCGACGATGCGCCGGCATTTACGCAGAGCATCGCAGCACACCGGAACTCACAGTCGGCGGCCAGCACGTCGGCCACCAGCCCGAGAGGAAAGCGACTTGATGCGGAGCCTGCAAGAGGCAATGAGTTCAGCTGGCGCCGGTTATTAGACGGATCTGCACCATAAATCGCGGATGCTACGAAGCACCCGACCGCACTCGCGCGATGGAGTGAGAGTCATCCGTTACAGCGCCTGCCAATTGCGGCCTGTCTCTCGCTATGTGGGGCTCCCCACCGACAGGCGCTATCGCGTCATGCTCCAATGAATCGTGTGCGGGTTTCGGCCCTTGACGCGTTGCCGCTCCCCAGCACGCCAATCCATGCTCGCTCTCCATTTGAGCGATCCGTTTTCAAACGAGGAAAACGCATGAAACGCATCTTCTTCCTGTCGATTGTCGCGGCGCTGCTCGGAGGCTGTGCGATCGTTCCGCTTGAGTATGGCGACCACCACGGCGGTTTCTACCAAGATCGCGGTTACCACCACGACGACAGCTACCAGCGCGACCGCAACCGAGCCTACGGTAACTACCAGGATGACGGGCACCACGGCGGTCAAGGAAGTTCGTTTGGGGACCGCGGCAGCTGAGATAGCCCGATCGACGAGCCGCTCGACGAGTTCGAATCTGCGTACGCGTTCCGGATCGCGCTAGGGCAAGCTGCGCGATATTGAGCGGGTCTGAGGTTGAGCGAGAAGGCTATTGAGCGCTCACGCCCAGCAAATGGCCGAATACGCGGCTTCGAGGCCGCTACCCACGGTCGTGCGAGAGTAGCAAATGTCCGTGAAAATAGACGGGCGGATTAGATGCGGGAGGCGCCGGCAGCGGTCCCGCTGGTCGCAAATCCCATAGATTTGACTGACGGTACGGCGCAGTTGGGTACGCGTTTGTCAGTGAGTGTCCTACCGTACAGACGCATATCGCGCCCGGCTGGCACGGTACCTCATGCTCCATGAATTCCTGAGCGCGCACCGCATCGAACTGGTCGACCGATGTCGATCGAAGGCGGGAGAGCGCTTTGTGCACGCACCCAGCGAGCTTGAGCTCGAGCATGGCATCCCGCGCTTTCTCGAGCAGGTCATCAAGACGCTCCAAGTCGAAACGACCTCGGATCCAATGAGCAGCCGAAGGGTTTCGGGGCCGTCTGGAGGTGCCCGCTCGGCAGGGTCGGAGATCGGCGAAACAGCCGCGCGGCACGGACGCGAGCTGTTGCGAAACGGCTTCACGATCGACCAGGTCGTGCACGACTACGGCGATTTATGTCAGGCGATCACAGATCTCGCCGCCGAGCGCAAGGTGCCTATCGAGGTTGATGAGTTCCGCACGCTCAATCGCTGCCTGGACAACGCCATCGCGGTCGCCGTAATGGAATACAACGGACTACGCGAACTGAAAGTGGTCGGTCAGCGCACGCATGAGCTAAACGAGCGCCTTGGGTTCTTCGCGCACGAGTTGCGCAACATGCTGGCTACGGGGACCCTCGCGCTCAGCGCCATTAAGTCGGGGAACGTTGGTTTTGGCGGCGCGACCGGCGCAGTGCTGGATCGGAGTCTCGTGGGCTTGCGCAACCTCATCGACGGCTCGCTCACGGAAGTTCGCATTGCGGCAGGACTGGCTACACCACATCAGCTCTTTGCACTTGCCGACTTCATCGCGGAAATCAAGCTATCGGCGTCACTCGAAGCGCAGCTCCACGAATGTACGTTCAGTGTATCGCCTGTGGACCCGACGGTGGGTATTAGCGCCGACCGGCACCTGCTTTCGTCGGCTCTCAGCAACGTACTGCAGAACGCCTTCAAGTTTACGAGATTCCGATCCGAGGTTAGTTTAACGACGCATGCCTACGCGGATCGCGTTCTGATCGACGTCCGAGACCATTGCGGCGGATTGCCGGTCGGCGATGCCGAACGCCTGTTTGCGCCGCACGCGCAACACGGAACAGACAAAACCGGCCTTGGCCTCGGCTTGACAATAGCCCGACGCAGCGTCGAAGCCAACCACGGTACGCTGAGCGTCCGTGACATCCCACGCTCTGGGTGCGTGTTCACAATCAATGTGCCGCGCCGCGACTTGATCGCTGCACCGACCGTGTGAAGACGCGTCGGGAATTTGCGGTTTGGCCGCCGCGATAACGGTTGAACCGGAAGGCTTGTTGCGAGTCGGCCAATAATCCATTCGGCTAACGAGCCCGGATGTCGTCTAGCGTCGCCTTGTAGCGCGGCTTGATCCATATTCCCGAGATCGGTCGCGGCACTTGAACGGGTAGAAGGCGGAGCAGCGGCGCCATACGCCGACGACCGTGGCGGCGCGCCGAGCGAGCAAGCCTCTCAAGCGCTCTGTCGCTCGTTTGCATCCCAAGCAGCGGCGTCGAGCGCCTTACGAGTCGAGGCTAGACGAGCCCTACATTCGACGATCAGAGCCAAGTCGAAAGAGCGCATCAACGCGGTGCGGCGAAGCATCGCGCGACTGTCAGCGATAGCGCGGGCAGCATTGGATAGTAGAGGTTCAGACTCGACCCACATTCTGACGGTAAGCGCCCCGCAGCCGATAACGGCCCACACCAGCTGAATATTTTGCCTCGCAGTAAGCGCGTGCGCTATCCGGGCAGTCGCCGCTGAGCTGGTCGACATGCGCCGGAGCTTGCAAGCTCACTTCACGCGCGCGTCCGGTATGCGGCTTCTCTACGACCCTCGCGTCCGACTTCGGCGTCGTGACGGCCATCGAACCCGGAGAACATACCGTTGTCCGGGTCGCTGCGTGCGATCCGTTCCATCCCGTCGACGGCAGCGTACTCCGCCGTGTCGAGCCGCTCGACGTCGGACGAATTCACGGTGTTCGGGGCAGACGGTGTTCTTTTCGGAAGAGCGGGCGATCCAAGGCGTACGGACCTGCGGCTGGCCGTCACCGTTCACCCTACTCGGTCAAACCCCGAGCACGTCTATGTGCGCGAGCGCACGGACGACGTTCTGTTTCGCCGCTAGTCTCGCTGTCTAACCGCTGGCAGCGCCGGGTTTCCGGCGCGTCGGCCCCGGTGCTCGCGCAGCGGCGGCGGTGATCAAAGGGAGTCGATCATGAACCTCGGAACTATTGTGCTGATCGTCGTGCTGCTGATGCTCGTCGGCGTTCTGCCCGTATGGCCGCACGCCAGCAGCTGGGGCTATGCTCCCAGCGGCATCCTCGGTGTCGTATTGCTCGTTGTAATCGTCCTGCTCGTGATGGGACGGCTCTAATCCGTCGTTGACGGCGAAGTGTTTCATTCAGCGGCAACAGCATGAACAACATGACTCGAAAAGGGACCGTCGCCGCAGCACTGCTCTTCGCGACCGCGCTGGGCTGCGCTTCGACGCCGAAACAGGAAGTCACCGGCGAATACGTCGACGATATCGTCATCACCAGTAAGGCCAAAACCGCCATCTTCAACGAGCCGACGCTGAAAGCGGCCGGGATCAACGTCGAGACATTGAAGGGCGTGGTCCAGCTGAGCGGTCTCGTGAGCTCGACGGGCGCGGAGAGTAGGGCGGTCGAGGTCGCCCACGGTGTCGCCGGCGTCAACTCGGTGAAGGATGACATGCGTCTCAAGTAGTCGAGGAATCACCTGCCTTAAGGCAGGCGATTACACGACGACCTGCGCGCCGGTGTTGTTCCACCTGACCATGCGCAGCAACTTGTCCGTGGGCATATGAAGGCACGCGAGAAGTATTTCGACGGCTGCGCGAGCTCAACTCGTGATCACCCGAGACCATGATGCAGATACGTGCCGGAATCGAATTGTCGTACGACTGCCCGCAGCCGACACCGACGATCTTCAACGTGAGCGTGCATTTCACGCGCGTGTCGGACCTTGTCGGACGTGACAATCTGGCGGTCGATCCACCGGTCCCGATGGCAGCCTACCGCGACAGCTTCGGCAACTGGTGCACGCGAATCGTTGCGTCCGGTGGCCGTACGAGGGTTTCTGCCAGCGCGGTGGCGAACGACCGCGGGGCGCCCGACCCCGTCGTTCCCTATGCGAAGCAGGTCCGCGTGCCCCAGCATGATCTATGCATCGATGCCGCTTCGGCGCGTTGACGCAACTGCGCGTCTACGCGACCTGCAAACGCGCGGTGCCTACGGCAGGCACGGGTTGCGCTTGTACGTGGACTTGGTGAAGCGGTCGGGCGTCGCCTGGGTCGACGATCGCGCGCCCACTATGGGGGCCGCTCTCGCCTTCTATAGCGCCTTTTCCTTGGCGCCGCTGCTGATCATCGTCATCGCTGTTGCGGGAGCCCTATTTGGCGTCGATGCCGCGCGCGGCGCGATCGTCGGTCAAATCGCCGGTGTGGTCGGCGCACCCGCCGCGGAGGCGATTCAGGCATTGCTCAAGGCGGCGCAGGAGACGACCACCAGCGTTTTCGCCACCGTGATAAGCCTGGTGACCATGCTCGTCGGGGCGACGACGGTTCTGGTGGAGCTCCAGGACGACCTCGACCACATATGGAACGCGCCCAGGAGAGCGGGAAGCAGCTTGTCGTCGATCGTCCGTGCCCGGATTCTGTCTTTGGGCATGATCCTCGGGATCGGCTTCTTGCTAATGATCTCCCTGATCTTGAGCGCCGCGATCGCAGCGTTCGGAACCTACTCGGCATCGCGCTTCCCTGGCGTGGCAGCCCCCCTTCTCTATCTGTGGAACCTCGTCCTGTCGGTGGGCGTCGTTACCGTACTGTTTGCGATGTTGTACAAGTGGCTGCCCAACGTACCGATCGCCTGGAACGACGTTTGGATGGGCGCGTTCATCACGGCTATCCTGTTCGGGGTGGGGCGATTCGCAATCGGCGTGTACCTTGGTCGCAGCGCGATTGCCTCGGCCTACGGCGCCGCCGGTACGCTCGTGGTGCTCCTGTTATGGCTCTACTACTCCGCGCAAGTATTTTTGCTGGGCGCCGAGTTCACGTGCGCCTATGCCACCCACCGCGCACGTATTCGGAGTCGCGCGCAGGCCGAGGCTGCGACGGGTTTGGTCGATGAGCAGCTTGCAAATGCTTCTTGAAGACGAGGCGCCCGTGAACGCTGTGCAGCCTCCGCTTGCTGACGCGCCGCCATCGGCGCGTGCGGCACCGGTGCTCCAGGCGTCGATCAACGTACGCAGCACCTCGCTTGCCGTGGTGGCGCTCATCGCCGTGATAGGTCTTCTGTATTTCGCTCGGGCAGTGTTCATTCCTATCGCGATCGCGGTGCTGGCCAGTTACGCACTGACACCTGTCGTCGATTGGTTGAAGAAGAAAGCCAGGCTGCCCAAAGCCGTCGGAGCAGGACTGACGCTTGCCTTCATTCTCGTGGGTCTCAGTTTTGGCCTCGAATCGCTTCAGCCGGGCGCCATCCAGATCTTGGACATCGTACCCAGAGCCACCGATAAGTTGAGCACGACGCTGCGGCGCAACGCACTCGGGCCGCCGGGAGCGGTCGAGAAGATGCAAAAGGCGGCAAACGAAATCGAGAAAGTCGCGCGTGCAGCGTCCACGACATCCGATGCTCGAGTGCCGACCACAGCAGCAATCGCGGCCAGGACGCCTGCGAATGGCTCGACCATCGACATATGGGACTACGTGGTGATGGGGACTGCAAGCGCGCTGGCAGGAATCGGCCAGCTGGTGGTCGTCGTGGCGCTCGTGTACTTCTTGCTTATCGCCGGGGACAGCTTCAGGCGGGCCCTGATGCGCATCAGCGGCGATACGTTGACGAAGAAGAAGATCACCCTTCAAATACTGGAGGAGATCAACTCTCAAATTCAGCGCTATCTTCTGGTCCAGGTTGCGACGAGCGCGCTCCTGGGTGTCGTGGCGTGGCTGGTATTCGTCTGGATCGGCCTCGACAACGCCCTGTTCTGGGGGTGCGTCGGCGGCGTGCTGCACCTCATTCCTTATGCCGGACCGACGGCGTTTGTCTTTCTCGTAGGCTTGGTCGCGTATGCGCAGTTCGACAGCCTGCAACCAGTCGCTCTGGTTATCGGCAGCATGGTCGCGATGATCGGCGTGATCGGGCTGCTGCTCGTACCGTGGTTGACACAACGGGTCGGCCGGCTCAATGCGGTCACCGTATTCGTTGCCCTGCTCGTCTGGGGCTGGCTGTGGGGTATCTGGGGCTTACTCCTGGGTATCCCGATCGTGATGGCTATCAACGCGGTGTGCGAGCGCATCGAGGAACTGCAACCCATCAGCGAGTTTCTCGGGTACCCGCCGCAGAAGTCCCGCGACCAGGCGACTTAGGTCGTTTCGCCTCGCTTCGCCGTGCGGGGACGCCTTGGCCGAGATCGAGTCCATCGTGGTTGACGGGGACACGTGGATACGACTGCGCGCACCATGGTGATCGATCCAGTTGCGATCACAACGGCCAGCCTGCGGTCACAAGCATCGCGAGCGGTGCCATCCGCTGCGCGGTGAGAAGCTGACCGCGCCGGCTATGTAGGCGATACGCACGACGGCGGATCCGCGGCGGCCCAGCCACTGCAGGCTAGAACTGCGAGGCCGGCGACGAAGGCGAAAAACGGAAGACAGAGAGGATTGCCCGATGCTGAACCGTGTGTGGCATCGGGAGCACCGACTGTCGAGCCCGGCTAATGAGGTGAGCTCCGCTGAGCTTCGAGCAATGGCCGCATGGCCCCGCGGAGCCGTCGATACGTCGTCACCTTGCCACGCCGAGGCACCGTTGTGTTCGACGAGCCAGCCGTTAGTGTTGTTTTCACGTCGGCTTAAGGAGATTACCGACGGACCAAGACTAAGCAAAGCAACCGTGGCGCCGCTTGCAGAAATGAAATTGCCGTTGCTATCTCCGCTGCTATCAAAGTGTGTCGTCACGATATGGGCCGCGTTCGCCTGCCAGGAACCGATTTCGATGGCGCATCGCCTCGACGACGTACGAACGTAATGGCGCGATCCTTTCCTCGATCGAGGGTCCCGTGACCATCGACGCTGCCACTTCGACCGGCAATGGCGCTTCAACTCCTTGAAGAGGCGCTCGTCGGGCCAATCGTTGGTGCAGTCGGTGAGTGGCACCTGTATGTAATACCGGCTCAGAGCAGGCGAGCGCAAGGAGCACAGCGCGAAGCCTCTGGCGTGGCGGGCATGGATGAGTTCGCGCGACACGGGTGGCGTTTGCGTGTGCGAAAATGGTTGCAGCTGAGGTCTAAGCGGCGTTCCTCAAGCCCCTCTCGTAGCACGCGTTTGCGGTGCGCTTGGAGATCTGATGATGCGAGCACTAGTAACCGGTGCCAGTCGTGGTATTGGGGGTGCGACATGCATGAAGCTGGCCCGCGACTCACTTGGCAGAGGAGAACAGGCGAAGATCGTTGCATGCGCGACTGGAATACGCGCGGATCTGCACGAGCTTGTCGCTGAACTCAAAGGGTTGGGGGCTGAAGCCATCGCCCTGACCGGCGATTTGGCGGACCCTGAAGTGCCTGCGCGGCTGGTCGATGAAGCGCAGCAGTTTTGCGGCGGCCTCGATGCGGTCGTGTCCAATGCCGGGTACAGCACGGCAGGGGCTCTGGCGGAACTCTCGCTCGCCGACTGGGAACGGATGTTCGCGACCAATTTGCGCCCAACGTGGCTGCTTGCCAAAGCCGCTCACGAGCCGCTGAAGGCAAGCCGCGGTGCGTTGGTTGCGGTCAGTTCCTTCGCCGGCGTCCTGCCGCGTGCGGGCGGAGGCGCATACGCTGCCGCAAAAGCGGCCTTGATCGTTCTATGCCAGCAGCTCGCCCAAGAGTGGGGAGAAGACGGCATTCGCGTGAATGTCGTTTCACCCGGCATGATCCACACGCCATTGTCCGCTTCGATTTACGCCGACCCTGTCATGGCGCGTCGGCGCGCGGACATCGTACCGCTCCGTCGTGTCGGCACACCGGATGACGTTGCCGGCACCATTGCCTTCCTTCTCGGGCCCGAGTCGGCGTATGTCACCGGCCAGAACATCATCGTCGATGGCGGCTTCGCTGCTTCGATACTCAGCCACATTCCCGGCGTTCCCGGCGCCTCCAAGATCACGACGCCGACTGGCTGAAGGGATCTCCAAACACCGACTAATTCCTGATCCGTTCCGATCGTCCGGATTCGGCAGCCGCATGCACCGCCAGCGTCGCTTCAAGCGTGCGGAGGCCATCCAGCGCGGAGCACACTGGCGGTTCGAGGCCCTCGATCAAAGCACGGAAATGACGCCATTGCTCCGCGTACGGACAGGCATTGTGCAATGCCGTGCGCTCCACGGTGAGTGGATCGCGCCACCCGCCTCCTCGCCGGTATTCCCAGATCTCGAGACGGGGCAGGGTGATCGAGGCCTCGGTACCCGAGAGAAAGTATGCATCGGCATCTTGTCGGGGGAAGCTCTCGCCCTCGCCGGCGTTGAGATCCCAGTTCCAAGGCGCGGGGGTAGCGTCGGACACGGTCATCGTGCCGACGGCGCCATTGCGGAATTTGCAGACGAATGCGCCCGTATCTTCGACGACGAACCCGCGCACCGCGTTCGACAGCACCGCTTGCACGCTCTCGATCTCACCGAACAAGTGACGCAACAAATCGACGTCGTGGATCGCGTTCATGAGGATCGGGCCACCGCCGGGTTCCCGGCGCCAGACAACGTTGAAATAGTCGTCCGGCTTGCGCCAGGTGCACAGGACCGTCGCCGCCACCGGTCGCCCGAGTTTGCCGGAATCGACGATTTGCTTGGCGTGGCGCACGATAGGATTGTAACGACGATGATGCCCGACCAGCGCCGGGATAGCTTTGCTTCGTGAGACATCGCAGATGCGTTGCGCATCCTCGACCGTGTGAGCTATCGGTTTTTCGACGATCACGGCCACGCCGCGCTCCAGGCAGTCCGTGGCGATGCGCGCATGCGTTGCGTTGGGAGTGGCGATCATGACTCCCCGCGGCCGTGCGACCTCGAGCATTTGGCCATAGTCGGCGAACCATGGCACGCCTACCCGGCGCGCCAAGTCTTTGGCCTCGGGTGCAGGATCGGCGATACCGACCAACTCGACGTCTGCATGCCTTAGCGCACGATCGATGTGCGTCTTGCCGATTGCGCCGGCGCCGATGACGCCTACGGGCATCTTGCTCACGAGTTCATCTCCGTTGGGTTTGCGCGGCGCGCGTCTCCAAGGCCTGCCCACGCATTTCACCGCATGAAGGCTGGCGTACCTCCCGGTGTCACCCAGCGATCTGCACAAGGGTCTGTGGCGCCGCGCCTTGTCGGGCAGAAGCGTAGGCAGCGTCCATGACCTGCATCATCGCTTCGGCGTCGCGCAATGATGCGAGGGGCTTTGCGCCTGTGCGGGACTCAGCGAGCACCCGCTTCACGAACAAGGGGTAGTAGACGTCGGTTTCTACCCGAATACGGAGACTTCGCGTGCCGGCGGCGAGGTTATTCCGGTCACGGATCTCGATCCGGTCGGGGCCCGATCTTGCGTACATGCGATCGGATGAAAGGGTGAACGAAAACTCGCGCTGCTCATCGGAAGTGCTCGGGAAGCTGTATCCAGTTTCCACGAGGCCAACAACGCCGTCCTCGGTCTGCATCGTCACCAGGGAATAATCCTCGACGTCCCCTCGATGCGTTCGGGAATGCATGATCGCAGACACCCGAGCGACTTCCTTACCCGTCAGCAATCTAAAGAAGTCGATGAAATGCGTCGCGACGTTGATCGTGGATCCGCCACCGGAGAACGCGGGATCAAGCGCCCAGCCCGCGCCTGCCGCCTCGTAGCGGTCAGGCGCACCGACTATGAAACGGAACGACATGTAGTTGAAGTCCGACGGAATATGTCCCTCGGCATCTTTCAGGGCAGCGAGCAGGTCGCTGATCCGGAAGATGAATGGTATCGCGCAATAGACGTTGGCTTGCTCGGCCAATCTCCGGAGTCGGGTGACCTGCGACATGTTGACACCGCACGGCTTTTCCAGGGCGAGCGGAATCTTTCGTGCGATCAACGCTTCCGCGATCGCCGGCATTTCCGAATGGCGACCGAACGCAAACGCAAAATCGACTTTCTCGCGTTCGAGGAGCTCATAACTCGATTGATAGAGCCGACTTCCGAATCGGGCCGCAACCGCCTCGCCCTTGACCTGCTCCGCATCCGAAACGGCGACTACCTCGATCCCGTGCGCGTCGAGCGGGTCCAGATAGAGCGGTACGTGCCAATGGCTCGCCTCGAGCAACGCAACTTTCATCGGTATCTCCTCAGTGCAAGACACAAGTGGCAGTCGGTAGTGCCATCCTTCGCCGCCAATTACGGCAAGGCAATGTCCGATACTGGCTTCCCTTCAGGGAGGTAGTCGAATCCCAGGAAGCGCAACGCATGCACCGCCTGCCCCTCATGCATCGGGCGTCCGCTCTGGGCACGACAACCACGTGCGCGGGCGGCACGGCAAAGGTCGGTCGGGTCCGGCGAATTGATGATGTCCACGACGATGCTGCCGGGCTCGAGCCGATTGGCATCGACGGGCATTGGATCGTCCGGCTTCATCCCTAGCGGCGTTGCATTGATAACGACGTCGTGGCCGTGTGGATCGGGTGGGCCAACGCGTGTAGGGCAGCCGGTTGCCGCGGCGACAGAGTCCGCGAGGTCTCCAGCGCGACGCTCGTCGACATCGAATATGGCAAGCGATCGGGCACCCGCGGACGCGACAGCAAATGCGATCGCTCTGCCGGCGCCCCCGGCGCCGATCAGAAGGACGGATTTGTTCGCAGGGTGATTGCCTTCCCACTGCATCCCAAGGACGCAGCCGAGGCCATCGAAGATGGCACCGACCCAGCGTCCACGGTCATCACAACGGATCACGTTGAGCGCGCCCACCTGCCGAGCAGTCGGATGCAGGTCGTCGACGAAGGCCATCATCCGCTGCTTGTGTGGCATCGTCACGAGCACGCCGGAGAGATTTTTCATTGCTCGTGCACCGGTGACGAATGCGGACAGGTCATCCGCTTCGACTTGAAACGGGATGCAAACCGCGTCTGCCCGCTGTTCGACGAAAAGCCGGTTCAACAATTCGGGAGACTTGGCTGTGGTCAGTGGATTGCCCACCAAGCCGTAGAG
>Ga0157373_10002392_pt1 | contig 14242 bp, 12 predicted proteins | sample C65metaG_FD_113460 | JGI IMG/M metagenome (GOLD analysis project Ga0157373, IMG submission 113460) | Corn rhizosphere microbial communities from Kellogg Biological Station, Michigan, USA - C6-5 metaG | ecosystem: Host-associated > Plants > Roots > Rhizosphere > Soil | place: USA: Michigan... | reverse complement strand
CTGTAAAATGCCTCGCTTGTTCCAGAGCATTTTGTCCGGTACTTCCATCCAATACCAGCATCACTTCATGAGGTGCGCCGGGCAATGCTTTATTCACCGATCTTTTTATTTTATTCAATTCATCCATCAAATGAATTTTGTTGTGCAATCTTCCAGCCGTGTCGATGATTACGACATCTGCATTTCTCGCAATGCCACTTTCTACAGCATCAAACGCAACAGCGCTCGGATCAGAACCCATTGCATGTTTTACGATGGGAACATTTGTTCTTTCACTCCAGATATTTAATTGATCAACTGCTGCTGCGCGGAAAGTATCAGCAGCACCGAGCAGCACTGATTTCCCTGCCAATGAAAAATTATGAGCCAGTTTTCCGATTGTGGTTGTTTTACCTACACCATTTACACCAACAACTAAAATCACATGTGGTTTATGCCCAGCCGGAAGTTCATAATTTGCATAAGAACTATCCTGCGGAGCATCTACCAGAATCGATTGAATTTCTTCCTTTAAAATACGGTTTAATTCATTGGTATTTACATATTTATCTTTTGCAACTCTTTTCTCAATTCCATCAATAATTTTTACCGTTGTATCCACGCCTACATCAGCGCTCACAAGGGCATTTTCCAAATCATCCAGCACATCTTCGTCAACAGTACTTTTCCCGGCGATTGCTTTCGTTATTTTATCAAAAAAGCCTTCCTTGGTTTTTTGCAAACCCTGGTCCAATGATTCTTTCTGTTCTTTTTTTCCAAAAATTTTATCGAATATTCCCATCTAAAAAATTGTTAAAGGATAAAAATAAAGAAAGCTATCCGCGCTTATTGCAGGATAGCTTTAATAAAAAATTTTGTTGTCAAAATTAACTTGCCAGGTGCTCTTTGATCTTGTCTTTATGGACAATAGATTCTTTAAAAGTATAAGAACCTGATTTTGGGCTGCGAACTGCACGCACAACTTTAGTCCAGTTTTTAGCATCTGCTGCTGCTTTCTGGTCTTTGGTTTTTATCGCTGTTTTTGCTGATTTTGCCATGATATTTTAATTTGATAATGTGGTAATTAGCCAATCAGCTAATTATTTAATTTCTTTATGAACGGTTACTTTTTTGAGAATGGGATTGTATTTTTTCAATTCCAAACGTTCAGGAGTATTTTTTTTATTCTTTTTAGTAATGTAGCGGCTGGTGCCAGGAAGCCCGGAAGCTTTATGCTCGGTGCATTCCAAAATTACCTGAACTCTGTTTCCTTTCTTTGCCATTTGTTTAATTTGATAATTTAATAATCAGCACATTAGATTTTAACTCCTTTAGCCCTCATTTCTTTCACCACTGTATAAAGGCCATTTTTGTTAATCGTACGAATCGCTTCAGAAGATAATTTTAAAGTGATCCATTTATCTTCTTCTGCCAGAAAATATCTTTTTTTCTGCAGATTTGGTAAAAACCTTCTTTTGGTTTTAATATTTGAATGTGAAACAGAATTACCGGTGATCGGTCTTTTTCCTGTTAATTGACATACTCTGGCCATAACTGTTCTTTTTTTCGGACGGCAAAGGTAATGAACAAATATTTCTCTGAGAAATAAAAATAAAAGTTTTTCAGGAATTATTTGCACAGATGTAAAAATTAACTTATGCTGATAAAATTATATCCCTTTTCAATAAACAAAATAAATAATTGTTTTTCTTTTTTGTCATTTTGGCAAGCTCTAAACAGGCATAATTTCTGATGTCTTTTTTGTATGGAAACATTTGGAGAAGTAATAAAAAACAAGCAACCGGTGTTGGTTGATTTTCATGCAACCTGGTGCGGACCATGCAAAATGATGGCACCTGAATTAAAAAGATTTGCGCAAAATAACAGTGGAAAATTAAGAGTGATCAAAATTGATATTGATAGAAATCAGCAAGCTGCACAACAGTTTAATATACAGGGAGTGCCCACTTTAATTCTTTTTAAAGAAGGCAAAGTTTTGTGGCGCCAATCCGGTGCGATGAGTGCCCAGCAAATTTCTGATGCCGTAAAATCTCACTTATAAGAAGTAAATTTGGCGCTATCTTTTTTCATTAAAAAAAATAAAATGGCGGCAAATAATATTAATGCGGTTTTCAAAGGTGGAATGAATTTTACAGCAGATGTTAATGGTCATAAAATAGAAATTGATACAGATGCAGCTGGCGGAGGAAACAATATTGGAACAAGGCCAAAAGTGCTGATGCTCACTTCCCTTGCGGGTTGCACAGGACTGGATGTGGTAAGCCTGCTCAATAAAATGCGCGTCAATTTTTCCTTTTTTTCAATCAATGTTGAAGGCCACCTTACGGAAACAGAGCCCAGAATTTACGATGATGTGGTAGTTACCTACACGATTAAAGTGGAGAAAGAAGATGAAGCGAAAGTTTTAAAAGCAGTAAACCTTTCACAGGAAAAATATTGCGGCGTTAGTAAAATGTTTAAGGCATTTGCAAATCTTTCTTACAAGATCATTTACTTGTAAAAGCTACTTCTCGATTTTCATTTCTGTAAGTTATACGAACTTCACCAATACTTTTTTCGATTTTATAATCGGTTTTCAATGAAAATTATTTTCATCTTCTTTTTATTTATTGACTGTTCTGTTTCTGCTCAAACAACCACCAAAGATTCTGCACAACTTTTAGAGAATGTGATCGTAAAAGCTTATGAACAAAACCGAAGCCTGATAGATGTGGCAGCGCCAATAAGTGTTACAAGCCAGGAACAACTAAACCGCTTTGGAAATATCAGCATTTTACCAGCATTAAATATCACTCCGGGTGTAAGCATGGAAGAACGTTCTCCCGGAAGTTACCGGCTCAACATCCGCGGTAGTTCATTACGCTCCCCGTTTGGTGTACGCGATGTAAAGATTTATTTGAATGACATTCCACTTACGGATCCAACTGGCAATACTTACTTAAACCAACTTAGTTTTTACAATTTTAATTCTATTGAAATTATCAAAGGCCCGGCGAGTAGCTTATACGGAGCCGGCATTGGCGGGGCAATGCTGATACACACTTTGCCCAACGGAAACTGGCAGCCGGGAATTTCATTAGCTTACACAACCGGAAGTTTTAATACTAATAGCGTTAACGCAAATGTGAGAACCGGCTCTGATAATTATAAAAATAGTTTTAATTATTCTCACCAAACAAGTGATGGCTATCGGCAGCAGGAAAAAATGCAAAGAGACATTGCTACCTGGGAAAGTGAATTGAAAGTAACGGATAAGCAAACATTGCATGCTTATATGTCGTACAGTGATCTTTATTACCAAACACCCGGTGGATTAAATCTGGCTCAATATAATGCTGATCCAAAACAAGCAAGGCCTGGAACAAATTCACAACCGGGAGCGATTCAGAACAAAGCTGCTATTTATCAGAAAACTTTTCTTACTGGTTTTAGTAATGAATATCAGTTGAATAGCGATTGGCATAATACTACTTCGCTATATGGTTCTTACACAGATTTTACCAACCCTGGCATAAGAGTTTACGAATACCGAAAGGAACCACATTTCGGCGGCAGAAGCGTTTTTGAATATAAAAAGAAAACAGACAAAATTACCTTCCAGCTTGATGTTGGAATGGAAGCGCAAAAAGGGTTTTTTAATACAAGAGATTATGGCAATAAACTGGGCGTTGCAGACTCATTGCTATCGGATGATAATTTAAACAATTGGCAATACATGTTTTTTGCACAAGGAAATTTTGAATTGCCTCACGCCTGGACGATTACTGCCGGCGGTAGTATGAATAAATCCTCGATTCAGGATGTTAATCTTGTTTCAAGGCCTTCAACAAGCCAGAGAAGAATTTTCAAAAATCAATTGGCACCTCATCTTGCAGTTCTCAAACAGCTAAAGAAGAATATTTCAGCTTATGTGAGCATTGCCCGCGGTTTTTCTCCACCAACAGTTTCAGAGGTACTTCGTTCTGATGGTTTGTTCGGTACGAATCTGCAGCCGGAAGATGGAATGAATTACGAAGTTGGAATTAAAGGAACCTTGTTCAGCAACAAGTTTTATTTTGATATCAGTGGATTTATTTTTGATTTGAAAAATACGATTGTACAACGAATTGATACCAATGGAGTGTATTATTATGTAAACGCCGGATCTACAAAACAGAATGGCCTGGAAACTTTTGCTTCATATCAAATTGCAGATATGCCGTCTCATTTTATTAGCTCTGCAAAAGTATGGATGAGTTATGCTTTGCATGATTTTCACTATGGTAATTTTAAACAGTTGGAAGCCGATTATTCAAAAAATGAATTACCGGGGGCCGCTCCAAACGTAGTGGCGGCCGGTCTTGATATAATTTCAAAAATCGGTTGCTATATCAATATAACTTATAATTATATGGATAAGATAGCGCTGAATGATGCCAATTCTGCTTATGCTTCTTCTTACCATCTGTTAGGTTCAAGACTTGGCTACAAAAAAGATTTTTCAAAAAAGATCAGCACTGAAATATTTGTGGGTGCTGATAATATTTTTAATACAAAATACAGCCTTGGAAATGATATCAATGCTGCTGCAGGACGTTATTACAATGCTGCACCGGGGAGAAATTATTATGCCGGAATTATTTTTAAATTCTATTGACGGACGCCTGGTAGTAAACAAAGAAAAAAAGCGATTTTATATTTTCCTTCCTGAAAGCAGTTCGCTAACTATTTATAAAAAATTTTAAAAATACGCATATCGCTCCCAATTCCTTAATAATAATTTGTTGTTTTTCAGCAACTGTTTTTACAGCTTCTTCTCTCGCCAATAAAACAAACTGCTCTGCTTCTTTCTCACAGGTTTAGGTTTTAAAAGATTGAATAATTGAAAATCAGATATATTTAAAGATTCTGCCATTTGTGAAAGATATAAAAAGTTGGAACGGAAACAACAGGTAATAAATTGAGAATTATCTCTATTCAAAAATTTAATTTTTTGAGTTTCATCTTTATTGCTTTTACATTTGCATCGTAATTGGTTTCCGAATCCCGATAGAATCGGGACGGGATTAAAATGGGAATCCGGTTCAATTCCGGAGCTATCCCCGTAGCTGTAAAGTACGCCAGTTCTGCCTTTGAGCAGAATTTAAAATCTTAATTCTTTCGCCACTGTTCTGAAAAAAGGATGGGAAGGCTTTTAAGATGTACTAAGCCAGAAGACCTGCCATTTATATTTTTTTCATCACGCTTTCGGGAGAAAAGCAGGTATGTAAAGTCGCGGCCTCGCAATTTTATATTTCTTCGTTTTCCTGATTTAAAAAAATTTTAAAAAAAATGAAATGTAAAATCATTGGAGCTTTTTTGTTGATCGTTTCTTCAACTTCTTACGCCCAAGATTCGGCAAAAATGCTGAATGAAGTAATTGTTACTCCAACAAAAGCTCCTATCAAACAAACGGAAACGGGAAAAGTAGTTACCGTGATCACACAGGAGCAATTGCAAAAAAGTTTTGGAAAAACTTTAGGCGATGTGCTCAACGAGCAACCGGGAATGATCATTAACGGAGCGGAAAATACTTTGGGAACGAATCAAACAGTTTATACGCGCGGCGCTTCTGCCGGCAACACGTTAATTCTGCTTGATGGCGTTCCTTTGTACGATGCATCCGGCATCAGCAGCGAATTTGATCTGAATAATTTTGCTTTGGATGATATTGAAAGAATTGAAATTCTGAAAGGTTCACAATCTACTTTATACGGATCTGATGCAGTAGCCGGCGTGATCAATATCATCACAAAAAAATCAGGGAAAAAACCATTAAATTTTAATGCGGATCTTTCTGCAGGAAGCTATGGAACTTACAAAGGAGCCGTTTCATTAAGTGGCAATAACGGTCATGGACAAACGTTTTTTATTTCTTACAATAAAATAAAAAGCAATGGCTTTTCATCGGCTTATGATTCTACCGGAAAAAATCATTTTGATAATGACGGTTTTAACCAGGATGTTTTCTTATTGAATTATTCTTTTAAACCTTTCAAAAAAACTTCTTTCCGTCTTTTTGGAAAATACAATAATAATCATGCAGACCTTGATGCCGGTGCTTTCCAGGATGATAAGGATTACACGAACCACAACAATAATTTAATCGCAGGAGTAGTTGTGGATTATAAAATAAAAAAAGGTTTTGTGAGGCTTCAATATTCTTACGATCGTTTCAACAGGAACTTTTTAGATGATTCAACAGACGTTGGTGGTTTCTCGAAATTTCAAAGCGGAAAATATAACGGCACTTCGCATTTTGCAGAACTATACACAAGCATCAATTTTACAGATCACATAGAATTCTTAACAGGAGCGGATTTCAGGCAAAATTCCAGCAGCCAGCTTTATATTTTTATACCCGATTATGGATTTCCTGCTTTGCCAATTTCTTCTGACAGCGCCATCACAAAACAATTAAGTTATTACGCTTCACTGATGTTCAAACAAAAGAAAGGATTTAATGTGGAAGTGGGTGGCCGCTACAATCATCATAATATTTATGGATCTAATTTTACTTATTCAGTCAACCCATTTTTTGTTTTGAATGACCATTATAAAATTTATGGAAATATTTCTTCCGGCTATCGCGTTCCTTCCATTTATCAGTTATATTCAGAATATGGAAATAGAGATTTAAAGCCTGAAGTGACAACAAGTTTCGAAGCAGGTGCACAATATTTTTCTGATAAGATCAATGCAAGAGTTACAGGATTTGTCCGTGATGGAAAAGATGTTTTTTATTTTTATACAGACCCCGTAACTTATGCAGGAAAATACATCAATGCTGATCAGCAAAAAGATTTTGGTGTAGAAACAGAAGCTTCCATTCATTTTAATTCACACTTTTCTGCTTCTTTCAATTACACTTATGTTGACGGAAAAATTTCAACAACAAATACTTCCGGAAAAGACACATCTTATTTCAATCTTTATAAAAGACCAAAAAATATTCTCAACCTTTCATTGAATTACCAGGCAACAAAAGATCTCTTTTTTTCAACTCATTTGAAAACTGCCAGTAAAGCTTTTGAGCCGCAATATAATGGCGCGGATTATGAATTAAAAGGATATTATACTTTAGGTTTTTATGGTCAATACAGTTTTGATAAACACTTTAAAATTTTTGCCGATTTTGAAAATATTACTGATCAAAAATATTTTGTAACAAGAGGATTTACTACCAAAGGATTTAATTTTAATGCCGGAGTAAAAATTGCTTTTTAGAAAAGATTTATAGAAAAAGTTGCCAACCTTGAAAGACTGATTTTTAAAATGAATTAATTCTTTTGAAGGTTGGCAACTTTATTTACATTTCACCTCTGACTCATCTTCCTTACATTTGAAAAAAAATGAATGCCGAATATCTCGAACATTTCAAAGCATGAATTGCTTACTATCACGTTTACGTTATTTGCTGTAATTGATATTTTGGGATCCATTCCGGTATTGATTTCTTTGAAGGATAAAATGGGTGGGCAGATCAGGTCGTTGCAGGCAACAATTGCGTCCGGAGCTTTGATGCTTTTGTTTTTGTTTGTTGGCGAGCAATTTTTAAACCTGATGGGTGTTGATGTTCATTCATTTGCAGTAGCTGGAAGTTTGGTAATTTTTATCATCGGTTTGGAAATGATCCTTGGTATCGAATTTTTCAAACAGGAAAACAATCCAAAGAGTGGAAGCATGGTGCCTATTGCATTTCCATTGATCGCCGGCTCGGGAACATTGACAACAATTATGTCTTTAAAAGCGGGTTATCACGATATTAATATTTTGCTCGGAATTCTGATTAATTGTGTCATCATTTTCCTGGTTTTAAAATCGCTGAAATGGATTGAAAGAGTTTTGGGCCCAAGTGGATTGCTCGTGATCAGGAAATTTTTTGGAGTGATCTTAATTGCCATTGCCGTTAAGATTTTTGCTAGTAATATTGCAGCGTTTGGAATTTAAAAAAAGGTCTCGTAGTACAATGGATAGTATAAGAGTTTCCGAAGCTCCAGATCCAGGTTCGATTCCTGGCGGGACCACAAGGCAGAGTCAGCAGTAAAGAAAGAAATAAGTGTAATTTTTTTTGCCATCGCAATTTAATTCATTGCAAAATTTGCATTGCCGTGCAATTCTTCATCTTTCTCTAATTTCAATTGCCATTTCCATGCAGTGCTCATCATTTCGTCCAATGAATATTGTGGATTCCATTTTAATTTCTCTTTTGCCAAAGAATTATTCGCATAAATAGCTACAATATCTCCCGGACGACGCGGGCCGATATGATAATTTAATTTTCTTCCGCTTACTTTTTCAAAAGCATGAATGGCTTCCAAAACAGAAACGCCATTCCCGGTTCCTAAATTGTAAACTTCGCAAGGCTGTACATTTTTATTTTCAATCAAATGCTGTAGCGCAAGTGTATGCGCATGTGCAATGTCGCAAACATGAACATAATCGCGAATGCACGAACCATCCCTTGTATCATAATCGTCTCCAAAAACCACCAACTCTTTTATTTTTCCAACAGCTGTTTGTGTAATTGCCGGAACTAAGTTTTCCGGTTTACCTAAAGGAAGTTCCCCAATCAAGGCAGAAGGATGCGCTCCCACAGGATTAAAATATCTTAATAAAATGCTTTGCAATCCACCTGTTTTGGTAACATCTCTTACAATTTCTTCACCCATTTGTTTCGTTGCTCCATACGGAGATTCAGCCGGTTTTATCGGAGACTCTTCTGTTACTGGGATTTGATCAGGACTTCCATAAACCGTGCAGGAAGATGAAAAAATAAAATGTGGCACTTTAAATTCTTTGGCACATTTCAACACGTTCATAAGAGAAACCAAATTATTCTGGTAATACATCAAAGGTTTTTTCACGGATTCGCCAACTGCTTTAAATGCTGCAAAATGAATGATGCCTTTAATGTCAGTATTTTCCTGGAAAACCGCATGAGTATCATCAAAATTGGTAAGATTAACTTTATAATTTTTAACCGAAACGCCGGTAATTTCTTTGATTCCCGTAAGTAATGCAGTGGTTGATCTCGAATTGTCATCTATTGAAATTGGATTGAAACCATTTTCAATCAGATCAACAATAGTATGAGCGCCAATGTAGCCGCAACCGCCTGTAACTAATATTTTATTCATAATACAAAGTAAGAGAAATTTGATTAGAAACGGTGGCTCTGTTAATTATTTCAGCTTAATGCATGAATGATAAAATAAACAACCGCTGCCACCAACGCGCTGACGGGCACGGTTAATATCCATGCCCAAACTAAATTCACCGTTACGCCCCACCGAACTGCTGATAAGCGTTTAGTCGCTCCTACTCCAACAATGGAGCCAGTGAGTGTATGTGTGGTACTTACTGGAATTCCAAAAAATATGGTAAGAAAAATGGTACAAGCGCCGGCAGTTTCGGCACAAAATCCTTCCAATGGATTTACTTTCGTAATGCGTGTTCCCATCGTTTTTACAATGCGCCAGCCCCCAGACATAGTTCCTAAAGCAATTGCGGAATAACAAGCCAACGGCAACCACTCAGGCATTTTCATTGCATCAATAGAAATATTGGTTCCATGAACCGCTTTTTCATAAAACCAAATGGCTGTAAGAATTAAACCCATTGTCTTTTGAGAATCGCCACCGCCGTGCGCCAAACTTAATGATGCTGAAGAAAGTAATTGAAGATGCCTGAACCACTTTTCGGCTTTTGCAGGCCGCGATCTTTTAGCAATATTTACAGTAATGACCGTAATGATAAATCCAAAAACCAAACCGATTACCGGCGACAAAACCATAAAGATCAACGCGATAAAAACAGGATGGGTATTTACACCGGCCAGCCCCCCAGCGGCAAGAGCTGCGCCTGCCAATCCTCCAATCAGTGTGTGTGAAGAACTGGAAGGAATTCCATAATACCATGTCAGAATGTTCCAACTGATCGCGGCAATAGTAGCAGAAATAATCGTTTTAAAATTGATGATATTTTCTGACATGATGTTGGCTATCGTTCCTGCCACTTTATGTTCACGAAAAATAAAAAACGCAATAAAATTAAAAGCCGCAGCCCATAAAACCGCTTGGAAAGGAGTAAGAACTTTTGTTGAAACTATGGTCGCTATTGAGTTTGCTGCATCATGGAAACCATTGATATAATCAAATAAAAGAGCAAGAACAATAATGGCAATCAGGAAAACAAGCATAATTTATTTTTTGGAAACTCAAGACATAAAAGACCTTTTGCGTTTTGCATTAGGCATACTTAATAATAATGGATTCGATTACATTCGCCGCGTCTTCACATTTATCAGTCACGATTTCCATTACCTGGTATATTTCTCTTTTTTTGATCACTTCTTTTGCATCTGGCTCATGTTCAAAAAGCTGCTCGATGCTGAAATCAAAAACGTCGTCAGCCTGGTTTTCGATGCTGTTGATGGCAACCATTGCGTCTGTAATTTTTCTGAGATTTTTCATGTCTCTTAATTCGATGACCGCTTTGCGAACTTCGCTGCAACTGTTTAAGATAAGGTCGGCCATTTTATGAAAAGTAATATCATCAGGACTTACTTTATAAAAATTGATTTTCTTAGCAGCAGAATAAATGTAGTCGCAAATATCATCGAGAGCAGTGGCGAGATAATGAATATCTTCCCTGTCAAACGGAGTGATAAAATTTCTTCCCAACTCAGTAAAGATCTTGTGTGTATTGTCGTCATTTACATGTTCAAAATCTTCGATTTGCTTGATAATCGCTTCTCTTTTGGCAAAGTCAGTTTCATGTACTTCTTCCTTAAGTTTTTCGGCCATCTGAACCACTGTTTCAGAAACATTTTCAAATAGTTGAAAAAACACTTTATCTTTTGGAAGAAAAAACTTTAAAATAGAATTGGTTGCCATATTTTGAGTTTTCGCAAAAGTATAAACAATCTTCTTCAAAATACTTCTTTATCAACATGGTAATAATTTCTTAACATGAGAAACAAAGCCCGTGTTTGAATGAATGAAATTCCCGTAAATGTTAATACATTGATTATTTTTGAAACTGAATAAAAACAAAATGACGTTAAGCTCCCTTTATAAACAAAATAAGATTTTTTTTCTTGGTTATTTTCTCCTGTTGATTGTAGCAGCCTTTTTCTGGATCTTTTTTTCAAAAGCAAATGGATTCATTTTACTAAATCCGTATCATTCAAAATTTCTAAATGTATTTTTTATAACCATTACAATAATGGGAGATGGAATTTTTTCGGTGGTAATAGCAATCCTTTTATTCCTTTTCAAAAAACGATTCCTGGCTTTAATGGTGTTCAGCAGTTTCGCCATTTCAGGAATTCTTACACAACTCATTAAAATGTTTATTTCAGAAGCACGGCCGGCCTTGTTTTTGGCAAAAGATAATTATCCTTATTTTATTGAAAATGTTACATTGCATAATTTCCATTCGTTTCCTTCAGGCCATTCCACATCCGCTTTCGCATTAGCATCGATATTGTGTTTTGCAGTAAAAAATAAAAAATGGTCAGTTGTTTTTTTACTGGCAGCGGCGTTGGTTGGTTACAGTCGTATTTACCTGGGACAACATTTTATAACGGATGTTGCGGTCGGAAGCATTATTGCAGTTCTGATTTCAATATTTTGCTGGATTTGTTTCCACAAATATTTTATGAGGATTTCTGCTCCTCAAAAAGAAAAGGATCAGGTAAAATCCTGATCCTTAACTATCTCTGAAAATAAAATTGTAACTATTTCTTCGTTTACTGTCAAAGCTATCCTTCGTGTTCTTCTTCTTCATAATCTTCATGATCCTGTGGATTATAACCTGCTTTCAATTCAGCCAGTTTTTTCTTTCCATAAGATAACCTTGTGATCAATACAAAAAGAACCGGTACTACAAATATCGCGAGTGAAGTAGCCGCAAGCATTCCTCCACACACCGTCCAGCCAATGGTTCTGCGCGATTCAGAAGCCGCTCCTGTGGCAAAAGCTAATGGCAGTACGCCTAAGATAAAAGCAAAAGAAGTCATTAAAATAGGACGAAGACGCAATCGCACCGCATGAATCGTAGCCCGCATCACATCCATTCCGCTGTCCACTCTTTCTTTGGCAAACTCAACAATCAAAATCGCATTTTTAGCTGCCAGTCCAATAAGCGTTATCAACCCGATTTGTGCATAAATATTATTGGAAAGACTCGGTATAAAAGTGAGCGCAAGAATGGATCCGAAAGCCCCGATTGGAACCGCAAATAGAACAGAAAAAGGAACTGACCAGCTTTCATACAATGCCGCAAGGAAAAGAAATACAAACACCAGTGAAATGGCAAAGATCATGGTGGTTTTATTTCCGGCTTTTAACTCTTCACTGCTCATTCCTGAAAACTCATAACCATATCCGGCTGGTAAATATTTGGCTGCTGTTTCCTTTAATGCATCTAAGGCCTGTCCGCTACTGTAACCTTGCGCCGCGGTTCCGTTTATTTCTATTGACCGGTAAATGTTGTAGTGAGAAATTAAAGAAGGACTTTCAATTACTTTCGTTGTTATCAGCGAACTTAACGGGATCATTTGGCCCTGACTATTGGGAACATAGTAATTGCCAATTTCTCCTATTGATGACCGCGCCGTGCTATCTGCCTGGCTCACCACCCTGAAATTTCTTCCGTATAAAGTGAAATCGTTGATATAGGTGCTCCCCAAATAGGTGGATAAAGTGCTGTAAACATTGGCAATACTTACACCCAATTGTTTCGCTTTGTCGCGGTCAACATTTACCTGGTAACTTGGAGTATTGGCTGTGAAAAATGTGTAGGCGCCGCCTATCTCAGGTCTTTTATTTACTTCAGCAATAAAATTCCTGGCTACCTGCGCAAATTTTTCAATGTTGTCGGTGCTGGTCGTTTGTTGTAATTCAAAAGTAAAACCTGCGGTGCGGCCCAAACCGGGAACAGCAGGTGGCAAAATCGCCAGGATGCGCGCTGCTTTTATTCCGGAAGTTTTCTTCATCACTTCCGCAACCACGCTTTGTGCGGTATGCGCTTTCCCTTTTCTTTCATCCCATGGTTTCAACATAATAAACATGGTGCCTACATTTGGTTTGTTGGAAAAGCTGATGATGTTGAAACCTGCCAAACCACCCACAACACTTATTTCCGGGATCTTTTGCAACGAATCTGAAATTTCCCTTAACATATCAAGGCTGCGGGTAGTCGATGCTGCTTCGGGCATCTCATACGTAACATACATCCTGCCTTCATCTTCCAGAGGAATAAAACCTGTCGGTTTTGATTTGAAAAGAAAAAACAACCCTACAAATAATACCACGAGCATGATCAAAACGTAAGGTGTCTTTCTGATCCACCCTGCGACACCTCTCGTGTAGGATGAATTTACCTTTTGAAAACGGCTGTTGAAAGCCGCGAAAAATCTACCTAATAATCCTTTATGTTCTTTTTCATCTGCTGAATGCCTTAGCATTAAAGAACATAATGCCGGAGTAAGAGATAGCGCTACAAATGCAGAAATAATTACTGATACGGCGATTGTAATGGCAAATTGCTGGTACAATCTTCCCACGATTCCGGGAATAAAACCTACCGGAATAAAAACGGATGCCAAAATCAGCGCGATGGCAATTACCGGCCCTGAAATATCTTTCATTGCTTTTCGGGTAGCATCTTTGGGCGACATATTGTAATGGTCGATATTGTGCTGAACAGCCTCTACGACAATGATCGCGTCATCGACGACAATACCGATAGCCAATACAAAAGCAAATAAAGTAAGCGTGTTGATCGTAAAACCAAAAGGCACAAAAAACATAAATGTACCAATCAACGAAACAGGAATGGCCAGCACCGGAATTAAAGTTGCCCGCCAGTTTTGCAGAAAAATAAACACTACCAAAACCACCAGAGCCAATGCTTCCAGTAAAGTGAATACCACTTCCCTGATAGACGTTTTTACAACCGATACTGTTTCATTCGGAATAAGGTAATCAAGGTCTTTAGGGAAAGTCTTTTTCAAATTTTGCAACGCTTTCATCACACCGGCATAGGTGGCAATCGCATTAGCATTCGGTGCCTGGAAAATCAGCATGAAAGAAGCCGGCTTTCCGTTTACAAGTGAATTATGCGAATAAGAAAACTGGCCTAGTTCTATGCGCGCTACATCTTTCAGATAAACAATATTTCCTGTCGCAGGATTGGTTCTTACAACAATGTTTTT
>Ga0157373_10002390_pt1 | contig 14245 bp, 11 predicted proteins | sample C65metaG_FD_113460 | JGI IMG/M metagenome (GOLD analysis project Ga0157373, IMG submission 113460) | Corn rhizosphere microbial communities from Kellogg Biological Station, Michigan, USA - C6-5 metaG | ecosystem: Host-associated > Plants > Roots > Rhizosphere > Soil | place: USA: Michigan... | reverse complement strand
GCTTGGGGAGTACGTAAATGAGCTGCTGGCATTTCCGCGCGGCCGTCACGACGACCAGGTCGACTCGACCAGCCAAGGTCTCAAGCACCTCACCCGCTGGACTAATGGCTGGTTCCCGCGAGGCCGACCGACGCGAGATCGCCCATCTCGCGGCCGTCCCCGCCCTCAAGGAGCGCCGCGGTGCTAGAGCCTAGGCACGCTCTATGAGTGGCTGGTTCGGCCTAAGCAGTAATTCTCCGCTTCGGGCAAGCGCTGCTGCGTCAGCGGCCAAGCCTGCGATTTCACCTAGTCGTTGCAGCACATGCGCATCGCAAGCGAGCTCAAGAGCGCGCTCAAGGCACTCCGAAAGTGCGCTTAATACCGCCTCTTCCATGAAATCAATACCGTGAGCCATGGTTCGACAACCGCTCCATTGCCGCCAACAGTCCAGCGATAGTTGGGACGCTCGCTCGAGTTCAGCCATAGCCGAGCGAGGCGAAGCTCTACATTCGGCCTTCTGGCGGTCCCTTTGCTTGTTGCATCAGTTCGTCCTTGTACTTGGATAAGCGGCTGTCCAGGTAGAGCACCATCATATCGTCAACGCGCGCAAACGGCGCCTGAAGCAGAATCGATGACTCCTGATTGGTCCAACTGAGGGTTTTCCGTGGGATGGCTGCTCCCATGAGGGTATGAGCAGTATTTTCTTCAGCCGACACGGGTGGGCCAAACCTGCCGATCAGGGCGTCCTCAACATCGCCTTCCGCATCAATCCCCACAGGAACCATGATCCTGAAAAGGCGGCTGGAGTGGTCTTGCGGGTCTTCAATGAACGAGAAGGTTATCTTCTTCGTAGTTTCACGTCCTCCGACCTTAATCGGTGCGGGCTCGAGCAGCGACAAGACACCCTGTCCAGGCAAGAAGTACGCGCAGGTTCGCACGCCAATCGCTGCCTCTTCCTCTGTCACAGCGACCGCGTAATGTGAGGGTTGGTCGTAGGAGCAAACGACAACCGCAGAGGCTTGGAGTTCACCATCCGGATGAGGCGTGGTCCGTAGCTCGTCGATCGTGATGCCGAGTTTGATCCCCCGAAAATCGAAGGGTTCGGCCGCCTTCGCCGGGCTAGCGCAGCTTATGCACGCGGCAGCGATCGCAAACATTGAGGACAGGTTCATCGGTCGCTTAGCACTTTATAGCGAATGCCCTCGTTGCCGGCGTCAATCACCTCGATCTGGTACCTTTGAAACCGGATAATGTTGGACTTCTCGACATCGTACTTTAGCGTTTGAAAGAAGGCAGGAGCCGCCATCCCTCCGCGGAACTCTCTATAGCTAACCTCCACAGAAGGACCGCTTCGGCCGCTATAGAGCAGCTCCTTCCGGAGAAAATCTTCGGAGTAGACCTTCTTCCTCGCCCAACCGTCTGGACTGTAGAGCAGGCCCACCCAGGTCTTGACCGTCTCGACGTACCCGCTCTGGTCAACCAAGAAGGCATCGCCGATGTTGGCGGTGCGCTCTGCCCCGAGGGCGTAGGACTTGAACTCCTGCCGATCGAGTGTCGTGGATGCGCAGGCTGATAGCGCCAGCAAGGCGGTCGCCACACCAAGCGCCTTCAATCCGCGCATCGTAACATCCCTTCGCACCACGGCCCGCCCCTACGCACCCTATGGGTCTCGTCCACTGATCCGTCAGAGCGGATCGAAGTCAACCTAAATGAGACTCATCGGCTGTAGATCGATCGGCTGCGCCCCGTGCCCATGCCGGTATGGACATACGTCGGCGCGTTGGTCTGAATATGAGGCGGCTTCGGCGGGACAAGGCCTGGTCGCAAGAGGAGCTTGCGGATCGGGCCGGGCTTCACCGCACCTACGTCTCTGGGCTGGAGCGAGGCCTTCGCAATCCCACGGTTACAGTGCTGGACAAGATTGCACGGGCTCTTGGGAGCACCATCGGTCAGCTCACCGACCCGACGGTCGACACCTAGGACATAAGCTCTACCGACTGGCAGCTCTGCGCCACAAACCGTCGGCGCGATCGGTGCGGGTAGCGGACTCTCCTGTGCATCGCCCGTCGCGGCGGACAACGCGGCGGTCTCACGCGCGGAGGTCTGCATGGCCTCTTCTGATGGGCGGCGCGCATGGCGCACCCGCTGCTTCAGCAGGCAGTTGTTCCGCCGGACGTGCGCGCGAGAAAGGGCGCCTCTGCGCTCAAGGCCGGCCGTCGGGGCCGGCGCGACCAGCGGAAATTGCTCGAACGCTAAATAGGTATGGAGCCGCCACTTCCGGCCCCAACAACCCCAGAAAGGGAAACCTATGAACAGACTGATCAAGATCCGCCACTACGGCCTGCCGTTTGTCGACAGCGACTGCGCTCGCCTCGTTATCTCGGGCACCTTCCACCATTACGTGCTGTTGACGGTCTAAGGCCGCTGACCGCTGGTGCGGCTCCAGCACCAGCGGTTGGACCCTGTACCGCCGATCAGCGCGCTCTTAGCCGGGGACAAGAGCTGCCCCGGCCTCACCGCCGCCCTCCGCATGGATCAATGCCACCATCAGCGCTCCAGGTCAGGGGCCCGTTCTCGCCACAAGACGACGGCGCGCTGGCGCCTCGCAACAGGCTCCGCCACATACGCGACGGCTCAACCCACGTGGGGCGGACCTTCCCGCGAGCGCCCGTCAGCTTACCGGTGTGCTGAGATTCTCGCTCGCCCTCAGCGGCAGGGCTACAGGCTCCGCGAGCGCAACAGGCGCGTAGGCCAGAGGGCGCCGAACGGACTCCGGCGCCAGTCCTGCCTTGAGCGCCGCTATGACACCGACCGCTTCCCAGTAGTTTTCAACGATGTGCAGTTGCCCCGCGCGCCACGGGAGCAAGGTCAGGTCGGTGTTCATCAAGCTGGCATTCTCGCGCACAGCCACGACCGGAATGCCCTGCGACAGGGCCGCCAAGGTGGCCGCGCCCACACAGCCGTCGGGCATGACCAGGCACGAAATCTTCGTCACGTCCAACAGCCCCTCACGACCCAACTCCGCGCCGGGCAAAATCCGCGGACTGCGTTGAAGCCCCTTGAGGACGCACTGAAGGAAGGTCAGCGACACAGCTTCGGCCGCCATCCTGGGGTCCACGATCCCTGGATCGGCATTGGCGATGTCACGGGTCTCGAACATCGGCGCATGAGCCGTCGGCACATCGAGCAAGGTGGACAGGGTGTGCGTCAGCATGGCTTCCACGCCGCCCCAAGGGTTCACCATCTCCCCGGCGGAGTCGAAGTAGCCTTGGTGGTAGCCCGCCGGCACGTTGATCACTGACGAGACCGCCACAGCATCGTACGAGCCACGCATGGCCCATAGCTGCTGCACGAGAAGGTCCAGGTTGGTGACTTCACCGACAGCGCGGCCCGAGCTGGAATAGAGGACCTTCAGGCGTACAGGGGGTGAAAGCTTCACCACCTGAGGGCAGACGAGGCCGTAGGTAGCTCGGGCGGCGTTCACAGCGTTGACCGCCGCGTTCACGAACAAGATGTCCGGATGATCGTCGACGACAACCAAGACGCGGTTCTGGCGCACAGGTTGGAGGGCTATGTTTCCTAGCAGCAAGCGGGTGAGCACGCTGCCTTCGACGTAGGAGGCGTTGTGCGGCAGTTCATTGATATCCGACGCGTTCACGGCGTTCGGATGGGTGATCACATGGTCGCAAACACTGGCGACCAGCTTTACGAGCGGTCCAGCATCGCCCGCGTGACCGCCGACTTGCGCCCCGACTCCTGTCGGGATCATCACCGCAGCGTTGAAGGCCGAGGTGTTCTCGTACGGCCGAGGCACGAACCGGAAGGGGTCGGCCGGGCGCCTCATGCTGCCGTCCATGCCGGCTGAGAGGAAGAGCGCCTCGCCGCTCAGGCGGTCCTTGTCTATGCCGCTCACCACGGCACGGAGCATGAGATCGTCTTGACCCGCTGCACCCTCGGCGCCGGCCAAGAGGCAGCTCAGCCACTCGCCGTCTTTCGGCGCGCTGGTCTCGAATTCACGTTCATGAACCCACATGGCCGGTGGAAGCCCCCTCTCGCTCTGAGCCGCTAAGTTCGACCAAGGAAGGTCGACCGAACCGTCTGGCCTTTGAACCACTGCTCGCTGAACCGCCGCGCGGCGTCGGGATCAAACGGCTTGCAGGAAAAGATGTTGATGTAGACCGCCCCGAGCATATCGAGCGTGTGAACCACGATCGAACTCGTGAGGATGAAGCACACGGCCGACGTGCCCTTGGTATGGGGTTCGGTCTGCTGGTCCTCCTCGGGCACACCGACGTCGTCCCAGAAGTGGACCACGCACCGTTCCATATCGATCAGTTCGCACAGCTCGGTGAAGAAAGCGTCCAGACTCGGCCGATTAAAATTCGAAGGGTCGCAGCCGTGAAGATCTAGGACGAGTTCGACGCCGTAGCCGCTGCTCTCGGCCGCGCGCGTCGCCGTCAGGCTGGAGGTCGCATCGTCCATCATGCCGCCTCAGTAAATGCGCTGAGCATGCCGCTGATCGACTGCTGCACCGCTTGGCGGGTGACGCTGATGAACTCGCGTCGCGTGTCATATTTCAGGCGGCGAAGCTCCTCAATGCGGCGAGGTTGGTCGTGCTTGGTTTCGACGACGATCATGTACAAGCGCGATATCACGTCATCGTAGTTGCGCTTGCGCCCCTCGGGCAGGCCCCTCAGGTTCAGGCCGCATAATTCGATGGTCACTCTGCCTCGGTCCGTCAGCGGCTTGAGCAAGCCCGATTCCGGCAGGAAGCGCAGGTGCTCGGTGGGGTCGTCGACGCAGGGGTTGAGGAGGAGCGCTTCCTCGGCGCCTTCCTGCCCAGGTTCCCAGGCGCGTTGCCCCGCAACCGGGAAGCGGGTTCCCTTGCCGTATGCACGTTGGGGGCCGACCTGATTGCAGAGCATGCAGCTCAGCAGGAGGTTCTGCCATTCGTAGGCGAGCCAGTAGTACCCTGGGTGATCTTCGGGCCCGTCGACGCCTGGTCGCTGTACCGGCGACCAATTCTCGTCCTGCACGCTCGACTTTGGCCGATAGTGCTCGATCTCCCCTCGCGTGTTGTCGGTGACGATGGTCTCGCAATAGGCGCACTGGCCGCCAAACGGCCCGTCCACCGCAGCGAAGAAGGGCTTCTGAGCCTTGTATAGATCCTTGACCGGGGGCTTCTCACCGGCCGCACGCGCGGCTTCCACGAGCTTGCGCTCGTTGGTGCAGGTCTCGCGCCATTTGCGCCAGGCGTCGTCGTCCGGCTCCTTGAATTCAATTTTCCTCACTGGCCAGCTCCTGCAACTGGCGTAGGACCTCGTAGTCGACCGCCGCCTCGCTAATGGAAGCCGTGCCCAAGCGCGCCAAGGCGGCGCGGACTTCCCGCTGCACGGCAGTTTGGAAGGGACTTTCCCCTTCGCTGAACCGGACGGCGAGCGCCTGTTCAAGTTCGACGAGTTCAGCCTCCTCATGGGGCGTCTTGTCCTTCTTGACGCTAAGGGAGTTGAACCGCGCGATATCCCGGAGCGTCGCGTCGCCGCTCGTGGTCGGCAGCTCGAAGAGCATCGACGTGAGGACCTGATCGGCCCGTTGGCCCAGCGGCGGCGGTATGTTCTCGATCGCGAAGACACAATCCTCGCCGCGCTGAAGCTTGATCAACTCGCAGCTTGCCTCCGGCAGCTCCGTGGCGCCGACCGCGCACATCGGCGTGTGGGTAGTGGCGATGAACTGCACCATGGGGAACTGCTCATGAAGTAGCCTGACAATCTGGGCCTGCCAGCGTGGGTGCAGGTGCTGCTCCAGCTCGTCAATCAGGATGATCCCACGCACCTTATCGAGCGGCCTCGATTCGTCGAAGAGCAGCGCCCATCCGAGGAAGTCCGACACCCATGACAGCGTCGCCTGGAAGCCGTCCCCCAATCCGCCGATGGGCTGGAACGTACCCCAGGGACCGGCGATCGTCAGGCCTTTGGGCGTCAGCTTCAATGCCCCCGGCTCAAGTAGCAGTACCGCCGATATGGCGTCGAGAAGGGCATCGAGGGATTCGACGCGCGTCTCCGCGGCCTGGTCGGAGGCCGCCGTATGCGCCGGCTCGGCGTCCCCGGCGAAGGATGTGGCCAGGCGCCTGATCACCAGCTCCGGATTTTGCAGAGGCGTGTCGTAGTTGAAGAGGGTGTAGACCGCGTCGATGGTGGCATAATCGCCAACGTCGGTGGTGCCGAACGAGCGCCTGGCTGCGCCGTAGGCGCAGGCGAAGACCAGGTCCCAGGGGAACTCCCCCTCCTTCCCAGCAAAGATCGCCTTCTGTTTGACTTGGCTGTAGCCGGAGCTGCGGGGCTCGATGCGCGTGGTGATGCTCGCAGGTCCATGTTCGCTAGCGAACTCAAGGTGGATCTCCGAGGCAAGCGGTACGCCCCCTTCAAGCCGATGCCAGTCCCCGTAGATCTCCCGTAGCAGGCCAGCCGCGCTCGACTCGTCGCACATCCCCATCGCGATGCAGCGCAGCAGCGTTGTCTTGCCGACGCCGTTATCCCCGAAGAGCAGGGCCCAGTTGCGGACGCCGTGGTCCGTGGCAAGGTCGATGTCCAGCTCAGAGAAGCAGCGAACGTTCCGGATGCGGATTCGGCTGAGGTGCAGAGGCGGCTCGTCGTAGCTTGGCTCGATTTTCATGCCTAGCAAAGGCGGTAGCCCCTCACACGCGTCCGCGCCCCACCTGACGCCGAGAGGATGCCTTAAGACTTCCTCGTCCCTAGGGCAACTTGAAGCTCCCTCGGGAGCGTCCGCGAGCTGAGGAGACCATCGCCCTCGCCGGTGTCCCGCTGTGCTGCGCGCAGGCGCTTGCGTTACCTGGGTCCAGTCCTAGCGGAGCCCTAGGCCCTCCAAGCGGACGCTCCCTCCATCGGTTAAGAGTCAGGGGCCGACGTTGCCGCTCGGCCCGCTCGCAACAGCCGCTCCTGACTCATTAGCGACGCCGAGAACGCCTGCTTTCTGGCTATACCGTTGGCAGGTCACGGCTCCACGCATCGCTGTGAAAGAAGGGCGCATGCGGCGATGGCTCGAACTAAGCCACTCGAGGAACGCCGAAGGCGAGCCAGAAGGCGGCCTTCAAGGGATCGAGAGGCACGGTAAGCAGATCCTCGGCCAAGACCTCGCCAAGCATCGCATGGTTTCGCCACGTGCCTTCCGAGGACTGATGCTTACCCAAGACAAGGTGGGCGCCGCCGATCCCAAACACCGACGCGAGGACGATGAATGGTCCTTCAATGCCGAACCCCTGCAGCCGTATCGCGCTCGTTCTAACGACGTCCTCCAGGCCGTCTTCGAACGCCTTTGGCCAGACCGCGACCGCGGACGGATCGCCCGCGAAAACCTGATCGCGTCCGATCGTCCAGGCGACATCGACGCGGCCCCGGCGGTGAGTAAGGGCATAGGTTCGAACCGAGTTCCGGTTGGAGTTCTCGGGCGCGCCCGCGTTCAGCGGTGAATGCAGCAGGACGCCCTCAATCATATGGATGGCTGCAAACCCGTCAGTTGCCTTGACCGGTGCGACGGCGTTCTCCGGAGTTACCTCATAGTCGGTGACGGCCCGGAAGACGCTGAACGGAATGACGGAGACAACAGCGGTTGGATACGGATGGATCGCGAACGGCAGGCCTCTGCCTTCACCCGCCGAACCGACCGCCTGGGCGTGGAGGCTTCTCAGACGTTCGGGGACGGCTTCGTTGGCGAGGAAGGCGAGACGCAGCTCGTGAGTGTCCATCTGATGCTTCCCGCGACTGCTGCGGGTGTAGAAGCGGTTGAGGCCCTGATGGATGACCCGGTGTGGCGCGGCGGCGCTGACCGGTATCCTAATGACCAGAGCGCCTCTCCCGGACGCCAGCGGAACCCAGTGCGAGCGAAGGCCGGCAATGCGGGGCTCGACGCCCGTTCGGATCTGGTTCTCCAAGGCGAGAATGATGCTGTCGCCGTCGCCTTCGAGACCCGTCAGTTCGCTTGCGACGCCTTCGGTCTCGGCGACCCCGAAGACCAGGTCGCCGCCGTGGGTATTGGTGAACGAGGTCACGTCAGCCAAGAATTCCTTGCCGTCCTTTGGCAGGTCCCGCTTGAACTCGAGCGTCCGGCCTTCCGGCGTGGCGTCGTCTATCAGCGCCTGGAGGGCGCGCTCATCGATGTCGTCGAGACCACCAGCAATCACGTGCCTGCCGCCTTCTTCGGCCGGCTTCGCAGATGCGGCGTCTTGCCTGCTGCGGCGGCAGCGGGCGTTGCGCCTTTCGGCTTGGCGGCGGCCTTCGTCTTGGCGGGCGCTTTCACGGTCCCTTTGCGCGCCGGCGACTTCTTCGCCGTCGGCCTGGCGGCCGCGCCTTCAGGGGACAGGTCCAGGACAATGACGTCGATCAGGTCACGCAAGGCCTTGGGTTGATGCTTCACCAGAGCTTTTCGCAGCGCCTCGGGGTCAGTGATCGGATCGACGCCGGCTGGTCGCTTCGGAACAGAACCTGCCGCTGCGCCGAACCAGAAGACGAGGAAGATGCCGTGTCCGCTGGACCCCGCTGATTTGGCATAGTCGGCGACCTGGGTTTCGATCGCCGTGAACACTTCATCGTTCATATGCCGCTTAGCTTCAATGGGAAGCGACGCTGTCCCTTCGCCGATGACGAGCAGGTCCGCGCGCCGGTCGTTGCGTCGCCGCGTTTCCGTCGGTGTTCGATTGGCGCCGACGCCGAACCGGATGAGGCGATCCCGGATCCGGTCGGTCAGCAGGTCGCGGCAGTGGTTCTCGATCTTTGGCCGGCGGCTGGCAGCGTCGGGGTTGTTCCAGAAGCCCTTCCAGCCAGAGGTGTCGCCGTCGCGGATGTCCTTGGCCAGGTCCTCAAGGATTTCGCCCACAATCGCGCGCAAATCTGAAGGGGTGGCGGGCGGACCTGCATTGATCGCCTCGGCGACCGCTCTCGGCGTGGGTGCGGTGAACTCCGCCCGCTGGCGCAGGATGATCTGATTGGCGTGATGGTGAAGAAGCAGCTCGTGCCAGGCCAACAAGACCGGCATATCAAGCAGGCTCTGCAGCGCCCAGGTAGCTTCGGCGGTAGGGGATTGAGCAAGCGCCTTGAGAGCGCGCGCCACCACCTGACTCATCCCGTCGAGGTTACCCCGGTCGTTGTCCGTGGGCGCATAGAGTGGGCCGATCAATCTGGCGATTGCCGTGTCCCTAGCGATCGCCGAGGTCGTTAGGCTCTCGAAGCTGCTTATCAGATGTCCGCGGTTCAGCCGATCGAACAGGGCGTCGACGTTAACGGCGGCGAGTTCGGCCGCGAAGGCGGGCTCATTGGGAACCGGGTCGATCAGGAAGGCGACCAGCCTCCATAGCGACAGTGCCTCTGGCGACATCCTTTTGCGGCTCAAAGCCGCGTCCACCAGGGCGGCGACCTCATCGCGCTGAAGCGCCGCGCCCGCGAGCGCCAGGGCGCTGCGCAGGATTGCGGGCTTGGCGTTCGGTTCGGACTTGAGGAAGGCGGCGACGGGCCCGAACTTTTCGGCGGTCCTCAGGGCGTCAAGGAAGGGCAGGTCATGGCTTCCGCTCTTGATCGCGGCCTTCCAGTAGGCCAGCAGCGCAGCTTCGCCGCCCGCGGCCTTCAAGAGTTGATCTAGGGCGGCGATCTGAACGGCGTCGCGATTGTCGCCCTGAAGCATGTAGTAGCCGCGCAGGGCGGCGAAGGCCGCATCCATCGACAGGCTGACGGGCGCGCCTCGGCTGAGCTGCAGATCTAGCCAAACCGCGGCGATCGTATTGGCTTCGAACGTCTGGTTTTTGCCTTCCTGCGCGGCCTGCCGAGTCCAGGCGATGGGGAACCGCGTTATGAAGTTCGCCCAACCTTGGACGATCCCATTCGCGACACTTTCGCCCACCCACCAGGTGAGCTGTTCCATGCCCCGGCCCTTGTGCCGATTGCGGTGATAGCCGCCATAGACCTGGGCGGCGAAGAGCATCGCCTGGAAGGCCTGACCGCCTTTGACCTTGGCGAGATTGGCCTTGAGCCACTTCTTGTCCTTCGCCACAGCTGTCGCTTCAGCTTTCGCCGTCTTGCGTGCCCGGGCCGATTGCTCGGCCCGCCAATCGGACATCTCGCTGACCGAGAGCGACAGATGGAAAGGCTGCAGGTCCGCACGGGCATCAGTCAGGTGCCAGAAGCGCCAGTAACGATCGCTGTCAGGGCTCCAGGGCCCGACGAGGTCTGAGACGATACGCGCCAGCGCATTCGCTGACGGACCGGCCGGCTCCTTGTCCAGCTTGTCGAAGGCCTCATCAAAAATATGAGCCGGCGGCTCCGTGCCGACGAGCCGGTGATAGTCATAGTTGGGCCGCCAGCCCTGACCATGCGATCGCGCGAACAGTGCCCAGAACAGGGAAGAGCTATTGGCCGAGTCGCGCTCGACCCAGCCTCGCACGGCGACGCGAACCTGGTCTTCCGTGTCGTCGGAGTCCTTCACGCTGGCGTTGGCCATCCATCGCAGAAGATCCTGCGCCTTCAGGGCCGGGGTCTGCTCTATGGTCTTGCTCAGGACGCGCTGGACGATGCGGGCCGATTCATAGGACCGCGAGTGGCCGACATTCTTCTTCACGCCGATCGGCTTTTCGAACAGGTCGGGGATCGGACGCTTCTCAAGCGCATCGCCGAGCGGCCAGGCGTATCCCATCACCCCGTCCCCAGTCGTCGAATAGTCGGCCAAGATTTTGCGGACTTCCGCCGCGCTCGCGCCGTGCCCGACCAGGGGCGCCATGGCGATCGGCGCCACCACCATGGCTGTCGGCGCAGGCTCCCCTTTCATGGCGGTCAGAATCTTGCGCAGCACCGGCAGCGGCTTGTCGATGCGCGCCTTTATCGTCTCGATCGCATGGCGGCGCAGCCAGCCGGGATTGTCCGGGTCGGCGGTGAAGCTGATCAGATCGGCGTCCAGCCCGGGAACACGACGGCCGCTGGTCAGGGCCTCGATAACCAGATTGCGCCGATGCATCGTCTCGGCCTTGTCGAGAAGGATGGTTCTTAGCGGCTGTTCCAGATCCACGCCGGCGAGACCGCCGACTGCGGTCGCGCCCTGGATTGAAGACAGGAACCACGGATCGCGCCGGCCGGTGGCGGCCAGGAGCGCTTCGCGATGCGGCGTCGGCAGCATGGCGGCGTCGCCTTGGAACAGGATCGCTTCCGGATGCGCCTTTACCAGCTTCAGCGCGCGCGCCTTGTGGACGCCTTGGGCGAGTTCGGTCACGAACCAAGCGAAGGTGCCCAGAAGCGCCGGGGCCGGTTTGTTGTCGTCGCCGCAGAGGAGGGCATACGCGCGCCGGAACGGCAGAGCCGGGGGGCGGCCGTCCCGGCTCGATGTCGTGGCGGCGAGCGCGCGGCCGGCGAGATATTCGGCGACCATCCGATGGGTCGGCCTGTAGACGCCGGCCTCGCCGCGGAACATGGGCGTATCGATCGCGTCTCGCAGCGCCTGGGTGTCGACCCCGGCGGGAATCAGATCGTCGCGGATGACCAGATTGTCTCTGGGCGCGGCGGTATTGCCCATCCAGATGTCCTCGCGCGCTGAGAGCATCAGAACGAGGCAAGCCTTTTCCGCCGCCTCGACGATGGCGCCTGCGGTCGAGCGGGTCGCCCGCTCCGGCGCCTCGGCATTCATCTCGTCCGCCATGGCCCGGGTAGCGTGGGCGAACAGGGCGCCGCGCGACTCGATTGCATGTGTAGCGGACCCAAGTGTCTGATGCAGCAGCTTGAGCGTGGCGGGGTTTTCCATCAACGACCCCGCCGCGAGGTCATTGACGCGCTGAAGGACGCGGTCGGGATGTCGCTCTCCGAGGCTCCTCAGGATAGCCTTCTGCTCGTCGTCGTCCAGCTGGCCGAGGTGGAAAGTCTCGAAATCGCCCAGTACCTTGGCGATGTGGAGTAGGTCGGGCCGGGGGAGCGAGATCGACCGGCAGGTGATCCGCCAGTGGTCATACTGGCTGTCCTTAAGGGCCTCGATCAGGTCTTCGAGACGGTCACGTCCGGTCTCGCCGATCCGGTATTCCTCGACAGCATCGATAAAGGCGATCTTGCCCTCGGGGCGGACGCCCTTGCTCACAAACGCCTTGGCCGTCACCACGCTGGTGCCTTGGGCCGCCGCGGCCAAGGCGAAGGCCGTAGACTTGCCGCTGCCTGGCTCCCCCAGCAGAACAAGACCCGTCCGGGACGAAAGATCGCTCATCCTAAGCGGTTTGCCGGACGCCTCTGACGGCGCAAGATCCTTGAGGACGCGGCGGTCAAGATCGGCGGGTTTGGGCGCGGAAAAGAGCAAGGAACTGTCCAGCTTCGTTTGGCCGAGACTACAACTTCGCGTGGATCTGGCGATGGCAATCAGATGCAGTTTCGCGGGAAGTTAGGTCACCGGGTCGTGGTGGCGGACGGGTAGATGCCTTGGCGAGCGGCACCTTGCCCTAGCCGGGGTCAGAGTGCTCCTCGTGGGCCGCATCACCTGTCGTGACCTGGGCATGGATTGACACAGTGACGCCGCGCCCGACGCCCTGCTCGCGAGTGAGGCGGAGAGACTGATCGATCAGCTCTAAGGTGCTTTCGAGGGACATGAAGCAGTGCTGGATCATCCGGTCGAAATGACTGATGACGCCCAACTCCAGTTTGCGACCTTCGAACTCGCCCTTGAGCGAGTCTGTGCCAAGCTGGGCTATCAGCCCTCGCGTCTCCATGGCTGCTCGGAGATGAGCCGAGTTGTAGACGGAGACGATCATCACACGGCCGAAGAGGATGTCCGCCAAGGCGTCGTCATCCATGGGCCACCAAGCCGGCGGCAGACCCTGCAGAGTGACCGTCAGGGTGCGGCCGTAGCCTGGCGTATCGATGTAGAGGGCGTTGTCCATGCGCCCTTTCAGGCCGATCGCGACGACTGGGCCCTTTATGCCCTTGATCATTCGCCCGACGTCGGCTCGGGAGTCGATCAGGTCATTGGAAAAGGCGGCCCCGCCGCGCCAGCGATAGGCGCCGATGACCATGGCCGGACCGGTCTGGGCGAAGGTAAAGGAACCTGAGTGGCTCCGCCGAACCAGATCAGCCAAGTCCCCGAAGTAAAAGTCGGCGGGGTGGCCGATCCGTGTCGCCGGCTTCTTACCCTTCGCGTCCCCGACCGCGCGATGCATGCGGCGGATTTGGGTCTCCAGCCTTGCTTGGATTTCCGGCCGCAGCGGCGGTTCGGGCGCCGCTTCGGCTGCCTTCTGCCCTGCCCTGGTGGTTGGTTTAGGTTTCGGGATCAGATCCTCGGAGCCGGCTACCAAGTGAAGCATCAGCCGGTACTCTCCGTCCGCGACCTTACGTGTCTTGAGCTCTCCTAGGGCGTGGACGCGGCGACTGGGCAGGTCGATGAAGGACACGTCGCCGATCCGCAGGAAGGTGGTGGTCCCGTGATAAATGGCCATGCGGCCGTCCAAGACCCGAATACCCCGTACAAACAAGCGTTCGCCGAGTCCGCCGATCCCGATCGGGAGATCGGCCTGTTTCGGGTGTTTGAGATGTTCGCCGATCAGGCGCCGATCTTTTTCGTAGAAGAACCAGGCGAAGCCGTCACCGATCGCGCGGCCCAGATCCAGACTGGCCCCGAGAGCATTGACGTAGCGGTTCAGCGCCGCCTGCCGCCGGGCCAGCCAGCCCTTGCGGAATCGGCCACGCTCTCGTTTCAAGCGCTTCTGTTCCGCCTTGATCCCTCGCACCAAAGCCTCGAGCCGGCGATGGCCTCGACGAGCCGGGACTGGAAGTCGATCACGTCTAGGGGGAAGTCGTCATCAAGGTCGGCGTGTCCCTTCAGCCTCAGGATAACTCGCCAGCACCATTCGAACTCGGCCCCAGCCTCACGCAGCGCTTTGAGGACCGACCGGTGCGACGGGCGGGGCGAGAGCGGTGTCGACTGGGGCGGCAAGGGGAGGGGCGGAGGGGGCACGACGATAGCTCTGCTGGCGCTGTGGGGCCCCGAACCATCCACCACAACGAGGCGAAGTTGCTGACCGCGGACGTTTAATGGGGTCGGCCACAATGGCCGCTTTACGGTCCGAGACCAATGTCTGTTGTTGGCGCAGGGCCGCCATTGATGCGGCGCGGCCGTGTCCGCTCCCTCCGCAGGCTACTTCTTTTTGTCGGGCCGCTGAGAGAGCGCGGAGCCGGCTGCCGTTTTAGAATCTTTGGCAGTTCGGCTGTCTCGCAGAGTCTTGGAAGCTGCGGTACCGGCCTTC
>Ga0157373_10002387_pt1 | contig 14264 bp, 11 predicted proteins | sample C65metaG_FD_113460 | JGI IMG/M metagenome (GOLD analysis project Ga0157373, IMG submission 113460) | Corn rhizosphere microbial communities from Kellogg Biological Station, Michigan, USA - C6-5 metaG | ecosystem: Host-associated > Plants > Roots > Rhizosphere > Soil | place: USA: Michigan... | reverse complement strand
TGAACAGTTTTCTTCAAAATCTACAGAGTGCAAGGTTACTGAACCTGATCAATCGTCCTACACAGGGCATTGCTGCATTACAGAAGCCCGACAAAATTTATCTGGAAAACACCAACCTAAGTTATGCTTTGGACACGCATCCTGACATAGGAACCATTAGGGAAACTTTCCTCCTCAATCAACTGAGAAATGCAGGACATCAGGTACAACTCGCCGAAAAAGGAGACTTCATGATCAATGGGAAACATGTCATCGAAGTCGGAGGAAAGAAAAAAACCTATAAACAGATCGCAGGCGTTGAGGCTGCATTCATTGCGGCTGACGAAATAGAAATAGGTTTCGGAAATAAAATCCCACTCTGGTTATTCGGATTGTTATACTAACCCTTCTCCTTCACTTCGATATTCGGTAAAAAACCCGTCAACAGCCCTATCAGCGGCAGAAATGAGCAGATGTGGTACACATAATTGATACCCGCATGATCGGCAAGATTGCCCAGCAGCGCAGAGCCAATCCCTCCCATACCAAAGGCAAAACCAAAGAACAAACCGGCCACAAGACCCGTTTTCCCAGGGATCAGTTCCTGGGCATACACGAGGATCGCAGAGAATGCAGAAGCGAGGATCATCCCAATGGGTACGATCAATACCCCTGTCCAGAATAGATTGGCATAAGGCAACATCAGGGCAAAAGGCGCCGTTCCGAGAATAGAAAACCAGATCACATACTTCCTGCCAAAACGGTCCCCTACCGGGCCACCCACCAGCGTACCTGCAGCTACAGAAACCAGGAACACAAACAGGTATACCTGCGAGCTCTGCACCGACACCTGGAACTTATCAATCAGGTAAAAGGTGAAGTAGCTCGTCAGACTGGCCATATAGAAATAATTGGAGAAAATCAGGATCAGCAGGATGGAAACCGCGAAAATCACTTTGCCGCGCGAAAAGGTATTGGCAACAACTGCCGCGCCACCCTGTTTGCGGGCATTGATCTTCAGCAGTACGCCCTTATACCAGACTCCTACCCTGCTCAGGATGAGGATTGCCAGCAGGGCCATCAGTGAAAACCAGATGATGCTGGTCTGCCCATGGGGCACAATGATCCAGGCGGCCAGCAATGGCCCGAGCGAACTTCCTGCGTTGCCACCCAGCTGAAAGATCGATTGTGCCAGTCCCTTTTTTCCCCCGGATGCAGCCTGCGCCATCCGCGATGCCTCAGGATGGAAAACCGAAGACCCTGTCCCTACCAAGGCAACAGCCAGCAGCATCATGTAAAATCCGGTCGACATGGACAGTGTAACGAGTCCTACAAGCGTAAAACCCATCCCTACAGCAAGTGAATAAGGCTGTGGTTTTTTATCGGTATACAACCCTACAAAAGGTTGAAAGAGAGAAGCAGACATCTGGAAAGTCAGCGTAATCAAGCCAATCTGTGAAAAGCTCAGGTGATACGAGTTTTTGACTATCGGGTAAATCGCCGGGATCAGTGACTGGATCGTGTCATTCAAAAGGTGGGAAAAGCTGATGGCAAAAAGGATCGGAAAGACGGTAGTCTCCACTGCTTTTTGGGTCGCATTAGTTGTACTCATTTAATCGCAATAGTTTTACTAAATTAAAAAGGGCTATATTGCCCAAAGATAAGCATACTTTTGTTCAAGTTTTTCTGGTATTATCTAAATAGAACTGCAAAACAATTGCGTTCCAGAGCGTGTTATTTACTACAATAATACAAATCAAGTTCCATGAAAATCGCATATATATCCTCTTACCCACCCCGTGAGTGTGGCATCGCAACTTTTAACCATAACCTGATGAGGGCAATAGGGCACGACAAAAGTGCCGTCTCTGAGGACAGCTTTGTGGTCGCGATGAATGATTCTGACAGCATCACAACATACGAATACCCGAAGGAGGTAAAGTACATCATCAGGCAGGAAAATCAAAAAGATTACATCCGCGCGGCAGATTACATCAACACCAGCCTCGCCGATGCCTGTATCCTGGAGCATGAGTTCGGGATCTTTGGCGGTGAAAGTGGTGTATATATCCTTCCGCTCCTCGCACGACTGAAAAAACCGCTGATTACCATCTTTCATACCATCCTGAAAGATCCCAGTTACATGCAACTGACCATCATCAGGGAAATTGCCAAGTATTCTTCGAGAATTGTAGTGATGAGCCATCGTGCAGTAGGGTTCTTAACCGGCATTTACGGTATTCCCTTCGCTAAGATACAACTGATTGAACATGGCGTGCCGGACCTCGAAGCGAAAACAGACAATCCTGTAAGGCAATCGCTGGCTTTCAAAGGAAAAAAAGTCCTCTTCACCTTCGGACTCATCAGCAGAAACAAAGGACTGGAAACGGTCATAGAAGCGCTGCCCGAAATTGTAGCCCAGCACCCCGACGTCATGTACGTCATCCTCGGCACCACCCACCCCGGTGTGGTGCGTAACTCGGGAGAGGAATACCGTGATAGTTTAAAGCGTCTTGCACAAAAGCTCAACGTAGAGGAAAATCTGACATTCATCAATAAATTCGTCTCTGAAGCTGAGCTGTTCGATTACCTGACCGCTTGCGACATGTACATTACCCCCTATCTGAATGAAGCACAGATCACAAGTGGTACCTTATCGTACGCCGTCGGTGCGGGAGCTGCAGTAGTTTCCACCCCTTACTGGCATGCGCAGGAGCTGCTTGCCGATAACCGCGGCCGCCTGTTTGACTTCAAGGACAGTCATGCGCTGGCCAAAAATGTGAACGAGCTGCTATCCGACAAACAAAAATTAAGCGAGCTGAAAAGCAATGCCTATGAATACGGACTGCACCTGAGGTGGCCAAGCACAGGACAGGTTTTTGTGGATGTCCTCGATGAGGCAATCTCAAAATACCTGCTGGAAATGGAAAAAGCAGGTAAACAGATCATTGATCCTGACCTGATGCCGGCCTTCAGCCTTGCCCACGTCCAGCGCCTGACTGACGACACGGGCATTGTACAACATGCTAAATATGGCATCCCTAACCTGAAAGAAGGTTATTGCCTCGACGATAACGCCAGGGCGCTCATCCTGGCCATCCTTGCCTATCAGCAGAATAAAAGCAAAGTGGCCCTGGAACTTCTGCCGATCTACCTCAGCTACATCCAGTACATGCAGTGTGATGATGGAAACTTCCGCAACTTCCTCAGCTTCAATAGAAATTACCTCGATGAGGTGGGCTCTGAGGATTCATTCGGACGTACCATCTGGTCGTTGGGATACCTCATCAGCAATCCGCCGAACAACTCTTACAGAGAATTTGGAAAGGACCTTTTCCTGAAATCCGTGCCTCATTTCAAAGCGTTGAAACACCTGCGCGGGATTGGAAATACCATGATCGGGCTGGCAAAGTATATGGAAGCGCACCCGCACGACGAGCACATCAGCAATCAGATGGCCATGTTGGTAGAGCCCCTGAAAAATGCGTATAAAAACAATAAGATCGGGGCATGGCACTGGTTTGAGGAAAAGATGACCTACGACAATGGTATCCTGCCCCTTGCCTTACTCTGCAACTATGAAGTGAACCACGACCAGGAGTCGCTGGACATCGCGCTGGAAAGCATGGAATTTCTGACACAAAAAACCTTGATCCAGGGTTACCTGACACCGGTTGGAAACGACGGATGGCTGTTCAGGGACGGTGGGGAGATGGCCTTATACGATCAGCAGGCAATAGAGACGATGGCCATGGTACTCATGTACTTCAAAGCATATGAAATCACCAAAGACCTCATCTACATCAAACAGATGAACCTTTCCTACCAATGGTTCCTTGGCGAAAACAGCTTGAAACTACCACTGTATGACCATGAAACAAAAGGATGCGGTGACGGACTGCAGACTTATGGTGTGAACAGGAACCAGGGTGCCGAAAGTACCCTCGCGTACTGGATCTCCCATCTGATGATCCTTCAGGCGCTGGAATCTGAATACCAATACATCCAAAGCGGCGACCTGATGGCTGTGCAGAAAGGCGCTTTCTAAGGACATATGAAGATAGCCGTATTATCACCTGTGGCGTGGAGAACTCCTCCACGCCATTATGGCCCCTGGGAACAGATGGCCTCAAACCTTACAGAGGGCCTGGTAGCGCAAGGCCTGGACGTCACCTTATTTGCCACAGGCGACTCCCTCACCTCCGGAAACTTAGATGCTGTGATTGAGATGGGATATGAGGAGGACCGCAGCCTGGACGCAAAAGTCGTAGAATGCCTGCACATCAGCAACCTGATGGAAAGGGCTTCAGAGTTTGACCTCATCCACAATCATTATGACTTCCTTCCGCTCAGCTATTCCAAACTGACGAAAACGCCGTTCATCACCACGATACATGGCTTCTCCTCGGAAAAAATCCTGCCAGTTTATCAAAAGTACAATGCAAATGGTCATTATGTTTCTATCAGCGATTCCAATCGCCACCCCTCGCTGGAGTACCTCGCGACAGTCTATAACGGGCTTGAAGTAAAGAACTTTAATTTCAACCCGACACCAGAGGAATACCTCTTGTTTTTTGGCAGGATCCATCCTGATAAAGGTACCGCTGAGGCCATTGACATTGCCATCCAAAGCAACCGGAGACTGCTCATTGCCGGCATCATCCAGGATCAGCAATACTATAATGAACGTATTGCTCCCCGACTGAATGCAGACATTGTTTACGTGGGATCTGCGGGACCGGACCAGCGCAATGAGCTCTTGTCCAATGCTGCTGCACTGCTGCACCCCATCAACTTCGAAGAACCTTTCGGACTGAGCGTTGCTGAAGCCATGTTATGTGGTACCCCCGTGATTGCATTCAGCAAGGGCTCCATGCCGGAACTGATAGCTCATGAGCGTACCGGTTTCCTGGTTTCAAATGTGGATGAAGCGGCAGAAGCCGTCGGGTTCATTTCTTCTATAAACCGGCAGGAGTGCCGCACATGGGCAGCTGAAAAGTTCTCTAAAGAAAAAATGGTAGCAGACTACCTGAGCCTCTACCATCATATCTTAAAAACGGACCATATTTAAGCTTAAATCACATTTAAATACGGATCATCATCCAATCTTGCTTAAACTCGATGGATGATGATCTACTCAAGATCTTCTTTAAGAAGGCTGAATGACCTGTTCTTCTTCCGTAAGTATAGCCAGGGCAGAGCTTTTCAGTTTCTCCAACACCAGGTCTATCTTTACCGAAGCAAATGAAGAGCAATAATCTGATAGTCCGTAAGGGATGATCAGCTCACCATTATGTATGATTGATCCGCAGGAATACAACACATTGGGCACATAACCCTCACGTTCATCGTTATTCGGCACCACTAAAGGCTCCTCCAGTCGGCCAATTTCCCTCGAAGGATCTTCCAGATCAAACAAACTGGCGCCCAGGCAGTAACGGCGCATCGGACCGACACCATGCGTGATGACCAGCCAGCCGTCTGGCGTCTCTATCGGCGAACCACAATTCCCAATCTGTATAAATTCCCATGGGAATTTAGGGGACTGAAGTTTAACGGGGTTATCCCAGACAGTTAGTTTATCTGAGTACATCAGGTAATTATTCCAGCCATCAATACGTGACATCATCACGTATTTGCCATTGATCTTTCTCGGAAACAGGGCCAGATTTTTGTTCTGCGCACCTACACCATGCAGCGGGCTGATTTTAAAATCGTAAAAATCCGTTGTCTGCAACAGCTTAGGCATGATCATCGCTCCGTCAAAAGCGGTGTAAGTTGCATAATAGATCACCGACCCATCCTCCTTCGTGAACTTTACAAAACGTGCATCCTCTATGCCCTTGCGCTCAAATTCTGAAATCGGGAAAATTACCCTGTCCGATATATCAGTGTCCCTGGAGAAGCTGATCTCGTGATAGGTATCTGACAACCACAGAATCTTATCATACTGTAGTTTCTTCAGGTCGTCCTCCTGCAGGCTCTTACCATCAATGATGATTTTCCTCAGTGTCGCATAGTCGAACTTATCTTCCAGCTTTCCACCCAGCTCGTCCAGTACCTCCACATCAATTTTGGAATCAATCGCCTTTTTCAAAAACAGTTTCTTATTGTAAACGGCATTTTTGACGACCTCTGCCTCATCGATATAGTTTCCCGCAGGGATTACCGTAATGTTATTGTCCCTGTCGATCAAAGCTCTTCTGAACACTACTGAAGAAATGTGCCCCTCACCTACAGCCCTGAAACTGATGATGACGCGTTTTTCACCCTCTACGAGCTCGGTCTGATCCGGGTCCTCCACAATCGATGGATTGAAAAATGCAGCAGATTCAATGGAATACTCATGCGTAAAGTACGAGCCAATCAGCAACCGCTGATATTTATCCAACGACTCGGGGTCAAAACCGGCCGCCTCAATACGACGCATCACCTTCTTACAATGTCGGGTAAGGATCTTGGTGATGTTACGGTGCCGCTTGGAATATTCCTGCAACAGCGGCGATATAATCCCGAACACCTGCTTGTCTGTCAAGGACATGACATGCTTAACCACCTCCTCAGCACGTTCATCTCCATTAAAGAAAAAACGCGCAATGACTCTCTTAGGATCTGGATATACCTTTACCGGCTTTCGTTCTACTAGTAATCTCATAACCATATAACGTTTAAACAAGCAAAAATGATTTTGTTAATTGAAATAAAAACAGGTGTTTTTTTCGTCCCCAAATCTTTGAAGAAAAGAATTGCACGTCCTCAAAAGAACACCTGTTTTATTTCTGCATCTTACTATATTCTATTGCAGAGGAGGGTGCTCTATAAATATTACTTGAATGATCGCATCACTGTAAAAGATGGTAACATCCCCACCGGGAGCAGGGCTGTAAAATATGGCCAAAAAAGATCGCGAAGCTCAGATGATAAAAACAGTATGAAAAATCCCTAAATTAGTTGCTTCAACAACAGATCAAAATGAAGAAAATCTTCTTAATCACCTGCGGTTTAGGATTAGTCCTTTCCACACAAGCACAAACGCCACTAAAGACCATTAAAGATAATGCCTCGACCACTATTAAAGATCAGGGGCAATCAGGTACCTGCTGGAACTATTCTACGACTTCCCTTATTGAATCTGAGGAATTGCGCCGTGGACTGGGGGAATTCAATCTTTCTGAGATGTTTACCACACGTGGTGTCTACATTGAAAAAGCAAAAAATTACATCCTGAGACAGGGCAAAGCGCAGTTTAGTGAAGGCGGACTTGGTCATGACCTGATCCATGCCACCGCAACTTACGGAGCCCTGCCACAGGAGGTATTCCAGGGTGCAAGTGGAGAAGTACCCAATCATAGTGGCCTTGCAGATGAATTGAAAACATACCTTGATGACGTACTGAAAAAACGTCCCTTAGATAAAAACTGGCTCCAGGGCTATGAAGCCATTCTCAATAAAAAAATGGGTACACCTCCAGCCAACTTTGACTATAAAGGAAAAAATTATACCCCCATCACCTTTGCAAAGGAGGTGTTGAAATTTGACGCTAACGACTATGTCAGCATCAGTTCCTTCACTCACCACCCCTATTATACCCAATTTGTACTTGAAGCACCGGACAACTTCGCAAATGGTGCGTTCTACAACCTCCCTTTAGAAGAAATGATCGACCTGACCAAATCATCCTTAAAAGATGGGTATACCGTAATGTGGGATGCTGATATCAGCAACAACGATTTCCAGCAGGACAACGGTTATGCGCTGTTATTTGAAAATGATGCAGATGTAAAGGCCAGTCCGCTAAACCCCGACGCCAAAGAAAAAGCCTACTCCGCATCACTTCGTCAGCAATTGTATGAAAACCTGACGACTCAGGATGATCACCTTATGCACCTCGTGGGCCTGGATCAATCTGCAAATGGAAAATATTTTTTCAAGGTGAAAAACTCCTGGGGTCCGGTCGGTCCGTTCAAGGGTTACATTGAGGTATCAGAGCCCTATTTCGCCATCAATACCGTCAGCCTTGTGGTACCTAAAGCAGCCTTATCAAAAGACCTGAAAAAGAAACTGGGAATCAACTAACCGGCAGTACACCTGAGATCCGTTAACAGGCAAAGCAGCAACACCAATATCTTGCCTCCGGATTCAATCTTCCGGACAACGAATGTGTCGCACATCTGCCGGTAGAAAACAGGGACGATCCAAAATAAGCGGGCAAAATAAAAAACACCCCCATTAAACAATACAAACTTATCCAAAAAAGGCCGCAAATTGCGGCCTTTAAACATTCAAGCCTATCAGCAAAAAGATCCGTTATGCAACTTAACCGGCTTTGGACGGGAATGTAGAAATTCAAAAAAAACAGATGTGTCTTGAGGACCTGCAAATCTTTCCGTCAAAGATCTGGGGAAGAAAAACACATCTGTTTTTTATTATTTTTTCAGCTCGATCTCGCGGTCGATTTCAGTGATATTTACTTGTTGCGGTGTCGTAAAATCACCGATGAGGTATTTGTTAAAATGGTCTGCAAGTTTCCAGAACGCATATTCTGTCAGGTCGCCAAAAGCATGTCTTTGTCCGGGGATAATGGCAAATTCGAACCTTTTACCGGCCCGCATCAGCGCATTCGCCACTCTAATGGTATTTGCGGGATGTACGTTGTTATCTACATCTCCAGTCATCAGCAACAGGTGCCCTTTAAGATTTTTTGCAAGATCAGGGTTTTTATCGATGCTATATTTGAAGGTCGTATCCCCTTTTGCAGAGACGATTTCCTTTACACCATGGTGTTTCTCGCTCCACCATCTGTTGTAGATGCTGTTGTCATGATTTCCGGCGTTGGAAACCGCAGCCTTAAAGAAGTCAGGGTACACCAGCATGGCGGCAGTCGACATGAAGCCACCGCCAGAATGCCCTGTTATACCCACCCTGCCTGCGTCAATAAATGAGTGCCTGTCGGCAAGTTGCTCTACAGCTGCTTTTTTATCTGCAAGGCCATAATCTCTGAGGTTGCCGTAGCCATAGGTATGATACCATTTGGAGCGGGCGGGGTTCCCACCTCTGTTGCCTACCGTAACAACAATATATCCGAACTGCGCCAGGCGTTCCGTTCTGTCCATGCTCTTGCTGAATGCTTTGTTGACGGCTTCAGTTTGCGGACCAGGGTATACATACTCAATGATCGGGTATTTCTTTGCCGGATCGAAGTCGAAAGGTTTATACATGACCCCGTAAATGTCGGTGATGCCGTCATCAGCCTTTACTTTAAAGGGCTCAGGGAACTTATATCCCGTCGCCATGAGCAATGATAGATCTGTAGTTTCCAGGTTCATGATCACACGGCCATTATTGTCGGACAATACCGCTTTAGGCGCAGTGTTGACCCTGGAAAAATTGTCTACAAAAAACCTGGCCTCATCATTCATGCTGATGGCATGATCGAAGTCGCCCGCATTCAGCAATTTCAATCCGGAGCCATCAAAGTTGATCCGGTAGAGGTGCAGGTAATACGGATCTTCCTTCGCTTCCCTGCCATTTGCAGTAAAGTAAAGCACCCGGTTTTTCTCATCGACGTTCACTATTTCCTCACAATGAAAATTTCCCTTTGTGATCTGATTTTTAAGTTTACCATTGCCATCCATAAGATAAAAATGCGCCCATCCATCACGTTCAGACCAATGGATCAATTCTTTACCTCCATTGACAACCGCCGGTCTGTTGAGCTCCACATAGGTATTAAAACGCTCTTCAATCAGCACCGTTGCCGTACCACTATTGACATCAATGGTGCCGATATCGGCCCGTTTGAGATCTCTGCTGATGCGTGAAAAATAAAAACGGTTGTTGTCGCCAAGCCACAAAGAAGGCCTGAACTCATTGTCGCGGTCCTTATTGAGCTGTGGCGCAGAGAACACACCGACGCTCTGATCTTTGAAAGCAGCGGTATTCAGCTTTTTAAATGATTTGGCATTAAAGTCGAACAAAAGCAGCTCATCAACAGGTGCTTCTGCTTCACCCGGCATCTGGTACTTATAGGTTTCCAGGGTAGGCCTTCCTGCGGCTACATTATTGATGACCCACAGGTCTTTCACCTTACGGGAGTCAGTACGGTTCAGGATAAAATATTTAGCGTTTGGCGACCACAGTACAAAGGCCCTCCTTCTCTTTTTATTGTTCTTTTCCTGTTCCTCATTGTTTTCTCCATCGCCATTGCTGCCGTAAGCATAGAACTTCTCGCCGTCTTTAGTGAGCTGATGTTCGACGATGGTGCTGTCTTCTTCATTTTTCACCGCTTTCTGGTAATTTGCCTTATCCATCCAGTAGAGGTTGTAATTTCTGCTGAAGATGACTGCAGAGGAATCCGGTGCTACTGCTCCCCAGGAAGGTTTAGCCTTTGGTTTGCTATAGTTAGGTACTTCGCTGAGCTTCGCTCCGGCAAATTCATAGTTGAAGAAGAAAATTTTCTTCTGCATGGAGTCAGCCGCTTTTTTATCCTTACGGTCTTTTTTCAGCTCATCAATGCTGCTCTTCAGCTCAAACGTAATGCTCTTCTCATCGGATGAGAACTTGAGGTTCTCCAGGGGCAGGTGCTGTGCATCGAAGGGGTCGCGCATGATGGTGGTGATCTCCGCTGCCAGCCGATCCCGGTCAAACATTTTTTGCTTTTGTTTGGAAACAGGGTTCACCAGATACCATTCCTTTCCGGCAGGTGTCTCATATTCATACCAGAAACGGTTACTGAGCTTCAGCCAATGCGGGTCTACTGCTGTAGAGTAAATCAGTTTCTTTAATTTATTGGGTGAAAAACGAGAGGCCAACTGGTAATTTGCAATGGGTGCCGGTGTAACCGACTCGGTGATGGTGAATGTTTTTGTCTGCGCAAAGGCATTAGAACTGATACCAAACACCGTAAAAATCAGGTAGTAAATTTTTTTCATGTATGTGTATTAGGATTTTGGCCTAAAAATATTGATTATTCAACTGAAGAACGCCTGTACCTATGTAATAAATGCGATAGTTTCGCTGCCGATGCTTCCCCGGGCGGATTTGATGTCCTGAGACCAATATTTAAGGCAAATAATTATTGTCATAAATCAGCTTCGATTTTATAGTTTTGCAACAAATACATCATAATGAAATTTCAGCTATTACCTATGATTGCTGCAGCAGTGATTTTTACTGCCGGCTGCCAGTCAAAATCCCAGACAACAAGCAACGATGGCAACGGAAAAGACAGTGCCAGCGTTGTCACAGCAGATCCCAATAACCCATCCGATGCTGCCCAGGCCCCTACCGGCGACATCATGAAGATGAAAGTTGCTGATGCGAAGACCATTCTCGCACGTAAGCAGGTGCCTATTTTGTGTTACCATCAGATCCGCGACTGGCGTCCTAAGGATTCCAAAACTGCGAAAGATTACATTGTTCCAGTTGCGGCATTCAAAGAGCACATTAAAATGCTGGCCGACAGCGGCTACCATACCGTCTTGCCAGATCAGCTGTACGACTACCTCAACAACGGTACAGCCCTTCCCTCAAAACCAGTGATGCTGACTTTTGACGATACGGATCTAGACCAGTTCACCATTGCCGCTCCGGAAATGAAAAAATATGGTTTCAAAGGAGTTTTCTTCGTGATGACCGTTTCCCTGGGCAGACCGAATTACATGAGCCGTGCACAGGTGAAAGAACTTTCTGATATGGGACACGTAATCGGATCACATACCTGGGACCACCACAACGTAAAAAAATACCAGGGCCAGGACTGGGTAACCCAAATTGAAAAACCAACAAAGACCCTGGAAGAGATTACAGGAAAACCCATTCATCATTTCGCTTACCCTTTTGGGTTATGGAATCCTGAGGCCATCCCTGAGCTGAAGAAGAGAGGCATGAAATCAGCCTTTATCCTGGCCACCAAAAGAGATGAAAATGATCCCCTTTTTACCATTCGAAGAATCATTGCCAGCGGTTACTGGAGCGCAAAAACGTTGAGCAACAGCATTCGTAACAGCTTTTAAAACAGAATGAAGACAGGATTATTCATATTAGGATTGTCGGCGGCCCTGCTATTCAGCAGATGTACCAATTCATCACATGCTGGCACAAAAGACATTGACAAGGATACATTGGCCGCTGCTCAGGAGGGATCCGAGGCCAGTAAGTCCGCATCCGGGGCAGACACTGCCGCAATCAGCAATGGGAAAGCAGCTTCCGCAGCGGAAATTCTGGCAAAAAAAGAGGTTCCGGTACTGTGTTACCATCAGATCAGGGACTGGAAAGCCAGTGATTCCAAAAGGGCGCACGACGACATTATTCCGCCGGCAAAGTTCAGGGAGCACATGAAGATGCTGGCCGACAGTGGTTACCATACCATCCTGCCGGATCAGTTGTACGATTACCTGAAATTTGGTAAAGCACTTCCTGAAAAACCAATCATGATCAGCTTTGATGATACAGACCTTGACCAGTACACCGTAGGTGCACCGACATTGGAAAAATACGGTTTTAAAGGTGTTTTCTTCCTGATGACCGTCTCCATTGGCCGGCCAAGGTATATGAGCAAAACACAGATTAAAGAACTTTCAGACAATGGCCATGTGATCGCAAGTCACACCTGGAACCATAAGAACTTCAGCCAGTTTACAGAAGAAGACTGGGACATTCAGATTGATCAGCCAACGAAAAAACTGGAGCAGATCACGGGAAAGAAAATCGCTTACTTTGCTTACCCGTATGGCATATCCAAGGCGTCAGCGCTCCATAAACTGGAAGAACATGGTTTTAAAGCCGCCTTTATCCTGTCGACCAAACGCGATGAAAATCATCCGTTGATGACGATCAGAAGAATCATAGACCCCGGCACCTATACGGCCAGAAATCTATACCACAGCATCAATAAAAGTTTCAAATGATCATTTGAGATGAAGATATCGCCTGCTGATCGCTGGTTCACCAATTAGCGATCAGCAGGCACATTTGCCCAATCATCCTATCGATTCCAGGAGATAGCTCTTGCCATTAAAAGTAAAGCTGTCCCCTGCTTTTTTTCCCATCAGCAACTGCCCGATTGGGGAGGCTGCAGAAATTGCAAAAAACACTTCTTTTCCTACAGACAACTGTCCCGCGCTGATGCTGATATAGAATTTACCCTGATTGGTATGAACCAGGCTACCATTCTTTACCCGATCCCCTGCAGCAATACCTTTCACACTATTTAGCAACTGTAGGTTTTGCTTTGCATCCATCAGTAAACTTTCATTCCTGCTGATATCCTGCTGCATCATTTCCCTTGTGGTCTCAAATTTATCGCCGGCACTGCTTTTAGTATCGTCATTGCTGGCCTCGCGTGCCTGTGACAATGCCTCTTCAGCGGTGTATATTCTCTTATTGATAAACTCCAGGCAGAGCTCAAATAATAAAGTTTTGATTTCTTCCATTACGATTCCACCCATTTCACTTTTTCTTCAATAGGTGTTCTTTTCGCTTCACGGGGAACATCATTATGGTAACCCATGTAAAAAAGTCCGAAGCATTTGTCCTGTTCGTCCATCTCCAGGAAGCTGTTAAGATCGGAGATCATGCCTGGCGAGCTCCAGTAAGCGCCAATATTCAATGCTTCAGCGGTAAGTGCCATATTCTGCACTGCACAGGCCAATGCCGCCAGCTCTTCCCATTCCGGGACTTTATCACTGCTGAGATGAGCACTAAGCGTAATGATGCAACTGGACTGTGCTGCTTTTTCCAGAATGCTGTCGTATTTCTTCTGCAGGAATTTATCCCCGGGTGTGGTTTCTTTATACAGTCGCGCCAACTCCTCGGCCAGTTTTAATTTACCACCTTTTCTAAATACGACGAAGCGCCAGGGCTCGGTCAGTTTGTGTGTAGGTGCATAATTGGCACTTTCCAGCACTTGCCGGATCTGTTCGACAGGAATCTCTTCAGCGGTATAGCTCGCAGGGAAGATACTGCGTCTTCTTTTTATGATATGAGTAAGGATGTCTATTTCTTTTTCCATTGTGGCATTTCTTCAATTCCCGCAAAGTTAAACCTTTTTCAGTTGCTTTCGGATCTGTTTAGCACGGGAGAAAAAGGCGATGCTTTCTTTTGACTCAAGATAGGCTACTGTTTCCAGAAGTTCCTCCTTTATCCAGGAGTAACGTGAAGCAAGGTTGGCCAGCGATTGCATGGCATGTACTTTCACCGCAACGGGTGTGTCCTGTTCAATAAGCCAGCCGAAGAACAACTCAGCCTCGGCATTCAGATCTTTTGAGCGCAGCATTATGCGTGTG
>Ga0157373_10002384_pt1 | contig 14270 bp, 15 predicted proteins | sample C65metaG_FD_113460 | JGI IMG/M metagenome (GOLD analysis project Ga0157373, IMG submission 113460) | Corn rhizosphere microbial communities from Kellogg Biological Station, Michigan, USA - C6-5 metaG | ecosystem: Host-associated > Plants > Roots > Rhizosphere > Soil | place: USA: Michigan... | reverse complement strand
GAAATTAGATGGAGCCGACGAGCGGACTTGAACCGCTGACCTGCCGATTACGAATCGGCTGCTCTACCAACTGAGCTACGTCGGCTCAATAAGTTACGGACACCTTTTGTTCCGAGTGTCCCAACTTCTGAGAAAATCGGCACGTCAACGGCTTCTGGCGCTCCGTGCCGACAGCCATCTTGAGAATATCATTCACACAATACTGACGGGAAGAACGGAGGTCAGTTTCGTCTTCTATCATTTGCAAAACCAAAGCTTCTTTACCCGTTTCAACCGAACGCTCTCTGGCATGTTCCAATCGTCAATTCTTATCTGGCCTCGAAACGAGGTCGCATCCAAAGTTCCGTCTATCTTGACAGGATGGGTCTGTACGACTTCCCTCTTCGAGGGATACTCCACGAGGTGCTCAACCCAATTGCCCTGAACGGTCAGTTGCTTCCCCAAAATGCGGCCAGAAAGCGGTATGCCTTCGTCATCGGGCGCTCCTTCATAGACATACAGCAAAATGTCGGCACTAGAATTCTTGTTCTCTTTAATCGCCAATTCGAATCCAAGAACATCACCAGTTTCTTCATGGGCGAATGCGCTTGAATACACTCTCATCTGGGCAGTTTGAAGGCACGAAGAGGAGTTAGGGCCGACCGTCGGCTCTTGTTGTGCTCGCAACAATGTTGAGAAACCAGCTATGCAGACGAATGCGGCTGCGTTTCGTGCCTTCTTCACAGCGTTACCTCGTTGCAGTTTGATTCTACGCAAAACCAACAGGAACAACAGCATCCACTCTCGACACCTTCGCCCTGTTAGGCGCGCCTTCCGTCGTGACCGACTGCACGGGCTTTCGAATTTCCGATTCGAGCCTGTCCATCGCCTCGATAGATTTCTCGTCAACCCGCTTGATGTAGCTTGCACGAGTGACTGAGACATCGCTATGCCGCAAAATTTCTTTGATAGTCAAATCATCGACCCCGAGAGCCCTCAGATTCGTCGCCAGTCCACGACGAAACGCATGGAATCCGTACCACACAATTTTGGCCTTCTCTAACGCGGGTGCGATGAAATCACGTAAAACATTTTGTGGTGATGACGGCGTCAATTTCGCAGCATCGAGCAGGCTCTCGGGATGCTGCTTGCGAGTGAAGCACGCCTGAAAAATCCAGCAACCATCGGTGACCCCACCGTCAGATTGTTCTGCTCTTCTATTCCATCCATCGAGGATGTCCCGCAATGGCGCGATGACAGGAACCGAAGCCTCAGACGCTTCGGTCTTCGGAAGCTCGACACTCATCTCCCCCTTCTCTCCGAAGCAAATGTTCCGTCTGACGTGAATTGCTTTGCCGTCGTAGTCCTCCCACTTCAGGCCGACAATCTCACCGCGCCGCAGACCTGTGTAAGCTGCGGCAGTTGTGTATCCTGGCGAGGTAATCGAACTTTTCGTGGGCCATATCATCGTTCACGCTCTATTCCATCACCCGCCGATAAAATTCAAAATCTTTGCTGAAGGTATGCTTCCCGTTGAAGGTGAGACCTTATAACGACGTGCGTCTTTCTTACGTGGTGAGTAGGGCGGCAAACAGACGAGCACTTGTCCCAGAACAATTCTGTCCCATGAAAGTGCAAGTGATTGATTTCAGGGATCTCGCCCGTAATCGTCAGGTCTCGAAAGTGCCTGAAAAGAATGGACTATGCAGCCATTACGAATCGACTGCTCTACCAACTGAGCTACGTCGGCATGGACTTTTGGATTGAACCTGTTGCGATTCTAAATGCCCTGTCGAAGTGCGTAAAGCCGCACCACGATGTCCGAGTGGCGCTTGCCGATCATTTGAACAGTCATCGCAGCGGCATTTTCTCGAAATATTACTCGCATTTTTTGCATTCAGGGCACCCACCTTTTTCCGTCAAAGTATGCGATTCCGGACGTCCTGCCTTGTCGCACACGCTTTTTCCCCATGGCGCGATCTGCGTGCGATGAAATGATTCAGGATTGCGGAAGATTACTTCGTGGAGTGAGGTTCACGAGTCTGCCGGGCAGTCTCCACCCAGGATTGAACCGACCCGGCGTGGATGCGGCGCGAACTGAGTCTCGCGCGTTCCGCGAGGAGCCATCCATGCAGGCGCGGCAGGTGGCGGTCCCAATCTTTGAGGGCGGCCCGATACTCCGTCAAGCATCGAGTCAGCGTTGCTCCAGTCTGCGCAGCGGGACGGTTCGCCGTCAGCGCAGAGGTTCGCAATTCGATTACGCGACGCACTTCAATAAAGGCAGCGAATACGTCGTCCACCGCAGGCCGCGTACCTGGTTGCAATCCGCTTAGCGCGCGGCGGATCGCCATGGTTGCTCTCTCAACGTGCTGGTATTCAATCGGCGCTTGCATGTTCGACAACACCACTCAGGCGCTGACCTGGTCGGAGTCGGCTTCAACTTTCAGCCAGGCCTCGCGTACTTCGATCATGTTTTCGCGCAACCGGTCAAAAATCTCACGCGAGCAGCGCACTTGAGCTTCCATCAGCTGTTCGCGCAGCATGGTGTAGAAATTTGACAAGTTCCGGGCAACGGCTCCGCCTTTCTCGCGTTGAAGTGTCGCCTGCAAATATCCGATCACCCCGGTAGCATGACTGACTTCACCGGCAACAGCTTCGAAGTTACGTGCAGAAATAGCGTCGGCCGCGCGGTTCACGTCCTGAATGATCTGCTCGTAAAGAAGGATGGTCAGGCGCACGGGCTTCGCACCGTGAACAGCCGATTCCTGATAAGCTCGCCGGGCCTGGTTCATGTCAGATCACCTGCCCCTACCCGCCGGCCGTTGAATTACCGGAGCTAGACGGAGCGATGCCCAGCTCCAACTGTATCGCGCGCAGTTGGGAAGGAAAGGCCTGAAGCAGGGCATTCACGCGGCTGAATTGAGTCTGCAGCTGTTGCTGCTCGGCCGTGAGCCGGTCCTGAATGTCGGAAATGGAGTTGGTCAATTCCTGCTGCCGGGTGCGGTTCTCGTTCAGGTCAAGACTTATAACGCCTCGCGTAGGATCGGTGAGGTTCTGCAAATCCTTGGCAAAGTTATTAGCGAACCCGGTGGCTGTCGAGTTCTGAAAAAAATTGAGCACCGAAGCTGGATCGGAAGAAATCGCACTGTTCAACTGACTCGCGTTGACGCTCAGCCTGCCATCGTCATTGGTAGTGATGCCAAGCGAATCGAGGCTGATAAAAGTGCCGCTGCTTAGCGAGTAGGTAGCGTCACTCAACAGACTTGACTGCAGTGAGCGCAGAGAACTGTCGCCGCCAAGCGGGCCTTCGGCATTCGTGCCGGCATTCACGGTGAACTGCTGGTTGATATCGGCGATGACGGCGTTGTATGCGGAAACAAAGCCGGTAACGGCCTGCGCAATCTGGTTCGAATCTGAAGCTACCGAGACCTGCACCTGCACTCCAGGGTAGGCCCCCAGCAAGTTCAGGGTCACTCCCGGAATGGCGCCGGCAACCGTATTGCTGGTGCTGCTGAAGGGGATGCCATCAACCGTGAAGTTGGCGTCGGTCCCGCCGACTGCGGGATTGAAAGTCAAGCTGCTGCTGTTGTTAGTAATCGCGAGTGCCCCGGTACTCCCAGGGCTGTTGGCGTATATTGCCAGCCGCGCACCACTCGCATCACTCAACACGCTGGCTGTAACACCCCAGTTCTGACTATTGATGTAACTGACCAGGGAATTCAGGGTGTCATTTGATCCGGCAGAAATAGGAATGTCGCGGGTTGGGCCACTCGGGCCGCCAAGCTGAAATTTAATGTCCGCGCTAGCCGCATTTTGAGGAAGAATCGAAGTGTTCGCGTCCGCGACCGAATCAGTGTAGAGGGTGCTCTGCGAGGCCAGAGTGCTCACGACCAGCGTATGCGTCCCCGGCAAAGCCGACGGTTGTGCTGACGCGGTAAGGATGCTTGTCTGTGACGACTGCGCCGATACCGAAGATAGTGGGCCCAACACATCGGTTAACACGTTGACTGCGGACGAGAGACTCGACAAATCGCCGTTGAATCCGGTCAGCAGGTTGGCCTTTGTCTGCAAGTCCGTCTGCTGCTGTTGCAAGAGCTGCAGACCGCCGCTCTGGGCCGATAACACCTGGCTCACTAGCGAGGCCACGTCAATGCCACTCCCGTTCAGCAGCGTAGAAGGATTCAGACTGACCATAAGCTCTCTTTAATCTCGCGTATGTCTCGGAATTGTTATCACCATGCTCGAGCACTCAAACCCGCATGCGCGTGGCTGTGAGACGCTTTTAATGCTGCGCTATGCGCGCTTGCTTATGCTGACGGCAATTTCAGAATCAGTTGAAGGAGCCTGGCGGGCAAGGATCAGGGGGAAGCCCCTGCCCGCCTGACTTTACTTCAGCAGCGAAAGCACCAGTTGCTGGGTTTGATTGGCCTGGGCCAGCGCGGCGATGCCGGTCTGTTCCAGGATGGAGTACTTAGTGAGATTGGCTACAGTCGAGGGAATGTCCGCGGCGCGGATTCCATCTTCCGCACTGGTCAGATTTTGCACCTGGCTGTTGATGACCGTACTCGCGCTTTGCAGCCGGTTGATTCCAGCTCCGATCTGGCCGCGCTGTGCCGCGACGTTTTGAATCGCCGTATTGATGGCTGTCAGTGCGGTTTGCGCATTCTGCGATGTGGTCAGCGAGGTCGATGACCCGGAAGCGAACGGTGTGGTATCGAGGAATACCTCCGCGGTTCCCGTGTCTACCGACGCTGCAATGGTGCCGCCACCCGCAATCAACGCGTTTCCGGCTGGGGTCGCCTCAAAGGTGACCGATGAACCCTGCGAGCTTGCGGTTGCGTCTGCATTTGCGACCGTACCCGCGCCGTAGAGTGTTCCCGCTCCGGGTCCGCCGTTCACGGCCGCAACCAAATTGCTGAGCGTATTCTGCAGCGCCGTGACTGGATTCGCGTTCGCATCGATCAGCACCTGATTGGCCGTGGTACCAGTAAAATTGGCGGCGGTTTCAAAGGTATATTGCGTTCCGCCGATGGTGATCTGGTCGCCGGTCGCCGGAGTTCCGCTAAAGGCCAAAGTTGCATTCGCCGAGCCGCCTAGCAGTCCCGCTGCCGACAATGTTCCGGTAAAGACTTGAATGGTGCTGCTGATTCCGGAATCACTGAGGAACAGGCTGTTTGGACTGGATGTAAATACCTGGGTTCCGTTGTAAGTGGTGGTGGAACCGATGCGGTCAATTTCATTCTGGATGGCAGTGTACTCGGTGTTCAGTGCCGTCCGTTGGTTGTTCGAAACCGTGCCGTTGGCGGACTCAGTTGCCAGGGTGACCGCGCGGTCGAGCAGGGTTGTGACCTGCGCCAGTGCGCCATCGGCAACTTGCAACTGTCCCACGCCATCGTTGGCATTACGGGCCGATTGCGTAAGGGCGGTGACGTTGGCGTGCAACCCGTCGGCAATAGCCAGGCCGGCGGCATCATCAGCGCCGCTGTTGATTCGCGACCCCGAAGACAATTGGAACAGCGTGTTCTGCAAACTGGTGCTGGTGATGCCCAACTCGTTTTGTGCGGCAAGGGATGCCGGGTTGTTCAGGATGCTAAGCGACATTTTTTCTCCTTAGAACGAAAATGGTTCCCGAAAGAATTCCCCCTTTTGCGAACGGCCAGTCGGAGGTAACTCAGTTCCAATCTGCGGAACCTTGATTCATTTCTCAGGTCATATCGGCGCGAAAAGTCGCCGGCTTTAACAACGCGCGGGCGACCAGCTGGAACTTCTGTAACCAAAGACCATGACCACACAGAACCGCCTTGCTATCTATTTGCTGCCGATGGTCAATTGAGCAAACAACCGGCAGCGGCGCCTCATGATCCAGCTCACTCGGCTGAACAACACGAGCATCACCATCAACTCCGACCTGATCAAGTTCGTGGAGCAGAGTCCCGACACCGTGATCACTCTACTGAACGGAGAAAAAATCCTGGTGCGCGAATCGGTCGAACAGATCCTGGATCGCATCGTCGATTTTCGCCGCCGCCTGCTTGCCGGAAGTGGCGCCTGGCACCTGGCAAACGCCAGCATGCTTCCTATGAACCACGCGTCCGCTGGCGAGAATGAAGGCTAGCGTGGACAAGGCGAGCATCGCCGGCCTGCTGCTTGGTTTGATCGGCATCATTGGCGGCCTGATGCTTGAGGGCGGCAAACTGTCCCAAATCCTGCAGCCGACGGCGGCCATGATTGTATTCGGCGGAACTGCTGGTGCGGTGTTGCTGCAGTTTCCACTGCCGGTGGTAACCGGCGCGGTGCGCAATCTTGCCCGCGTCTTCATTGACCGGGGCGAGGACGTCGAAGTCGGAATCAAACTGTTGGTGCATTTGGCAAACCGCGCCCGGCGCGAAGGCATTGTCCGCCTGGATTCTGAACTTGACCAAATCAGCGATCCCTTTCTGAGAAAAGCCCTGATGCTGGCCGTGGACGGCACCGAGCCCCAGGAGTTGCGCTCGATCATGGAGCTGGAACTCGACAACCACTCTGAACGCGGAGAACAGATGCACGGGGTCTTCGAATCGGCGGGAGGATTCTCCCCTACGGTGGGAATCATCGGCGCAGTGCTGGGATTGATTCAGGTGATGCAGCACCTCGACAAAATTGATGAAGTCGGGCGCGGCATTGCGGTCGCATTTGTCGCCACCATTTACGGCGTGGCCGCCGCCAATCTGGTCTTCCTGCCCGCAGGCGGCAAGTTGCGCATCCGTTTGCGCGAAGAAGAAGTGCACCGCGAAATGATGCTGGAAGGGGTCATCTCCATCCTTGAGGGCATGAACCCGCGCATGCTGGAAACCAAGCTGCGCAGCTTCGCTTCTGAAAACCATGCGCACGTGCCGCAGGCCAAGGCTGCCGGAGCCGGGGCTTGAGGCGGCGCCGGCGGATCCAACGGCATACCAATCACGAGCGCTGGCTCGTCTCCTATGCCGATTTCATCACCTTACTTTTCGCGTTTTTTGTGGTGATGTATTCAGCCGCGCAACTTGATAAGCGCCGCGCCGGACAACTCGCAACTGCCATTCAAACCGCCTTTCAGCAGTATGGTTCGCTGCCGCCTCATCCCGCCGACGTTGGCGGGCTCGCCGCCCATGGAGTTCCCTCGAACCTTCCCGTCGGCAACACCGAACCTGACGATTTCAACCTGCTGCGCAAACGAGTTGAAGATGCTCTCGCAGAAGAGATTGCTACCGGCGAGGTTGGGGTGCGCGTGACTAGCGAAGGCCTGGTCATCAGTTTGCGGGAGGTCGGCTTTTTTGATACGGGGTCGGCCGAGCTTCGTCCCAGTTCACGCCCTGCGTTCGACCGGCTGGCCGCAGTGCTGCGAAGCGCGAACAGTGAGCTTCGCATCGAGGGACATACCGACAATGTTCCCATCCACAACGCGCGTTTCAGTTCCAACTGGGACCTCTCTACGGCTCGCGCCACTGCCACCATTCGTCTGCTGATGACGAAATACAATTTCGCGCCAGAACGTCTGGCAGCCTCCGGCTACGCCGAATTTCGCCCTATTGCGAACAATGCAACCGCCGAAGGCCGCTCAACCAATCGCCGTGTAGACATCGTCGTTCCCCGCAAACCACTTTCGAGGTAGCTGGTCAGACCTAACTTCCAGGACCAACTTGGCGACGTTGTCGTCCGCTACAATGATCGCGTGTCCCGGATGGCTCGCAATAAATCGCGTAATGCACTTCAAGCACGCGGCCATAGGTTTGAGACTCTCGGGCTGATAATAATCGTTGTCCTTATTATCGCCCTCATCATCGTCCGTTCCTGGCACCATATCTCGTGGAGTGCACGCTGATTGTCCCGCGATCCTCTGCTGGTCGTAATTGTGGGCCCGACTGCAAGCGGCAAGACGCCGCTTTCGCTTGAAGTTGCTAATCGCTTTCATGGAGAGATCGTCAACTGCGATTCAGTTGCGATCTATCGCGATTTCATAATCGGAACCGCGAAGCCTTCCCCGGAAGAACAGGCCCGCGCTCCCCATCATTTATTCGACATTCTCGAACCGTCGGATTACCCGACCGCAGGACAATACAGCCGCCAGGCCCGGCTTGTGCTCGGCGACATCAACTGCCGTGGCCATCTTCCCATCGTTGTCGGCGGAAGCGGATTGTACTTGCGGGCATTGCTGGAAGGGCTCTTCACCGGCCCGGAGCGTTCTGAGCAATTAAGGGAACGGCTACGAGCCCGCGCGACCGAGAAGGGTTCCAATCATCTACACCGCATGTTGCGCCGAATGGATGTGGCGGCGGCTGCGAAGATCCACGCCAATGATCTTCCCAAACTGATTCGCGCCATCGAAGTTTGCCTTACCGCTCGTCGTCCGCTGACCGAACAATGGAAGGCCGGACGCGATGCGCTGCGAGGTTTTCGTATCTTGCAAATCGGCCTTGACCCAAGCCGCCCGGAACTATACCAGCGCATCAATCAGCGGGTGCACGCGATGTTTGACGCTGGCCTGGTGAACGAAACTGAAGCGCTCCTGAAAAAATACGGGGTCTCAGCACGCCCGCTGAGTTCGATCGGATACAAGCAGGTGTTGCAGCTTCTCAAAGGCGAAGTTTCTCGCGATACCGCAATTGTTGCCGTACAGCAGGCGCATCGCAACTATGCCAAGCGCCAGATGACATGGTTCCGGCGCGAGCCGGAAATCAATTGGCTCTGCGGGTTTGGCGATCAGCCTGAGATCCAGACTCGCGCTCTGGCCCTTGTTGAGGACGCACTCTAGTTCACTTCGATTTGCTGGTTGATAAATTCTTCACCTCTTGCGGCGTCAACTCCCGCCCCGTTCCCTTGGCGAGGTCGCCCAGTCTGAGTTCTCCGATCGCGACTCGGATCAGGCGCAACACCTCTATCCCAAGCGCGGCAAACATTCGGCGGATATGCCGGTTCTTCCCCTCATCGAGAACGACTTCAATCCAACAATTTTTTTGGCCTTCCCGCAACAGGCGCACACGCTTCGCCTTCAGCAATTCTCCGGATTCACGGACGCCCGCGGTCAACCTGGCTAACATTTCATCATCGACACGCGATCTAATGTGCACGTGATAGGTCTTGTCGAGATGCGACTCTGGCGTTGTGATTTGGGCTGCCCACCCGGAGTCATTGGTGAGCAGCAACAGGCCTTCACTGGCCTTGTCCAGTCGCCCTACCGGAGCCAGCCACCGGTCTTGCTGTTTGAGAAGCGAATAAACTGTGTCTCGTCCCTTTTCGTCGCGGACCGTGGTCACAACGCCTCGCGGCTTATTCAGCATCAAGTAGATTTTTCTCGCGGCAGTGATTTCTTTGCCGTCCACCTGCAGGCGGTCTTTTGTGATTTGCAGAGGGGCTTCCGGGTCGCGCTCAACCCTGCCGTTGAGCCGCACCCGCCCCTCGATGATCAACCTCCGCGCAGCCGATCGAGAACAGTAGCCAAGTTTCGACAAGGCCCGAGCCATCCCTGTGGGCGCGATTTCCCGTCTGCTAGATATGTGTTCCCAACTTGAGTCAGTCAATCGCACGATTGTACGCACCCGAGTTGCACCGTTTTGTGTGCACTTATAGGGAATGACCTCTGCAATCCTGGCCAAAAATTGCTTAATTAAAAAATTCTACTGTTCAATGCCTCAGCGATGGGGCATAATGCGTGGTCTTAAAATTGCAGGTAGATTCCCTGTTCAAACTCTAATAATTCTGTGGGCGAAATGCATGTGGCTTGAAAAGCTTTGTTCAGGTGTGCTGCGAGTATTGACTCCGCTCGGGCCGCGTTATCTTAAGCCGTCACTGGCGCAGAGAATTTATCTTCTTTGGGTCTTCCGCAACTTCCAGACTTTGCCGCTAAAAGTGCTGAGCTCGCGTCAGCAACATCTCATCGAATCCATGTGCGAGGAGAACCGTTTCGTCTCGATGGGTATTGGGGTAGATGATGCTCCGCTGATCGGCACACTCGAGCAGCGTCCGCCAGTTCCTTCGGGCAAAACTCCGGCGCGGCGCCCCAGCACTTCGGTGCAGGACGCAGTCGCTCCCTTTGCCACGGAAGTACGAAGACAATAAATTCAGGTCTCGAGTTTGCGATTCTGCCTGCTTGGGGATAGCTGTTCCTATCTGTCTTTTCTCGTCGCGATTTCTTCTTTGCGAACTTTTGCGTTCTCTGCGGCGAGCGATTCCCCGTTGAAGTCTCTCCTTGACCACTGACCCGCTTACCTGATGCTCCTGATATACTGACAATCGCCGAAAAAATGCCGCACCGGATCGCGCGGCATTGCAACTCGATGTCCGCCCTGGACGAATTTCCTCTCCTGGTGGGCCATCCCGAGTCCAACCTGGCGGGCGCGTAGCTCAATTGGCAGAGCAACTGACTCTTAATCAGTAGGTTGTAGGTTCGATTCCTACCGCGCTCACCACCTTCTCCGCGAAAAATTCGCCGCTTCCCATCCAATGAACACCATGTTTCAGTCTCGCGAGTGGCACACGACGCCGAATCGTGATATGAAAATTGGTCGGTTCTTTGAAACGGCAGGGCAATCGTCAATCCGACCACTCTTATCTAAAGGACGCTTGATGCGCAACCGCACAGCATTTTTGATTTTGTCATTCCTCTCGATTTCTGGCTGCTTCACGATTTCGAGCACGGCTCAAACCACTGCGCAGCCGCAACATGAGATTGCGGCAAACGGTCTCCAACTTCGAGACGGCTGGGCCTTGCAGTCTTCCTGCAAAGTGGAGAAGAAAGGCGAAGTCATTTCCACCTCCCGGTTTACACCAACCGGATGGTACGCAGTCTCGGTTCCGACGACTGTGGTCGCGGCGTTAGTTAAGCACAAGGTCTACCCCGATCCGATGTTCGGGATAAATTTGCGCAGCTTTCCAGGGATGGACTATCCGATTGGAAGCAATTTCTCGGACCTGCCCATGCACCAGGACAGTCCCTTCATGGTGCCGTGGTGGTATCGCAAGACATTCGTACTTCCCGAAAATTACAAAGGCAAAACCATCTGGCTGGATTTCGCAGGAATTAATTATCGCGCCAATATTTTTCTCAATGGGAAACAGATTGCCGGATACGACGACGTTGCCGGCGCGTGGCGCACCTATGAATTCAACATTACCGATGCGGCTCTGCCCGGCAAAACCAATGTCCTCGCAGTAGAGGTCTTTTCTCCCACCGAAAAAGATCTCGCCATAACATTCGTCGATTGGTATCCCTCGCCCCCCGACAAGAACATGGGCCTGTTTCGGGATGTCGCAATCCGGACCAGCGGGCCAGTGGCGGTGCGCTATCCAACGGTGGTTTCGAAAGTGGACTCCGATGGCACCGCTCATCTGACCGTGACGGCGCTTCTCAAAAACAGTTCGAATCAGCCCATTAAAGGCGTTTTGAAAGGGCAAATCGAAAAGACAGAGTTCTCTCAAGACGTGGAGCTGGGCGCCAACGAGCAGAAAGATATCACCTTCGATCCCGCTCAAGTGCAACAACTGAACGCTGATCATCCTCGGCTATGGTGGCCTGTGCAGATGGGCAAGCCCGACCTCTACCCGCTCAAGTTGACGTTCGAGACCGGCGGCAAAGCGTCAGACACTGCCGAAACAAAATTCGGCATTCGCGAGATCACGTCCAAGCTGAACGAAAATGGCAAGCGCGTCTTCGCCATTAACGGAAAAAATATTCTGATTCGCGGCGGCGGCTGGGGGCCGGACATGATGCTCCGGGAAAACTCGCAGCGGCTTCACGAAGAATTTGCTTACGTGCAGGACATGGGGCTGAACACGATCCGTCTGGAAGGAAAGCTCGAGAACAAGGAATTTTTCGATCTGGCCGACGAACGCGGAATTCTCGTGCTCGCGGGATGGTGCTGCTGTGATTTCTGGGAGCATTGGCAGGACTGGAAACCGGCAGATCACAAGATTGCGGAACAATCTTTGCGGGACCAGATATATCGCCTGCGCAGTCATCCAAGCCTGCTCGGCTGGCTGAACGGCAGCGACAATCCTCCTCCCGCCGATGTCGAACAGACATATTTGCGAGTAGAAAAGGAATTGTTGTGGCCGAATCCAGTAATCTCATCGGCTACAGGAAAGCCGACAACGGTCAGCGGCGACAGCGGCGTAAAAATGAGCGGGCCGTATGAATATGTAGCCCCGTCCTATTGGGAAGAGGATTCGCTCGGAGCAAGTCATCCGCAAGATTGCAACCCCGGCGGATGCGGGGGAGGGTACGGATTCAATACCGAAACCAGTCCCGGCCCTGCTGTGCCTCCGATCGAGAGCATCAAGGCGATGCTGCCGAAGGAACATCAGTGGCCAATTGATGACTGGTGGAACTTTCACGCCGGCGGCGGCGAATTCAAGGACCTTCACGTCTTCACTGACGCGCTCAACGCTCGCTACGGCGCGGCGACTGGCCTTGAGGATTACACCACCAAGTCGCAGCTCCAGGCGTACGAAGGCATTCGCGCGATGTTCGAAGCATACAGCCGCAATAAGTACACGTCGGGCGGCGTGATTCAGTGGATGCTCAACAACGGCTGGCCTTCGATGATCTGGCACCTTTACGACTATTACCTGCGCCCTGGTGGAGGGTACTTTGGCGCGAAGACTGCGCTGCAATCACTCGATCCGATTTACGGATACGACGACCGATCAATCTCTGTCGTGAATAGCCGGTATGAAGATGCGAAGGGCCTGCACCTGCTTACCAAAGTTCTGAATCTTGATATGACCGAGAAGTTCTCCAGCGAGAATACAATCGACGTACCCGCTGATGGCGTCATCAAGGCTCTGACCTTGCCCGATCTCGATGGTCTGAGCCCAACGTATTTCGTGGCGCTGCGTATTTCAGATCCGGACGGGAAACTGCTCGGAGAGAATTTCTACTGGCTTTCAACCAAGCCTGAAACCATCGATTGGACGAAATCAACGTGGTACACAACGCCAACGCTTTCCTATGCTGACTTCACCGCGCTGTCGCAACTGCCGAAAGTTAAGCTCAACGTTACGACACGTACAGACAGAGAGGGTGCTAACCAAATCAATCACGTGACCCTGGAGAATCCCTCGAAAAATCTGGCGTTCTTTGTGCGGCTCAAGGTGGACAAAGGCAAAGCTGGCGAGGAAATTTTACCTGTGCTCTGGCAGGACAATTACGTTTCGCTCCTGCCAGGAGAGAAGCGTGAAATAACCGCCACTTATCGCGCGAGCGAACTTGGGGGCGCTAGTCCTTATGTTGAGGTCAAAGGATGGAATACCGAGTAGTTACGACTCTGTCTGCCGGCACACGTGAATAGAAATACTTGGCGCAGGTATAAAACGGGATGGCGATGCCTGGCATCTTTAATACAGCGCCACCCAAAACTCAACATAATTCTTCGGAGTGGCGCCGGAGCATCGTGCAAACTGAAACAGTTGTCGTGACAGGAGCCTCTGCTGGTCTGGGCCGGGCAATCGCGCGCGAATTTGGCCGGCACAAGGCAAATGTTGGATTAATAGCCCGTGGCCTCGACGGGCTCAATGCCGCGAGGGCAGAAATTGAATCCGCTGGCGGACGCGCACTTGTACTCCAGGCGGACGTGGCGGATGGCGAGGCCGTTGAGCAAGCGGCAGCAAAGGTCGAAGAACAATTCGGCCCGATTGATATCTGGATCAATAACGCCATGACCTCGGTCTTTTCTCCGGTAAAAGAGATGCTGCCGGAGGAATACAAGCGGGTCACCGAGGTGACCTATCTTGGTGTGGTCAACGGAACCCTCGCAGCCCTCAAGCGGATGCTGGCGCGTGACCGTGGCACAATCGTGCAAGTGGGTTCGGCGCTGGCCTACAGAAGTATTCCGCTGCAATCGGCATATTGTGGAGCTAAACATGCCATTGCAGGATTCACGGATTCGCTGCGTTGCGAGCTCATCCACGACCGCAGCAATATACACGTCAGTATGGTCAACATGCCTGCACTGAACACTCCTCAGTTTGGATGGGTGAAAAGCCGCTTGAAGCGGAAGGCGCAGCCGGTGCCTCCGATTTATCAGCCGGAAGTGGGAGCTCGCGCTGTGTATTGGGCGGCCCACCATCGACGCCGCGAAATCTACGTTGGATTGCCCACCGTCGAAGCCATCGTCGGAAACAAGGTCGCGCCCGCACTGCTGGATCATTATCTTGGCCGTACCGGTTACAACTCCCAGCAGACACAGGAGCCGGAAGACCCCAATCGTCCAAACAATTTGTGGGAGGCCGTTGGCGGAGATCATGGAGCCCATGGCGCTTTCGACGGGCGCGCACACGCG
>Ga0157373_10002381_pt1 | contig 14282 bp, 12 predicted proteins | sample C65metaG_FD_113460 | JGI IMG/M metagenome (GOLD analysis project Ga0157373, IMG submission 113460) | Corn rhizosphere microbial communities from Kellogg Biological Station, Michigan, USA - C6-5 metaG | ecosystem: Host-associated > Plants > Roots > Rhizosphere > Soil | place: USA: Michigan... | reverse complement strand
TTCACGGGTGCCATCGCGTTTTACGACTTGAATACCGGCCATATTCTATTCCTTTGTTATAGTTATTACGTTCACCGACCCCAACCCCTCCGGGGCGCAAGAAAGTCACCTACTAGTGTGGTGTGCTAGTTTTACGACAAACTTGCATAAGTGTCTATTTTGCTGAACTACTACATATGTAGCGTCTAGTAACTATGATAAGCGCTATATATAGTGATTTCAAGCATTTTGATTTGTTTTTTTGACAATACACATAAATAACACCTTGTAGTGTATAAGGTAATTTTTACTACGCTATATATAGCGTATGAGAGGCAAATTGTGCGTGTATCTGAAATAACACTAAGCTCTTGAGGTAGGGGGGCCGTATGCAACCATAAACGGTGTATAATAATGAGCGATATGGAAAATATAATTACTATAAAAGACTTCAAAATGCGCTTCGGCACCACCGAAGTCATCCACGGTCTCACATTCAATGTGAAGCGGGGCGAAACATTTGGTTTCCTCGGCAGCAACGGCTCCGGCAAAACCACAACAATCCGTGCATTGCTCGGCATTTATCAGCCAACCGATGGCGAGCTACTACTCGACGGTAAACCATACAGTGTATCTGGCGGCGTGAAACTTGGCTACTTGCCCGAAGAACGTGGCCTCTACAAAAAAGAATCTGTCATCGACGCCATGGTTTACTTTGGCGAGCTAAAAGGCATGAGTCGCGATGAAGCAAAAGAGGCTTCTCTTGCCTACCTCAGCCGCGTCAACCTCTCAGATAAAGCAAACACCCGCCTCGACAAGCTCTCTGGTGGCCAGCAACAAAAAATCCAGCTCGGCATTACCATTATGGACAATCCTGAACTCCTCATTCTTGACGAGCCAACCAAGGGGTTCGACCCAGTCAACCGCAAACTCCTTATGGATATCATCGAGGAACATCAGGCAAAAGGCGCAACCGTTGTGATGGTCACTCACCAGATGGACGAGGTCGAACGCCTCTGCGACCACATCATCCTTCTAAAAGATGGTGTATCGCACGCATACGGCACCGTCGAAGAAGTAAAGAAGAAATTTAACAAAAAGTCACTCGACGAAGTATTCCTCCAGGTCTACGGCAATGAAAACGAGGAGACAAAATAATGCATAATCTTTCAACCGTTATTCGATTCGAAATCGTTCGCACGCTCAAAAAGAAGTCCTACTGGATTATGGCCCTTGGTTTCCCAGTAATGATGGTGGCAATCTTCGCGATTATCTATTTCTCAAACCAGTCAACCAATCAGGCTGCTGAAGAGCTCCAGCATCAATCGTTCAGCATCGAAGTTACCGATGAAACACATCTGATTAAGCCTTCAATCCTTGATGCGCTCAAAGCAAAAAACGTCACCGACAAGCAACAGGGTATCGAGGATGTCGCTTCAGGTAAGGTAGATAGCTACATTTACTATCCAAGCGATATCAGTAAGCATCCAGTTGAAGTCTACGGCCAAGATGTCGGCATCTTCAATAACAGCCGCTACGATGCCGTTGCAAGCATGGTTCTAAAAGAATCCATCCAAAACTCAGTTGATGTAAATGTGCGCAGCGTAATTAGTAATCAAGCTTCAACCAACGTCACAACCTACCGCGATGGCAAAGAATACGATCCGGTCAAACAGATGATCCTTCCTGGATTATTCCTCGTTCTCTTCTACATGCTAATTGCGTTCTCTGCAAACCAAATGCTCACAAGCACAATCGAAGAAAAAGAGAATCGCGTCATCGAGATGATTCTTACAACTATCGAGGCACGTACCCTTGTAATTGGTAAAATCGTATCACAAGTTGCGCTTTCTCTATTCCAAGGTTGTATTATTGTACTTCCAGCACTTGCAGGGTATTTACTATTCCACGACAAACTCAACTTGCCGTTCATTGACCTTACAGCGCTTCCAGTTGATATCCCTCGTATTTTGACGGGCGCACTCGTCTTCGTTGTGAGCTTCCTATTCTTCACAGGCGTTCTTGTGTTGATTGGCTCAAGCGTACCAACCGCCAAAGAAGCGAGTCAGTTCCTCGGCGTCGTAATGATTGCGATCTTTGGCCCACTCTATGCAGTAACGCTGTTCATTTCAGCACCAGACGCACCGCTAGTACGCTTCTTAAGCCTCTTCCCATTCACAGCACCAATTCCATTGTTGCTTCGTAACGCAGTTGGCAACCTGCACCCGTGGGAGCTTGCGGTCGCCTTGCCGATTCTTATCATATCCGCAGCCGTTGTATTAATGCTTGCCGTTCGTGTATTCCGCTACGGTGCACTCGAATACAGTCGTAAGGTTTCACTCCGAGAAATCTTCGGCCGACGCTAGTATCTAGTCATAAAAAATGCGCTGAGCCATCTGACTCAGCGCATTTTATTTGACGAAACATGTCGACCTAGAACACCCCTACGAGGCGTTAGCCGAGCTTTAGTGGGTGGAGGCGTATTTTGAATTCATTTCAAAATACAAGCCGAAGGGCAGAGTCCTCCTAATAGACCATGGCGGAGAGACAGGGATTCGAACCCTGGGTACTTTGCAGCACACACGCGTTCCAGGCGTGCCAATTCAACCACTCTTGCACCTCTCCAGTGATTGCCTATTATAGCAAGCAATCACTTTCAAGGGTAAGATAATTGCAAATTTTACAGGTTGAGAGTAGCGCTATGACCGTCTGCGCCCCAGAACTATATTCGCTAGCCCACGACGCACCTTTCGTGAAATTCTTGAACCCGCCGACATCTTCTCTTTAGGGAAGTGGGTGGTATTAACTCTATCAACCGTATCGATGAGCGAGGTTATCTCCTCGGCGCTCATTGATTTCGGGTGCTGGGTATATTCCTGGCCACCCGCAGGTACGCCAGCTTCTTCCATTGCAAAACCAGCTATAAATCCACGCCGGACATCATCACCGCCTTCAGTCCAGTGATATTCAAGCTGATCAACGCTGTGATCAGGTCGCACAATACGATAATTCACTTCGTCCTCGCCCTTAACCTCTCGCACTAGGCTAACTGCACCACTAATGCTGCTCTCAGTCTGCAGAAAAAGCTGCGCAAAACGCTCAGTATCATCGTTAACCGGCTGGCTCAAAGAAACTTCAGTTGTCTGCAAAGGATCATAATCTTTCCCTTGACGAGCAAGCTCCCGCTTTATAAGGCCAGTGACGCTCTCGCTCAACATACCTACAAGCGCACGAGGCTCTATCTCACTATTAGAAGTCTGTTCGTTATGTGTCGCATTAAGTGTTTCGCTCATTTTTGCTTCCTTTTTGTTTTTGTAAGCTTTATACCTATTATGCATAAAAACCATGATTTGTCAATAACTTGAAGCTTTTTACCCCTGTTACGCAAGCGTATGGGAAAATTATTATACGCCTTGTGCTTTTTATAGTAAGGTTGTATTTTATACACTTTTCATCTGTTGCTTTCGCATGCTTGGAGTGCCTATAATAGACAGAGATGCCGAAGACCACCACATCCACACCGGTTATACAACTCACCCATCTCACCAAACGCTACGGTTTTGGTGATACCGCTCACAAGGCGCTTGATGAGGTGACACTCACAATTGAAAAAGGTGAATTTATTGCCGTTATGGGTCCGTCTGGCTGTGGCAAAACCACACTCCTTAATGTCATCGGGCTACTAGATCGCGCAAGTGAAGGCGATTACGACCTCGACGGCAAATCCGTTGCAAGCCTTTCTGGTAAGCAACATGCGCGCATCCGATCAAGCCAAATCGGTATTGTGTTCCAAAGCTTTAATCTTATCCACCGCCTTAACGTACTTGAAAACGTCGCCCTTCCCCTTACCTATAGCGGCATTCCTCATCTAAAGCGACTCGAGCGCGCAAGTGAAATCCTCAAAACATTCCATTTGCAAGAGCGCGAATACTACATGCCTTGGCAATTAAGCGGCGGCCAAATGCAGCGCGTAGCAATTGCTCGTGCATTAGTGAACAATCCGAGTATCATCCTCGCCGACGAGCCAACAGGCAATCTCGACAGCCGCTCAAGCCATGTGATTATGGAAGAGCTCAGCCAGCTCCATAAACAAGGCAACACCATCATCATGGTGACGCACAACCCAAACCTCACAAGCTATGCGAGTCGCGTCATTACGATGCTCGACGGTAAAATTGCCAGTGACACCAGCACAATGCCCGACCCAACCACACCAAAAAGGTCTGTAAAAGTCCCATTAAGCCAGCATACAAAACGCAAAGAAAAAGCTCCAAAAGTAGCAAAATCACCTCGTAAAAAGACACGAAAGGCAACCAAATGATCCAACTTCTCACCGATCATGTCCAGAATGCCTATCATTCATTAAAGAGCAATCGAGGCCGCACGCTACTGACCGTACTGGGTATCGCAATTGGTATCGCAAGCGTAACATGCACGCTCGCAATTAGCGATGGCGTACGAAAAATGGTCGACACACAAGTCTCCGCGTTTGATGGCAAACTTGCGGTGGTTCGGCCAGGATTCAAATCACATGACCCAAACCAGCTCGTAAATCCCGTCACACAACAATCATTCAGCACGAGTACCCTCACTGACGGCGATATAGCTGCGCTCTCAAAACTGCCAAATGTCGAAGCGGCCGTGCCACTTATGACAATCGAAGGTACAATTCATGCACAACATGCGACTGGCCCAAACAGCGTTGTCCTAGCAACAACACCAGATTTTGCTAAGGTTTCCAACATCACAATGCTCTCAGGCAAATTCCTCGATGATGCCGCCGACAACAACACGGCAGTCATTGGTGTCCAGCTCGCTATTTCACTCTTCGAAACCGACCACCCTATCGGCGAAGCATTCACAATGCGAGGCCAGCAATTCACCGTCGTTGGCGTCCTCCGCCAAGAAAGCGCGCCAATCAACTTCAACAATGTCGACCTCAACAACGCTGTAGTTGTAAGCTTTGAACAAGGCAAGAATTTTAACCAAGGTCGCTCCCAGATTCAACAGATTGACCTGCTTACGAAAGAATCATCCAGTCTTTCAGGCGTTGCTAAGCAAGCAAAATCTAAGCTCATATCACAGCATCAAGGTGAAGAAGATTTCTCAATCACCAGTGGCAAGGCAATTACCCAGCCCACTGGCCAGCTTTTTCAAGCTATGACCGGTGTAATGACGGCAATCGCCGCTATATCACTCATTGTTGGCGGTATCGGCATTATGAACATTATGCTTGTAGGTGTTGCTGAGCGAACGCGAGAAATCGGTATCCGCAAAGCAGTCGGAGCAAGTCAACGCGCCATTGTTGCCCAGTTCCTTATTGAATCACTCATTATGAGCGGATTTGGCGGACTCATCGGTTACGGATTCGGCTACCTCTCAGCCTTCATCGTCAGTATCTTCCTATACTTCACTCCAGCATTTAGTTGGCAAACAGCCGGCATCGCACTCGCCATGATGATTGCTGTTGGACTGTTCTTCGGCCTCTACCCTGCCCTAAAAGCAGCACGCAAAGACACCATTGAGTCATTGCGGCAGTATCATTAAAGAGTACAGGCTCAAGGTGTCAGATTCTTTTCAAAAGTCTAACGTCAATCCGCCCCGTGCCCTCATTTAAATAAAGAGAGCATTCGTCTATTAACCTCTTTTCAACGGTACTAAAAGCGAAGTGCAGCCCTTAAGGTTTTTTAGCGTAAAAATCTTAAGGCGTGTAACGGTACCTTGAAAAGAGTGTTATGAGACGAATGCTTACAACTATGACAGTTCTTTTTTAAGCTTATCAACTATTGCAAGCCCCGTCGGATCAACATTATTCAAAATCGCCACATACACACTCACAAACTCACCCAAAATACAGCCCCACAACAACTGCTCCATCACACTCTTACCAGCAATTGGCACAACCGTTGCTTTTGGCCGACGACCCGAAAGTAATCGATCACTAATATCAAAACGCTTTAGCACCCTTGGGTTTTCAAGCTCGCTCACTAAATCAAACACTGCAAACGGCTTTTCAACCGGATGGCTCGTCCAACCAGCGAATTCATTGTGACTAAACTCTGGCAACGTGTTCCAAACCGATATGTTCTTAGCATTTTCGTTCCAGCTAATCTTCCATTTATACGCGACTGGTGCCATAAGCGGCCCGGCATAGAATACTGGCGTCTTACCTAATGCAAGAAGCGCAAGCTGCTTCGCGTAGTTACGCTCAATTGGAACATCTTTCTCCCATAGCTCACTCTCTTGATGGAGCCACGTTTCACATTTTGCCATATCCTCATATACGCTTTTCGGCGCAAGTCCAAATTCCACAAGCACACGCAGCAAAATACGCAAATTATAAATCATGCCATAACGTGCTTCAGACTCTGCAGGAATCAAGCCAAGCATCGCGTGACTATCTGTAGCAAGATCTTTCAACTTGCCTCCGCTCGTAATTGCAACCACTTGGCAAGACTTTTTAATTGCCCCCTCGACACAGGCAACCGTTTCTTCGGTATTGCCTGAAAAGCTGCTTGCAATCACAAGCGTGTTTTCATGTGCATAGTTCGGCAACTCATATCCACGCACGATTTCTAGCGGCACCGTAAGCTTATCGCGTAAGATTACCTTCGCCATCTCGGCAGCCAGCGCCGAGCCACCCATACCAGCCACAACAATATTATTTATCGTCCTATTATCATGCTCACTATCAACCAAATTGACATCAAGCGCCACCTGGCGATAGATGCCCGCCACCACAGCAAGCGCTCCTGATCGATCGCGCTGTTTCAATACATTTACATCGTCCAGCATTGTTACCACTCCCTTGCGAAATATTCTCTTACTATGATACAGTATTGTATAAGTAAGCATAACTACTAAATATTCAAGAGGTGGGCATGGATATTCAACCGCAATCAACACAACCAATTAGTGACGACCAAGAACTTGCGAAAGTACTCGCAGGTGTAAACGCAGATGCAACCGAAGCTGAGGCTGCACCAACAGTAGCCAATATGCAACCTCCAGTAGCACCTATGGAACCACCAGTTGCTGCACCGGCACCAGACCCTATCATGCCAGCTGCACCAGCACCAATCGCGTCACCTGTTGCAATTCCTGTTGCTGGTGAACTTGATGGGGTGAAGCAAGCTGCGATTACTGAACTTCGCCCACTTGTTGATAAGTTAACACTGCCCCCAGAAGAAAAATTCGACACCTATCTTTTGCTTATCCGCTCCACGGATGATAAGTCGCTCATCGGCCCCGCACACGAGGCAGCCAAAATGATTAGCGATGAGACTCGCCGAGCTCAAGCGCTTCTTGATGTCATCAAGGAAATCGACTTCCTCTCCGGTTCACAGGCTGCGTAAGCTATAAGCCTATTCCACATAAAATTACCTCTCTAGAAGAGGTAATTTTTAGTAGTAATGTATAATAGCAATAATGAGTATTCGCTATGCGACAAACGAAGAGATACAAAACTGGGACAAACTCCTTGCCAGCAATCCGGACGGCGGTAATGTCTTTCAAGCAGTCGAGATGGCCGATGCAAAGCGCCAAAATGGCTGGACGCCTCGCTACCTCATAGCAGACGACATTGCCATTACCGCATTAGAAAAGCACGTCTTATTCCTTGGCAAATTTTGGTACCTACCAAAAGGGCCAGGCATCACAACCGAAGCCGAGCTACTGACCCTTATCGATGAGCTAAAGAATTTCGCACGCACTAAAGGTGTATTCATGGTTAAAGTTGAGCCTGAAATCCTTGAGAGCGAAGACACCAAGAATGCAATCATGGAAACAGGGCTTATTCCAGCGCACGCCATCCAACCAAACGTCTCAACCGTTATTATCGATATTACACCCGAGCTTGATGAAATCATGGCAAGCTTTAATCAAAAAGGGCGCAATGCACTACGCCGAGCCGAACGCGAAGGCGTTACCACCCACCCCGTAGAAGTAAATGATGTAAATATGCAAACAATGTACAGCTTGCTCACTAAAACTGCTGCAGGCCGCTTTGATAGTTCCTTGCGAAGTTTTGATTACTACAAAAAATTCTGGCAAAACTACGCTAAATCAGGCCACGGCAGCTTATTCTTTGCCGAATACGAGGGTCGTGTGATTGCCGGCGCCTTTTGTATGTGCCTCGGTCAAAAAGGTCTCTACAAAGACGGCGCAAGCCTCCGCGAAAAGGTTGTCTATGGTGCAAGTCATTTATTACAATGGGAAGTGATTAAATGGATGAAAGAGCGTGATGTCATTAGCTACGACCTCTGCGGCAGCCCTCACTCGACCGAAATTAACGATACCAACAATCCATTCCACGGTATCGGGCGCTTCAAGACAAGCTTCAACAAACATGTCACCGATTACGTCGGCTGCTATGATATCGTCATCCGCCCACGTGCGTACAAGCTATGGAAATCATACGGTCAACGTATCACGACGAGCCTTTCGTGGCGCCTCAAACATCGCCAGTGGCTATAAAGAAAGCGCCCCATAGAGGGGTGCTTTACTAATCTTCTTTACCAAGTATCTCGCGCACTACCGCAGAATCGTTCCATGGGATCCGCTCACCATTCACAATACGGAACATCTCATGTCCCATACCCGTAATAAGCACCGTGTCGCCCTTCTTAGCGACTGCCAGCGCCTTTTCAATCGCATCACGTCGATCAGGCACTTCAGTGGTCTTCATCGCTCCACCCTTTGCCTGTTCAATGCCATCGTATACCATATGGCGAATCTGCTCAGGATCTTCGTTGTAACTTTCCTCATCGGTGAGGAAAATACGATCAGCAAGCCGTGCAGCAATCTCACCCATAATTGGCCGCTTCCCTTGATCCCGGTCGCCTGTTGCGCCAAACACCAAAATCACACGGTTCTTAGTAATCTCTTTTGCCGCCGTAAGCAATTTCTCTAAACCATCAGGCGTATGTGCATAATCAACAATCACATCATATGGCTGATCTTCAACGACACGTTCGAATCGCCCTGGCACTACTTCAAGGTTTGCAGTACCTTCGATAATGTCCTTCAAGCTCACACCTAAGAGGTATGCCGCAGCAGCAGCAGCCGTCATATTGTACGCGTTAAACTCGCCCGGCAGGTTTGTCGCAAGCTCTAGCTTCGTCTGATGGTCAATCGTTACCATCGCTTCTGTGCCCTTACGGTATAGTTTAATATCACTCATCCGAGCCTCAGCCGTCTCATGTTTACCATAGGTAATCTTTTGCTCGGCAGCTGGGAATTTATTGAAGAAATCAAACCATTCATCGTCGCGGTTAAGTACGATAAACCTCGGTGAATCAGCGAACAATCGCCCCTTCACCTCTGCATACGCCTCCATCGTGCCATGATAATCCAGGTGATCTTGCGTGAGGTTCGTCATAATCGCCATTTCAACCGGCACGCCATCAAGTTTGTGCTGATGAATCGCATGGCTTGGGAATTCCATCACGACATAATCCACCTTGGCGCGCTTAGCACTATTGAAAAACTGCTGCATGCGCGACACTGTACCAACAGTAGCATTCAAATCGTTACGCTTAGCGTGGCCCGCAACTTCGATAGTCGCAGTACTAAACATCGCTGTTGTTTTGCCCGCCTGCTTAAGAATTTCGTTGATAAAATTCACCGTCGTTGTCTTGCCATTTGTACCCGTTACCGCAATTACCTTTAGGTGTTTTGCCGGATTACCATACCGAGCAGAAATCGCTCGCACGCGCGTCTTACGGTACACATCCTCGAGATTCTTCACCGTCGACCGAGGCAGCACCTGCCGCACACTTTTCACCAACCTATCCTTCATATCTCCAGTTTAGCACTTTTTAATATGCCCAGCCCCGAAAACCTCCAGCCAGTGATATGAACCTTGTCAATATTTGAGGTAATTTTATGGTATAATAACGTAAATGAAAATCTTGGGAATTGAAAGTAGCTGTGACGAAACCGCTGCCGCTGTTATCGAAGACGGCTCGATACTTCATAGCAACGTCATTGTTTCGCAAATTGACATCCACAGCCATTACGGCGGTGTCGTACCAGAGGTAGCTGCACGTAGCCATATCGAGGTAATCAACCCCGTAATCACAGAGGCGCTCGAAAAAGCAAATTGTACCTTGAGCGATATCGACGCCATTGCCGTCACCTATGCACCGGGGCTTATTGGCTCACTCCTTGTTGGCACACTCGCTGCGCGCACGCTTGCTGTACTACACGACAAACCGCTCTACCCTATCCACCACGTAGAGGCACATGTATATGCCAACTTTGTCACTGGTACCACCGAACCAGGCTCCACACTCATTTTCCCTAAGAGTCAACCAAAATTCCCTATGCTCGCCCTCATCGTATCAGGCGGCCACTCGCAACTTGTACTATTCCGTGATCACGGTGACTACGAACTGCTTGGCCAAACTCAAGACGATGCCGTTGGCGAAGCCTACGACAAAGTAGCTAAAATTATTGGTCTTCCCTACCCTGGCGGCCCATCAATTGCTAAAGCTGCTAGCATAGGCGATCCGAAAAAATACCGATTCCCGAAGGCAAAGCTCCAAAACCCATACGATTTTAGCTTCTCAGGCCTCAAGACAGCCGTTCTACGCTCCGTCCAGGCTGCAGTTGGTAAAGATTACACATTCCCGTCTCACGAGCTTCCTGCGCTCTTAGACGAGGCCATGCGCAATGATTTCGCAGCCAGTTTCCAACAAATTGCCAACGAAACACTCGTCGATAAAGCCGTTAAAGCGTTCGATGATTACCAGCCAGCATCCGTAGTCATTGCGGGTGGCGTCGCGGCTAACCAAGATCTACGTCTGCAGCTCAAGGAACGTCTTCCTATTGATATCGAATACGCACCTATGCAACTTTGCACCGATAACGCCGCAATGATTGGCACGCTTGGCTACTACTACGCACAGAAAATGACACCTGCAGACCCATACACGCTAGAGGTAGTACCAAGCCTCTCAATGACAAAAACCGCTTGGAATAAATCTGAGGCCTAATCATGACACAATATTTTTCATCACTTGAAGATCAAAACCTTATCGATTTCATTACAAATGGCGCCGTAGGCGTACTGCCTACCGATACCGTATACGGCCTCGTGGCCGCAATACGCCATCCCGAGGCTGTCACCAAACTCTACGCCACCAAGCCACGCGAACTCGCCCCGGGCACCATTATCGCCGCAAGTGTCGATGATCTCGTATCAGTTGGATTCCGCCTCGACCAGCTCAAACAAGTCGAGCACTATTGGCCAGCATCGCTCAGCGTCGTACTCGATGCAAAAGACATTAATTCAGATGTAAAACAAGCCCGAACCGACCTACCGGTTCGTATTCCCAAGAACCCAGCGCTTGCTAATCTCCTGAAGCAAACAGGCCCTCTCATGACAACGAGCGCCAACGCCCCAAAGCAGCCAACGTCTACTTCGGTCGCAATGGCCGAAAGCTACTTTGGTGACGGGGTTGATTACTACGTTGACGGTGGCGACCTCTCAAATCGCCCACCTTCTACAATCATCGGCATCAAGCCTGATAATTCCATCGAAGTCTACCGCCAAGGCGCAGTAAAAATCTAGCTCAAAGTATAAAGAAGCCCGCTCTTCTATTAGCTTTCGAGACCATCCAGCGAAGTGCAACCCTAAAATCTCCCGGCTGGGACCGAGAGATTTTAGGCGTGTAACGTGGTTTCGAAAGCTAATAGAAGAAAAGGGCTGAACCGACACTCTGAAGAGAGAGTAGGTAGAACTACCGTTATATATCACCCTATATTGTTGTATTTATCTCAACGGTTTAATCTTACGCGCGATTGATTTTACCTTCGGTAGCGCGACCGTCCATACCGAATAAAGCGGTGAAAGCGGGTAATCAAACGTCCCCGCAAGCATATCCTCATGGCTCGCAAATCCTTGCTTAAACGTACTTACTCCATCATTAAGCAATCCGTTCATATCGTAACGCCCTATGCCCCATCGCTTACATGTCGTAATCGCATGCCATTTCAATGCATAGTTAGCACGCAGCTCCTGCCCTCGATCATTCATACCACCATACAGCTCAAACGCTGTCTTGCCGCTTACTGCAAGCCACACAAATGAGAGCAGCTTCTCGCCCTCATACGCCGCAAAAATCACCGATGCATCCCCTAGCTTCTCATGCACGTCGTAGTAATAATCATCCCCATGTAATGCAAAGTTAGCACGCGTCGCCGTTTCGTGATAAATTTCTAAACACTTCGCAATTTCCTCACGGGAAGTCACTTGCTTAAGCACCACCCCTTCCCTACCCGACTTACGAATATACTGGCGAGTTTTCTTCGTCATCGCCTCAAGCAAATCATCTTCGCTTTTTGCAAGATCAAGAATCAATGTTCGTGGAATCAAAATAGTATTCTTAGAGCGCTGATAGCCTTTAGCATCAGGAATACCTTCACTATCCGGCTCTACCGTCAACACCGTGCCTGGCAAGTGCTGCTTTACATACTCGGCGAGTGCGTCATACACTTCCCTGTCCCTGCCCTCTTGGGAGATTGGCCCTCGCGGCACATAGCTCAGTCGCCTAAATGGCCCTGGTAAAGGTCGATAAAGAACCTGCGCAGCTCCCACAACCGCATCGTTTTCACGGAAAAATACCCGTTTCGCATGCCAATTATGCGCCGATTTTAGCTCCCCCCACCCCCATAGCTGCAGCGGATGCCCACCAAGGTCAAGCACCATTTCATCCCATACACCCGCCTCATCACACACTTCAGCCGTAATCATATTGCATATTGTACTACACAACTTATCAGTGCACGTGAAATGTGCTATACTAGAGGTAATACAAACACGGGAAAAGAACAGAGGTCAACAACGAGAGTTTTATTGCGGTGGTTTTTCATGTGAAATTCTGCCAGGTTGTTTTTGTATTCTTTTTCACGTGAAGATTTAAGGCGTCTAACACTTATGAATTTAGCGAAAGCATATACACCAAACGAGTTCGAACCAAACATCTACGCTCTCTGGGAGCAATCAGGAGTTTTCAATCCAAAAGGGAAGGGCGAACCGTACGCAATCGTCATGCCACCACCTAATGCTAACGGTAACTTGCATGTTGGTCACGCACTTTCGTTTGATCTCGAGGACATTCTCGTGCGGTTTCACCGTATGAACGGATACGACGCCGTACTTATCCCAGGGGCCGACCACGCAGGCTTTGAAACCTGGGTAGTCTACGAACGCGAACTCGAAAAGCAAGGCAAAACTCGCTTTGATTACACCCGCGAGCAGCTCTACTCACAGGTGTGGGACTTCGTCGACCAGAAAAGGGGAGACATGGAGCTCCAGCTTCGCGCACTTGGTGTAGGCGCAAGCTGGGATAACCTCGTATTTACCCTAGACGAAAAAGTGATTAACACCGTATATAAGACCTTCAAGAAACTCTGGGACGACAAGCTCGTATATCGGGGTGAACGTATCGTCAACTACTGTACCGTACATCAAACCAGCTTCTCTGATATTGAGGTTGAGCACAAAAACGAGAAAGGGAGATTATACAAAATCGCCTACCCAACCCTCGATAAAATTGGCGAAATCGTCGTTGCAACGACTCGTCCAGAAACACTCCTTGGCGACACCGCGGTTGCCGTTAACCCAAATGACGAGCGCTACAAACACCTCATTGGCACAAAAGTTCAGCTGCCACTCACTTCGCGGGAAATCCCAATCATTGCCGACGATTACGTCGACATGGCGTACGGCACTGGCGCAGTAAAGATCACTCCAGCACACGACCCTAACGACTTCGAAATGGGGAAGCGCCACGACCTAGAACAAATTCAGGTCATTGGCTTTGATGGCAAAATGACCAACGTACCATCACAGTTTTCCGGCCTCACGGTTACTGAAGCGCGCAAAAAGGTGCTCGCAGCTCTCGATACCGAAGAAGCTCGCCGCGGCGAGACTGACATCGAGCATGCGGTAGGGCACTGCTACAAGTGTGGCAGCGTCATCGAACCACTCATCAAAGACCAATGGTTCATCAAAATGCAGCCGCTTGCCGAGCGCGCCATCTCTGTTATTCGCGGTGGCGAGATTACGTTCAGCCCAAGTAACCGTGGCGAAATTCTTGCAAACTACCTCGAGGGTCTCCACGACTGGAACATCAGTCGCCAGATTCCATGGGGCATCCCAATTCCAGCATTCCAAAATGTCAACGACCCGAGCGACTGGCTCTTCGATGAGCATGTTACCGAATCAGAGATTGTAGTAAATGGTACAACATACAAGCGCGACGAAGATACTTTCGACACCTGGTTTAGTAGCGGCC
>Ga0157373_10002379_pt1 | contig 14284 bp, 12 predicted proteins | sample C65metaG_FD_113460 | JGI IMG/M metagenome (GOLD analysis project Ga0157373, IMG submission 113460) | Corn rhizosphere microbial communities from Kellogg Biological Station, Michigan, USA - C6-5 metaG | ecosystem: Host-associated > Plants > Roots > Rhizosphere > Soil | place: USA: Michigan... | reverse complement strand
GCGTCTATCCCAGGTAAAATTATCAGGCGGAGCAACTTCGGCTTTTAAAATAAATGTTGATGGAACCGCGTCTGCTGAAGTTGATAACATCGAAATAAATGCGAACGACAGCATTTACGTTTTTGTACAAGTGAATGTAGATCCAACTGCTGGCAATCTTCCTTTTCTGATACAGGATAGCATTTTAATAAGTTATAATGGCAACCAAAGGTTTGTTCAGTTGCAAGCCTATGGGCAAAACGCAATTTTTTTAAATGGTGTAACGATAAAGGAAAATATAAGCTGGAATAAAAATCTCCCTTATGTAATTCTCGGCGGCATTTTAATTGATTCCAATGCAACTCTTACTATTCAACAAGGCACCAGGGTATACCTGCATGCGAATGCTCCCTTTTTAGTTAATGGTACTTTAATTGTGAATGGCGCTAAACAAGACAGTGTTGTGTTTAGCAGCGATCGGCTCGATCCTGATTATAAAGATTTACCAGCTGGCTGGCCCGGGATTTTTTTTAGCAGTAGCAGTAAAGACAATCGTTTAACACACACATTCATTAAAAATGCATACCAGGGAATAATTGCACAGGATCTTTCTACAGATGCTAATCCTAAAGTAACATTATCTCAGTGTGTTGTTGACAACATTTATGATGTAGGTGTGCTGGGAATAAATACAAATATCTATGCTGACAACTGCCTCATAAGCAACTGCGGTAGCAATATATTACTCGAACTTGGCGGCGATTACCGTTTTATTAATTGTACCGTTGCCTCCTACAACAATTTTTATATCACACATCAAACCCCAGTTTTACAGGCATCAAATGCGGCTATGCAAAATGGGGTTATATTAACGCAACCTCTTAAGGCATTTTTTCAAAATTGTATTTTTTGGGGAGACAATGGAAATGTAGATGACGAAATTGCTATCAATATTCAAAACAATAATCCTTTTCCCGTGAATTTTGATCACGTGCTATATAAAGGTAAAAACGATATCACCAACGGTATTTTTGATTCTCAATCAATAAAGAATATGGACCCGCAGTTTGATAGCATTGATGTTTCGCATAATTATTATGATTTTCATTTAAAAAATAATTCTCCTGCCATTGACGCGGGCGTTACCACATCATTCCCCCGCGATCTTGACGATAAATTAAGAGATGCCAAGCCTGATATTGGCTGTTATGAATATTAATTTTTAAAAGTAACGCCATTACGCGTTAAATATAAATCAACCTGCATTTTGCTTAAACCGATTCAAATCCTGTTAAATTGTATCTTTACAAAAAAATAAAATGAAAAAAATATTATTCGCCTGCGCATCATTAATATTCGCATCTTTTATCATTCCATCTAAACATACACCCATTGTAAAATCGTCTATCTATCAATTTAAAGTCGAAGGCTTAAGCGGTGGTACTATTGATTTTGCACAATTTAAAGGAAAAAAAATATTGATCGTAAATACCGCGTCCAAGTGTGGCTTTACGCCTCAATATGAATACCTCGAAAAATTATACGAGAAATATAAAGATAAATTGGTAATTGTAGGATTTCCAGCAAATAATTTCAATAGCCAGGAACCGGGCACCAACGATGAGATAAAAGCATTTTGCACCAAAAATTACGGCGTTACTTTTCCAATGGCTGCAAAAATTTCTGTAAAGGGTGATGACATTGCACCTATATATAAGTGGCTTACCCATAAATCAGAAAATGGCGTAATGGATGCCACCATTACCTGGAATTTCAATAAATTTTTATTAGACGAAAATGGAAATTTAATAGCAAAATTTGATAGTAATGTTGCGCCAATGAGCGATGACATCGTGAAATATTTAAAATAAACTTTGAAGATCATTTCTTTTTCTTCCTTTCCATTTTAAGAATTTATTTCTACTCATTTATTACATAGTAATGCAGTTTGAAAATGTAATTGGCCAACGGTCTACTAAAAAACATTTAATTGACCTCGTTCAACAAAACAGGTTGAGTCATGCATTATTATTTTTGGGAAAGGAAGGCAGCGGTAATCTGGCGATGGCACTCGCTTTTGCGCAATATATAGTTTGCTCTTCTGCAAAAAACGAAAGAACTCCACTGGCTGCTTTATTTGGCGATGACAATAGTGATACATCCAAAAATATTAATGTTTTAGATTCATGCGGTCATTGTCATTCATGTGTTAAAGCACAACAATTTATTCATCCTGATATACATTTTTCATTTCCCGTAATTCCAAAAAAATCGGGCACGCCACCAGTAAGTGACGATTATATGACTGACTGGCGTGAATTTATTACCGCAAATCCCTATGGAAATGTTTATGACTGGCTTCAGTTTTTAGGCGCAGAAAACAAGCAGGGAAATATAACTGCAGAAGAATGTAACCAGATCAATCATAAACTTAGCCTCAAGTCATTTGAGAGCTCCTATAAAATTTTAATAATGTGGATGCCTGAGTTTTTGGGTACTTCTGGCAATAAGCTTCTCAAACTGATAGAGGAACCCTCACCCGATACGCTTTTTATTTTTGTCGCCCAAGACGAAAGCTCAATTTTACCCACCATTTTGTCCAGAACGCAATTGATAAAGATACCGTCGCTTACTAATAATGAAGTTGAAGAGGCTTTGATACAGCATGTGGACGTTCCCCTGCAGCGAGCATCGCAAATTGCTGCGGTTAGTGAAGGAAATTATCGTGAGTCATTGCAAATGTTGCAGAATGCAGAGCATAACTGGGAAAGCCTTTTAAGAGAATGGCTCAATGTGACCTTGAAAAATAACACCTCGGCCCAACTTAAATGGATTGATGAGATTAGCCAAATGGGCAGGGAAAAACAAAAACAGTTTGTAAAATATTTTATCCATTTGCTGGGGCAGGCCTTAAGGCTACGGTTTCTTTACTCGCCCGGAACTAACGATAATGATTTGCAAATTCCTCCGAATGAAATTGATTTTGCTTTAAGGCTCAATAAAATGTGCAGCACTGAGGCAGAGGAAGCTATTATAAATGAATTAGATAATGCAATTTTTTATATAGAAAGAAATGCTCATGCCAAAATGTTGTTCCATGCCCTTTCAATAAGACTCTACCATATTATTAAGGATAATTCATTAATTTTGATGGATTGAGGAAATGGAAATTTTGCAGATGTTTTTTTGATTATTATTAGAATCAACTTTTCAGCTATACGCATTTTCGGTTGTTATTAATTTTGAAACCACATTATCATTGTTGACCATTACCTAAAGTGTTTTGCGTGAGGGAAGTAAATTGTAGGTAAGAATTTAATATTGCCCGGGCTGTAAACTTAGTCTGCATATCTGTACATTTTCCATTATTTATTAATCACATTTTTTATGACGCAATCAATATGAGTTGCATTAGTTGTAGTACAGGTAGCCCTAATGGGTGCAAAAGTAATGGAGGATGCAGTACCGGCGGGTGTAATCGCCTGAACGTTCATGACTGGCTTGCAAATCTTCCTTTCAGTGATCCTGGGAGTAGTTGCCGAATTGTTGAAGTTTCATTCAACCAGGGAAGCAGGAAAGATTATTTCAGAAATAACTCATTACAGATTTTTGATAAAGGCGATGTAATTTCTGTAGAAGGAATAAGTGGCTTTGATGTTGGTACCGTGAGCCTTACGGGAGAATTGGTTCGTCTTCAGTTAAAAAAACATGGCTTAAAAGAGGATACTTCAGAATTCAAAAAAATATTACGGATTGCGACAGATAGTGACATTCATAAATGGAAGGAGACTAAAGCTCGTGAACATCAAGTATTAATTAGAAGCAGGGCAATAGCGAGGCAATTAAAAGTGGATCTCAAAATGGCCGAAGTTGAAATTCAGGCCGATGGCAGGAAAGCTACCTTTTTTTATATCGCTGATGACCGGGTAGATTTTCGCGAACTCATTAAGATCTACGCATCTGAATTTAAAGTGAAAGTGGAAATGAAGCAGATAGGTGCACGACAAGAGGCCGGCAAAGTAGGTGGCATTGGTAGTTGCGGACGAGAACTTTGTTGCAGCACCTGGCTTACCGATTTTAAGAGTGTAAATACAAATGCGGCGCGGTATCAAAATCTCAGTATTAATCAAACTAAATTGAGCGGGCAATGTGGAAGACTTAAATGTTGTCTCAATTACGAGTTAGATACTTATCTTGATGCGTTGCAGCATTTTCCTGATGACGCAGAAGTAATTGAGGTTGCTAAAGGCCGGGCTTTTTTAATTAAAAAAGACATTTTTAGAAACCTGATGTGGTATTCAATGCCGGATAGCACCAGGCATTATCCACTTTCCATTGAAAGTGTGAAAAAAATCAAAGACCAAAACAGGCAGGGAATAAAACCAGAGGCTTTAGAAACAGTAGAAATTGTAAGCGGTAAATTAAAAGAGGCGGAACCTGCATTTGTTGATGTGGTTGGGCATATAAGTTTAAAGTCACTGGAAAAAAATAGCCGCAAGCGAAGAGATAATAACAATAACAACAATAGAAGGCAGAATCAACCCAATAAGCAGCAACAAAGAAATTCGCAAAACCATAACCAAAATGTCCAAGGTCCCAACACTGCCAGAAACAGGCCACCAAGAAAAAAACATAGATAAGAAATTAATATCAAATTTTCCTTCGCAGATATTTTAAAAAGAATACTTATTGTATTTTTACGCGATTTTTATAAAATATTATTTCCTGTTATTCGCCCACATGTCAATCACTATTTCCAATCTTACAAAGAATTATGGCGATCAAAAAGCAATTGACAACATCTCGTTTACCGCTGCAAATAATGAAATTGTTGGATTTTTAGGTCCAAATGGCGCCGGCAAATCCACGACAATGAAAATTGTAACGGGTTATGTAAAGGCCGATTCAGGAAATGTTATTGTAAACGGAATTGATGTAAATACAAATTCTGTGGAAGCCAAAAAACAAATTGGTTACTTGCCGGAAGGCAATCCTTTATATCATGAAATGTACGTTCGTGAATATCTAAATTTCATTGCCGAAATACATCAGATAAAAACAAATCGAAAAAAAAGGATAGAAGAAGTAATTGATATAACAGGGTTACGAATAGAAAGTAATAAAAAAACAGGCCAATTAAGTAAAGGATATAAACAAAGGGTAGGTTTGGCGGCCGCATTAATTCATAATCCGGGCGTGCTTATTTTGGATGAACCAACCAGCGGATTAGACCCGAACCAAATAGTAGAAATAAGGCAGGTAATTAAGAATCTTGGTAAGGATAAAACAGTACTATTTTCATCACACATTCTCCAGGAAGTAGAAAGCATCTGCGATAGAGTAGTAATAATTAATAAAGGAAGCATTGTTGCTGACGATACTTTATCAAACCTTCAGGTAGCAAATAATGCTTACCACATTGTGATGGTTCAGTTTTCCGCAGCAGTTGATCCTCAGGAATTATTAAAGTTAGACGGCGTTCAAAAAATTGACGAAGGGAATTCTTTTCTCTATAAAATTCAAACTTCAGATCCCGAAAATATAAAAAGACAAATTCTTAAACTCAGCCTGGAAAAAAATTTAAATATTCTTTCATTACAAAGCGAAGTAAAAAGTCTTGAAGAAGTATTTAGAAATTTAACAGGCAATATCCAAAACAATTAATCAAAAAAAATTATGAGCTACATTGCAAACATACATGCACGGCAAATACTTGACAGCCGCGGAAACCCAACAGTAGAAGTAGATGTACTTACTGAAACCGAATTTTTGGGAAGAGCAGCAGTTCCTTCCGGAGCAAGTACAGGAATACACGAAGCCGTTGAATTACGCGATGAAGATAAAAAGGTTTATGGCGGTAAGGGAGTTCTTAAGGCTGTAGAAAATGTAAATACCTTAATCGCGGATAAGCTTACAGGTTGGGATGTTGCCGACCAAACAGGTATTGATAGCGCTATGCTTGCGCTTGACGGAACTGAAAATAAAAGTTCTCTTGGTGCCAACGCAATTCTGGCAGTTAGCCTTGCAGTAGCAAAGGCAGCGGCGTTAGAGGCAAATCTTCCACTTTACAGGTATGTGGGTGGCACTAACGCCAAGATTCTCCCCATTCCGATGATGAATATCCTAAACGGTGGCGCTCATGCTGATAATAAAATAGATTTCCAGGAATTTATGGTAATGCCCCTTGGTGCGTCGTCTTTTAGTGAAGCGCTACAATGGGGTGTCGAAATTTTTCACGCATTAAAAGGTGTATTGAAAAAGAACGGCTATAGCACAAACGTTGGTGACGAAGGCGGCTTCGCTCCAAATATTCAAAGTAACGAAGAAGCTATTGAAACTGTGCTGACAGCGATAGATAAAGCAGGTTATAAAACTGGTAGCCAGGTTTCAATTGCCATGGATCCAGCGGTTAGCGAAATGTACGATGCAAAAGAAAAAGTGTATCATTTTCATAAAAGCGATGGCAAAAAATTAAGCAGTGAAAAAATGGTTGAGTATTGGGAAAGTTGGGTTAAACAATATCCCATTATTTCAATAGAAGACGGCATGGCTGAGGATGATTGGGACGGCTGGAAACTAATGACTGATAAGTTGGGTAAAAAAATTCAATTGGTTGGAGATGATCTTTTCGTCACAAACGTAAAACGACTTCAGAAAGGCATCGATGATAATACAGCCAACGGACTTCTCGTTAAAGTAAATCAAATAGGCACACTAACGGAAACCATAAACGCAGTTTCTCTTGCGCAAAATAATGGGTACAATACCATAATGAGCCACAGGAGCGGCGAAACAGAAGATACGACTATTGCGGACCTGGCAGTGGCTTTAAATTGCGGGCAGATAAAAACTGGCTCTGCCAGCCGTACTGATCGTATCGCAAAGTATAATCAGTTGCTAAGAATAGAAGAAATATTGGGAGACAGTGCAGTTTTTCCAAAAGGAAAAATTAAATTTGGCAAGTAAATTCCGAAAATTTCAACGGAAGAAGTGATTGAGGGTATTCGCATATATCCTTACAAATCAAAAAAATGCAAAAGATTCGCAATTTCTTTACGAATAAATACTTAGTAACTGGCACAGCTTTTGCCCTATGGATGCTGTTCTTTGACAGAAATGATGTTGCCTTACAGTTGAAGCGGATTCATGAGTTGAATAAATTACAGGAAACTGAAAAAGTGATGGATAAGCAGATTGCTGACACAAAACAGGAGCTTAGCCAGTTGAAAACCAACCCTGAAACTCTTGAAAAATATGCAAGGGAGAAGTATATGATGAAAAAAGATAATGAAGACCTTTTCATCATCACTTCCGATTCATCTTCAATTAGATAGGACACAATATTTCTAACATAAGACCGTTTTATAAATTGGATTGGATATTATTTATTTTAAAGCCCTTATTTCATGACTAAATTCACACCAGAAGACCTGGTACAGTACCTCTATAATGAGACTTCTGTACAAAAGACTGCAGCGATAAAAGCAGCGTTAGAAGCGGATTGGGATTTGCGGGAATCTTACGAACAGATACTAGCAGGTCAAAAAAACCTCGAAGAGATTTCTCTTTCTCCAAGGGACGAAGCAGTGAATAAAATATTACAACACACTTCAAAAAATGCCGGCCAGTTATATTCTCATTAAAATCATTTTAAAAAGCTACTTTAGTCCTGCCCATCAAGGCGGGATTTTTTATGACAAAAAAAGAACTGTACCAATTTGTGATAGATTATTTCCTATTGCATGCTCCATCTGCCGAAACTGAACTGGAATATAAAGATCCCTATCAATTACTCGTTGCCGTTATTTTGTCGGCACAGTGTACCGATAAACGCGTCAACAAAACCACACCAACTATTTTTGCCCGATTTCCTGATCTTTCATCGCTAAGCAGGGCGACGCCCGAAGAGCTTTTTGCTCTTATCAAAAGTATCTCTTACCCAAATAATAAAACAAAACATCTTATTGCCATGGCAAAAATGGTAATGGAAAATTTTGGAGGTAAGATCCCTATGACAGTTGAAGAATTGATAAAATTGCCCGGTGTCGGCCGTAAAACTGCCAATGTAATTACTTCGGTAATTGACCAACAACCGAATATGGCCGTAGACACTCATGTTTTTAGGGTGGCCGCCCGCTTAGGATTAACTTCCAATGCAACTACTCCTCTTGCTACTGAAAAACAGTTGATTAAATATATTCCAGTCTATTTAATTCATAAGGCGCATCATTGGCTTATATTACATGGACGCTATGTTTGTGTGGCAAGAAATCCAAGATGTAATATATGCGGTTTAAAAACCGTTTGTAAATATTATAAAAATCACTCAAAATGAAATTATTGAAAAATTGTGTTTATTTTGTATTCCCCGGTAGCAAAATAGCAATCTGCATCAAAACAACTTAATCGACTTTATGAAAATCAGAATATTCTTTTTCTTCCTTTTGATATTTGCTGGCAATGCACTTAAGGCACAATATTATTTTTATGATGGAAACTATTACAACAATGATTTAGTGTTTGAAATTGGTGGTTCTGTTGGTGCGATGAATGCGTTTACTGACCTTGGCGGAAGAAAAGGTATTGGTAAAAAGTTTGTAAAAGATTTTAATTTTAAAAACACGCAATTCTGCGGAAGTATGTTTTTCACTGCAGTTTATAAAAATGAAATTGCTATTAGACTTGAAGCAACAGTTGGAAATGTGGAAGCTTATGACAGTATACTTGTTAAGGTAAAAGATAATAGCGAAGAACGCTATTATAGAAATCTTAGTTTCCGAAGTTCTATTCAAGAAATTGCTTTAGTAGCCGAATTCCACCCGTTTTATATTTTCGGCGATTATGATGAGGATCATTACCCACCCTCAGTATCGCCCTATATAGTTGCGGGCATCGGATATTTTCATTTTAATCCTGAAGCCAAACTGGGTAATAACTGGGTAAATCTACAGCCTTTACATACAGAAGGGGAAGGTTTTTCAGAATACCCGAAAGTAAAAAACTATAAACTAAGCCAAATAAACTTTCCTTTAGGTATCGGCGCCCGTTACGATGTTTCTCCAATAATAAATTTACGTGCCGAAATTGTAACCAGGTTTTTACAAACCGACTATCTTGATGACGTAAGCGGTAGATATGTTGACCCATCTGTTTTCGCAAATTATTTATCTGGAGTTCAACTCAATCAAGCGCTGCTTCTTAATGACAGACACAAACCTGGTGCTGAAACAGCACACCCTGGAGGCATTCGTGGAAATCCTAAAAACAATGATTCTTATATCACCTTCAATATAAAACTGGGATTGACGTTGGGAAGAGAGAGGAGACAATAAAAGGTTACAACTACAATAACTTATTTATTTCATCTATCAGTTCATGCTTTGTAAAAGGTATCCCCATTATCTTATGGTACCCTTTGGCATCTACCAAAAACTGATCTCTTATAATTTTGATTAACTGGCCATTATTAAGTTCGGGTATCAATACATGTTCGAAATTCCGAAGAATTTGACCAAGATTTTTCGGGAAAGGACGAACATAACGCAGATGCACATGCGATACTAAGCTACCCTCATTAAGCACCTCCACCACCGCAGATTTAATAGCTCCGTAAGTACTTCCCCAGCCGAGAACAAGCACCTTTCCTTTTTCAGGCCCGTTATCGATTTCTTGTTCGGGAATATCATCAGCTATTTTATCAATTTTTTCCTGCCTGATCCTAACCATGGTTTGATGATTTTCGGGATCATAGCTGACGTTACCAGTCACGTTTTCTTTTTCGAGTCCGCCAACTCTATGTTCAAGTCCGGCAAAACCAGGAATAGCCCAAGGCCTTACTAATTTCTCATCTCTCAGGTAAGGCTGAAAAAACTCTTCATTATGGCCTAATTCTTTTTTAAATTTCACTTCAATTGGAGCCAAATCTTTACTTTCAGGATACTTCCATGGCTCCGCACCGTTAGCTATATATCCATCGCTGAGAAATATCACCGGCGTCATATGCTGTACTGAAATGCGAACGGCTTCATAAACTGCATCGAAACAATCGCTTGGTGTCGACGCTGAAATGATTGGCATTGGGCATTCGCCATTCCTTCCATAATACGCCTGTAACAAATCGCTCTGCTCCGTCTTGGTTGGCAATCCGGTCGAAGGTCCTCCTCTTTGAATATTACAAATGATCAATGGGATTTCAAGCATCACCGCAAGCCCCATTGCTTCAGCTTTTAGGGCCATTCCCGGACCGCTGGTAGACGTTACGCCCAGGCTACCCCCATAAGAAGCCCCGATAGCTGAGGAAATTGCTGCAATTTCATCTTCTGCCTGAAAAGTTTTAACGCCGAAAGACTTATACCTGCTAAGCTCGTGTAAAATGTCGCTGGCTGGCGTAATTGGATACGAACCCAAAAAAAGTTGTAACCCGCTTTTTTGCGATGCAGCGACTAAGCCATAGGCAACAGCCTGGTTTCCCATAATACTTCTGTAATTGCCGGGAGCCATCTTTGCTTTCTCAACAGAGTACCGGGTTGTGAAAGTTTCTGTTGTATCACCATAATTATAACCAGCCTGCAACACTTTTATGTTACTGTTAAGTATATCTGGTTTCTTTGAAAATTTTTCTGTTAAGAACATTATGGTATTATCCATGCTGCGGTTATACATCCAGTATAAAAACCCCAGTACAAACATATTTTTTGCCCGGTCTTTTTCTTTAGTCCCCATATCAAATTCTTTCAGGGATTCTCTTGTGATCTTGGTAACATCAATCCTGATAACTTCATAATTATCAAGAGCGCCATTTTCAAGAGGATTGACACCTTCTGGATAGTTTGCAAGACGCAAATTTTTGATGTCAAATCCATCCACATTCACAATAATTTTTCCGCCTTTCTTTAAAGCACCTAAATTGCTTTTTAGCGCAGCGGCATTCATTGCAACCAGTACGTCGCAGGTATCTCCGGGCGTAAAAATCCGATCACTGGAAAATCTTAACTGGAAACCACTAACTCCGGGTAAAGTACCCTGTGGCGCCCTTATTTCGGCTGGGAAATCTGGAAAGGTGGCGAGATCGATACCAAGCAACGCAGTATTATTGGTAAATTGTGTTCCGGTCAGTTGCATCCCATCCCCACTGTCGCCTGCAAATTTTATTACAACATCGTGTAAAACTTCTTCTTTAACGCTCATCGTATTTTATAATCAGGTAATTATATGTTTGCAAATTTAAAAGTTTACAGGTGAAACTGCGTCAATTGTTTTTATAATTGTTGAAACGTTTTAAAATCTTAACATTATTTCAATATCTCGTCGTAAACTATTTTTTTTTTGATCTCAATGATTTCACCATTTTTTTAAGTTCACCTTCAAATTCTTTTAAAATTATTTTATTTAAAGAATAGATGCTACTCGTTTTATGAGCCGTACTATTTATAAGCCCGCAATTTTTTAATTCCTTTAAATGCTGCGATACGGTAGATTGTGAAAGTGGAAGCCGTTGAACGAGATCGTTACAATTGCAAGTTTCCTCCTTAGCAAGAATTTTTAATATTGAAATGCGGGCAGGGTGTGCAATTGCTCTGCCAAACATAGCAAGATGTTGCTTTTTTTTCCCGAACTCTTCTTTTTTATGAATAGCCATGTTGAAATATGTTTTCAAGATAGTAATAAAACAAAATATAATAACCCGAATTTTTGCAAACCATCCAAGCTTAAATAAACCCTTTCTTTGCAAATAGCAATTTGCAATTTCATCTATGTCCGAAAAAACAAGGCACATAAAAAATTTTCTTTTCAGTCAATACATAGCCGACGGAATTCGTACTACAATTGAGATTGTATTGCCCACGATTGTCTTTGCGCATTTGGGGAAAATAGAGACGGGCATCACAATTTCTTTAGGTGCACTTTGCGTAAGTATCAGCGATGGCCCCGGGCCCGTCAAGCACAAGCGAAATGGAATGTTCTATTGCAACATTTTCATTTTTCTAATGGTTTTATTAACCGGGTTAGTTAATAATAATATTTACGTTTTGGGGCTTTTAATCGCTCTATCCTCTTTTTTCTTCTCTATGTTTTCTGTTTATGGAAACCGGGCTGCGTCTATTGGAACAGCCGCGTTGCTGATTATGATATTACGACTCACAAGTGTATCGGATATTGCAAATGTTGTTAATGACAGCATTCTTATATTGGGTGGAGGAATATGGTACATGCTGATCGCATTATTGTTTTACAGGCTTACTCCCTATCGACCTGCGCAAAGATCATTAGGTGAATGCATTCACGAAACGGCAAAATACCTGCGTATAAAATCAGAATTATATGACACAAAAACAAAACCCGATGATGAATATAAAAAACTCGTAGACCAACAGGTTATTGTAAATGAGAAACAGGAACAGGTCCGCGAACATTTATTTAAAAACAGGCAATTGCTAAAAGAATCTATTCGTAGCGGAAGGATGCTGGTTTTAACATTTGCTGATCTTGTTGATTTGTATGAGCAAATTATGGCAAGTTGGTACGACTATACTTCTTTACGCAAAAGATTTTCTTCGTCAGGTGTGTTGGATGAAATTTCCATTGTAATTAAAAATATTGCTAATGAACTGGACAACATTGGCTTCGCTATTCAATCCAATTCATCCTATAAAAAAAGATACGAAGTATTGCCGGATCTCATAAAATTAAAATCTGCTATCGACGCCGCAGGCGAATCAAATACGAGCGTTCTCATTTTAAAAAAAATACTCATAAACCTTAGAAACATTGCCGGCCGGGTGGACGGTTTATCCGCGTATTTTGGAAATTCTCTTAGTGAGCGCAAAATTCGCAATGATAGTGACTATTCAAAATTTGTTACACATCAAAAAATTGATGTGACTACTTTTAGGAATAATCTTACGCTTCATTCGTCGGTATTTCGACACTCTCTGCGAATGATGGTTACCTGTATAATAGGTTACATAATTTCAAAATTTTTACCCAACGGGCATCACAGTTACTGGCTTTTGTTAACCATCATTGTTATATTAAAACCGGGCTTCAGCCTTACCAAACAAAGAAATTATGAAAGACTTACCGGAACTATTGCCGGCGGTTTAATTGGATTATTACTATTAGCGTTTATTCATGACCGTGATATATTATTTGTTCTGATTGTATTCTTCATGATTGGCACTTATACTTTTCAGCGCCTGAACTATATCACTATGGTAATATTCATGACGCCATACCTATTAACACTCTTTAGCCTCTTGGGCATTGGGTTTATAAGCGTTGCGGAGGAACGGTTGCTAGATACCGGAATAGGTTCTCTTTTATCATTCATGGCAAGCTATTTATTATTTCCGCACTGGGAGTCCGATCAACTGGATAATTATATGAGCAGTGTTCTAAAAGCAAATATTGAGTACATGTATGCGCTTGCAGATTTTGTTCGTGGTGAAAAAAACTTTTCCTTGGATTATAAACTTAAACGAAAAGAAATATTCGTCAGTTCGGCAAATCTTTCGGGTGCTTTTAACAGGATGTTGTCTGAGCCAAAAAATAAACAGCGCAAGGGAAATGAAATTTATGAATTTGTTGTTTTGAACAATGTACTATCCTCTAATATGACCGGCCTTATTGAGGATATTGCAAACAAAGATATTAGCAATAAAAAAGAAGCGCAGCAATACATTAAACAATCTATCAATAATTTACGGGACAGCCTGTTAAAATTGGATAAAAACGAATTGCAAGGCAAAGAAGCAAATAAGATTCCTGAATCTTTTAGTTTGAAAAGAAAAAACGAAAGTGAATTATTAGAGCAATTCGATTTCATCTATAAGCTCACTAATAAAATAAATAAGACAACCACTGCAATTGCGAATAAGGTTTAATTTATGTCGGCTTTTCAGCCTCCTTATTTTTTTCTTCCTCATGAATTACAGTAGGATGTTTTGCAATTATCTTTTTCTCAATTATTTCATCTCTCTCTGCCCGTCTTTCGAGCCCTTTCATGCCCCAGTGAAGAATTATTGGAATTAATAAAAGTGTACAATATGCTGTAATGGGAAAAAAGAAAAACAATATAATGGAAATTGTGAAAACTAAAGGAATCGTAAGACTTCTATAAACACCCAGCATTATCCTTGAATGAGAAATTTGGCGTGTAAGCATTTTTCTCTTTGGATTGCTGACATAAATCCAAAGCCAGCAATTCATCAAGCCCGTTAACACCATGTTTATTGCATATATGGCATAAGGGATCCTAAGATCAGTCCTTGCACTATATTCCCCTGCCAAACCCGCACTAAAAGGC
>Ga0157373_10002376_pt1 | contig 14292 bp, 12 predicted proteins | sample C65metaG_FD_113460 | JGI IMG/M metagenome (GOLD analysis project Ga0157373, IMG submission 113460) | Corn rhizosphere microbial communities from Kellogg Biological Station, Michigan, USA - C6-5 metaG | ecosystem: Host-associated > Plants > Roots > Rhizosphere > Soil | place: USA: Michigan... | reverse complement strand
TCGTCCTGCTCGTCCTCATCCTCGGGCTCGGCTGCCGTCCCCGGCGCGCCGCCGACACTGATGATCGCACCCGCCCCATCATTGCCGATGTCGGAACCCTCATCCCCCTCGTCGATGGACCGGCCTTCGCCATCATCGTTCACCGGTTCTTCGGCGGGCTCATCCTCTGGCCGGACGAAGCCACGCTCGATATGGAGCGAGCCGTCGACATCGATGCTGACGAACGCCCCGGCGCGCGCCACCTCGAGGGGATCATAGACTAGCGGCGGCGACACGATCGCGGCGATCTCCTCGTCGATGGCCGTCACACGTGCTTCGACCTCGTCCGGGACTTCGCCCGCGCCCGACCATTCCTGTTCGAGTGCCTCGGCTTCCTCGCGAAGTGAGGCGAGCTTGGCCTCGTCCTCTTCGGTCGCCTCAGGCTGTTCGCCATCGATCACGCGCATGTCGTCATCGTAGGTGTAGGGAAAGTCGACCGCGACTGCGACCCACTTCCAACCTTCCTCGCCAATCTGGGCGCCCTCGGCCTTGAGCTTCTTGTCAACCAGACGATCGAGGAGCGCGACGTCCTGCAGGAAGCCACCCTGATCGTCCTCGAACAAATCGCGCAACACGTAGCCGCCGGCCGCGACAAAGGCGTCGAGCCCGACGAAGCGTACCCGCTTGTCGGACGCGCGCACCGAATCCTCGGTGAGCTTGGCGCGGATCATATAGGGCTGCTTGTTGTAGCTGGACCGGAGCAGATCCCAGACCTGCTCCTGGCGCTCATGGTCTTCGGACACCGAAAAGGCCATCAACTGCTCCAGGGTCATGTCGTCCTCGGCATAGACATCGTGCAGCTTCGGGGAGACCGAGGCGAGCTTAAGTCGCTGTTTGACGACGGTAGGCGTCGTCATAAAAGTCGCGGCAATGGTCTCGACGTCGGTGCCCTGCTGTGCGAGCTGCTGCATCGCCCGGAACTGATCGAGCGGATGGAGCGCCTCGCGATGTGTGTTTTCGGCGAGCGAATCCTCTTCCGCAGAAATCACGTCATCGTCGCGCACGATGCACGGCACCGGCTCGGTCTTCGTCATCCGGCGTTGCTTGACGAGCACCTGGAGCGCCCGGAAGCGGCGTCCGCCAGCCGGGACCTCGTAGAGGCCGGTCTCAGCCCCGTCCGCATCGCGCTGGGCCCGCACGGTTAGACTCTGGAGCAGGCCGCGGCGGGCGATGTCGGCGGCGAGCGTGTCGATCGAGACACCCGCCTTGACACGCCGGACATTGGCCTGGCTCAGCACCAGTTGGTTGAACGGGATGTCGCGTGAGCCGCTGAGGCTGATCTTCACATGCTTGGTCATGGGTCTTCTCCATGACGGGCGGCGAAGAAACTCTCTCTTCACCTCCAACCCGTCATGAAAGACGGCGCAGCCCTCTTACTCTAAGGAGCGAGAGCTGCGCCGAATGGCAGCGTCCGGAAGATAACGGTGCGGATCATCCTAACCGGCGCTATTGGGTCCACCATGAAGAACATCAGCGACCTTGATGACATCGATCGCCGGTTGATCGAATTTGTCCGACGGGACAATCTGACGCCGGCGCGTGTCCTGGCGGACCACCTCGGCTTGTCGATCTCAGCCGTGCTGCGACGGTTACGGCGGCTGCGCGAAGAAAAGATCATCATTGCCGATATCGCGGTGATTGATCCCGCGCTGACCGGGGCGGCGCTCACCATGCATGTGACGGTGCGCCTCAAAGCTTACGGCCGCCAGGAGGCAGATGCGTTTGCCCGGCGTATCGCAGGGCACCCCCAAGTGGTCAGCGGCTGGGAGGTGATCGGTGAAGATCACTTCATGCTGAAGGTGCAGGTCGCAACGATGCAGGAGTACGACGCCTTCATCCGCGACGCGCTGGATAGCGACGACAGCGTGGAGGCATACAAGACTGCCGTCTCGGTCCGGTCGATCCTTGTCGGCCCGGGTGCTCCATCCGTCTTGGCCAATGCTCATTCGTAACGGCAGCCGAGGCCGCCGGTCGATCTTCAGCTCATCGTGAGTTGGCGCAGTCGTCTCGATGAAGAGGACACGACTGCGCCGCTCCACTACGTAATGATCACCGCACCGCGGTCAGGAGCTTGGCGGCCTTTCCTTCCAGATCGAGCCGAGCGTCCTGGTGTGGCTTGTCGCGCGCGAGCGCCGTGATGCCCTGGACGAAATCGAAGATGCTCACCGGTGGATGCCCTTCTTCGTCGAGGACGGTGGCAATGATCCTGTCGGTCTCGCCCTTCGAGAAGCCGCGCTTGCGCAAGAAGCCCTGTCGATCCTCGTCCGTGCGGGCGACGATGCGCTCGCGTGCTGCCTTGATGCCGGTCACGAATGGTGTGGGAGAGGACGTCGCGAAGTTCTCCAGCGCGGGCGCCGCCTCATGGGCGAACCGGTTCGCGGCGAATTTGCTGTGGCGAATGCTGATCTCCTCGAAACCTTCGGCGCCCCAGATATTGCGGTTCATGCAAACCGCTCGGAGATAGAAGGACGCGATGCCGAGGGTCTTCGACCCGACCTCGCTGTTCCACGCGTAAAAACCGCGGAAGTAGAGATCAGGGTCGCCGTTCGGCAATTTGCCCGCCTCGATCGGGTGGGCGTCGTCGACCAGAAAGAGGAAGACGTCACGGTCGCTCGCATAGAGGGTCGTCGTGTCCTTGGTCACCTCAACGAAGGGATTATGCGTCATGGTCGACCAGTCGAGCAGGCCCGGCACCTTCCACCGCGTGTCGCCGGTGCCGTCGCCGGCGATCTTCATGACCGCCGCGACAAGTTCGTGATCCCAGATGCGGCCGTAATCGGGGCCGGTAACGGCGCGTAGCTCGGTGCGGCCATCCTCGGTCTCCAATGTTTTCATGAGCTCGGCGCGGTGCGAGAGCAGCCCGTGCTGCATGTTGATTCCGGCGAGCGGCGCCGGCAGCTGGCGCAGATAGCCCGCGGGCGCGCCGACCAGGCTACAGAGCTGAGCGAAGGACCAGTGCGTGGGGGCGATAGGCTCGTCACGACCAGGGACGAAGAGTGTCAGCCGCTCGGCATTCTCGCGGGAGGCTTCGACTTTCACCTCGCGGGTCTGGACCATACGCGCGGTCGCCCGATCAGCCCGCACCTTGACCGCGGCATAGAGCTCTGAAAGCGAAAGGAATCGCTCGTCATCGGGGCGCGAGAACCACTCCGACGCGACGCGGCCGATGCGCCGGCCGCGCGAGATATCGACCTTGTAGCCGGCAGGGCCAGGCCGGGTCGCGGTGGATTGGGTGAGAACAGTCGCCATGGGTTATCTCCGCGACGGGCGCCGAGAGCCTTTCTCTCGAACCTCAACCCGTCACGGCCCTCCGGCTTTCCTCTTCCTCTATCCTGGCGCCCGGGGGCTGGCCGTTCCGAAGCCCGTCGGAAGCCGGAGGGCTGGGGCGGATTCCGTGGCAGACGGCCAATCGGCTCGCGCCATGCCGTTCAAGTATCAGGAGTAACAAATGAGTAAACTTGCTCTCGACGAGGCCCATGGCGGATCGGTTGTCGGCATTTCGCAACAGGGGCGCGGCGGCATCCGCACGCTTCGGCTCATCATGCTCAGGTCTCCGCGGCCGCGGTGAGGATACACTACGACGCCCCTTCGGCGGAGAAGTGCTGCAACTGAGCTTACCCTCGCCTCATGCGGGCTGGGGCTTTCGCAGAACCTGGGGCGCAACAACGCTCAGAATGGATTGGGGCCAACCGCCGAGGCGAAACGCAAGGTGACGACGCACCCAACTTGAGTGCCGAAAAACAGCCTTCGTTCGCAGCCAAATGCACAATTCGTATGGATATGAATTGGAGACAAGCGTCCCCTGGACAGGGCTCTTATCCGAGGCGACACCGAATCGGCTGCTCTATACGCGGATTTCTCATGAAAACTTGGATAGCGCACGCTGATGACGCGCCACACTTACCGTCTCGGATGGTTGATCCATACCGGCGAGGACCAGGCCCTATCACCATCGTCCTGTCGAACCCGCACATATATGAAGCGTGGCTCGGCCCCGACACGAAGTTTTGGCAAAGCCGCTGATCCGTGGATTTCCAAGTCTGTCACGCTCCGCGCCACGGGAAGAAGCGGCCGCAGCGAAGACACGGTTTGGGGTTCAACGGGACCGGAAAAAACGGTCACCGAATATCCCGTCCGGTCGCTCGGATCCGCCACCTCGAGCCTGCATTCAATATCCTGCTGAGCATCGATCGCGAGATTGCCCCCCATCGGGACACCGTTGCAGATCAGGTCCAGGGCCAAGTCGGAATCTTCGGTCGCGAACACCCTGTTCTGCCGGATCGCGTCGAAGATGCTTGCCTCGGTGAGCTCCGGCGCGATGATGCCCGTCCTTGCAGGCGTCTTTCTGCCCCAGAATTTCCAATGCTCGTCGTCCCCGGCCGAGGGGCTTAAATGAAACCCCTGGCTCAGATAGAAGAAGTAGTCGTTCTCGAACGCATTATCGTAGTGAAAATTGCCGTGGAATGGGTGGGGCACGGCGGCTGGCCCATTGAGCATTTCAATCAAATGCACGTACTTGTCCGAAGCGGCGACCAGCTTGGCGAAGCTGCCGTCATATTGATCGAGCCCGAAATCCTTGAATTCGGCACTCGGCGCTATCGCATTGTGCGCGATGTAGGTCGAAACATACGGATGATTGAGCTGAACGATCGAATTCGTCCCGAGACGGCCGAACAGGTCATACATTGCTTTGAATTCCCCCCTTTCAAATGGGAGTACGGAATTGTAGCCGAATACATTGACATGGTTGGCATCGGGCGAAGTCATTTCCTGCCCGGGCAACGCTAGAAAGCTGCCGTCCGTCACGCGACGTGCCGCCGCGTAGATGCTCCAGTCGGTCAGGTGCTCGACTTGCGGGCCAGAGGGCGATTTCCAGCGGCGCGTGATCGACACTGGGCGATCGGCGTTGAACAGGTCGGGTTGGGCGGCGAGCATTACGCCATCGACCCGGGACCAATGGCCTTTGGACGCCGCACCCTCTTCCGCGTCATGGGTGTTGTGATCGGTCACAGCGTAAAAATCGAGACCGGCCGCCTTTGCGGCAGCGAAAGCCTCTCGCGGCGTGCCGCTTCCATCCGAATAGGTGGTATGCCCGTGCAACATGCCGAACCAGACACGTTCCCCCGTCTCGAGCTTACGCTCGGCTTGCGCGGTCGATGAGGAAAACACCGTGAACAGCGCGGCCGCGCCCACGATGGAAACTCTTTTTCGAACCGAGATTGACTTATACATCGACCTTCTCCTCAAAACGAAGCGGCGCTCAAATGTCGCGAGGCACGCGAAGCTTCAGAAGGAAAAGGTCGTCTCGAGACCGAACGAGCGCGGCCGGGCATAGTAACCGTAGAACGATCCTCTAACCCCGTTGATAGCCGCATATCCCGCGAGGTCGGTTTTGAGCAGATAACGAGAATCGCCAGCGTTTTTCATCCAGGCACGCACTTGCCAGGCCCGTTCCTGATCGCGAATGCCGACGTAGATATCGTGCAACCAGTAAGCCGCTTGAAAGCTGCGAAAATCGAGATCTGCCTTCATGTATTGAGAGCTCGTGTAGGTCGATGACGACCCTCCGAACCATTCGACCGAGGTGCCTGCGAGTGGGAAGTTCAGCTCGGAGCCAAGTGTGAAGCGCCACTCGGGCGTCGCGGCGGGACGAAGCCCGCTTTGATCGCAAAGCGACGGGTTGATGGCGTCACGTGGCACGGCGGAGTTGCCGCCATCCGCGCAAGGCGTGCCGCGGAACCTATCATATTTGGAATCCAGGTAGGTCACGGCTCCGGACAAGCGAACGCCGCGGACCGGCTTCAGCGACATTTCGGCTTCGATGCCCTTGCTCGTCAGCGCGCCGGCGTTCTGGATATAGGTTCCCAGCAAGCCGCTCGGATCCGCCTGGGGATTGGAAACGGCAAGCTGCAAATCATTGAACTGTATCATGAATGCTGTGAGATTTAGCGTCGCAACGCTGCCGATCCGGCTCTTGATCCCAGCTTCATAGTTGACCGAGGTTTCCGGCCCGAATGTGGTGGGAATATTGGCTACCCGGATCGGGCGAGCGTTGACGCCGGGCGCTTTGTATCCCTTCGCGGCCCGCGCGTATATCATAACGGAATTGGATAGGTTCTCCTTAACGGTGAGCGACCAGGTGGCCTCGGTGTTGCTCAGCCGCGCATAGAAAGGTGTTCCCGCAGCGATTTCTCCGAAACCGTTTTGCGGTCGGTCCGGGCCAAACAGGCCCTGGGTCTTGGTCGCTTTCTTTCGATCATAGGTTATTCGTCCGCCGCCGATGACGGAAAGACGATCGGTCAGGTTGACGGTCAGTTCGCCGAATGCGGACAGGCTGAGAGCGTCCTGGTCCCACCTGTCGGCGCGGTACCATCCGACGCATCTGGAGCGCGCCGCGACGGTATCGGGAATTTTGCCGCTATCGACCCGAAGCTGCGTGTCGCGGTTATACAGGCATCCAGGTGCCAGGCGTGCTTCGCCCTGGTCGAAATTGGCCTCGGTTTTAAGTAGGTAGGCGCCAAGAATGTATTCGACCGGTTTCGAACGTGGCGACAGCAAGCGCGTTTCCAGGCTATATGTACGGCTGCGCTCGGGCTGCGGGCCGAACGCGCTGGTATCGATCCCGAACTCGTCGTTGTCGGTGACCTGATTGGAATTCCAGTCACGATAGGCGCCGATAGTCGTCAGTTGATGCCCAGACGCGAAACTAAGCTCGCTCTTGAGAGCGAGGCCTAGCTGCTTGAAAGTCTCCCATCCGTTACCGTCGGAGTAAGACACGTTGTCGAGCTTTTCGCCTCGCCCGTTGTACCCGTCGCCTTCTCGGCTTGGAAAATACAGCGATCGGTTATAGCCAAGATTGGTGGCCATCCGGTCGAAGGTGGCCAAGGCCTCGTCCGAGATATCGATCCACTCCGCCTCGCAGCAATGAGCCGTGACGCTCGTGTAGTCGGCAGTGAAGGTGAGCTTCCAGTTGTCGCTGGGCGTCCAATGCACCTTGCCGCGGACGCCCCACTGGTCTCGGCTGTTTCCGTGACCGCCGGTTTTGAGATTGACGTAGCCATGATCGCGGCTCGACCAGGCCGTGATCCGTCCAGTGAGGCCATCGGCAAGCCCGCCGGATGCATAGCCCGTGATGCTATGATAGCCGAAGTTGCCCGCCTCGAGGGTAAGGCGGCCTTCAAATTGGTCGGTAGGGTTGCGGGTATTGATGTTGATGACCCCTGCCGGGGTGTTGACCCCGTAGAGCGTGCCTTGAGGGCCTCGCAGAAGCTCGATCGTCTCGACATCGGGAAGCTGCCCGATGAGGCCCGCCGGACGGGGAATATAAACGCCGTCGAGATAGATCCCGACCGAATTGTCCACGCCGGCATTCAGCCCATCGGTGCCGAGGCCGCGGATCGATATCCGCGCCTCTCTCGCGTTCTGTCCTTCTGCGAATATCAGAGACGGTGAGCTGTTCGATAGATCGGTGAGAGTCTTGATTCCGTTTCGCTCCAACGCCTCGCCGGTATAGGCGGTCATTGATAGGGGAACCTTCTGGAGCGGCTCTTCGCGCTTCTGCGCAGTCACTACGATTTCTTCGGATTCCTCCGCATCCTGCTCCGCGGATCCGACCGGCGATGTCGGTGCGCGATCCGAGCCTTGCGCCGCTCCCTGCCTTCTCAGCACCACGGTCGAACCATTGTCCGATGCTATTTCAAGACCCGTGCCGGCAATCAGTTTCGCCAGCGCCGCGTGAATGCTGGCGCTTCCGGTGATCGCCGGCGTTCGGACATTCCTCAGATCGGACACGGGCGCGACGATTTGGACGCCCGCTTGCCTGGCAAGTTCCGGAATGGTTTTTGCCGCGGGGCCGGATGGCACGTTGAACTGCCGATCCTGGGCCTTAGCGCTCGACGGCGCTACCAGTGCAATGGCCGCGACCGAGCAGGTAAGAACAGCTATGCAATTCAGATTCATGAGAGCGCCCCCAAGCGTAGATCCCACCTCAGACATGAAGTGACGTCGAGCGCTAGACGTGATTAGGAGCGAACTTCCTCCAAATTTTGTTGTTGCAATTTGGAGAATTATTTACGTCAATTTGATGACACTGCATTCGTGATACTAACTCACTGGATGAGGACCTCACCATCCGCGACGACCGCTCGCGCGCCCAAGGATTGGGCTACGGATTGGGCAAAACCGACAGGATCATTGGACCGGTACAGGCCGGCAATCTGTTCCCCCGCCAAGGCGGGATTCTTGATGATGATGCGGGTATCACTATAGCGCGCGAACTCATCCGCAGCAGCGCGCAAGGTCTCTCCTTCGAAGGCCAGTTGACCGTCCTTCCAGGCCAGTTCCCTGTGGACATCGGAAACGGGCAAGGATGTAGCGCCCAAGCCCGAACTATTGGACGGCATTCCTGCTTCAAAGGAAACAACGGCCCGCATATTTGCCGGCAAGCGCATCGCCGATGCGGTCTTTCCGTCCCGAACGGACACGATTCCTTCCCGCACCAGGACCCGGACATCCTTCTCAGCGAGACGCACGGTGAAACTCGTGCCAATCGCCTGGATTTTGGCCGGACCTGCGGAAACCACGAACGGGCGCTGCGGATCATGAGCCACGTCGAACAATGCTTCACCCTGGAGAAGGCGAATATCGCGCTGCCGCTCGGTCAGGCTGACGGAAACCACCGATTCTGTGTTCAAGGTGATGACCGAACCGTCCTGCAAGGCGAGCTGGCGGACTTCGCCCTTCCTCGTGGCCGTCTGTTGCCCGGAATGCAGCCACTGCCATCCAAACGCGGCAATCCCCGCCACCGACGCGGCCATCGCACTGCCGCCGATGAGGAAACGTCGGCGCGCGACGAACCGAGGCTCAGCTTCGTCAGGCGAGAAACTCGACGGATCGTAGCCCGAGCCGAAAGCCGCAGCGCGTTCGGTCTGGGCCGAGATCGCGCGGATGCGGCCATAGGCCCCAAGCCGGCGGGAATCGCCTTCAAGCCAGGAATCAAGGGCGGATTGTTCATCCGGCGAGAGGCCGCGGTCAGCCTTTGCAGCCCAGCGCGCTGCCGTCTCCTCAATTTCCTGTGCCTTCTCCCGTTTCATCCTCGAACCATGCCGCTGTGTCTCGCCTCCTAGACGCTCCAAACGTTCCTCTACCTCCGCGTCCGAGGAAATTCGACACTCGAACCAATGCACGGCTTATATGCTTCTCCACCGTGCTTTCCGGCATCCGCAACCGATCCGCAATAGCGCGTTGCGGAAGTTGCTCCACCCGCCGCAACACGAATATCGTGCGGGTGGGCTCGGGGAGCGCCGCGATTGCCTCGCCAAGACGCCGAAGTTCCTCCCGGTCCGAGACCTGTATGTCGATGGACGGCTCCGGCGCCGGCAGCTCCAGAATATCGATTTCGGAAGTCGTTATGGTCACGACCTTGCGGCGTCGGAGGTGATCCGCAACGACGGATTTTGCGACCTGAAACAGGTATGACCGAGGATCGCGGATCGCCGTGATCGTCGGCAGGATGATCAGCTTGGCATAGGCTTCCTGGACGACATCGTCGACATCGAGTTCTCCCAGCGGGCGGCGCGAAAGCCACACGCGCAAAGAGGCTTCATGAGGGAATACGAACCGCCCCAGCCAAAGTGCCCGCTCATCGCTGATTCCCGACATGGCGGCATCATTAGGACGGAATTGTTACAACCGACGGTCGGCAATGATTTCCGCGGCTGCGTCAGCATGAGCGACGTGAGGCGTGCCGAAGCTGTACACCCGTCACGCGACCGCGCTCGTCGTCGGGACGTGAGGATCATTCAGAGACGCGCCGATATGCTGGTCATGGAAGATATCGACTTGGTGGCCGGCCGGTCGCGGTCGAGTGGCGGACTGGGCGAGAACGCCCGCGATGGGTCATCTCCGCGACGGGCGCCGAGAGACTTCCTCTCGAACCTCAACCCGTCACGGCCTTCCTCGCTTCCTCTTCCTCTGCCAGCAAGCCGCGCGGCAGGTCGCGGTGAAGCCCTTCAGCGCAGAAACAGTCGGCCGGGGCGCATCTGGCGACGCTTGAGAGCCCCTATCGGACGAAGGTCACCACCAGCACATCACGATAAGCCGGAAAGGACCGATCGACAGCGTGAATTTCGGTGACGCCATGGAGAATGCGCCGGTCGTCGAGCAACACAGCGTCACCCGGGCTTTTCAGCAAAAAGCTGCCGAGCTTGCCGTAATGCGAAGATCCAATCTGGGTGACGCCATCGCTTACGTTGTGCCGACAAACGAGCATGACGAAGACCCAGTCCACGCCGTCTCGATGCAAGCCTTCGGGTGTCGGCCGGCCGATGTGATCCGGGCTCGTTTCTATCCTGAACTGATGGAATTCGACGTGCCAGGGCTTGGCTGGACCGTCGTCGGCAGTCCGTTCAATCACTGACGTGCACAGCGCCAATATCGCCTGGGTAACGGGATGCTCGGCCGTCGCAGCCAGCACCGGCTCAAACCATCGCTCGATGTCGCCATTGAGCGGATTATAGTCCCGGCTTTGATAATGGGGCTGATGGGGTTTGCGGATGAACTGACCGCCGGCATGCGTGAAGGCTGCGTAGCGCCGACGCCGATAGCGGCCGCCGTCGGCCATATAAAGATCCGTACCCAGATCGTCCCAGGAACTGGCAAAACCGTGCCACGAGGTCTCGGCGGCCTTGCCCAACAAGCGGAGCGTCCGGGCAGCCTCGAGACGGATGAACCCGCAGCCCTTCAGCTCGGCCGCGATGTGGCCGATGTCATGATTGGTGATCGTGGCGGCGGACATATTCAAAGGTCTGCTTCAGGAAAGGGACGCAATAGCCGGGACCAAGATTCACAGAAATGGTAAGGGAGGGCGAGCCGGCAATTGGCCCCCTGCCCCTCGCACCCATCGCCATACGAACTCGCCGGCAACCTGCTGATGGGGCGACCTCCTTAGCATGGAAGCGCCTCCGGCGCGGCGCGGCCACGGTCACTGGCGAGAACCGAACCGATCGAGGCGACCACGACCAGCCCGATGGCCAACCATTGCAGGGGGGCGAGGCGCTCGCCGAGCAGTAGGCCGCCGGCCAGGGCGCCAAGCGCAGGCTCGACGCTCAGCAGCACGCCGAAGCGCGTCGCGGGCATGCGCTTGAGCGCAAGCATCTCCAGCAAATAGGGAATAGAGCTCGAGAATATGGCAGCCATAAGCCCGAGCCCCATCATCGATGGCGCCAGCAGGGTCGATCCCGCGTCATGGATCCCGATGGGAACGACCACCAGCGCTGCCGTCGTCATGCCCAGCGTGACGGCCTGCCCAGCCGGAATGCACGCGGTCTGTTTGCCGAAAACGATGTAGAGCCCCCAGCACAAGGCGGCGCAGAGCGCGAAGACCACACCAAGCGGATCCAGGGCGGGATCGGACGCATGCCACGGCAAGAGCAGGGCCAGGCCGGCCGCGGCCAATCCCACCGCCGCAAAATGGGCCGGGCGACGCGAGTGGATGAGTGCGACGCCCAAGGGGCCGAGAAACTCGATCGCGATAGCCAGGCCCATCGGAATTGTCCGCAGCGCCATGTAGAAACACAGGTTCATCAATCCGAGCGCCGCGCCATAGCGCATAGTCGCGAACAGGTCCGCGCGGCTCAGCGGCAGGCGCCACGGGCGGAACACGATGAGCAAGACGACTGCGGAAAAGCCCACGCGATAGGCGACCGTTCCCGGGGCGCCGACCAAGGGGAAGAGTTGTTTGGCCAAAGAGGTGCCGATGCAGAACATCAGCATCGCGGCGGCGAGGGCCAAATAGGGCATCGCCCGCGCCAGCTTCGATGGCAGAGATTTGGCAGGGAGCGAGAGCGTGGTCATGCCGCCGCTATAGCCGAAGAGACCTGGCGGAAGTCGGTGAAATGAGGCACTAGGTGCCTGATAACACCACACGGAGGGTAAAATTGGCGGAAACCGTCGAAATCGATGCGTTCGATCGGCGAATCCTCGCCATTGTCCGGCGCAACAACCTCGAACCGGCGCGATCGATCGCCGAGCGGGTCGGCCTGTCGGAAAGCTCGGTGCTCCGCCGCTTGCGCCGGCTGCGCGCAGACGGCGTGATCATTGCCGACGTGTCGCTGATCGATCCAGAGCGGCTGACGCCATCGATCACCATTCATGTCCTGGTCGAATTGAACCAATCCGCGCTAAGCCAAGAAAAGGCGTTCGCAGCCACGCTTGCGCATAGCCCCGAAGTGATCGGAGCGTGGAACGTCACGGGGCGTACCGATTTCCTGCTGACCTTGGCCGTGCCGTCTATTGAAGCCTATCAGCGGTTCGCGGATGAGGTCCTGGCATCCAACAAGAATATCCGGGGCTTTGAGACGCTGGTCAGCCTTCGCGAGATCGTGAAGCCGGACCCATTTAGGGCCGGCGAACCAATGTGATGCACGGCGGCGATCGCTGCCAAGCGGGTCACGACGCGCGCACATTTCGCTTGCGGATGCGACCTTCCGGCCGCAATTTGCGGGACGACTGCCAGCACTCAAGTGCTTGGCGCGCTGTCGCCAGTAGCGGCGTTCGATATCCCTCGACGCGATTGCGCGCCGAACGCGGCGGCCCCACAGTAGGTGCGATGGTTTCATTTTTTCGATCGAACTCGGCCGATCCCTATGCTCGCGGCCAAGAGCTGGGCTTCGCGCATGGCGATGCCATCATGCGCAATGTCAAAGCGTATCAAGCCATGTTCTGCGCATTGGCTGGCGGCACGTTTGACCTGATCGACCCAGGCGAGCGAGCATTGCGCGCAATCAAAAAGTTCGCTCCCGAACTCCATCGAGAAATCGTCGGCATCGCCGAAGGTGCCAATCTGGATGTACGAGCGCTTGGTGCACTCAACGCGCGGACGGAAATCATGGCGCTGCTGCGCTCTACAATGCGCAGCGAATGCTCGGTGGCGATCTACTTACCCAAAAAGGCTGCGCCGCCGATCGCGGTGCAGACCTGGGATTGGTACAAGTCCTTCTCGGATGGCTGGTTGGTCTGGGAAATTCCACAAGCCGACGGCAGTGTCACCAAGACGGTGACGGAGTACGGAATAGTCGGCAAGGCCGGCTTGAACACGCGCGGACTGGGCCTGCTGTTTACAATCCTCAGACACGAGTCAGATGGCGACGGGATCGGCGTCCCCGTTCACGTCGTCGCTCGTGCGGCCCTGGACTACGGCGCCGATATAGACATGGCGAGCACGCAGATCTGTACGGCGGGGGTATCGGCCTCGAGCTCGCTCAATTTGGTCTCGTACGAGGATCGCACACCGCGAGCGATGACAATCGAGCTTTGTCCAGCGCAGGCCAAAGTTGTGTTGCCCGACCGAAACGGACTGCTCTTCCATACCAACCACTTCTTGGCCGGCCCGCTGCAAAAAGGAGACATCGGGCCGCTCCATGCGCCCGACACGTTTTCACGGCATGAACTCTTGCGTCGTCGCACCGACCCGACAACGATCCGCAGCAGCCTTGACCTCGTGGCGGTCATGAACAGCCACGTCGATGGAGTAGGCCTTTGCTGTCATGCGGACGAGTCCATACCTTTTGAGGACCAGCAAGCGACCTTGGCAACGATTGCACTCGACGTCGGAGTTGGCGTTCTTTCCGCATATTCCTCTGGTCCATGCGAAGTGATGAGCAAGTGGCCGCGTCCGAGTGACGAATGGGCAACGGCAAAGGGCTAGGAGCCGGCCATAAGGAAAAGCTGGGCTGGGAGGCCATCACCTGGTGAACTTTACGCGCGCGTGGAAGGTTGCCCGTGCCAGCGTTGTTGGAGACAAAAGTCAGGTCTTGAACGCCGCTGTCGCGCGCTGCGTCAAGCAACCGTGTCACCCTCGGATGGGGTATCCGGATACCCGTCACGGGATTCCCGGCTTTCCTCTCCCTCTCACGGGGCGTTGCGGGGCAGAGCCCCGCAGAAGGGGTCCGGCGAGACGAAGCTCGACGGCAGGGGAAGGCTTTCCCCTTTATCAATTTGAAATTTGCCGCCGATTTTGGCCGTCCACGCGATTTTAGATGGATATGAATTGGAGATGAGCGTGTAAGTGTGGTGCTTCGTATCCACGCAATGCGCAGCCGGTCCACTAATAGAGTTCTGATATCATTTGGAAAAACTGGAGCGGGCGAAGGGATTCGAACCCTCGACCCCAACCTTGGCAAGGTTGTGCTCTACCCCTGAGCTACGCCCGCTCTGGCGCCGGCCCGTGAAGCCACGGGCTGGTAAGGAGCGGGG
>Ga0157373_10002374_pt1 | contig 14302 bp, 13 predicted proteins | sample C65metaG_FD_113460 | JGI IMG/M metagenome (GOLD analysis project Ga0157373, IMG submission 113460) | Corn rhizosphere microbial communities from Kellogg Biological Station, Michigan, USA - C6-5 metaG | ecosystem: Host-associated > Plants > Roots > Rhizosphere > Soil | place: USA: Michigan... | reverse complement strand
TAAAGGTGATGATGTTTTCGCGGCGCGTCGACATCCGCGCCATGCGCATGGCGTTCTCGTTTGCTTCAGTGCCTGAGTTGCAGAAGAACGTTTTTGCCAACGGGCTTGGAGCGATTGAGACGAGTTTCTCTGCGGCGCGTGCGCGCGCTTCGGAGTAGACGAGGTTTGAGTAGAAGAGCAGCGTGCTTGCTTGCTCGCGAATCGCTGAGACGACGTGAGGGTGGCAATGGCCGGTGCCGGCGACGGCATGACCGCCGTACAGATCGAGATACTTCTCGCCGTCGCTCGTGTAGAGCCAGACGTCCTCGCCACGCGCAGCGGCGATGGGCATTTTCTTGTACGTCGCGAGCTGGAATTGATCTTCGCTTGGTAACATGAGAACAGTCACTTGGACAGGATTTACAAGATTTTCATGATTTACAAGATTCAATCCTGTCAATCCTGAACATCCTGCAAATCCTGTCTAAATTAGGGATTGGTTCCGGCGAACGTCAGCCCATTTTTTTCATCCAACCCGAACATCAAATTCATGTTTTGTACCGCCTGACCGGCGGCGCCTTTGACCAGGTTATCAATCGCGGAAAATACGACGATCTGTTTGCCGCGTGCGGCGAAGCCGATGTCGCAGAAGTTTGTCGTCTTCACCCAGTTGATGTCGGGCGACCCGTTCACAAGTCGCACAAAAAAGGAATTCTGATAGTAGTCGGCGAAGACTTGGCGGAGGTCGCTTTCGGTGATCTCGCTCTTCGCTTCGGCATAGATCGACGCGAAGATACCGCGCGCGACCGGGAGCGAATGAGTCATGAAAACAAGCTCGCTGGTCCAATCGCCAACGTGCTCCAGTTCCTGCTCGATCTCGGGCACGTGCTGATGTGTGAACGGCTTGTACGCGTAAAACGAATTCATCCGCTGCGGATGATGCGTGTTCGCGGCTGCCTTTGCGCCGGAGCCGGACGAACCGGTCTTCGCATCGACTATCACGCGCCCGGCGATCAGGTTGTGCGCGACGAGTGGCGCGAGCCCGAGCAGCGTCGCAGTCGCAAAGCAACCAGGATTCGCGATCAGGCGAGCCTGTTTGATTGCTTCACGGTTCGTTTCAGTCAGACCGTAAACAAACTCAGCCTGCGCGGCCATCGCCGTGTGCGGTTGCTTGTAGTGCTTCTCGAAAACACTCTGATCCCGCAGACGGAAGTCTCCGGAAAGATCGATCGCCTTCACAGACGTGGGCAGGCGCGGGATAATCTCCATCGCCTGCCCGTGCGGGAGCGCGAAAAAAACGCAGTCTACATCCGTCAAATCTTCGGGCGCGTTGACGAAGCTGAGTTGAGTCAGACCGTGCAGGTTTCGATGTACGTCGCCGATCGGTTTGCCCGCCTGCTCATTCGCCGTCACAAAAACCAGCTCGACCTCGGGATGAAACAGCAAAATCCGCAGCAACTCCGAGCCGCCGTACCCGGAGCCACCAAAAATCCCAACCCGAATTTTGTTTTGATCCGTCTTCATCTGCGTTCATCCGCGGCTAAACAAGAACTCGCCTGCCGCGCATCCACCTTCTTCATCACGATCTCAAACAACTCCGCACCCTCACGCCGCGCATTTGCCGCAGGCACGCTGAACTGCGTCTTGATGTAATCCGCACCCATTCGCGAATCAGTCACCGAACCTGATATGACATCGACTTCAACACCCCTGCGACGCAACAACTCGATTCCTCCCCACGCGCCGACGTAATCAGACGCACAAAACACGAGTGCCGCAGTCGCTTCGAGCAATTCAAAATCACCGAACACCGTATCCACCGAATATCCGCCGAGAATTCCATCCCCCAACTCAATCACGATCAAATCCGGCGTTGACTCATTCAGCCGCGCAATGATGGCCTTCGCCGACGGCGCGAGATCCTCGACGTCGACCGTCGACGGCAAACCGGAATCGAGAAAACTCGCGGTCGCGATCGCGCCGTGGTCTGACATGTTCAGCGTGTCGCGCAGGCATGCGACTCCTGACAGTTTTGCCGCCGCGACGCGCAATCCCGCGCGCGTCGCCTGCTTGATCAATTCCGTCGCCGCGTAAGTCTTACCGCTGTTCATACTCGTGCCGGCGATCATCACGATCGGCGCCGTCTCACCAAGACTCGTGCGCGGCGGCAACGCGGCATCGGCGATGTTCAGCACGCGTCCCCCTTCGTCGCAAGCCAATCCGATCACTTCCAACTTGATCGCATCGCTCAAACTCGAATGGTGACCAGTGCAGTAACCAATCACGCCACCCATGTTCAGCAGGTGAAGCTGATCCCCACTCTTCAGCGACGGCGGCACGTCGCCGACAAAACCTTTCAACGCGCGACGTCGCCCGAGAACACCAATCAACAAATCACCCGGGTTGATCTTCGCGAGCCGGCCCGTCGGCAACTCGAGCATGTTGTACGTCGCGCTGTCGGTGACCGAGCGAACGACGACTACATCACCTGCTTTCGTCGCATTACACTCAGACACGAGCGCGACCGTCTTCGTCAAAGAAAGCGGCGACGTTGCCGATCCGATCTTGTCGACGTCAATGACGTTAATTGCTCCAGTCATCGTCCACCTCCTAACCGCAGTCGAAGCGCGTTCAGCTTGATGAAACCTTCCGCATCGCGCTGGTTGTAAACCGTGTCGGCTTCGAACGTCGCCACGTTCTCGTCGTAGAGCGAGTTTGGCGAGCGACGTCCGATCACGATCGCGTTACCGCGGAAGAGCTTTAGACGTACATCGCCGTTCACAGTTGCCTGAGTTTCGTCGATCATCTTTCGCATTAGCTTGAACTCAGGCGCGAACCAAAAACCGTAGTACACACTTTCGGCGAACTTCACTCCGAGCGAATCACGGAGGTGCATCACTTCACGGTCGAGCGTGATCGACTCCAACGCACGATGCGCGGCCTGAAGAATCGTGACGCCGGGAGTTTCGTACACGCCGCGTGACTTCATGCCGACGAAACGATTCTCGACAAGATCGACACGTCCGATGCCGTGTTCGCCGCCGATCTTGTTCAACGTCTCGAGCAGCGCGACGGGATCCAGTTTCTTTCCATCGATCGCCACCGGCGCGCCTTTAACAAAAGAGATCTCGATCACTTGTGCTTCGGCGCGCGCGTTCTCGGGCGAACGTGTGAGTTGAAAAATATTCTCAGGCGGCTCGGCCCATGGGTCTTCGAGAATTCCGCCTTCGTAAGAGATGTGCATCAGGTTCGCGTCCGTGGAGTAAGGCTTCTCCGCGGTCGCGGTTACGGGGATCTTGTGGTCCTTCGCATACGCGATCAGATCGGTGCGTCCTTTGAAGTCCCACTCGCGCCACGGCGCGATCACTTTGATGTCTGGCTGAAGGGCGTAATAAGTCAGTTCGAAACGCACCTGATCGTTGCCTTTGCCAGTCGCGCCGTGAGCGACGGCGTCAGCGCCTTCCTTCTGCGCGATCTCGATCTGGCGTTTCGCGATCACGGGGCGGGCGAGCGACGTGCCCATCAGGTAGACGCCTTCGTAAACTGCATTTGCCTTGACCGCGGTCCAGACGTAGTCCCGCACAAACTCTTCACGCAGATCTTCGACGTAGAGTTTTGAACCGCCTGTGGCGAGCGCTTTCTCTTCGAGACCCGAGAGCTCTTCACCCTGGCCCACGTCGGCGCAGTAGCAAATAACTTCGCACTGGTAGTGTTCCTTCAGCCAGCGAAGCATGACCGAGGTATCGAGACCACCCGAATAAGCCAGGACGATTTTTCGAATATTTTTGCTCATGGATTCTATGCAAAATCTCCAAATAACTCCCAGATCGCTTTTATCGTGGCTCGCTGTTGCTTCGCATCGCGAACGGCGACGAAGATCGTGTCTTCGCCGGCAATCGTTCCGACGATTTCCGGAATTGCGGCCGCGTCGATCTCAACCGCGACTGCCGACGCGAGCCCCGGCACCGTGCGAGCGATTACCAAACTGTCGCCCGCCTGGTCTAAACTCAGCAGTCCGCGAACGGGCGCCCCATTCGTTCGCGGCAACGTGTAATGCCCGTGCTGTTTGACGACGCCGAGCTCTTCCAAATCGCGTGATACGCTCGACTGCGTCGAAGGCACGCCAGCGCGTTCGAGCAGGGTGCGCAAGTCTTCCTGCGTGCCGACGGGCGTGGCCTGTATCAACGTCAAAATCTTTTGCTGTCGTTCGCGCTTATTCATATTTCAATATGCAGTGGATTTGCATAAACAATGCATAGATGCATAAACTAGCACGATAGTTGGGTGAAGGTCAAATAAATGACTGAGGCTAAAAAACTGTGGGGTGGGCGGTTTGAAGGGACGACTGATCCGGGTTTCGCGGAGTTCAATAACTCGTTCCGCTTCGACCGCAGAATGTTCGAGGCAGATGTCGTCGCGAGCATTGCTTACGCCCGCGCTCTCGAAGGCGCGGGAGTTTTGAGCGCCGGCGAATCAACTCAGATCGCCAGTGCGCTCGAGAACATTCTCGAACAAGGGCGCGCGGATGAATCCTATCTGCACGATCCCGCAGCAGAAGACGTGCATTCGTTTGTCGAAGCGCGGCTAATCGAATTGGCAGGCGACCTGGGACGCAAGTTGCACACAGGACGCAGTCGCAACGATCAAGTCGCGACCGACTTCCGTCTGTGGATGCGAGCGTCAATCGACGAGCTCGCCCCTGTCATTCGCGATCTCCAAACATCACTGCTCGAGTTCGCCGAAGCGCACCGCGACGTCGTCATTCCCGGCTACACGCACTTACAACGAGCGCAACCAATATTGTTGGCCCATTGGTCACTGGCTTATTTCGAGATGCTCGCGCGCGACCGCGACCGGCTGTCAGAAGCCCGGCGCCGCGTGAACGTTCTTCCACTTGGCTCCGCAGCGCTGGCAGGCACGTCTTTTCCGATCGATCGTGAAGCACTGGCGCAGGCGTTGGGCTTCGAAGATGTTTCTCGCAACAGTCTCGACGCAGTGAGCGATCGCGACTTCTGTGTTGAGTTTTTGAGCGCGTGCTCGTTGATCGTGGTCCACCTCTCGCGTATGGCGGAAGACATCATTCTTTACTCGACGAGCGAGTTTGGTTTCTTCGTGCTTGGCGACGCGATCGCCACCGGCTCGAGCTTGATGCCGCAGAAGAAAAATCCCGACTCGATGGAGCTCGTTCGTGGTAAAGCCGGCCGCGTGTTTGGCGATCTCATCGCACTGCTGACGACGCTGAAGGGGTTGCCACTCGCTTACAACAAAGACATGCAGGAAGACAAAGAGGCAGTGTTCGATGCGTTCGATACGGTGCTGGCGAGCTTGGCGGTGACGAGCACTGTCATGCGAAACATCGACGTGAACCACGAGAAAGCGCAGGCTGCTGCGACGAGCGGTTACATGAACGCGACGGAGCTGGCGGACTATCTCGTGCGAAAGGGGATGCCGTTCAGGGAAGCGCATGAGACGGTTGGAAAGATCGTGATACGCGGGATTCAGATCGGAAAAGAACTTGAGCAGTTAACTATTGAGGAATTGCAGGAGTTCTCGGTGCTGATTCAACGTGATGTTTATGAATCGTTGTCACTCGACAGCACGTTGAACTCGAAGTCTCAGATCGGTGGGACCGCGCGTGACGCCGTGTACGCCGCGTTAGCAGCAGCGCGGAGAGCGGCCACGGATGACACGGATTAAATCCGGATTGTTATCCGTGTCATCTGTGGTTAACGCTTTGGTTGGATTGTTTCCTGGTAGATAGACCTCACGTCCTGCAACTTCAAGACGACTGCTGGTTTCACTGCGTTGCGATCGGCGTCCATCGTGATGAATCCGGTTACGCCCGGGAAATTCTTCGTCTGCGCCAGCGCGTCGCGAAGTTGCGCGCTGTCGGTTGTCCCCGCGCGCTTGATCGCGTCCACGAGAAGTTTGGACGCGTCGTAAGCTAACGCGGCGTGTGCATCCGGCAGAAGTTGGCCATACCGTTGTTTGTAATTCTCGACAAACGTTTGAATCGCGGGCGAGGGATCGTCGCTGGAGTAGTGCGTTGAAATGTACGCGCCATTCAGAGCGTCGCCGCCCAACTGCCAAAGCTCCGGCGCATCCCAACCGTCACCGCCAAGCAGCGGTTGCGTAAGACCAATCAGTCGCGCCTGTTTAGCGATCAACGCCACGTCGCCGTAATAACCCGGAATGTAGATGACATCAGGCGCAGCCGCTCGAATCGAACTCAACTGTCCTTTGAAGTCAGCATCCCCTTGCATGTACGTCTGCTTGCTGACGATGCGACCGCCGAGCTTTGCGAAGCTCAATTCGAAGTATTCGGTCAACCCGCCGGCATAAGACGAATTGAAATCGTAGAGGATTGCGGCCGTTTGTGCCTTGAGAGTATTGGCCGCGAAGTTGGCCATCACCTCGCCCTGAAACGTATCGACGAAACACGCGCGAAAAATGTAATCGCCAACCTGGGTGACGGCGGGGTCCGTCGACGAAGGCGAAATCAGAGGTATGTGTGACGCCTGTGCTTTCGGCGCAGCAGCGCGACTGTTACCCGACGTTCCGCCGGCGATGATGGCCACCACTTTGTCGTCGTCGATCAACTTGGCAGTCAGTCGCGCAGCTTCCTCCGCACTGCCGCGATCGTCTTCGATCACAACGTCGAGCTTGCGGCCGTTGATTCCTCCCGCATTGTTGATTTCGTCGGCCGCCATGATCACGCCGTTGTAGGCGGAGCGTCCGAAGTTGAAAGTTGGACCAGTGAGATCGCCGAAGAAACCGATTTTGATCGTACTGCGGTCTGCTTTGTTGCTGTCTGACTGGTTTGTACAGGAGAACGCAAGGGCCATCAGGACGATGGCGGCCGGTAGAATTGCTTTTCGCAGCTGATGAGTAGTCTGCTGTCGCCGGACTGAAAAGGGGCGGCGACTCCCAGGTTTACTCACCGAGATAGGCTTCTTTAATCCTCGGATCATTGGCCAGGTCCTTTGATGGACCTTCCATAACTATTCTTCCCGTTTCGAGAACATACGCGCGATCGGAATGACCAAGCGCCGCGTGTGCGTTCTGTTCGACGAGGAGAATCGTAGTGCCTTTGCTTTTAATTTCGTCGATAGCTTCGAAAATCGTATGGACCACGAGCGGCGCGAGCCCCAGCGAAGGCTCGTCGAGCAGCAGCAGTCTTGGATTCGACATCAGCGCGCGGCCGATCGCAAGCATCTGTTGTTCGCCGCCCGAGAGCGTTCCTGCTTTCTGTGCTTCACGTTCGCGCAGACGCGGAAACATGTTGAAGGCGTGTTCCATGTCAGACGCAACTGCCTTTTTGTTGTTGTTGAGATAAGCGCCCATCTGGAGATTTTCACGCACCGAGAGGTTTGCAAAAACTCCGCGGCCTTCGGGAGACATGGAGATGCCACGCGCGACGAGTTTATGCGTTGGCTTGCCGCTGATGTCTTCTTCTTCGAAAGTGATGTTTCCGGAACGTGGTGAGAGCAGGCCGGTGATGGTTCGCAGTGTGGTCGTCTTGCCGGCGCCGTTCGCGCCGATGAGCGTGACGACTTCACCTTGCTGGACGTGCAGCGAGATGCCGGTCAGCGCTTCGATCGCGCCGTAGTTCACGGAGACGTTTTGTAAAGAGAGCATGTGCTTAGTTCTTGGTGCTTTGTACTTTGTACTTTGTTCTTTCGGTCAGCGCCGGCTCTAAACAAAGAACAAAGCACTAAGTACAAAGATCAAAATCGTCTTAGTCCCCTAAATACGCTTCGATCACCTTCGGATCGTTCTTAATCTCCTGCGGCACCCCGAGCGCGATACATTTGCCGTAATCGACCACCTGAATTCGCTCGCAAACGCCCATCACCACTTTCATGTTGTGTTCCACCAGCAGGATCGTCAGATCGAAGCGATCCCTGATCCGCTTGATCAGGTGCATCAGATCTTCCTGCTCCGAAGGGTTCATGCCTGCCGCAGGTTCGTCGAGTAGAAGCAACTGCGGCCTCGTCGCGAGCGCGCGCACGATCTCGAGGCGGCGCTGCGAACCGTACGGAAGACTGGTCCCACCTTCGTCGGAAACTCGCGCCAGATCGAATATATCCAGCAACTCGAAACAGTACTCCCGATGTTTTGCTTCATCAGTTTCAAAACGCGGCGTGCGCAACACCGCGTCGAACAACTTTTGGCCCATGTGAATGTGACAGGCCGTCATCACGTTTTCGAGTACTGACATACTCGGAAACAGTCGAATGTTTTGAAACGTTCGCGAGATACCTTTCGCTGCGATTTGATACGGGCGCAGTCCGTCGATGCGCTGTCCCCGGAAATGAATCGCGCCCGAAGTCGGTTTGTAAACTCCAGTGAGCAGGTTGAAGATCGTCGTCTTGCCCGCGCCGTTCGGACCGATGAGCCCGTAGATCTCACCTTTCTTCACCGCCATGTCGAGCTCGTTGACCGCGCACAATCCTCCGAAACGGATCGTCGCCTTGTCAGTCTGAAGAACGATGTTGTTGCCGTTAGCGCTCATCCGTGCTCCTCACGTCAGTTGTTCCCGGAGCGACAGCGCTTCCACCGGCGCCCTGTGTAAGTCTCCTGAATTTCTTTCGCCATCCTTTGAATGCATCCTTCGATCCCAGCAGTCCCTGAGGCCGAGTGATCATCAGAATGATCAGCAGCAGCGAGTAGACGACCATGCGATACTCGGCGAACTGTCGCAAACCTTCCGGCAGCACCGTCAACAGGATCGCTCCAATCACTGAGCCGACGATCGAGCCAAGACCGCCGAGAATGATCATGATCAGGAACTCGAACGACTTGATGAACTCAAACGACTTCGGATTCAGGTAGCCGTCGAAGTGGGCCAACAGCACGCCACCGGCTCCCGCCATCGCCGAAGAGATAACGAATGCCATGACTTTGTAGCGCGTGGTGTTGACGCCCATCGCTTCGGCCGCAAGTTCGTCTTCACGGATCGAGATGAGCGCACGTCCGAACGCGGAGTGGACTATGTTGTAAACCATCGCGATCGTCAAAACTGCGACGAGGAAGATCCAGAAGAAGCGTTGCACGATCGGAATACCGGAGTAACCGCGCGCGCCGCCCACTGCCTCGATGTTGTTCAGGAACACGACGATGATCTGTCCAAAACCGAGCGTCACGATCGCGAGGTAATCACCCTTCAGACGCAACGACGGAATTCCGACCACGAGCCCCGCGACGCCTGCCATCACGGCGCCGACGACAGTCGCAAGTGTAAGCGCTACGGCCCATCCAAGCGTTCCGTTGCCAAGCGAGTTGGCCAGAGGGATTCCGTAATTGATGGAGAAAAACGCGGAGGTATAAGCACCAACGGCCATGAAGCCGGCGTGGCCGATCGAAAATTGACCCGTGAAGCCGTTGATCAGATTGAGTGAAACGGCCATCGTGATCGAGATGCCCGAAAGCATCAGGATGCGTGTGTAGTAAGGGCTAATGATTCGCGCCTGGAACACGAGATCCAGTCCATAAAGAACCACCACCACTATGATCGCTATGATGAGATTGCGGAGTAACCGAGGCACTCTTGCGCGTCCTTAGACTTTCTCCTGAGCGACCGTACCAAGAAGTCCGGAAGGTCGGAAAAGAAGTATCAAGATCAGTATGGCGAACGCCACTGCGTCCTTGTAGGTTGGCGACAAATAGCCGACGACCATGGTTTCGGTAATGCCAATCAACAAGCCGCCCAGCATCGCGCCGGGGATATTACCAATTCCACCAAGCACAGCGGCGACGAATGCTTTCAGCCCGACGAGGATTCCCATCAGCGGGTCGATGCGTGGAATTCGAATGGCAACCAGCACACCCGCCGCGGCCGCGAGCGCCGATCCGAGTGCAAACGTGAAAGCGATGATGCGATCGGTGTTGATTCCCATCAACTTCGCCGACTGTAAATTGAACGAAACCGCGCGCATCGCTCGTCCTGTCTTTGTGCGATAGACGATCAGTTGCAGCGCAACCATCAACGCCAGCGCGATGACCAGCACGATGATGTCAGCACTGTTGATACTGGCGCCGCCTACGAGGTCGATGTTGCGTTTGGTGAAGAGCTCTGGGAAAAACTTCGGCTCCGCGCCGAAAACTACCTGCCCGCCGTTCTCGAGCAACAGCGAAACACCGATCGCGGTGATCAGCGCAGTCAAACGTGAATACTTGCGAACCGGTCGATACGCGAACCGCTCGATGATCACACCAATCGCAGCGCAGATCGCCATCGCCAGCAGCATCACGACAAGCGCTGTGATCAGCGATGGCTCCATCGTTCCGCCGCCGAGCAATCCACGCGCGATCGATCCATCCGGACTGAGTCCCAGCGCTTGTGCGCCGCGCGCGCCGATGCCGTTTGCAAGGTAATAGCCCATGAACGCGCCGACCATGTAGACGTCGCCATGGGCGAAGTTAATTAACTTCAGAACTCCGTAGACCATCGTGTAACCGAGCGCAATCAAGGAGTAGATTGCGCCCAGTGACACTCCGTTAATCAGTTGTTGGAGGAAAGTGCTCATAGTGATTCACTGTTGCTTACGTCCGAGAACCGGGCGGGCCTTAGCGATCACTGATTAGCCGCCGTCCTGGTGGGAGCCGGAGCTCCCGGAGGTGCGTTTGAAGAAATTGCCGCTCCTTCGACGCTGACGCGTTCGCGCACCGCATACAGGCCGCCGTCTTTGATCTCGATCATTACGATCGGCTTAACGGCGTCGCGGTTCTGGTTGAAGGTCACAGTTCCGGTAACGCCGGGATAATCTTTCGTTGCTGCCAGCGCGTCGCGAATGTCTGGTCCATTCAGTGACTTCGAACGCTTGATTGCGTCGAACATGATGCGGGCGGCGTCGTACGCAGTTGCCGCGAGTGCATCAGGCACGTTGCCGTAACGCGCTTTGTAGTCGTTAACGAATTTTTGAACTTTCGGATCGGTGTCGTATGGTGAATAGTGATTTGTGAAGTACGAACCGTTCAAAGCTTTGCCGCCGATGGCGTAAAGCTGGGTTGAGTCCCAACCGTCGCCGCCGATGAGCGGCACCGTGATGCCTTTGTCGCGCGCCTGTTTTGCGATCAAGCCGACGTCGTTGTAGTAACCGGGAACGAAGATCACTTCGGGATTCGCGCCTTTCAGTGACGTCAGCTGCGCGTTGAAGTCCTGGTCGCCTTCCTGATACGACTGCGTGGCGACCATTTTGCCGCCAAACTTGGTGAACGTGTTGGTGATAACGGTCTCGAGTCCGGTTGAGTAGTCGTTCTTGCGGTCAACCATGATCGCAGCCGTTTTTGCGCCGAGACTCTTCGCCGCAAACTGCGCGATTGCAGCGCCCTGGACCGGATCGATGAAGCAACTGCGGAAGATGAAGTCGCCTTTCTTCGTCACTTCGGGATTGGTGGACGACGGCGTCAGCATCGGGATCTTTGCGTTCTGGGCGATGGGCGCGGCGGCGATGGAGCGCGAGCTTGCAACCTCGCCGAGAATGGCGTGAACCTGGTCCTGCGTGACAAACTTGGTAACGATCGTTGCGGCTTCTGACGCATCTGAGCGATCGTCTTGCACAAGCACCTCGATCTGTTTACCGTTGATGCCGCCCGCGGCGTTGGCTTCATCCGCAGCCATCTTGATACCGTTAGTCGAAGAGATGCCGAAGTTTGCCGTTGTGCCGGTCAGCGACATAAAGACGCCGATTCTCACTTTGTCGCCGGCGCCTTGTGGTTGGCAGGCGCTCAGCAAACTTGCTACAACAATAGAAGCAATCAGAATGCGTTTCATACAAGTCCTCACAGGATCTGGAAGTTTCTGACGAACGTATGTCCGAACTGGAACTTTAGGCTGATTCTTGTCTTTAATCTCGCAGAAGGGAGACCAGTGTTTGTTATTCTGCCAGTAAACGGGCTGAATAATAGCTTTCACGCGCTACTTAAGCAAACTCTGATGATTCCGCGTCGAGATAAAGCCGGCAGTATATTGTGTGTCCTCGTGTTTTGCATAACGGTTGCATCAAGCGCGCGCCGCCGCTTACTCGCGCGCGAAATAATTCTGTAAGATTGTTACCGCCGTGAAAAACCCAGAGCCCCAATCTCTCGCGCCCGAGCTGGGCGACATGAGCACCGCCGACTTTCGTCGCCTCGGCCACGATCTGATCGATTGGATCGCCGATTACTTCGATCACATCGAACATCGCCCAGTCCTCGCAGCGATCGAACCCGGCGATCTCAAAGCGCAACTTCCATCCACGCCTCCAACCAAGGGCGAACCGATGGAAAAGATCCTCGAAGACCTCGATCGCCTGATCGTCCCAGCGCTGACTCACTGGAGCCATCCATCATTCTTCGCTTACTTCGCCACTTCAACTTCAGCTCCCGGTATTTTAGGCGAACTGTTAACCGCAGCGTTCGACAACAAAGCCATGCTGTGGCGGACGTCGCCCGCGTCCACCGAACTCGAAGAAGTCGTGCTCGACTGGCTGCGACAAATGATGGGCCTCGACGGGGGCATGCACGGAATCATCTACGACACAGCTTCAGTCTCGAGTCTTCACGCGATTGCCGCAGCGCGCGAAGGCGTCGAGCAACGCGTGCGCGAAGAAGGTATGAGCGGGCGTCCGGATCTTCCTTTGCTGCGTGTTTACGTTTCCGAACATTCACACTCGTCGATCGAGAAAGCCGTGATCACCCTCGGCCTCGGCCAGCGCGGCATGCGCAAGATTCCGACTGACAAAGATTTTCGAATGGATGCGCGCGCGCTCGCGGAAGCCATCAACGAAGACAAGCGCAACGGTTATATTCCGTTCTGCATCGTCGCGACTGTCGGGACCACTTCAACGTCAAGCATCGATCCGGTGCGTGAGATCGTTCCGATCGGCGAAGAACACGCGATGTGGCTGCACGTCGATGCGGCGTATGCGGGTTCGGCGGCGATCGTTCCGGAGCTCCGGTATGTCCTCGACGGTTGTGAGCGAGCTGATTCGGTCGTCACGAATCCACACAAGTGGCTCTTCACACCATTTGATCTTTCCGTGCTCTACTGCCGTCACATGGATTTGCTGAAGCGCGCGTTTTCTCTCGTGCCCGAATACCTGCGCACGCCGGAACAAGAGAAAGTGCGCAGCGGTTCTGACTACGGCATCCAGCTCGGCAGGCGCTTTCGCGCACTGAAATTGTGGATGGTGATGCGCTACTTCGGACACGAGGGCCTAGCCGCACGCATCCGTGAGCACTGTCGTTTGGCGCGACTGTTTGCGTCGTGGGTCGAAGAGTCGCCTGACTGGGAACTGATGGCGCCACTGCCACTCGCGCTGGTTTGTTTTCGCGCCCATCCTGAAGGCGCAGATGATCTCGACGCGCTCAACGAAGCGATCATGCACGGCGTGAATGCGAGCGGCCGCGCGCTTCTTTCTCACACACGCTTGAACGACAAACTTACACTACGGCTCTCTGTCGGAAACATTCGTACAACTGAAACGCACGTACGAGAAATCTGGCAGTTGCTGAACGAGCAGTTACGGAGGACTACATGAGACGCATTTCTTTTCAACTCGTCGCGCTGATCTTTGCTTCCTGCGTGCTTGCAACCGCGCAGACGCCGCAGAACTACTCGAAGGAAAACCTCTCGTTCGACTATCCGCAAGGATGGACGTTGGTCGACGACACGAACCGGGACGCCCTACAGTTCACACTCACCAAAGCAAATAGCGACGTTCAAATCCGCGGTTTCATTCACAAAGGTCGCATCTCACCGGACAAATTACCCGAGGCGAAGCTGAAGTTTATCGATCCCTACATCGAAGCGACCGCAAAGCAATTCGTGCAGATGGGCGCCAAACCCGAACAATCGCCTGACACCACCGAAATCGGCGGTATCAAAGCCGACGGAGCAAACATCACCGCCTCGTTGGGCGGCGAAACAGGCGCCGCCAAAATCTACTGGGCTTTGGTCGGCCAGCAAGTCGTAGTGCTGACCTTATTCGGCCCCGACAAACAACTGAAGCAACTGGCTCCCGCCTGGGACCTCGTCCGCACCAGTCTCAAAATCACCGATGCCAAAGCCACACCAGCCGCTTCGCCGAAAACGTCGCCATGACCTAAGATCATGCTTTAACACTGACCTCACAGGAGTTCCTCACATGACTGAAAATCAGATTGCTGCGATGGTTGTCGATGCGTCGCTCTGCGTGCATCGAACGCTTGGACCCGGTCTGTTCGAATCCGTGTACCAGGCTGCGCTCAACTACGAACTGAAAAACCGCGATTTAGTAGTTTTCCAACAGCTCGGTGTCCCAGTCCAATACGAGGGAGTCAAGCTCGGCCTGGGTTTTCG
>Ga0157373_10002373_pt1 | contig 14303 bp, 11 predicted proteins | sample C65metaG_FD_113460 | JGI IMG/M metagenome (GOLD analysis project Ga0157373, IMG submission 113460) | Corn rhizosphere microbial communities from Kellogg Biological Station, Michigan, USA - C6-5 metaG | ecosystem: Host-associated > Plants > Roots > Rhizosphere > Soil | place: USA: Michigan... | reverse complement strand
TGGGAGGGGAAGTTTCTCGTCGATCCCTCAGCGCCCGAGTCGCAACTGTATCTGCAGGATCTGTTTGCGAAGCTTTCGAGCTGGGGATACGAGTATTTCAAGATCGACGGGCAGCCGATTGTCGTGCGCGAGTACAGAAATAAGAAGAGCTTCATGCAGAACCCGCGCGACGACACTGACGAGCTTTATCGCGACACGTTGAAGAGCATTCGCGCCGGTATCGGTCCGAATAGTTACCTGCTCGGTTGCTGGGTGGTGCCGCTTGAAGGCATCGGGCTGATGAATGGATCGCGCATCGGCGCCGACGTGTTGCCAAACTGGGACGGGTTCAAGTTCGCGATGCGCGCGACGATGCAGTATTACTTTTTGCACAACGTCGCGTGGTATGCAGATCCGGATGTCTTCATCGTGCGTGCGCCTCTGCCGCTGGAGCAGGCGCGCGCGTGGGCCACGTTGCAAGGGCTGACGGGCCAGGCTGCACTGATGAGCGATCGGTTGGCCGATCTGTCGGCGGAGCGCGTCGAGCTCATCAAGCGCGTTTATCCTGCGGTCGACATTCGGCCGCTCGATCTGTTCTCTTCAGATCGAAACAAGCGGATCTGGGATTTGAAAGTGAATCATCTGGGGCGCGAGTATGACGTCGTTGGAATTTTCAATTTCGACGAGGCGCGCTCGGTTTCGAATTATATTGCCTGGAAAGATCTGGGCTTGCCGGAGGATCGACCTGTTCACGTTTTCGATTTCTGGAACAAGGAATACCTTGGCGCATGGGAGAAGGGAATGTCGGTGGATCTGTTGCCGGCGAGCACGCGCGTCTTCGCGTTGATGCCCGCGACCGATCAAGTGCAACTCATTTCGACGAGCAGGCACATCACGCAGGGCTGGGTCGATCTGATCTCGCAGCGTTACGATTCGTTGCGGAATATTTACACTGGCCGAAGCAGACTAATCCGTAACGATCCGTATAATCTGCGGTTCGTTTTTCCTCGTGGAAGACAGCTTGCAATTAAAAGCGCAAAGGCCGGAAACTTGCCCGTTCGAGTGGTAAATCACCAGGGTTGGGCCACGGTTGAGATCACGTCGCCGATCACCACCGAGAGCAACTGGGAAGTCAGATTTGAACCGGCTCCGGCTTATCACTTTCCTGTGAAAGAACCTGGGAACGTCTGGGCTGAGCGATCCGGAATTGATGGAGCGAACCTGCGTTGGACCACGCCCCATCAGCCGGCGGCGGGTTACCAGGTTACTTTGAACGGCAACGTGCTGGGCTTCACGCCGACGCAGGTGTTCGCGTTGCGTGGTCTCGATCCGAACACAGCATACACAGCTGAAGTGCGAAGTGTTTGGCAGGACGGAACGCTGAGTGAAAAGAAAGCGACGTTACAGTTCACGCTCAAAAAGATTCATCCGCCGGAGATGTTTCTTTCCGATCTCGACCCGGTGCGTTTGACGGCTGGTTGGCGGCAACCCGAGCTCAATCGAAACTTCAACAGCGGTGGGCTCTCTGTTGGCGGGCGTGCGTTCGAAAAAGGAATCGGGATGCCGACGAATTCCGAGATCGAGTTTGAGTTGAATGGCGCTTACGATAACTTCGCTGCGCTCGTAGGCATTGACGACGAGTTCAATAACAATGAAGCAAAGGCAGAATTCTTCGTACTCGGCGACGGCAAAGAACTTTGGAAAAGTGACGGATTGTCGAAAAGCGATGGCGCTACACCTGTGAAGCTTGACGTGAAGAACGTGAGGCGCCTGACGCTCCGCGTGCGCCGCGTCGGCGAAGGCGGCCGCATTCATGCAGACTGGGTTGACGCCCGGTTGACGAAGTAAGTTTCTACATGATTTACAAGATTTCCATGATTCACAAGATTAAATCCCGTAAATCCTGCTAATCCTGTAAATCCTGTCTACAAATGATCTCTCGAAGACAGATCCTTCAACTGGCCCTCGTCTCTCCCCTTTTAGCAGCCGTCCGTACCTCTCTGTTCGACGCACCAGGCCAGGTAGTCCCGCTGATCGACGGCGCCGATGTTTCACGAATCAAACTCGTGCGCCAGTGGAAAGGCTCGATCTGCCACTCGCAGATCACGAATCAAGGCCGCGAACCCGTGAAGATCAAAGAAGTAGTGCTCTTCGATCTCAATCTCCCTTTTCCATCATCCACCCGTCTCTACGGCGAAGGCTTCCAGATGCTGTCACAAACCGGCGGCACGCTGGGCCAACCCACCGATCTCGGCAACTACACTGACGCCAAACACTACAAGCTCCCAGCCGCCGCCGGCACAAGAGCGTTCTACGGAATGATGATGGTCTCACCCGCGACTCGCGACCATCATCTGTTTGCGTTCACCTCATGTCGCCGTTACATGGGCCAGTTTTACCTGAACCATCCATCGTTGAGAGTTGTCGTCGACACGGAAGGTCACGCACTGCGTCCCGGGGAAACGTGGCAACTCGAACCGTTCACTTATCAATCCGGACCTGATCGCGAGAAGTTGCTCGACAACCTCGCGTCACAACTGATCGCAAACCATCCGCCATTACGTTTCCCCACACCGCCAACCGGCTGGTGTTCGTGGTACTGCTTTGGTCCGCGCGTCACCGCGAAGCAAGTGCTCGACAATCTCGATTTCATCGCCCAGCACACGCCCGGTTTGCGTTACGTACAAATCGACGACGGCTATCAACCCGCGATGGGCGACTGGCTCGACACCGGCGCAGCGTTTGGCGGAAACGTGCAGGGCGTTTTGAAGCAGATTCGCGAACGCGGGTTCGAGCCTGCGATTTGGGTCGCGCCATTCGTCGCCGAAGAGAAATCGCAGGTATTCCAGCAGCATCCCGATTGGTTTGTGAAAGACTCGGAAGGCAAGCCGTTGCGATCGGATCGAGTTACGTTCGGGGGATGGCGGCATGGTCCATGGTACGTGCTCGACGGGACGCACCCGGAGGTGCAACGGCATTTCGAAAAATTCTTTCGCGTGATGAAGCGTGAATGGGGCTGCACGTATTTCAAACTCGATGCAACTTTCTGGGGCGCGATTCATGGCGGTCGATTTCACGATCCGCGGGCGACGCGCATCGACGCTTACCGGCGCGGAATGAAGGCGATCCTTCGCGGCGTCGAAAACAGTTTTGTCCTCGGTTGCAATCACCCGATCTGGCCGTCACTCGGCTTGATTCACGGATCGCGCAGTTCGAACGACATCAAACGCACGTGGGAACGAATCGAGACCACGGCGCGACAAAACCTGAGTCGCAACTGGCAGAACGGACGGTTGTGGTGGAACGATTCAGACGCGATCGTCCTCACGGGCGATCTGCCGGACAACGAGTTTCAGTTTCACGCGACGGCGATCTATGCGTCTGGTGGGATGTTGTTGTCAGGGGACGATCTGACAAAGATCAGTGCTGAGAAGTTGGCGATGCTGCGCACGCTTCAACCACCGACCGGAGTTGCGGCTCGGTTCGACGATGACTCACTTCGGGTGGGGCGGATCGATCTCTTGGTAAGGCGACAGGTGATTGCGCTGTTGAACTGGGACGATGCGCCGCAAAAGATCTCGGTGCCTCTCGAGCGGCGCAGTAGCATTTCTGATTTTTGGACCGGGTTCCCATTCCCAATCCGCGGGGATTCGCTCACAGTGGAGATGCCTGCCCGCTCAGGACGGCTGTTGATCTGTGATTGATCTGTGTTAAGTAACGGGCATGCATCCGAACACTCTTCGCAATAAGCTCTCCGGAGTGATCGCATTCCCTGTCACGCCGTTCAAAGAGAACCTGTCGCTCGATCTTCCCGGCCTGCACCACAACCTCACGAAGTTGCTCGAGCATCCGATCTCAGCCGTCGTCGCCGCGGGCGGCACGGGCGAAATGTATTCGTTGACGCCCGCCGAATACGCACGTGTCATCGAACTGACCACGCACGCCATCGAAGACCGCGTTCCTGTGATTGCGGGTGTTGGTTTTGGACAGCGGTTGGCAGTCGAGATGGCCCAGGCCGCTGAAAAAGCAGGCGCCGACGGCATTCTCGCTTTCCCTCCTTATTACCCGCAGGCTGAGGACGAAGGTCTCATCGATTACTACCGCGCCATCGGCGAAGCGACTCGTCTCGGAATGCTCATCTACAGTCGCGATTGGGCCAACTTCACCCCGGCGATGGTTGAGCGCTTGTCAGCGATTCCTACTCTTGTCGCGTGGAAAGACGGTCACGGCGATATTCGTCGTTTGCAGGCAATCATGAATCGCGTCGGCGAGCGTCTGCATTGGATCGGAGGCGCGGGCGACGACATGGTGGCCGCCTACTACAGCATCGGAATCAGGACGTTTACTTCGAGTATTGCGACAGTTGCTCCGCAACTCTCGTTGAAGCTCCACGAGCTGGCCGAAAGCGACGATCGAGAAGCGCTCACGGAGTTGCTGGACCAGTGCGTGATCCCACTCTACGCATTTCGCGCGCGTCGCAAGGGCTACGAAGTGTCCGCGATGAAAGTGATGATGGACATGGTGGGTCTCAATGGTGGTCCCGTGCGCCCGCCGCTCGTCAATGTGAACCCGGAAGAAGAAGACGAGCTCCGCACCATCCTTAACACCTGGGAAAAGTTTTTATAGACAGGATGAACAGGATTCTATAGACTCCGTTACCGCTAACGAAACCGACCGCAAATCCAGGAGACAATCCGATGAACAGGCGAAACTACCTGGCCCTGATGGGCGCAGCCGCGGGCGCTGTCGCAACTGGTTCAAAGCTCGACTTGGTTTCCGCACAGGACGCAGCGCGTCCGGCCGACACAGGCGCTCCTACAACGTCAACAGTCGAAGATCGCACGCGGCGGATGAAGTGGTGGCACGAAGCAAAGTTCGGCATGTTCATCCACTGGGGACTCTACAGCACCCTCGGGCGTCACGAATGGGTGATGGAAAACGAGGGCATTCCGGCGAAGGAGTACGAGCAGTACGCGAACAACTTCAAACCGAAAGCGAACTTCGCGCGCGACTGGGCGCGTCTCGCAAAGCGCACCGGCATGAAGTACATGGTGCTCACGAGCAAACATCACGAAGGCTTCTGCAACTTCGATACAAAGTTGACTAATTACTGCGCCACGAAGAAAGCGCCTGGTCGCGATCTGGTGCGCGAGTATGTCGAAGCTGCGCGCGACGAGGGTCTGAGATTTGGTTTCTACTACTCGTTGATGGACTGGCACCATCCTGACGGCGCGCAATGTGTGAAGGATGAAGCTGCGCGCCGGCGTTTCGTCGACTACATTCACGGGCAGGTGCGAGAGTTGATGACGAACTACGGCAAAGTCGACATTCTGTGGTACGACGTGCCGTGGCCGCTCGATGCGAAGGGTTGGGAATCGGTGGAGATGAACACGATGGTGCGGAAGCTTCAACCCGACGTCATCATCAACAATCGTTCACGCATTCCCGAGGACTTTGATACTCCTGAGCAGCGCATTGAAGCGTCGGCGAATCGCCCGTGGGAGTCGTGCATGACGCTGAACGATAGCTGGGGTTATCACGCGTCGGATCAGAATTGGAAGAGTCCGAAGACGGTGATTCGCAATTTGATCACTTGCGCGCGAGATGGCGGCAACTACTTGCTGAACATTGGTCCAACGGCGGACGGTTCGATTCCGATTGAATCTGTGAAGGTGCTCGAGCAGGTTGGTGATTGGATGGCGAAGCACGGCGATACGGTTCGTCGTTCCGACAACTGTCAGCCACGCCGCGGAAATTACGTCAGCTACACGCGCCGCGGGAATACGCTGTTCGCGCATGTTCACTACTGGCCGGGTGAAACGGTCGCGCTCGCGAATTTCCTGAACAAGGTCGCCTCGGCGAAGATGCATGGAAGCAACGTGCCGGTGAAGTTTGTGCAGGATGATTTTCGGATTCGATTGACTGGTCTGCCGAAGACCGCGCCTGAGCTGATCACGACGTTCGAGCTCGAATTGGACAGCGAACCGCGGCAGGCTCATGAAGTGAAGCGAGCGGAGAAGCCGCGCGAGGTGACGGCGTAATTGGAACTTTGAGCTTTGTGCTTTGTGCTTGGTACTTTGTAAAAACCAAGCACCAAGTACAAAGTACAAAGCACCAAGCACAAAGCACCAAGCACAAAGCACAATGATCACCGACTCCCACCAGCACTTCTGGCAGGTCGGCCGTTTCGATTACCCGTGGATGAGGAGCGATCTCGGCGTGCTTTACCGCGATTATCTCCCCCGTCAGCTCGCGCCGGTCCTGGCGGGCAACGGCGTTGAGAAAACTATCGTGGTCCAGGCGAGTAATAGCGTCGCTGAATCGCGTTGGTTGTTGAAGCTCAGCGAAGAGAATAGTTTTATTGCCGGCGTGGTCGGGTGGGTCGACTTGATGAGTCCGCAGATCGATACGCAATTGGATGAGTTAACCGCTCATCCAAAGTTCAAGGGTGTCAGGCATCTTGTGGAAAGCGAGCCGCAGGACGATTGGCTGGTCCAGCCGGCCGTGTTGGCAGGCTTAAAGCGTCTTTCAAATTACGGATTGTCATACGATCTGCTGGTTCACACACGTCACCTGAAACACGTGCGGCAAGTTGCCGAAACATGCCCTGAGCTCGCGTTGGTTATCGACCACCTGGCAAAACCACCGATCGCGAAACACGAGATCGCGGAATGGTCGCGAGCGTTCGAACCGCTCGCGTCGTATTCAAACGTTCACTGCAAAATTTCAGGGCTCGTCACGGAAGCGAATTGGACATCATGGCAGACAGACGACTTGCGCCCGTACGTCGACGTCGCGCTTGAATCTTTCGGCGCCGATCGACTGATGTTTGGCAGCGACCATCCGGTATGCTTGCTGGCGGCTTCTTACGATCGAGTGCTTGAATCGTTTCAGGAGATTCTCAAAGACCTCAGCGAGGACGATCGGCAGAAAATATTCTCGGCGAATGCGGCAAGGTTCTACCGTGTCTAATATTTACTTCATCACTGGCGCTCAAGGCTGCATTGGTTCGTGGATCGTCAAGGCGCTGATCGAGCGCGGTGATCGGGCTGTCGTGTTCGATCGCAGCGACGATTCCAGCCGGCTACGAGCGATCATGCAACCGGATGATCTTGCGCGCGTGCGTTTCATCTGCGGCGACATCACCGACGGAGCCGCAGTTTTAAACGCGTTGAGTTCTTCAGGAGCTGAGCGCGTTATTCACCTCGCAGGTTTGCAAGTTCCAACGTGCAAGGCTGATCCGATTGCAGGCGCACTCGTGAATGTCGCGGGCACTCTCAACATCTTCGAAGCCGTGCGAAAGACCGGGCTCAAAGGACTCGTGTACGCGAGCTCCGCAGCCGTTTACGGAATGAACGACGACGACCAGCCGCTCGATGAGTCCGCGCAGTGTGAACCAACAACACATTACGGCGTCTTCAAACGCACGAACGAAGGTAACGCGCGCGTTTACTTCCTCGACCATGGCATCGACAGCATCGGTCTGCGTCCGCTAACCGTTTACGGCGTCAATCGCGACACTGGCCTGACCAGCGATCCAACGAAAGCGATGAAGTCAGCGGTGCTCGGCCGTCCATTTCACATTCGCTTTAGCGGTGCGACTGACTTTCAGTACGTCGCCGACACGGCTGCGACATTCATCTGCTGCGCGGATCAAATGCCCGAGGGCGCACACGTTTTCAATCTGCATGGTGAGACAGTAACCGTTGACCGTGTCGCCAAACTCATCAACGCTTCTCAATCGAACGGCAACCTCGTCACGTTTGGCGGTCCACCGATTCCAATCGCGCCCGCGATCGATGACTCCGCGATCAGAAGAGTAATGCCGGCACTGCCGGCGACGCCGCTCGACGTTGGCGTGCGCGAAACGATGCAACGATTCACCGCGCTTCGTGATGCAGGGCGGCTTGACACGAGCGATATTGACCTATGAGTGCGCAGACGATGAAGGCGAGTGTGTTGTGCGACGTTAAGCGTCTCGAAGTGCGCGACATTCCGCGCCCGGTAATCTCGCCGTACGAAGTGTTGATTCGCGTGTCGGCGGTCGGCATCTGCGGAACTGACGCGCACATCTTCGCGGGCCACGCAAACTACAACACGAACGAGTACGGCCAGCCGATCCCGCTGGCGCTGCAGCCGCAGATCCTGGGCCACGAAATCACGGGCGTCGTCGAACAGGTTGGAGCCAGCGTCAAAGATTTGAGCGCCGGCGATCGCGTTGTTGTCGATCAGGGACTCAATTGCGTGAGCCGCAGGCACGAGGTTCTTTGCGAGTATTGTCAGACAGAGAACAGTCATCAATGTGAGTTCTATCGCGAACACGGCATCACGGGTTTGCCGGGCGGGCTCGCCGAGTTCATTGCTGTGCCGGGTGTAAATGCAGTAAAAGTCACTGCTCTACTTGAGCATTCGACTGCTGCGCTTGTCGAACCGCTCGCTTGCATCATCCATTCGTCTGACATGGTGGCGAAAGCCCAGACGCGCCACACGGCGAATGCTGAGCGAGCGGAGCGCCGCGTTCGCAGCGTGTTAATATGCGGCGCTGGTCCAGCGGGTTTGTTGTTTACGCAGTACCTGCGCAACGTGCTGGCGTATGAAGGGTTTCTTTTCGTCAGCGATCCGAATGCGCGCAAGCGACAACTCGCGAAGAGTCTTGGGGCTGACGAGGCGATCGATCCTGTTGATTCGGATCTCGTGGAGGTGATCCACGAACACACGGGCGGAAAAGGCGTTGAATACTTGATCGAGGCTTCGGGATCGGGTGAAGTTTTCCGTTCGATGCCGGGGCTTATTCGCAAGCAAGCCACTGTGTTGCTTTATGGACATGGACACGCGGGGACCGATTTGAGCGTGCTGAGCAGCATACTTTTCAAAGAGCCCGTGTTTGTCGCTTCGGCGGGCGCGTCGGGTGGATTTGAAAGTGATGGGCGCCCGTCGGTGTACAAGCGCGCGTTGAAACTGATCGAGCAGAACCAGGTCGAGATCGCGCCGCTGATCACGCACCGGTACACCTCGTTCGAAGATGTTGATAAAGCGCTGTCAACGGAGATTCATGGGGGGGAGTACGTGAAAGGAGTGGTTGTAGTTTGAAAGGGGGGTGGGCTTGGGTCTTTGGGCTTTGGTCTTGGGGCTTTGATCTTTGAGCTTGGATCTTTGATCTTTGATCTTTGATCTTCGTCAAATCGAGACCAAAGACCCAAGACCAAAGACCCAAGACCAAGATCAAAGATCAAAGATCAAAGATCCAAGCTCAAAGATCAGCCCCAACCGCACAATGAACATATCCCTCTTCATCACCTGTCTCGTCGATCAACTTTGGACCAGCATCGGCGTGAGCAGTGTCGAGGTGTTGCGGCGCGTTGGGTGTGAAGTCGAATTCGACAAGCGGCAGACGTGCTGTGCGCAGCCGGCTTTCAACACCGGATATCGCGACGAAGCGCGGCAGGTCGCGCGGCGTTTCATCAGTATCTTCGAAGAGAGCAAGGCGGAGGCGATCGTCAGTCCATCGGGATCGTGCACCGCGATGGTCCGTCACTACCGCGAATTGTTTGCTGACGATCCGCAGTGGCTCGCGCGCGCGAACGCAATTGCCGCAAAGACACACGAGCTGAGTTCGTTTCTGATTCGCGTACTGAAAGTCGAAGACGTTGGCGCTTCCTGGAAAGGACGGTTAACGTGGCATGACGCGTGTCACGGTTTGCGCGATCTCAATCTGAAGACTGAGCCCAGAACTCTGATTCGAAACGTGCGTGGCGCCGAGTTTGTCGAACTCGAGCATGCCGACGCGTGTTGCGGCTTTGGTGGGACCTTTTCGGTGAAGTACCCGGAGATCTCGGTCGCGATTCTTGACCAGAAGATCGAAGCGATCGAGGGCGCTGGTGTTGACGCTGTGGTGTCGGGTGACGCGAGCTGTCTGATGCAGATTGGCGGAAGATTGTCGCGTAAAGGATCCAACGTTCGGGTTATGCATTTGGCCGAATTATTAGCCGCGGATGGCATCGATAAAAAGCGCGGATTATGAATCATCTGTCGAGTGAAACGTTTCGAGAGAACGCGAGAGCGGCGCTGCAGGACGTGCATCTTCGTGGCGCGTTGAAGAACGCGACCTCGCTTTTCGGCGCGCGGCGCAAGGAGGCGGCGGCGAATCTTCCGAATTGGGAGGACCTTCGAAACCAGGCGCGCGCGATCAAAGACGACGCTTTGTTGCACCTCGATCGTTACCTCGAAGAGTTCGAGAGAAACGCGGAGAGTCGTGGCGCGAAGGTTCACTGGGCCCGTGACGCTGCTGAAGCGAATTCGATCATCGTTCGTCTTGGGATTGATCGCCAGGCGCGGACAGTCGTCAAAAGCAAGAGCATGACGACGGAAGAAACGCATCTCAACACTGCTTTGGAAGCGGCCGGGATGCAGGTGGTTGAGACGGATCTCGGCGAATACATAATTCAACTTGCCGAAGAGACTCCGTCGCACATCATCGCGCCCGCCATTCACAAAACCCGGCGACAGATTTCCGAGCTGTTCACCGCTGAACTCGGTATGCCGCCGACGGACGACATCGCGCAAATGACGCGCACTGCCCGCGCAACTTTGCGCGATCGTTTCGCGGCGGCTGATGTCGGCGTCAGCGGAGTCAACTTTGGCGTCGCTGAAACAGGCACTATCGTGATTGTCGAAAACGAAGGCAACATTCGTCTGACGACGAGCTTGCCGCCCATCCACATCGCGGTGATGGGGATCGAAAAAGTCATACCGCGTTTCGCAGATCTGGACGTGTTTCTGAAGTTGCTGCCGCGTTCGGGTACGGGACAGAGACTGACTACTTATCAATCGTTCATCACCGGAGTGAAGCGTGCGTCGACTGATGAAGGACCGGAAGAATTGCACATTGTGTTGCTGGACAACGGCCGTTCTCGAATGTTGGACCACCCGCTGACGCGACAGTCGCTCGCGTGCATTCGTTGCGGCGCGTGTCTGAATGCGTGTCCGGTGTACCAGCAGATCGGCGGTCATGCGTACGGTTCGGTTTATCCGGGTCCGATTGGCGCCGTGATCACGCCGCAGTTGATGGGAATTGAAAAGACCTCACAACTTCCTTACGCGTCGAGCTTGTGCGGCGCTTGCCGCGAAGTCTGTCCCGTGAAGATCGACATTCCGAGACTGCTGCTGCACTTGCGCGCGGAGATTGCACCGCGCAAAGGTGGCATCGCGGAACGATTAGCTTTCAAGACGTGGGCGAGGATCATGACGAGCCCGGCGTTGTACCGGCTGAGCTCGGCTGCCGGCCGAATTGTTCAGCGCGTGATTCCAATCTCGCGAGCATGGACCAAGGGCCGCGACATGCGCCCAATCGAGTCGAAGAGCTTTCACGATCTGTGGAATGAGTAGCGACGCACGACAAGCGATTCTCAGTTCGATTCGTTCGCATCTCAGCGCGAGTGTGCCTGACGACAATCCTGAACTTAAGGTTCATAGCATTGAGACTGGTAAAGAAATAGAACAAGTCAGGAAGGGTGGCTTGCCCCCGCTTTCGGACCGGCGGGGGCAAGCCCCTCTTTCTGACTTGTTCTCTCCCTGTTCGAACGTGTCACTAGTCGAGCTTTTCAAGGAGAATCTGGAAGCCGTCAACGGCCGCTGCATCATCGTTAACAGCGACACCGATATCGCGGATGCGTTGACCCGGATCATCACGGATCTTAAGGCACAGCGCCTCGCAATCTCCGACAATCCCGAAGTCGAACGGTTGCTGAACCTGACCGATCTCGAAATCGAAGAGCTCGGCGTCGCTCCAGACGCGCACGACATCTTTCACTTCGACGTCGGTATCACAACTGTCCAGGCCGCAATCGCCGAAACCGGCACCCTGGTCTTGGACAGCGCCAGCGAACGTCATCGACTCGTTTCACTCGTGCCTCCAGTGCACATCGCGCTTGTCAACGCTTCAATGATCTGTACGACCGTGGGCGAAGCTTTAACGCTGTTACGTAAAGAAAAAGAGATCAGCCCGGCGGTAACTTTCATTACTGGACCATCACGCACCGCGGACATCGAACTGACACTGACAGTCGGCGTGCACGGCCCGCAGGAGTTGTACGTTATTGTCAACGGATCAACCTAATGCACATCATCTCGTTTTCAACCGAAGAGTCAGACTACAAATTGCCGCGGATCGGGTTTTTACTCAAGGTCAACGGCTTCGACAGCGGATACCGTTTGGATTGCGAAAAACTATTTGAGAAAGAGGACCGGCCCTCAAATCCGCTGGCATGGTTTGACATGGATGGTCCATGGTTCCAAAAAGCACGCGCGACTCACGACACGCTTGTGCGGGATAGCAGCGCCTTCGACGAAGCTCGTGAAAAAGGATGGTTGGTCAGAAGCCAGGATGCTTACTGGTTCGCGCCCGTGCCGCGCCCCGGTAAAATCCTTTGCATCGGACTCAACTACAGAGATCACGCTGCCGAAAGCAACATGCCGATTCCTGAAAAGCCTGTCGTGTTTTCGAAGTTCTCGACTGCTGTAATCGCACCGGGTGAGCCGGTGGTGCTGCCGGGTACGAGTCAGAAGGTGGATTATGAAGCGGAGCTTGCAGTGGTGATTGGGCGTCGCACGAAGCATGTCACCGCGGAGCGGGCGTACGATTACGTGCTCGGCTATACAGCTTTCAACGACGTCAGTGCGCGCGATTTTCAATTCAGCGACGGACAATGGCAAAGAGGAAAGTCGTGCGACACGTTCGCGCCCATGGGCCAGACGATCGTGACGGCAGACGCGATTCCGGATCCGCACAAGCTTTCGATCAAGCTCAAGTTGAATGGCGAGACGATGCAGGACTCAAACACCGAACAACTGATCTTTGGTGTGCCGGCATTGATCGAGTTCATATCGCAAACGATTACGCTCGAGCCGGGTGATGTCATTGCAACCGGCACGCCTTCCGGCGTGGGCTTTGCACGCAAGCCGCCGGTGTTTTTGAAACCAGGAGATGACATGGAAGTGCTCATTGAAGGTCTGGGCGGACTAGGCACTCCGGTTGTCGGTGAACAGGATTAAGAAGATGAAGATGATGAACAGGATTCTGATACCGGTGCTCCTCGCGATTGTTGCCGTTGGGTGTGCGAAGGTTCAGGCGCCAACGGATAAAAAGAAATTCACCATCGCGGTGATTCCGAAAGGCACTACACACGAGTTCTGGAAGAGTATTCACGCGGGCAGCAACAAGGCCGCGCAGGAGCTCACCGCGGAGGGCAATGAGATCGAAGTGATCTGGAAAGGACCGCTGCGCGAAGACGATCGCGAACAGCAGATCCAGGTCGTCGAAGGATTTACCACGCAAGGCGTCAACGGCATCGTGCTCGCGCCGCTCGACAACCGCGCGCTGGTTCGTCCGGTCACTGAGGCACAACGTGCGGGTGTGCCCACCGTGATTATCGATTCAGGGTTGGAGTCGGATGACATCGTGAGTTTCGTCGCCACCGATAATCGCAAGGGCGGCTCGCTTGCCGCCGAGCGCATGGGCCAACTCTTGAACGGCAAAGGGAAGGTGCTGCTCCTGCGATATGCCGAAGGATCGGCGAGCACGACCGAACGTGAGGAAGGTTTTCTCGAAACCATCAAGAAGTTTCCGGACATTCAACTCGTCTCCACCGATCAATACGCCGGCGCGACACGCGAGACGGCAAAGCGCGCGTCTGAAAACCTCTTGAACCGTTTCGGCGACGAGGTGCAGGGGATTTTTACGCCAAATGAATCGTCGACAGCCGGCATGCTTTCGGCGCTCGAAGATATCGGCAAGGCAGGTAAAGTTTCTTTTGTCGGTTTCGATGTCAGCCAGAATTTCATCGACGCGATAAACAAAGATCGACTGCACGGGATCGTCGTTCAGAATCCTTTCAACATGGGATATCTCGGCGTGAAGACGATGGTCGACAGCCTGCTCGGCAGGCCCGTGAATCGGAAGATCGATACTGGCGTGATGTTGGTTACGAGGGAGAACATGCAGTCGCCGGAGGTCCAGACGTTACTCCATCCGCCGTTGGACCAATACTTGAAATGAGCCACAGATTACACGGAATAAAATCCGGATTTCCATCCGTGTTATCCGTGGCAAAGTTTTCGTTATGGTTGAATCGACTCGGACCAGTGCTCGGCCTGCTGCTGGTGATCGGCATCTTCGCAATCCTCATGGATACGCCCGCGCGTTTCCTGTCACTAAACAATCTACGGATCGTGCTTTCGCAAACAGTTATTGTTGCGATCGGCGCTATCGGAATGACTTTGATCATCATCAGCGGCGGGATCGATCTCGCCGTCGGCTCAACGATCGC
>Ga0157373_10002372_pt1 | contig 14308 bp, 12 predicted proteins | sample C65metaG_FD_113460 | JGI IMG/M metagenome (GOLD analysis project Ga0157373, IMG submission 113460) | Corn rhizosphere microbial communities from Kellogg Biological Station, Michigan, USA - C6-5 metaG | ecosystem: Host-associated > Plants > Roots > Rhizosphere > Soil | place: USA: Michigan... | reverse complement strand
GAAAAATTCTTTGTTTGATAGCCTTTGCAACACCGCCTTTTCTGTATTCAGGTGCTACAATTAGTCCTGAGTTTGCCACATACTCGCCTTCCCAGGTTTCGATATAACAAAATCCTACCCATGCGCCATCACTCGTCAAAGCAATAACAGCTTTGCCTTCGTCTATTTTCTGAGCAATATATTCAGGAGAACGTTTGGCAATGCCGGTACCTCTGGCCATTGCTGATGATTCCATCTCATCGGTAATGGTCTTTGCATATTTTTTATCCTCTGGTGTCGCCACCCTGATGATAATATTTTGATTGTCCACTATTGTAAAGAGTTGATATAGTTTTTTTATGGATAACCAATCCTGTACCAAGAACAGTTGGGAGAATTTCACTGATAGGGCCCATGGTTAGCGGGTCGTCCTATCAGAATCCTGGTCGTCGGCCAAGATAACGGAAGATGTCGAAGCACACATCGTAAATGCGGGTGCAAGCCTGCTTGTGAAAGATGAAATGTTTGTTATGTGTGCTCATATTCATTTGACGCAGCAAAGTTAAAAGTAATTTTTACAAATGCGCTATAAAACTATCTTTTGTGAAGATTATGTTAGGTTAAATTTTGGTCATAAAAAAATCCTCCCCGAATGCAGAGAGGACTTGTTGAGCTACTAGGATTCGAACCTAGACAGACAGAACCAAAATCTGTAGTGCTACCATTACACCATAGCTCAATCCGAAAGGAGTGCAAAAATAAAGGCACGGAAAAGATGTACCAAATTTTTTAAGGGATATGGAAAGTTTTTAGAAAGGTTTAAGCGAAGAGAGCCAGAAGTCCGAAAAACGATAAGCGTGTAAGATAGGAATGAGATCAGCAATCATCACTCAAGATTGACGATCCTCGTTTCTTAGTTTTGTTCCTTCATGAATACCCTGAAGCGAAAGATCAGCTTAGTACAGGCAACGGCTATCAATATGATCGATATGGTGGGCATCGGGCCTTTTGTAGTAATGACGTTGGTAGTGAGCTATTTTTATAATGGATTGTTTTTATGGGCATGGATATTTGGAGCATTGATTGCTTTTATTGATGGAATGGTCTGGAGCGAACTGGGTGCAAAATATCCGCTGGCTGGGGGTACTTATAATTTTCACCGGATTGCATTTGGAGAAAACGGCGGAAGGTTGATGAGTTTTTTGTTTGTTTGGCAAACAAGTATACAGGCTCCTCTGGTTGTGGCTTCCGGCGCTATCGGTTTTGCCCAATATCTTTCTTACCTGGTTGATTTAAGTTTTTGGGAACAGAAAATGGTTTCCGGAGGATTGGTGGTCCTTATCTTTTTATTACTCTATCGAAAAATAGAAACTATCGGGAAAATTTCCGTGGTGCTTGGAACTATTGTTATTCTTACCATTCTTTGGATCATTGTCAGCGGATTGAGTCACCGGCAACATACAGTGAATTTAATGCCTGCTAACGGAGAAAGTTTTTTCAATATAGAATTTATTTCAGCAATTGGTCTTGGGGCGGTTCAAACCGTATATGCTTATCTCGGGTATTACAACGTTTGTCATCTGGGAGGAGAAATTAAAAATCCGGGAAGGAATGTTCCCCGCAGCATTTTTATTTCAATAGCAGGTATTGCGCTGCTGTATCTGCTGATGAATCTTAGTGTGATGAGTATAATGCCCTGGCAACTGGTAAGGGAGAGCGATAAGTTTTTGGTGAGTTCTTTTATGGAAAGTTTATTTGGTGGTAATGCCGCTGTTATTGTTACCGGTTTAATTCTTTGTATCGCTTTGTCTTCGTTGTTTGCGGTAGTTCTTGGATATTCCCGTGTTCCTTATGCTGCTGCGGTGGATGGAAATTTTTTCAAAATATTTTCGAAGCTTCACCCAACAAAAAACTTTCCTCACATTTCTCTGATCTTTTTATGTGCAACAGGTTTTTTATTTAGTTTGATTTTTAAATTAGGTGATGCCATCAAAGCCATCCTGGCAATGCGAATTTTAGTTCAATTTATTGGCCAGGCGGTAGGGGTTGTTTTGTTGCGGAAGAGATCTGGAGATAAAGGACTTCCTTTTAAAATGTGGTTATTCCCAATTCCGGTAATCCTGTCCATTGCAGTTTGGATCTTTCTTTTTCTGTCTACAGGAAAATTTGCTTTGTACGGAGGCCTGATCGCTGCAATTGGTATTGCTGTTTATTTTATTAAAGAAAAAGCTGTAAAAAATATCTAAGAAGCATAAAAGACGAGAAGCATAAGTTAGCTCTTCCGTTTCCGATCAATTATTCTGCATTGATCAGATAATAGTTCTTCTTTCCCTTTTGTACTAACAAATATTTTTTATGAAGAAGTTTCTTGTCGTTGATTATTTGATCAGCGGCTGCAACTTTTGTTCGGTTAATGCTTACTCCGCCATTCTGGATCATTTTTCTCGCTTCGCCCTTGCTTGGGAAAATAGTGGTTTCGGCCAAAAAGCTAACGGCATCAATTCCTTTCTCCAATTTTTCTTTGGGGTAATCAATATGAACAATACCTTCCATGCTTTTTAAATCTTCTTCGCTCAATGACTCCGCTGAAGCGTTTTTCTGACTGAATAATTTGTCTGTGGTTTCAACCGCTTTTAAATATTCATCAATGCCATGAACAAAAATGGTAAGCTCTTTTGCCAGTCTTTTTTGTAAAATTCTTCTTGATTCGTCCTTGTGATGTTCTTCAATCAGATCATTGATCTCATTCAGGGGAAGGAACGTAAATATTTTGATCCATTTTTCGGCATCGGTATCAGCAGCATTTAACCAAAATTGATAGAATTGGTAAGGAGTTGTTTTTTCGGCATCCAGCCAGACGTTGCCGGATTCGGTTTTACCAAATTTACCTCCATCTGCTTTGGTAAGTAAGGAGCAGGTGAAAGCAAAGGCTTCACCCCCGGCCTTACGACGAATCAGTTCTGTTCCGGTTGTAATGTTGCCCCATTGATCACTGCCACCCATTTGAAGTTTGCAGTTCTTATTTTGGTAAAGCCAGTAAAAATCGTAGCCCTGGATCAACTGGTAAGTAAATTCGGTAAAGCTGATTCCCACTTCGCTGTCTAACCGCTTGCGAACACTGTCTTTACTCATCATATAATTCACGGTAATATGTTTTCCCACATCACGGATAAATTCAAGAAAACCTATTTCACGAAACCAATCATAATTATTGACCATTTCAGCCGAAGTCAGGCTATTGGAATCAAAGTCTAAAAACTTCCTGAGCTGTTTTTTAATGCCTTCAAGATTTTTTTGCAAAATATCCTCACTAAGTAGATTTCGTTCCTGGCTTTTGCCGCTGGGGTCGCCAACCATACCGGTAGCACCGCCAACAAGTGCAATGGGTTTGTGCCCGGCCCTTTGCAAATGAACCAATAGTAAAATAGGTACAAGACTTCCAATATGGAGCGAATCTGAGGTGGGGTCAAAACCCACATATCCCGAAGTTCTTTCCTTAAGTAGTTGTTCCTCAGTACCTGGTATCATATCCTGGATCAATCCCCGCCAGCGTAGTTCTTGTATAAGGTTCATCTTTTCTAAAATTTAGAATTAGTCTTGCGGTTGGCAATTGGTGACAGAACTGCAAGCTTTTAATTGCAAACTGCCAACTCTTTTTATTAGGCGGCAAAAGTAGGCAGGCTTACGCAATTTAGTGCTAAGTCTTTCGTTTTCAGAGGGGTAATTTTGGCTGCCAGGCATTATGAATTTGAGAATGAAAGAATTACATTTGTCGACGCAGCCAAAACCTTTGAAAAGACGTCAAATAATCCATTGCTTATTCGAAAATTGAAGAAATGAAAATCAGCCTTGCGGTTCTTTCTATTTTAATCCTTACCGTTACCACAACTGCTTCTGCTCAATTCAGAAAGTATTCCAACGAATTTCTAAATATTGGCGCCGGTGCCCGTGGATTAGCAATGGGAAGTTCACAAGTAGCTTCGGTTCAGGACGGAACCGCAGGTTACTGGAACCCTGCAGGGCTCACGGGGTTGAAAGACAATCCCAGCGTAAACCTGATGCATGCTGAATATTTTGCGGGGATTGGAAAATATGATTATGCCAGCATCGCATTTCCATTGGCAAATAATAAAAGGACTTTTGCTGTTACAGGACTTCGTTTTGCTGTGGATGATATCATGAACACCTTGTTTTTAGTGGAGCCCGATGGTTCCATTAATTATAATAACATCCAGGCTTTTTCTTCAGCCGATTATGCATTTCTTCTTTCGTTCGCCCAGAATTTAAAACAGTCTGCCAACAAAAACATTGATTTTGGTTTAAATGCAAAAGTAATTCATCGTAACGTGGGCAAATTTGCGAAAGCCTGGGGTTTTGGCCTTGATGCCGGATTACAAATTCACAGCAATAAATGGAGGTTTGGTTTTGCGGGCAGAGATATCACCACCACATTCAACGCCTGGAGTTTCAGTTTTACTGATAAGGAAAAAGAAGCTCTGTATTTAACCAATAATGAAATTCCTGTAAAGTCCACCGAACTTACGGCGCCAAGATTAGTCGTAGGTATAGCACGTGATTTTTATTTCAGCAAAAAAATAAGCCTGCTTGCGGAAGCCAATTTTGATGTAACATTTGATGGTCAGAGAAATACTTTGCTTAGTGCTGATCCTGTGAGTGCGGACCCAAAACTGGGAGTGGAATTGAACATCAATAAAATTGTGTACGTAAGAGGCGGCATCAATAATTTTCAAAAGGCGTTGGCTGATGGCGATACGCTGAACCAAAAAAAAGTCTGGATATATCAACCAAGTGCAGGAGTTGGCTTCCAGATTCAGAATGTGAGAATTGATTATGCTTTTACCAATTTGGCCAATCAATCCAATCCCCTGTTCACACACGTATTTTCATTGCAGGTTGATCTTGTAAATGATAAGAACAAAAAGAAAAAATAAACCGTACCTAAAACTTTGCTTCATGAAAAAGTTACTACTTGGCTTACTGCTCATAACCGGCTTTATAGCAAAAGCACAGGTATATAATAATGAATGGATAGACTATTCGAAAACCTACTATAAATTTAAAGTGGGAAAGACCGGTTTATACCGTATTTCTCAATCTGTTCTTTCTTCTTCAGGAATAGGAAGCACACCTGCTGAATATTTTCAGTTATGGAGAAATGGTAAACAAATACCTATTTATACCTCAGTTGCCACGGGAAGCTTGTCAGCTTCTGACTATATAGAATTTTGGGGTGAAATGAATGATGGAAAACCTGACAAAGAATTATATCGTGATCCCAGTTGGCAGTTAAATGATAAATGGAGTTTGGAAACGGATACAGCTTCTTATTTTCTTACTGTAAATGCCAACGTTTCCGCTAACCTTCGTTTGGTAGCAACAGCCAATAATGTTTCAGGTACAACTCTTATGCCGGATGCTTATTTCATGTACACTGCCGGAAAATATTTCAAGGATAGATTGAATGCAGGTTACGCTGTTAACGTAGGAGAGTATTTGTATTCTTCTTCTTACGACAAGGGAGAAGGATATACCTCTACAGATATTACAACAACCTTTAGCGATTGTGTTCCCACTTATGGAGTGAACTCATTTACTTTTTCAAACCTCAATGTTTACAAAGGAGCCTCTGCCCCTGCGGCTAAATTTAAAATTGCGGTATCAGGCAACCAGATCAACCAACGCCGTTTTTTTGCAAAAATCAATTCTGATTCCATTATTAGCAAGACAGTCGATTTTTTTAATTATACTATTGATTCAACTGCTTTTTCGGTGAATACGCTGACTGGCACAAGTGATGTGGTCTCAGTTTATAACTACACTAATGTTTATCCCGTAGGTTGTCCTGTTAACGACAGGATGGTGATTCATAAGTATGAGATAACCTATCCGAGAAATTTCAATTTTAATGGGCAGGCGAGTTTTGAATTTTCGCTCGCTGCAAATGCAGCAGGAAACTATTTGCAGATAACTAATTTCAATAACGGAAGCTCGGTTCCTGTACTTTATGATCTTACAAACGGTAAAAGATATTTGGCTGACCTTTCCTCTGCGCCAACACTAAAGTTTGTTTTAGAACCATCGCTAACTGCAAGAAATCTTGTTTTAGTAAATGAAGACGCTGGGAATGTTAATTCAATTAATACTTTACAAACCCGCAACTTTATTAATTACACCAATGCATCCAATCATGGCGATTACATTATAATTAGCAACTCACTCCTTTTTGCGGGAGCAGGAGGTTCCAATCCGGTGGACGAATATAGATTGTATAGAAGTGCTGCAGCCGGGGGCAGCTATTCAGCAAAAATTTATTTGATTGATGAGATCATAGACCAGTTTGGCTTTGGGATTAAAAAGAACCCTGCTGCGATCAGGGATTTTCTTCGTTATGCACGTAATCAATTTACGATTCTGCCAAAGCAGGTATTTATTATTGGAAGAGGAATGACCTATCCAAACCACAGGAGTGCAGAGTCTCTTCCTAATATTGAGAAGCTGGATCTTGTTCCTACGTTTGGTTCTCCGGCCTCCGATGCCTTACTCGTTGCAGAACCAGGGAGTTCACAACCTGCAATGTCTATAGGCCGTCTTTCGGCGGTCCACCCATCCGAAGTAGCTGCCTATTTGAAAAAGATAAAAGATTTTGAGCAAGCGCAGGCTTTTCAATCTCCGCTCATTAAAGACAAAGCCTGGATGAAAAACGTCATACATATTATTGGAGCAAGCGATGAAGCATTGGATACTGTGCTTTCACAGAATATGCGGTATTACAAAAACATTATCGCAGGCCGTCTTTATGGAGCAGATGTTTTTACGTTCAATAAATCAACTGTCGATGCAGTTTCCCAATTGAATGACAATAGTGTGGAGAACCTTATTAATAATGGCCTCAGTATGATCACCTATTATGGGCACTCCTCGTCTACAACTTTAGAGTTTAATCTTGATAATCCTGAGAACTATAGCAATTTTGGGAAGTATCCTTTGTTTGTGGGGCTGGGATGCAATGTTGGGAACTTTTTTAATTATAGTGCGTTGCGATTGCAAACAAAAGAAACGCTTTCAGAAAAATGGGTATTAGAGCCGGACAGAGGAACGATTGGTTTGATTGGTAGTACTCATTTTGGCATTGTTCATTATCTGAACATCTGGGCCGAACGTGCATATCAGCGCATATCTGATAAAAGCTATGGCAAAACTATTGGAGAGATCTTAAAAGAAACGGTAGCTGACGTATTTAAGTTTACTTCAGAGGAAGATTTTTATGCCCGGGCCAATGCAGAAGAGACCTTATTTCATGGTGACCCTGCCATTCGCCTGAACCCCCATACTAAACCCGATTATGCAATTGAGGATTCTTTGGTTAAAGTGTCACCGTCATTTGTTTCTGTGGCGGATTCTTCATTTAAGGTAAACGCTCAGTTTTTAAATCTGGGGAAAGCTCCGGATTCAACTATAGTGCTCCAGGTTGAACGGGTACGTCCCGATGGATCGAAAGTAGTAGTTCAGAGAGATACAATCCCTGGAATTCAATTTACTGCTTCCATTTCAGTTGATGTGCCTATTAATCCTGATAAGGACAAGGGCCTGAATAAAATCATTGTTACTGCTGATGCTGATAACGATGCTGACGAATTGTTTGAAACAAATAATTCAATTACAAAAGAAGTGATGATTTATGAAGATGAAGCAAGACCGATCTATCCTTATAATTTTGCTATTGTCAACACACAAAATATTAAATTCATTGCTTCTACTGCCAATCCGTTTGCAGTTCGTAAGCAATATAAAATGGAGATTGATACGACCCAATTATTCAATTCTCCAATGAAAATTTCCTCTACCGTTGATTCAAGTGGGGGTATCATGGAGTTCAATCCTGGCATTAATTTTATCGATAACACCGTTTATTACTGGAGGGTAGCACCAATGGTAACTACAGGCAGTCCGTCCTGGAATACTTCTTCATTCATCTATTTATCTAATAGTGACGTTGGATTCAACCAGTCGCACTTTTATCAACAGCAAAAAGCAAACGGTGAAAATATATATCTGGATACAACGTCTAGAAAATGGAAGTTCAGCACAAGAAAAAATAATTTATTTATAAGGCAAGGTTCATGGGTTACCAGCGGAGCCACACAAGAATCTGCACTTTCTGTAGCAGTGAATAGCATTGTTTCGATCCGACTTACCTGTTACTTCCAATCTCTGGTATTCAATGTATTTGATCCAGTTACATTCAAACCTATGGAGAATGATGTACTCATTCCGGAAAATTCACCAGGGTATCCTCTAGGTTTGTCTTTGTACGGCAGCCATGCAAACCAATGCCGTTCAGACCAGGAGCGTTTTTTCAATTTTGAGTACAGATACACCGATTCTGCCACACGAAAAAAAGCAATGGATTTCATGAAGAATTCAATTCCGGATGGGTCATATGTTGTAGTGAGGAATTTTACATTGGATCCTGCATCATTTCCGGGCTTCCCGCAGGCATTTGTAAGCGACTGGCAAGCTGATGAAGCAATATATGGTGCCGGTGAGTCATTATATTCTTATTTAAAGAAAGCAGGCTTGAGTTCAATAGATTCATTTTACAGAGCACGACCATTTGCTTTAGTTTATAAGAAAAATGATCCCTCGTTCACACCAAAGTGGATTATGGGGGAAGGCGTGTATGATAATCCTACTTTATCAGTTGATTGCTTTACGCCGGATACAACAGGTAATATCATTTCTCCGGTATTTGGACCAGCAAAGGCATGGAAACAATTAAAATGGGATGGAACGACTATGGATTCGCAACCAGGCGATAATCCGAGAGTAGATGTGATCGGAATCAAAACTGATGGAACGGCTGATACATTGATTACTAATATCACCAAGGCGCAACAAACAGTTGATGTTTCTTCTGTGAATGCGGCAACCTATCCTTATGTGCAATTGTATATGCACAATGCAGATACGTCCAATGTTACACCTTACCAATTAAACTATTGGAGATTGACTTACGACCCTGCGCCAGAGGGGGCTGTTAATCCAACGCAGTATTTCAATATGAAAGATACCGTGGAAGTTGGCGAACCACTGCAATTTAAAATGGCATTTAAAAATATTACAGGTATTCCTTTTGAGGATAGCATGCTGGTAAAGGTCATAGTCACCGACCGTAGTAACAAGCTGCATTATTTCTATAAAAAATTGAGAGTATTAAATGCGAGCCCTGATACATTGCATATTACCTGTCCGCTAGATACAAGATTATTGACTGGTTCCAACAGCATGTATGTAGAAGTAAATCCGGACTTAAACCAGCCGGAACAATATCACTTCAATAATTTCTTTTACAGGAATTTCTATGTCCGCGGCGATACACTTAATCCTTTGCTCGATGTGACCTTTGATAATGTGCATATTTTAAATGGTGATATCGTATCGGCAAAACCAAGCATCCTCATTAAATTAAGGGATGAAGCGAAATGGTATCCAATTAATGAACCTTCTGCAATGAAAATACAGGTGCGCTATCCTGACGGAAGTCTGCATCCGTATAATTTTAATTCGGATACGTTGCAATTTACCGCGGCAGGACAACAGGTTCCAACTACCAACAATACGGCTACTGCTGTATTTAAACCACACTTCCCCGTGGATGGTATATACGAGTTAATTGTGACGGGTAAAGACATGAGCCAAAACACCGCAGGGCCTATGGAGTATCGTGTTTCATTCGAGGTAATCAACAAGCCTATGATCTCGAATATGATGAACTATCCCAACCCGTTCACAACTTCTACAGCCTTTGTGTTCAGGCTCACAGGCAGTGAAGTGCCGCAAAATATCAGGATACAAATTTTGACAGTTACCGGTAAAGTGGTCCGTGAGATTACCAAACAAGAGTTAGGACCACTGCATATTGGTTGGAATATTACAGAGTTCAAATGGGATGGCACTGACCAATACGGACAGAAGCTGGCGAATGGAGTTTATCTCTACAGAGTTACCACGAACCTGAATGGCAAAGCCCTTGATAAATACACAAGCAAAGACGATAACACAGATAAATACTTTAATAAAGGCTATGGTAAGATGTACCTGATGCGATAAATGATCTCATCTTCTGAAAAGGTTGCCGTTATTTCTGCAACCTTTTTTCTTTGATACCAGCAATCTTTAAAGAACCAAATTATAAGAAATAACTTTAGCTGATGGATACCATCAGTGCCAATGCAGCGAAATCTTCTTCCGCTGCATTTTTTGCTTTAGTGAAGAATCCTTTCAAGTTCAGACTATTCCTCCTGAAAAATTTGCCGGCTGCTTATTTCTCGGGAGTGAAAATAGAATCCCTGACAGAAGCAAGTTCAGTTATTTCCATTCCCTATAAATGGTTTACAAGAAACCCTTTTCGCTGCACTTATTTTGCCTGTTTAAGCATGGCGGCAGAAATGAGCACCGGGATTTTAGCCCTGGGAAATATTTATAAACGTTCTCCAAAAATTTCCATGCTGGTAACAGCTATTGAAGGAAAGTTTTACAAAAGAGCAACCGGACTTACAAGGTTTATGTGTGAAGAAGGACTTGTTATCAAACAGACCATTGAAACGTCAATAATTACGGGAGAAGCGCAAACGGTCAAGATTCTATCTTCCGGCTTTAATCAAAAAAATGAATTGGTAGCTGAGTTTTGGGTTACGTGGTCGTTTAAACTGAAGCCATAAGCTCAGTTTCTTTTTTATTAATCCATTGCACCCACAGTTGATAGGAAGTGCGTTCAATATTATTTCGTCTTTTAATCCTGTGTCCTGCCATAAAGCAAAAAGGTCACTATATAACCCCAAAGATTTTAAGCGTTCATTACCGGCATCATAATCGGCCGGAATAAAAGTAATGCTCATGCAAAGTCTGCTGGTATGATTTTTTAAATCTCTGAAAAAAATTAGTTTATGCCTAATTGGTTAAGAGCCTTAATTGCCGGCTACGGAGCTAAAAAACTGGGAGGAGGTTGTTTAAGTACGATCCTTATTTTCTTTGTGCTTTATTGGTTGCTAGGCCAGCACTGCTAATTTCTTCAGGCATCAATTTCGTTTTACAACTAAAAAAGAATATGAAAGAAAATGATCAGGGTCGGGTTGACCGGCATTTGGACAACCCTTCTGAAGCAAATCGTGAAAAGCATATCAACTTTCGTGAAGTGGAAGAAGAAAGCTCCGGAAATTTTATGATCGATAAAAATTCTACCAACCGGCAGAAGCAATGGGAGCAAGGTATAAAAGGCGGGCAGGAAAAACAAAATACCGGAAATAACACGCCATCTGCTATGCCTATGGATGAAGATGATACATTGGGCGTACCATAATCACTAACCCTATGCGGAATAAGCAATAGGTGACAGGCCCAGCACCTGATGCAGATGATGTTTCGTGTGCTTAATATAATCTTGTGCAAGCCAGTCAATAGTATGCGAAATATCTGTTTGACAAGTTCTTTGCATTACTTCTTCAGAAGAATTGGAAAGTATTGAAACGATCTGTTTGTTAAGTAAATGCCAGAGATCAATAAGATCGGTTAGAGAACAGGATTGATAGTTGTTGATGCGTACCCAGTCATCCTGCCTGTACCTGATCCCAGGATTTTCCTCATATTGGGCAACAATAAATCTCCTGATATTGTTTTGTGCTGAATCAATCAAATGGCCAATGATTTCTTTTTTACTCCATTTGTGAGGAAGGGCTTGGCAGAAGATCCTTCCTCGTTAAGCTTGTTTAATTCCGGCAGGTACTCATTAATGATTGCCACTAACTCCGAAGCTGTTTTTTGCATGTACAAATATACCAGTGACCGTTCTGTTGAATAAATCTTGTTTGGCGAGTGAAAGGCATGCCAGATAAAGGAAGACTATAGCTTGTTTTATACTCATCATCTATAAATGGCAATGCATTTGTGGTATTAAAGTAAAAGAAGTTATGAAACAGGTGTTTTGGTGTGCAGGGATCATGCTTCTGATCAATACCACAACCGTGGCGCAAACAAAATCAAAGAGAGCAAAAGCAAAACAGGCAGTTCCTTCACAAACGTCTCAAAAAAATAAAGCTGATGAATTAATTAAGGCTTCTGACAAAACAGTAACCCTTAACACAACTGCCAGCTATCCTGCAAAGTCAACTACAAGCATTTTATCTTCCGCGCAAAAAAGATTTATGGTCACAGACCCCATTCTTGCCACGCTTGATAAACGAGCCAATGGCGCCAATATTTCATTCAATAAGTCAGGCATTGTAGGCATGCCTAAAAGAGCGTATGGCTTTGCTAACGGACGTATTATTTTGACCAGTACAGGTGCAGTCACTTCCGGTACGCAAACAGGCAGCGGAGGAGTTGGCACCGGTACAAGCATGGCAACTTTTGGAAGCATTGGTGCTCCTATGAATGTAAATGGCAAAAGCCCTTATGCAGGTATCAATATGTGGGGCAATGCCATGAATATGACAATAACAAGAAGAGATTCGTCTGTAAGGGTAACTCATTTGAGAAAGCAATGACCATTGAATTAAATTTTCAATCAATCGAAATACAGGCGGAAACAAACGGCACGAAAGAGATGATTCTTCCAGGGGCGCCGAAAGGGACCACTACAAAAAGAGGCTCTAATAATGGTTGATTATTTTTTTACTTCCGCATTTTGCAACAGTCTTTCTTCAATGATCTGTTGCAAAATGTTTTTTGGCAAAGCTCCTTTTTGTACCATTGGATTGCCATGTACAGGGATAAAGAGTAATGTGGGAATGCTTTGAATGCCGAAAAGTGAAGACAATTCCATTTCTTTATCTGTATCAATTTTATAGACCACCAACTGTTCTTTGTATTGTTCTGATAATTCTTCGAGTACAGGTGCAATGGATTTGCATGGGCCGCACCAATCGGCATAAAAATCAATGATGGCTGCTCTATCGCCTTTAAATTTCCATTCCTGTTCGGTCTCGTAGTTAAAGATTTTTTCCTTAAAATCTTGTGTGTTTAAATGAATTGTTGCCATAGAGATTATCCGGCAATTATAATGCCATAAACTCCCGTTTAAATCTGTTGAAAACCACACAGAGTCTGTATTTTAAGGCCTGTTTTACTAAGGGGCCGACGTGTTTTTACTTACTGTTTTTAAAGAGATTTACCGATTGTTTTTTTAACAAGCGCCGCATATTTTAGCAATGCAAACCGATCCGTAAACCAATAAATGAAAAGCCATGCCGCGTCAAAATTTCCTCTCAAGAGAGTCCTTTGTTGAAGCCACGGAATTCCAGGCTAAAGAAAGTTTGTTATCTATTCCCGTTTTTGTGCCGAACATTAAATTGATCGAAGAAAATACAAAGCTCCAGTCGTTTAAATTTTGTTACCAGCTACCGCAAAAAAATACGGAATACCATGTTGATGTCACTCTTCTTCCGTTGGATACTCAGTATACGAGGATCAGTTTGCATGGTGAGCACAGTAACGGTGAAGCGTTTAATAACGATGCAGATATGGTTATTGCTCTTCATGATTTTGAATCGGCAATTGAAGCTGCATTAAGAGGAGATGTTTCTACCTATAAACCCTATAGACCCAAAGAAAGGAAGTCAAAAAATTTTTTTCAGGTAACAGCTGCAGTTGCAGCGTCGGCAGGAATTTTCATTTTACGGAAAAAGCTTTCCTGATTACGGTCTATGCCAAACGCCAGGGCCCCGCTTTTTTGCGGGGCTTTTTTTATGTAAAGAAAGAGCCTTATAAAGATTTTAATCGGAAACTTAATGTTGTCTGATTATGTACTTGGCTGCACTGCTACTATTATACTTCGGTTGTGTCACTCACTTGTACGTTCAGAAATTCTATTCAACACAAACCGCAAGTTTTCGTCATCAAAACAAACAATGATTACATTTTGGATTGAATTGTTTTGAGAAAGGAATTGCAGAATGCTCTCAACAGAAATTTTTGCAGCTTCTTCTTTAGGAAAATGATAAACGCCAGTGCTAATGTTGGGAAAGGCAATGGTTTTACAATCGTATTCAACCGCTAACTGTAAAGAATTGAAATAGCAATTTGCAAGTTTTTCTCTTTCGTTATGATTGCCTCCATTCCAAACCGGCCCCACGGTATGAATAACATATTTTGAAGGAAGAAGACCAGCGGTTGTAATTACAGCTTCACCTGTTTTGCATCCGCCTTGCCTGGCAACAATTTTTCGACACTCTTCTAGTATTGAAGGTCCACCGGCACGATGAATAGCGCCGTCAACACCGCCGCCACCCATCAGGGAGGAATTAGCTGCATT